>Ga0302180_10003832_pt1 | contig 11271 bp, 10 predicted proteins | sample I_Palsa_E3_2_FD_200575 | JGI IMG/M metagenome (GOLD analysis project Ga0302180, IMG submission 200575) | Peat permafrost microbial communities from Stordalen Mire near Abisko, Sweden - I_Palsa_E3_2 | ecosystem: Environmental > Terrestrial > Soil > Palsa > Peat permafrost | place: Sweden... | reverse complement strand
CGTGATCTGTTGGGTTCTGGTGCAAATGAATTGAAGCGCAGCGCTGGATAATACCTGCGTCCGGCGACCCCTATTTTATTACGCCGCCAGCACCGCATTCCAGATGGCAGGCGCACCTTCACCGTTAAGGCGCAGCCCGCGGAGGTTGAACTGTCCCTTCCGGATCCGGTGCAGCAGTTCAATACCGGCAATTGTGACCGCTGCGGTCTTGAATCGCTTAAACCCGAGCATCGGACCGATGCGTGACTTCACGCCGCGATGATCCTGCTCGATGAGGTTGTTCAGATATTTCGATGAGCGCAGCTTCGTATCGGCCGGCATTTGACCATCCGCTTTCATCTCGCGCACGGCGCGGTGAGATGCCGCATAACCGTCCAATGTGATGATCCGCGGGCTTGATCCCTGACCTTTGATTGCCTTGCGAAAGAACGCTTTGGCCGCAGCGACATCGCGCTTGGAACTGAGGCGAAAGTCCACGGTCTTTCCCTCTCGATCTACCGCCCGGTACAAATAGACCCACTTGCCGCGGATCTTCACATAGGTTTCGTCGACACGCCACGAAGCGCCGACCGATCGTGCAAACCGGTTCCAGCGGCGCTCGAACTCAGGAACATAATGATGCACCCAGCGCATGATTGTCGTGTGCGCCATCAACAGGCCGCGTTCGGCCATCATCTCAACCAGGTCTCGGAAGCTGAGTTTGAAGCGCAGGTACCACCTCACGCACAACACGATGATCTCGCGATCGAAGTGGCGACCCTCAAACAGCTCATCCAAACCTGGAAACCCGGCCATCACCCGCCCTCTACTCACCAGACGGCTGGCAAGATAGGGAGGCCAGCAAATTGCACCAGAGCCCGGCCCAGCAGGTCACGCGGACGCATGGCAGACAGCAGGACCGATGCCACCTAACGCAGCACGTCGTCGCCGGCCGCATGATCATGACCATCATTGATGGCCTTAAAATGATCGATATCGAAGGTGATCACGGCGGTGCGCTGGCCGTGGCGCCGGGCCTGTGCGACGGATGCCGAGACGCGGTCGAGAAAGCCAAGGCGGTTCAGCGCCCCAGTCAACGGATCTGTCACGCTGAGCCGCATCAGCTCCGCCAACGTGCAGTCGCGCTCTCGCCAGGCGGCGATCAACAGGAACGACCAGATTGGCACGATCAGATCAAAGAAGAACAGCCACAGCCAACTCCCCAGGAGCACCCGTTGGGGCGCAGAAGGATGTTTTCGATTGCGTCATAGGTCGACAGGATGCATGCCGCGGCGAGCAGTATTCCGCCCACACAGGACAAACGCCAGGGTCGATGCGCGAGGCGACCCGTCCATGTCATTTGAAGCGTGCTGAAGGCGGCCGCCGCCAGCAGTGCACTCAGCATCAGCCGCAACATGAAATAGGCGACATCGCGATCCGGCATGGTCCGGCTCCGCAGCGCGACTCATCCGTCAGCGTCCCACTTCATATCATCCTAACGCCATAACGTCGCAAGTGCCATCCACCCAAACGTCCAATGCGCCGCGCCGCTGGCATGTCATTATGGATTGGCGATCACATTGGTCCCTGTTGTGGTCGGATTCAGCAGGAAGGAAAAGCCGAAATTCGGATTGGCGAACTGCTGAATGTATTGATTATACCACTTGTAGACCTCGGCGATGCCGCTCTTTGGCACATACACTACGTCGTATGGCGCGAGGCGGATATCAGCGGATGGGTCCTGTCCGTGCTGCAGGTCCTGGTAGCGTGTCGCCAGGATCACGGCGTGGTCGCCGGCGGTACGACGAATGATGAAGACGTGTGCATCATCGCTGCTGAGTTTGGTGCCGCCGGCACGCGCGATTGCCTGGCTCAGTGTCGATGGCGGCCCATCGGTGATCTGCTCGCCTGGTTTCACGACTTCGCCCGCCACGAAAATGTGAGTCGGAGCAAAGGTCTTCACGATCACTGAGATACGCGGATTTTGGAGCTCGCGCCCGTAGGCTTCGGTGAACGCAGCATCGAGCTCGGGAACCGTGCGCCCAGCAGCACGCAGATCCGGAACGACCGAGGTAGAGACGTGGCCGTCGGGTCGTACGGTCACCTCCTCATTCAGTTCCGGGTTCAGCACCAGCCGAATATCGAGAACGTCGGCCACCTGAATACGGTACGGTGGCGTCACGTATGGCATTTTCAGCGCGGCAGGTTCGGCAGGCGCTTGCGGAAGGTTGGGTTCGGGCGCGCACGCCGCAAGTGCCAGAATCAGCAGCCAAGTTGCAAACGATCGCATACTTGCCGCCGGGGAAGCAACGCGCGGCTGTCGGGATAGCCGGCGCATCATGCGGTCACGCCGGGAATATCACGCGCCAGACGAGCGCCAAGGCGCAGCGCGAGCGCGACAGCGGAGAGCGTCGGATTTGCCGCGGCCGAGGTACGAAAGACCGAGCTGCCGGCAATGAACAAATTCTGGGCGCCGAACACGCCGCAGTTCGCATTTACCACTCCGTCATTGGCATTGACGCCCATCCGCGTGGTGCCAATCTGATGGTGACCATCGTAGCACTGGTCAAGAATGTGCGCGATGCGTTCCTCCTTCGGGACCTGCCAGATCAGCTTGCCCAGACCCGTGGTCTCTAGCCAAATACCAAAGCATGCGTGCGTCCGCAACACGGGCAGGACATCAGCGTCGGAATAGCGAAAATCTATGGCGAGGCGTGGCACCCCGAGCGCATCGCGCTGGACCGTCAGCGTGACCCGAGATTCGGGATTGGGCAGGTGTTCGGCATGGAAGCGCAAGGCATATCGTCGCGCGGCATTGCGCTGGAAGAAGCCTGGCATGCGGTACCGCGCAAGGTAGCGACGATAGACGAAGGCCGGAATGAAGGTCGTGATGGCGGGCAGGTCATGCAGTACATTAAACAGATGCGGCGACCACCGTGCCGGGACCGGTCCGACATAGTGGCGTCGGATCGACTCGACGAGGACCCGGCGGCCGATCCAGGGAATGGCGAGTGAAAGCCAGGCAAAGGAGAGGATGCCATTGCGATGCGCGGGATCGTGGATCGCCGGGAATTCCGGCCACAAGGCCGCGTTTGTCAGACCCATCCGTCGCTGAAGCGACGCGGTGGGTGTAAACCGGCGTCGGACATAATATCCGGTGGTATCCTGGAAATAGTCCATGCTGGCGTCGAGGACGGTGGAATGAAAGATCACCTCGGCGGCGGTCCCGTAGAGATGCCCCATGTAGTATCGGCCGAGCGGTCCATTTTTGCCACCAAAACGATTTGTGCTCTCGGCCTGAGCGGCTAACAGCAGTCGTGTGTTCTCCAGCCCTCCCGCGGCCAGGACAACGCCGCGCGCTCGTATCTTGGACCGCTTCCCTGTCGGGTCGCTGACGAGCACATGGGCAACGCGCCCGTCGGAGGTGAATTCGAAGCCCACGACCGTCGCACGCAGACGCACATTGATTGCCCGGCTGTCGCGCAATGTTCGGTGGTGGACAACCTGCGTCCTGGGCTGCACGCACCATCGTTCGAGCTCATCCGTATGAAAATTCGAATCATGCACTGGAAGGGCCGGCACCGCACTGGTGAAGATCGGTCGACCACAGCCGAGATAGCCGCAAGCGCCTGCGACAAACGGGTCGAGGTCAGTGGCGCTAATGGGCCATCCGCTTTCGGGAACGGCCGACCGCTGCTCGAAGTCGATCGGGCTCAGCGGTACGCAACGCCCGCCCCAAAGGTTACTGGCGCCGCCGTGGCTGCGTTGGACCGCAATGTCCATGGCGACATGATATTCCGGGTCAGGAATATACGCATCCGCAAGCTTCTGTGCATCCTGGGATGGACGTACGTCGCCTGATTCCAGCAATAATACCGATCGCCCGAGCCTGGCCAGTTCCAGCGCCAGTGAGATCCCCACGGGTCCGGAGCCCACAACGCAAATATCGTGAGGTGCGGCCTCTAGCTCTTCAACTCCCACACTGATCATGATTGTGCCTGTCTCGCAGGCAGCGTGAATTCCGGCAAAAGACGCCGCACCGCCAACGCGAAGCTGACCCGCCCTTGTACAAGGATAAGCGCGCTAAGTACCGCTGCGCCCATCAATCTGAAGGTTGGAATCAAGATCGCGGACAGCACGCAACACGCGACCAATTGCTGAATATTCAAGTGCAGCAGGGTTTTGCCATGACCGGTCATGGCAAGGATCATATCCTGGGTCGGCAGCAAGACGTTCACGAGCTGCGCGAGAGCAAGGACCTCGAGGGCGCCGACGGCCATCACGAATTCGCCCCCGAGCAGCGAGAGCAGATGCCGCGGAAATATTATCATCGCGGCGAGCAGGGGCAGACAAATGAACGTCGCGATGCGCTTAGTCTGCCGGTTCACCCGTTGAAATGCGGCGTATTCCAGACGCCGGTGATGGCGGGCGAAGGATGGTGCGACGATCATCGCGACGCTGATCAGGATTGTATTGATCAGCATGGTCAGACGACTGACGATGCTGAATGCGCTGACGATCATTGCGTCACTGAACATGCCGAGGACCAGCACTGGTAACGACAGCAGCGAGGACTGCGTCAGCTCGATCACAAGGAACGGCCGTGCGGTGGTCCAGAGCGGTGGCAAGACTTCATGCGGGACGCCAGACGTATCCGGACGATCGATCATGGTCGCGCGCCATTCATGCAGCAGCAGAGTCGCACCGACTACGCAACAAATAGAGAAGGAGCCGGCATAGCTCATGAGCAGGGTGTCAATGCGATTGAAACCGACCAACAGCGCCATCAGCGATAGCGTCGCCGGCAGCGCGCTTTGAATGATCTGCGCGGAGACGCCCCGGTTCAGGCCGATCAGCGCGAAGCCGATGACAAACGCCAATGTCTGAGGCAGCAAGACCAACGCGGCGATCTGCAGTGGACGTCGCAGATCCGGCTCATGGAAGAGCAGTTGCGACGCGGTACTCGCGACGAGGATTGTCACGATCGCGGCCACGACACCCGCCAATGTTGTCCACGCCAACCCCACCAACAGAACACGGCGCGCGGCGCTGCCATGACCGATCGCCAGTTCCGCGGCGATATGCCGGGCGATCGCCCGTTCGAGGCCCATGCGGGCGGCGGTTGAGACGAGATTCACCCAAGTCAGGCAGAGAAAGAACAATCCCGATTCATGACCGCCCATCAACCGGGCGGCGAGCATGTAGAGGCCGAATTTGCCGACGGCCTCCATTCCACGGGACGCCAGCGCCCCGAGATAGCGCAGGAGATTGAGCCGGCTCAGTCCGGCCATGACACGAGGAACTGACAGCTTCATCTTCGGACCGGTCGTCATCACTGAAGCAGCATAGCCCAGCGCCGCCAACGCCGCGATGCTGCCGAATGGGCCGGATATCGCGCCTCACGATCACCAGACCGTCGGTCGAATTGCCCGCCGGACTGACACGGTATGGATTCGCACAGTTGCATACTGGACAGCAAGAGTGGATATTTGGAGACGTCCCATTGATTGTCCGCTGGACCGGACGTCCACAGGGTAGCAACACAATGGCTGCGTGAGGGGACGCGCGATTGTCATCAGATCGAGATCCATTGCCGACCGACGCGCAACCCGGCATCGGGCTGGTGCCTGACAGGCGCCGGCCTGAAGGCACGCCGCAGCGTCGGGCATCGTCGATTCGCTGGACACACGGATTGATCAACCGCGGCGTCATTTGCGGCGACATCATCCTGAGCCTGGCATCGACGGGCGTGGGCTGGCTTGCCAGCCCGGAACCGCCGCCACTGACCTGGCTGCAGGCGCTGGCGGTTGCGCTTATCATGACCGTTGTGTTCGTTCGGACAAATTTGTGGATGGGCGCGTATCGGGTCGAGCGATACACCACGCTGCGCACGCAGATCGTCGATCTGATGGTCTACAGCCTGCCCGCGATCGCGGCGGGCCTCATCATTCTGCTGGCGTTCGTGCCAGATGCATGGGAGCGGCGCGATTGGTTCTGGATGTGGTATGCTATCTCGTTCGGAACGCTGGTCGTTGCCCGTCAAGTTGAACGCATCGTGCTGCGGATCGCACTGCGCCGAGGATTGCTGCGCCGCCGTGTGGTGGTAGTCGGATCTGGCCCGATGAGCGAGGCAATCGTCTCACGCATTCGCGCCTTGGATGCCATGCATGAGTATCAACTGGTCGGCGTCTTTGACGAACATCTGACGCGGGGTTGGAGGTCGGGTGAAGCGGTTCCCGCTGAATTGGCAGACCGGCCGGACCTTGCCAAATACGCACAGAACTTTGCGGTTGACCTTGTGGTCATCGCGCTGCCGTGGAACCGGCCAGCGAAGATCTTCGCGCTTGTTCGCAGTCTGCAGTGGATTGCGGCAGACGTCGTCGTCCCGTTCGAAGCGTCCGGACTGAGACCGCAGTTCGTTCCGCCTATGACATTCATCAATTCGCCGGTCCTGCAAGTGATGCGCCGCCCGTTGAAAGGGACTCAGGGCCTCTTGAAGCTGGCCGAGGATTATGTGGTGGGTACGCTCGGTCTGCTTGTGGTTTCGCCGATCCTGCTGGCAGCAGCGATCGCGATCCGCCTGGAAGGCCGTGGGCCGATCTTGTTCTGTCAGCCACGGGTGGGTTTCAACGGCAAGCCGTTCCTGATCTACAAGTTGCGAACCATGACGGTGGACCCGACGGATGATGGGTCGAAGGGCACGCAACGACATGACCAGCGGATCACGCGGGTTGGCACCTTTCTACGGCGCACGTCGATTGACGAGTTGCCGCAACTGCTGAATGTCCTGCGTGGAGAGATGTCGATTGTCGGTCCTCGGCCACATGTCTCGAACATGCTTGTTGGCGAGGGGGTGTATTCCGAGGTCGTGCGACAATATGCAGCACGCCACCGGATCAAGCCCGGCATCACGGGCTGGGCACAGATCAACGGGATGCGCGGCGGCATCAACACCGTGGCCAAGGCAACCGAGGGTGCGGACCTGGACCTTTACTATGTCGCAAACTGGTCGTTGCGGTTAGATATCAGAATCATGATCCAGACCCTGATGAAGGGCTTGGTTGGCCGCAGTGTGTTTTAAGTGGCTTCGCGGGCACGTGGCGGTGTGGAGCGCATGGTGGTTGGCCGGCGCCGTCGTGATGATGATACTGTCCGTCGATTGCACGGCGAGCGGGCTGCCACCGCATGTGATCGTCGCCTATCTCGATAGCTGGGACGACCCGGCCACCCAATCGGCGGAACTGACCGCACTCGCATCTTTGCCGTCGTATATCACGGTCGTGGACCTGGCCTTCGCGCGGCCCGATCTTACTTATCCTGGCAAGCTAGATCTGTCCGGGACCGGTCTGGAATTCAGGTATTCCGGGCAGATTCTGCATGACGCGATTACGTTGCTGAAAGCACGCCGTTTCGACATGCGTGTGCTATTGAGTGTTGGGGGCGCCAGCTACCGGAACTGGTCGTATCTGGACGAAGGTGCGGTGGCGCGCCTGGTCCATGACCTCGGAGCGGATGGGGTGGATATCGATTTCGAGCCGGCGGCTCCCGAATGTCTGTCTGGTCCCGATCGGCGGGTACGATGTCACACCGATTGGGCATGGCGTACTCTGGTCGCGCGTTTCAGGCGTGTTCTGGCACGACCGTATATTCTGACCGCGCCCGTCTGGAGCGTTGGCGCCTATGGGGAAGGTGCGTTTCGCACCGCCGAACCCAGCAGCCGGTACACGGGTGTCATGCTCGGATTCCTGCGTTCGACAGAGGCAGCGCAACTGGATTTGATCTGCATCGACGCCTACGACGCTGGCTCGCAGTTCCGTCCGCTCGAGGCATTTCAGGCCTATCGTTCGGTTTGGCCAGGTGCCTTGGCGCTAGGGCTCGAGGTGGAACGCGCGGGAGGGAACGGCCCTTTCTACACGGCAGCTGAGGCCACCGCGCTGGCGCGGGAGGTGGCAAAGGATCCCAAGGGCGGTATGATGACCTACCCTTTGTTGGCGACGCCGAACGGGCCAGGCAGCGTAAATCTGCCGGATGGCCGGTCGCTTACGTCCGCGGAATGCCGCGGACTCCATCTTTCGGGATGTGACGAACCAGCGCGATAGGATCCGCGCTCGCGGTTCAGGTAATAGCTAATTGCCATGATCGTGGTGAGTTCGCCAGGCGTAAACACAACTGAATAGACCATCGATATGAGAACAAGATAAATGATATAGTCCACGCAGGCCTGCGAGAGACAGTCGTCTGGTCGCGACCAGCGCGCTGCTGCGCGCAGCCCCGCCAGGTGCATGAGCAGCATCAACACGGCGCCGATGGCGCCATATTCAAACATTACCCCGAGCCAGCCGATGTCTGTGAGGAAGAATGACCTGGTGCCGAAGAGGTGCCCCAGCGTCACGTCGCCGAATCGGGTGGTGGCGCCGACACCGATCAGCCAGCGCAGTGGATCGGCTCTCAGATAATCCCAGGCGGTGGCGACGGAGGCCTCGCGCGTGGTCAATGATCCGCCCAGGGATTGATGCAGGTAGGCTGACTGCTGGGCGTGCTCCACGGCATAGAGTGCGATCGCGGCCGCGACGATCCCGAGTAGTGACAGCATCACCATGCGTCGTCCGCGCGCACTGAGAATTGCGCCGATCACGACGGTTACGCCGTCGCCCGCGATGGCCGCGCGCTGCTTGTAGATCGTCAGCTGCAGCACGAACGCCACGGCAATCACCACGACCTTCCACCATGCTTTGCGCTGCCAGAAGGACCGGTTGGTGTAGAAGATCAGCAGCGTGCCGAAGAACATCGGCATGTAGATGCGGTAGCCGCGTTCTGGGTCCAGCATGAACAGCTTGCTGACCGCATCGCCGCCACCATAGGCGCGGACGGGTACCGTGATCCACAGCAGGGCCATCAATACATAGGTGCCGATGCCAAGACCCAGGAGAACTCGGCGCAGCGTGGATACAGGAACACGTAGCAGCACCAGCATTCCGGCGGCCGAGAACACCGAGCTGAGTGCCCACACTTTGACGGTGGTTGCCAGTGCAGAAAACGTGTCGTTACCCAGCTGAATGATACCTACATAGGGCGTGACACCCAGCACCCAGAATAGCGTCGTGATATACAGCAGCTTGTATGGGATATCGAGGGACGTGATCGCCCAGATACACAAGGGCAACATCAGCATAGGCCAAGCTTTGGAGAGAAAATACAGCGGCGGGACATCAACCATGTATTGAAAGCATTCCGCGAACATCGGTAGTGCCAGCAGAATCGCCAACAGTTGCAGATGTCTGTCCGTTGTCACGCGGCGTGATGCCATAACGGGTACGGAAGCAATTGAGCCGACCGAAGGCTGGAGAATTCTGCCTCGCTGGCGTCGGGCCAACTGGGGACGATCCCTCATCGTGGCAGCTCTGCTCGCCTGTGGGAGCGCTTCCGCGTTGGCGTCATTCGGATTTTCAGGGCAATCCACAAGACTGGCAGCGATTCAATGAACACGCGCCGCGCATGGCGTCGCGGGTTCTGCATCAGGCGATAGATCGATTCGGCATGGAGCCGCTGAAAAATCGCAGGCGCGCGCTGCACGATTCCGGTGACAAACAGCAGGGAGCTGCCGATGCAGAGCGCGGTGCCAACGGCTTCCGGTCGTTGCAGAAGTCGGCACGCGATCATTTCCGACTGTGGTGCACCGACGGCGAGAAAGACATATCGCGCCGGATGCTGAACAACGAAGTCGACACAGCGCTCGATTTCCGTGGGATCATTGTAGAAGCCCATGGGTGGATTGAACCGGGACAGGGTTCGCAGCCCGAATTTTTCGCGCAGCCTGCGTTCCATTTCGTCAGCGCCGCCTATGATGGTGATGGAATCCTCGGGCCTGATGTTGCCATTGAACAAATAAGAGGTCAGATCGCTGCCAGCGGCAATCGGCAGATCCAATCCGAACAGTTTCCATCCCAGAAGACCGACGATCCGACTGTCGTTCAGCACAAGCCATGCCGAATCGTGTGCTTGTGAGTACCGTCGATCACCTTTGCTGACCGCGACGACGTGCTGCGCGTTCGGCGTGCTGACAAACGCAAGGGGCGCGCCAGGCTCGCGGGCGATGATGCGCGCGGCGGCTTCCGCCAACGTGAGTGGATCAAATGCAATCCCCAGCAGCCAGTGCCGCAACTGTTCTTCCGAATCCGGAATAGTACCCGGGTTGCCGATATTATCGTTTGACATGGTCAGTCAAATCCATCGATAAAGCCAGGTCGGAACGTAATATTTCCGGTCGACGAAAATGAAACCAAGGATGTTTCCGCCCCCGGCCAGGATCATATCCCGAAGACGCACCACGACGGGGCTGCGCGAATGCTCGGCGTGCAGCACGACAACATTGGCATCCACCAATGCGCCCATCTTACGCGCGAGCTGCGCGGATGTCTCGGCGGCGGAGATCACCAGCAGTGTGGAGAACTGAAGCTGAATCGCTTTGATAGCCTGCCGAAGGTGCACGATCGAGATATGGGGATCGGCAATGACGAGGCGCGTTCCTTCGGTGCCAACCCAGAGGTCAGGTACTTTGGTATTGACCAACTGCAGCGGGCCAGCTAGGGAGATTATCTCGCCACCGCTGCCCAGAGCAGCCAAATGGCTCTCGCTGCCGCCCTGGAGGTCCAGGAGCAATGTTTTCTGTTCGTATGCCGAGGCCAACTCGACGGCCAGTGCACGAATTCTTGCGGCCCTGCCATCACCGTCGGACACGCCGATAAATTGCAAGGATGCGAGTGGCCGGCCGCTGATGGTCACGTCCTGCAATAGCGCGGCTAGGTTCGCGATCTCCACCTCACCCGCGGTCGAGGCAGCACCGCCAAGATCGGCCAGAGCAGGAATGCGCAGTTTCTGCTCGGCTTCAGCCGGGGCGATAAAGACGTCACGCAACACCGTCGCAAGCAGCGTGGCAAAGATGCCGAGCAACAGTCCAACAAACAGACCGCCGATGGTATAGGACACGATCATGTTCCGCGGGACAGTCGGCGCCGTCGGCGGCTGCACCACGCGAAGGTTCGCATTGCGTTCATCGACAATGCTGTTCTGAAATAGCGCACCTGGCTGTTTCAGGGACAGCTCCCGAAACACGCTTTCCGTCACGTCGCGGGCAAGTTGCAGTCCGTGCAGCTTGCCATCAGCCTCACGCAACAGTTCGACCCGCCGATCGGCCTGCCGCAACTGCTCCGCCAGCTCGTTTAACTGTTCGCCGAGCGCCTGGGCCTCTACCTCGAGCGAGGCCAGTCGGTTGTCGAGTTGCGCGAGGGCCGG
>Ga0302180_10003825_pt1 | contig 11289 bp, 5 predicted proteins | sample I_Palsa_E3_2_FD_200575 | JGI IMG/M metagenome (GOLD analysis project Ga0302180, IMG submission 200575) | Peat permafrost microbial communities from Stordalen Mire near Abisko, Sweden - I_Palsa_E3_2 | ecosystem: Environmental > Terrestrial > Soil > Palsa > Peat permafrost | place: Sweden: Abisko... | reverse complement strand
GCCCTCGGACAAAGTTGGAACCCCTTGCAGAACGCGGGCATTGCGAGTGCTGTTGGGGTGACCGCGTCAGCACAAGTTACGTCGACCGGAAGCGTCCCCGGCATCGGCGCGTGCCCATCCGGCAGCAGTACCAGCGGCGCAACGGTGCAGTATGCCGTCACTGTCAATGGAGGTAGCGTCGCGATGTCGCCTTCGTTTATCAGCTACGTTCCGGGCTGCGGGATCACGTCGATTCAAGAGGGTGGCGTACAAACGAACATGGTGCTGCAAAGCGTCGGCTCGATGCCGAGTCTCGGGCAACAAGATGTTCCGCCGGGACAACCGCCGATCGTCGCTGCGCTTCACCGTCTCTGGCAGGCAACGCTCGGCGTGCATCCCTCGTCAAACCCGTAGCGGCGACTCCGGAACGGGCGCTGGTTTGTGGACCAGCGTCTCGTCCTTGCGGTCTTCGGGCGCGAAACGCAGGTACATGATCGGAATGAGCAGCAGCGTGAGCACGAGCGAACTGGAGAGGCCGCCGATCACCACAATGCCCAGCGGACGTTCGGCTTGCGACCCGGGATCGAGCGCGAGCGCGAGCGGCAGCATGCCGGCGATCATTGCAAACGTCGTCATCACGATCGGCCGGAACCGGTGGTGCGCGCTCTCGACGATCGCATCGAGTTTGGTCATGCCACGATCGCGGAGTTGATTGGCAAAGTCGACGAGCAGGATACCGTTCTTCGCCACCAAGCCGACCAGCATGATGCAACCGATCAGCGAGAACAGGTTGAGCGTCTGCCGGGTAATCGCAAGCGCGCCGAGCGCTCCGACCACCGCGACCGGCACGGTGAACATCACGATGAACGGCGTCACGTAGCCGTTGTAGAGCGCGACCATCAAAAGATAGACGAGCAAGATCGAGAGCAAGAGCGAGATGCTCATCTCGTAGGTCGTATCGGTAACCTGTTCTTGATTGCCGCCGGCCACTGGTGACACCGTGATGTCGGTCGGCAAGTGCAGCGCACGCAAGCGCCGCTCGTAATCGCGAGTGACGTTCGAGAGCGTCGCGCCCGGCGTGACGTTCGCGCCGATGAGCACCACGTTACGGCGTTCCAGGCGAATGATCAACGGCGGCGCGGGAACGTCTTGCAGACTGACGATGTCGCCGACCCGGATGATCGAGCCGTTGTTGGCGCGGATCGGAATCGACGAGATGCCGGCCAGATTGTCGAGATCCTTCTGCTCGTAAATTACCTGCACGTCTTTGAGGCCGTCAGGGCCGGTGAACTGCGTCGCGGTGTAACCACCATACGCAGCACGCACCGCCGTCGACGCCGTGCCGATGCTCGCATCGAGTGCTCGCGCCGCATTGCGATTGAAGTTCACTTCGATCTGCGGAGATTCAAGCGCATTCGAGGTCGTCGCATCGATCACGCCCGGCGTCTTCTGCAATGCCGCAAAGGCTTGATTCGCGGCATTTGTCGGATCGGCGGTCGCGCTCTCGATCACGTAGCCGATCGGCTGCGAAATTCCGCCCGAGGGATCGGTCGAGGGCACGCCCGTCACTTGCGCGCCCGGCAGCGCATTTTGAATCCGGGTCGCGAGCTGCTGCGACCAATACTGGGTCGAGTTGTGCCGTCCGGTTTTCAAGAAGATGTGAATCTGGCCGACGGCGCCGTTGTTGATATAGCCGGTGAGCGCACCTTCGTAGGCGCCGGAGATCGACGTCTCGGATTGCAGATCGGGAATCTTGAGTACGATTTGCTCGGCCTGGCGCACCGCATTCGTCACCGACGTGAGCGGCGTACCGGTGGGATAGTTGATGTTGATGAAGAGTTCGCCACGATCGACTGGCGGATAGTACTCGAAGCCGACGACGCCGAGCGGAATGAGCAGCAGCGCAACAACCAGACTTGCGAAGGAGACCCAGACAACGAGCGCGCGATTATCGAGCCCCCAGCTCAGCGCGGTCTGCGCGTACCAGATGCGCACGCCGTCAAACCATTCGGTAAAGCGATCGACCACGCCCCATGGCCGCCAGCGCGAAAAGAGCGCCCAACGCCCCGAAAGCGCCGGGGTCACCGCAAACGAGACGAACAGCGAGGTTAACGTCGCGACCGTTACGACCAAACCGAACTCGCGCAAGAACAATCCGACGGAGCCCGGCAAGAACGAGAGCGGAAGGAAGACGACCACGATGACCAGCGTGATGACGATGGTTGCTATCCCGATCTCCGAGATACCGTTGATAGCCGCCTCTTTTGGCTTCTCTCCTTCTTCTTGATGACGCGAAATATTCTCGAGCACGACGATCGAGTCGTCGACCAGGATTCCGATCATCAGGGTCATGCCCAGCAGCGAGACGGTATCGAGGGTGAAACCCAAGACGTTCATCACCGCGAGTGTCACCAGAAACGAGGCCGGGACGGCGATCATGACCACGACGGCCTTGCGCCACGAACGCAGGAAGAACAACATCACGACCGCGGTGATGAGGATGCCTTCGATCAGCGTGCGAGTGACACCCGAGAGCAGATCTTCCGTGTAGGTCGACTGTACGTTGAGCACCGAGAACTTGATGTCGGGATACTGCTGCTCGAGCCGCGGAAGCTGCGCAATCACCGCGTTTGAGGCCGTGACTTCACTCGAGCCGGCGGCCTTCTGCACGTCGAGTTCGATCGCCGGCGTCCCATTCGTATATGCATAGACGCGCTGCGTTTCAAAGGCGTCTTGAATATTCGCGACGTCCGAGATGCGATAGAGTCGCGAGCTGGCCGTCCACGGATAGACGCTCGACGAGCCCGACGTACTCGTCGCCGCGGTGGTCGAATTGCCGAGCAACAGGTTGCCCACGGTCGGCACGTCCTGCACGTCACCGCGAATGTCCAGATTCGTCTCACGATTGGGCTCGTAGACGATACCGCCGGGTGCGCGCACGTTGTTGTTCGCGATGGCATTGATGACGTCGGTCAGCGTGAAGCCGGACGCCGAGATCTTTTGCGGATCGACGTTGACCTGAATCGAGGCGGTAACATTGCCGTTTTCCTGAACGTACGAAACGCCTGGAACTTGCTCGATCGCGGGCACGATGTCGTTGGTAACGATCGCCGAGAGCTGGCCGAGCGAATCAGTCGTGGACGATGCGGCGAGGGAGACGACGACCGCTTCCGACGGATTGTAGATCGAGATCTGCGGCGTCGGCAGATCGTTGGGGAGCTGGTGCAGCGAGTTTTGCACGCGCCCTTGCACCTGCACCAGGTCCGTGTTTTCGTCGGAGGTCAACGAAAAGACGGCGACGATCGACGCCTGTCCCGGCTCGATCGAGGTTTCGACGTAGCTCAGGTCCGGCGCGCCGGCGATCTGGTCCTCGAGCGGGCGGACGATCGCGTCGCGCATCTCGGTGGTCGAGGCGCCATTGTAGGTGAGCAGCACTTGAATCGACGGGACATCGTAGTTCGGGAGCTGCTGTTTGACCAAACGGAAGCCCGAGAGCGAACCTGCGATGAGCACCAGCGCGAGGAAGACGGTAACCAGCGTCGGCCGTTCGACAAAGAGCCGCGTGAATCTCATGATGCCTCCGCCTCCTTCGCGGGTCCGGTCGGTCCGAGCCACATGAAGATGACTGGAACCAATACAAGGGTTAAGACCAGCGAACTGATCAGGCCGCCGATAACCACGACGCCGAGCGCTTGACGCTGCGCACCGCCAGGATCGAGCGCAAGCGCAATCGGCGTCATGCCCGCGATCATGGCGCACGTCGTCATAATGATCGGACGGAAGCGCTCCTTGGCGCTTTCGATCATCGCGCTGACCCGATCCATGCCCTGTTCGACCATGTGACTGGCGAAGTCAACCAACAAAATACCGTTCTTCGTCGCGAGACCCACCAGCAGCACCGTCCCGATCAACGAATAGAGGTTCAGACTCTGGCGGGTGATCGCGAGCGCCAACATTGCGCCCACGGTCGCGACCGGCACCGCGAACATGATGATGAAGGGCAATCGATAGCTGTTGTAGAGCGCGACCATCAACAAGTACACAAGCATGAACGAAAGCAGCAGGCCCGCGCCCATGCCCACGACCGTGTCGGAAAGATTCTGCTGGTTGCCGCCGGCGTTCGGCTTCACCTGAACCGTATCGGGCAGATTTTGCGCCGCAAGGTTTTTTAGGAATCGATTCTGCACGATCGAGAGCGCGACGCCCGGAGAGAGATTCGCTTGAACGTGCACGACGGTTTCGCGGTTGGTACGAGTCATCAGCGCTTCGGACGGATCCTGCACGAGATTGGCGATATCCACCAAGTGGATGATCGAGCCATTGCTGGCCCGCAGCGGCAGCGCGAGCAGTGTCGCGATCGACGTCTGGAAGCTGCGTGGATAGAGCACCTGGACGTATTTGATGCCGTGCGACGTCTGGATCTGCGCGGCCAGCGTGCCACCGAATGCCGCGCGAATCGCGGAAGCCGCCGTACCAATGTTGATGTCGAACGCTCGGGCACGGTCGCGATCGAAATCGATGTCGATCTGCGGCGCTAGCTGCAGCGCGGAGCTGTTGACGTTGGTCGCACCTTGCGTTGCCTGCAGTGCGGCCAGGACCTTGGGTGCGTACTGCTCCGGCTGGTCGTCATTCGAGGTAACGAGGTAGTCGATCTGCTGCGAGCTGCCTCCGCCGATTCCGGTAGCCGCGACCGATACGATTTTCGCTCCAGGCGCAATCTTAAGCGCCATTGCGCCAAAGCGCTGCGCCCACGAGTCGGTCGTGCCCTTGTGGTTGTCTTGCAAGAAAACGTGCACTTGTCCGACGCTTCCCTGATTGACCGTTCCGCCGAAGCCGCTTTGCGTCGCACCCGCAAGTGATGTCTGGGATTGGACAGCGGGGATCTTCGCCAGCTCTTCGGTCATTGCAGCGATTTTTCCATTGACAAACGCGAGTGGCGTCCCAGTCGGATAGGTGAATTGGATGAAGACCTCGCCACGATCCACCGGCGGCATGAATTCGAAACCGATGATGCCCAGCGGAACGAGCAAGATCGCCCCAATCACCGCACAGAAGGAGGCGATAACCACCAAGCGCGGCCGCTCGAGGGCCCACGGCAACGCCGCGTGAGCGTACCACAGTCGCGCGCGTTCGAACTGCTCGGTGAAGCGATCGATCAGCTTCGGCGGCTTCCACTTAGAGAGCAGCGACCAATTGCCGGCCAGCGACGGTGTCACCGTGAACGAAATGAAGAGCGAGGTCAGCGTTGCGGTCACCACGACCAGTGCGAACTCCGAGAGAAAACGGCCGACCGTACCGGGCAAGAACGCAATCGGCAAGAAGACCACGACGTCGACGAGCGTGATGACGATAGCCGCCGGACCAATCTGCGTGCGGCCCTTGATCGCCGCGTCCTTGGGGTCCTCACCGCTAGCATGATGTCGCTGAATATTCTCGAGCACGACGATCGAGTCGTCGACGAGGATCCCGATGATCAAGGTCATCGCGAGCAGCGAGACCGTATCGATCGAAAAGTTGAAGGCCCGCATCAGCGCGAGCGTCACGCCGAGCGAGGATGGAATCGCGATCAGCACGACGATCGCATTTCGCCACGAGCGCAGAAAGAACAGCATCACGAGCGCGGTGATAAATATCGCTTCGGAGAGCGTTCGCACGACGCCGAAGATCTGATCTTCCGTGTACGCCGCCTGATTGTTGAGAATCTGGAATTGGATCTGAGGATACTGCTTCTCGATGCCCGGTAGCGCTTTGAGCACGTTGTCCGCGGCGACGACCTCGCTTGCACCCGTCGCCTTCTGGACGCCAAGCGAGATCGTCGGAATCGTGCCGACGTAGCTATATTGGCGCTGAGGTTCGAAACTGTCGATTACATTCGCGATGTCCGAGATTCGCATCTGACGCGGAGCGTAGGTCCACGGATTGACGTTCGAAAGCGACGGTCCGGAATAGCCTCCGCCGCCCGTCGACGCATTGGTTACGGTTGTAGAACTGACCGTCGCGTACTGCGGCGCGACCGACAGGAGGTAAGGTTCCGGAGGCGCTGAGGGCTGCGGTTGCGTCGACTGCACCGGAAGCGACAAGTTCGGGGGCGGCGTGACTGCGGTAACGGTCGTACTACTCGACGTCGTCGCTGACGATGAACTCGCCGGAGGCGGCGAAGCGGTCGCCGCGGCCGAGAGGGCTGCACTGCTCGACGCGTTGCCCGCGGCCGTCGCCGAAGTCACGCTCGAAGACCCCGCCGCCGGCGCGCCGGGAACGCCGGCTGCAACCGGCTCGTTATAGCTGGCGTTTCCAAACGAGGTCGTGTACGAGGATGCTGCCGAGATCAGCAGGTTCTCGACCGACGAGTCGGTGGTAAGGTCGCCGCGCACGTCGATCGTCGTTTCATGTCCCGGAAGATACGCGATTCCGCCGGGCTCGCGATTGTTGTTGTTTTCAATCGAACTGACGACGTCGCTGAGTGTATAGCCCGCCGAGGTGAGCAAATTCGGATTGACCAACACTTCGAACGCGGGCGTTACCGCGCCGTTAGCGTTGACGTTCGAGACCCCGTCAACTTGTTCGATCGCCGGTACGATGTCGTTGTTGACGATCGCAGACATCTGTCCGGGACTAACAGCTTTCGAACTCAGGCCGATCGTCAGAACGGTCGCTTGTGCCGGATCGAACGTTCCAACGGTCGGCGCGGGCATGTCGCTGGGCAGTTGCGATTGCGCGATCATGACACGGCGCTGCACTTGGACGAGGTCCGTCGTCTTGTTTGAGGAGAGGTCGAACGTGGCCGTGATCGAGGCTTGGCCCTGCTGGACCGTCGTATTGATGTACGAAAGGTTGGGCGCGCCGGCAATCGCATCTTCGAGCGGTCGCACGATCGCGTCACGAATCTCCGTGGTCGATCCGCCCGGATAACTCGCGCGTATCCCCACGACCGGAAAATCAACGTTGGGAAACTGTTGTTGTGTAATCGTCAGCACGCCGAATGTGCCGACCACGGCAATCAGCGCAAGCATTACGAAGATGATCGTCGGCCGCTGGACGCAAAGCCGGGTGAGCCACATTACGGTTGCTGCTGGTTCGCGTGACCGGGTGAGGCTGAAGCACCGGGTGAGGCTGAAGCACCGGTGTTGACGACTTGCTGTCCAGAAGCAATCCCGAGTTGCCCATTCGCAACCAGTTTTGTTCCGTTCGTTATGCCGGTTACGATGGAAGTCTTCCCGTCGCTGCCCAGTTCGGTAACGGTCTGCTGCTTGGCGTCGCCGTTCTCGTCGACGATCATGATGGTTTTGTGCGAGTCGTCGAGAAACGCGGCGGTCGGAATGCCGGTCCCGCTAACTTCCGGAAGCGTGATCGTGCCCGTCACGGCCATGCCGGACTGCAGCCGGTCGCCCGGATTTGCGGCGATCACTTCGACGGTGAAATTGGTCGAACCGGGCGTCACCTGGCCGAGCACGGCACTGACTCGGCCTTGATATGTCGCGTTGGTCACGCCGGAAACGGCGAGATTCACGAGCGCGCCGCGCTGAATTGTGAACACGTTGGACGACGATGCGTTGAGCTCGGCGTACACCGGATCCAGTTGTTGAACCGTGAAGATCGTGCGCGATCCCGGGTACTCACCGGGATTGAGATTGCGGTTGACCACGACGCCGTCGACCGGCGAAACGATCGTTGCTTTTACGATCGATGCCTCAATTTGATCGGCTTGCGCGTGTGCGGACTCGGCGTCGGCGATCGCCGAAGCGACGGTCGCGGCTTGCAGACCTTGCGTGGTGTTGCCGTTGACCTGCGCGTTGAGAACCGCAGTGTTGTAGGTTTGCTGATCCTGTACGTATGCGGCGTGCGCCGCTTCGAGCGCCGCCTCCGAGACGTAGCCGCTCTTGTAAAGCGAGCTGTCTTGATCGTAGACGAGCTTGGCGTTGTTCATCGCTGCCTGCGCGGCCTCGACGTTGTTGGTACCCTGGCCGAGGTTGAGTTGCGCTTGATATTTGGTCTGCACGGCGCGCGCGTCGGCGGACGCGGCGTTGCGTTCGTCGGCGTTGTAGTTGGCAACCAGGTCCGTTGTATCCAGGATCGCGAGCACCTGACCCTTGTGCACGTGATCGCCCTGAATGACGTTGACGACGTCAGTCGGTTCGCTCAGCGAACTCGAAATCGAGACATTCTGATACGGGGCGACGATGCCCGCGATTTGCGCGCTCGGTTTGACGGTCGCCGGCGCGGCCGTCGCCGTCGGAATAGCCGCTGCGGCGGCCGGGCCGCCGCGGTGGTGGCGCGTGGCGCCTCCGCATCCGGCAATGGTCAGTGCGAGCACCCCGATCGCGGCGCACAGCAGGGGCTTCTTCAAGCGGAAAAGCAGCATCGCGGAAAAGGCTACGCCACCAGGCAGGGCGATTCCTGAGAGCGCTTGCTCATTTGAACGATTTCTCAGCTTCATCGGGTACAGTGATACCGTTATGAAGAGCTGGGTCAAACAGGCACTGCGTACTATCCCCGCAGTGGCCGCTTCAATCGCTTTCCTGAGTTTGCCGACCGTCGGGCTCGCCCAACAGTCGATGCCAAGCTACGCCACGACCAAGGTCGAGACGATCAAGGGTACCGTTTCGAGCTTTAACGGGCAATATACGATGTACGTCCGCGACGTGCGCGGCTACATCGACGACGTGACGCTGCATCAAGGCACGATCATCAACCCGACGGGGATCCGTCTGCAGCCGGGATATCCGGTGACGATCAGTGGGCGGACCAGTGGCTCGACCTTTCTGGCCGACCAGATCGACACGCCCTATCGGATGGTCTCCGGCCCCGGTTATCCGTACTACGGCTACGGTTACGGCTACGGCTATCCGTATTACCCGTATCCGGCCTACGGCCTGAGCTTGGGCTTCGGCTGGGGCTGGGGCGGCGGTTGGGGCGGCGGCTGGCGTAGGTAGCAGTCGCTCGCCGTCAAACAGTCTTCGGATGTCGAACGCAACCACCACCCAGGACAAGCGTAAGGCAGAACGGCGCGGAGGCGATCGCCGGGTGTCGAACATCGCCGTGACCTCTGACCGACGTACTGGAATCGACCGGCGCGAAGGCGACCGGCGCGCCAACTAGCACCCAAGGCTAACAGGGCGCGAGTAAGCCTGGCTCGGCCGGCGCGATTGCACCGGCCGGTATTTTCTTTTGCACGGGTGTCGGCTGCTAGGCCCGCGCCGGCTCCTTTAATCCCAAGCCGAGCGCGATGCCGTCGCCAAGTGCCGGATCGGCCTTGCGGAAATTCTCGATAGCTCGCAGCTGGGTGTCTTTCTTGGCTGGGCCCATGTGCGCGACGATGTTCCCGACCAGGCGCTCCTTTTCGTCGGGCTTCATTAGCCGGTAGAGATCGCCGGCTTGCGTGAAGTCGTCGTTCTTGGACGTATTTTGGCTGTAGCGGCCAACCGCGCCACTCAGCGCCAATACTTCGGGCTCGGCGCCGGCGTTGGTCTGGACGGGGCCACCGAGGCTGTTCGGCTCGTAGTTAACCGAGTTTCCGCCGTTGTCGTCGAAACGCATGAAGCCGTCGCGTTGATAGTTGTTGACGGCTGCATTGCGCGCTTTGTTTACCGGCAACAGCGCATAGTTCACGCCGATGCGGTGGCGATGGGTGTCCGCGTATGAAAAGATGCGCCCTTGCAGCATCTTGTCGGGCGAAAACCAAATGCCCGGAACCATATTCGATGGTTCAAAACTCGATTGCTCGATCTCCGCGAAGTAGTTTTGCGGATTCTTGTTGAGCACCATCTTGCCGACTTCGACGAGTGGATAATCCTTGTGCGACACCACCTTCGTAACGTCGAAGATGTCCCACTTGTAGTTGAAGCCTTCTTCGTACGGAATGATCTGCACATACATCGTCCACTGCGCTTTGTCGCCGCCGGCGATCAAATCGAACAGACTCTGGATATGATGGTTTGGATTTCCACCGGCCATCGCAGCCGCTTGTTCGCGGGTGAAATTCTTCACGCCCAAATCGGTCTTGACGTGATACTTTACCCACGAGGGTTTGCCCTCGGCGTTGACCCACATGTAGGTGTGGCTGCCGTAGCCGTTCATGTGCTGCCACGCTTCCGGCGTGCCGCGATCGCCCATCAGATACGTGACCTGATGAGTCGCCTCGGGTGAGAGGCCCCAGAAATCCCACATCATGTCCGCGCTTTGCAGATGCGTTTGTGGATGTCGCTTTTGCGAATGGATGAAGTCGGGAAACTTCATCGCATCTCGAATGAAGAAAATCGGCGTGTTGTTGCCGACGAGGTCGTAGTTGCCTTCCTCGGTGTAAAACTTGAGCGCGAAGCCGCGCGGATCCCGAACCGTATCGGCCGAACCGAGCTCGCCGGCTACCGTTGAGAAGCGCGCGAGCATCTCGGTACGCTTTCCGACTTTGTTCAGAAACGCCGCCTTGGTGTATTGACGCACGTCGTTAGTGACTTCGAAATAGCCAAATGCTCCGCCACCCTTCGCGTGCACGACGCGTTCCGGAACGCGCTCGCGATCGAAATGCGCCAGCTTCTCGATCAGGTGCATGTCTTCGAGGGTCGTCGGTCCGTGTGCACCTGCAGTGCGGGAATTCTGATTGTCGTCGACCGGCGCGCCGAAATTCGTTGTGAGAGGACGCCGCCCGTTGGCGCCGTTGCCGTCCGAGGGCTCGCTCATACCTTGCCTCCTTCACCTAGGGGATACCGCGTTATGGTAGTCCAGGAGATTGCAAAGCCCAAGCCAATGGTGACAATACATTGCATTTGGATATCCTATGAACGTCAAAGACTTGCAGTACGCGCTTGCCCTCGAGCGCCGGCGTAGCTTCAGCCGGGCCGCCGAGGAGTGCGGCGTCGCCCAGCCGACGCTGAGCGCCCAGATTCGCAAGCTCGAAAGCGAGCTCGGCGTCGAGCTGTTTGAGCGCGACGGGCGTACGTTACGCGTCACGCCTGCAGGCGAACTGATCCTCGAACAGGCGCGGGTCGTCCTCGATGCCGTCGCCCGCATCGAAGAAGTCGCCCAATCCCGTGCCGACCCGATGGTCGGACCGATTCGCCTGGGCGTCATTCCGACGCTGGCTCCCTACCTTTTGCCCGGCATCCTCGGACCGCTGCAAAAACAGCTTCCCGCAGCGCCCCTCGTCGTGGTGGAAGACATGACGCATCGCCTGCTCGAGTCAATTCACGCCGGGCGGCTGGATGCGGCGCTCGTTGCCACCGACCACCGCGACGGGAACCTCTCGGAGATCGCCCTCTTCGACGAACCGTTCAGCTTGGCGCTTCCGCTCGACGATCCGCTTGCGCAGCAGGCAAG
>Ga0302180_10003817_pt1 | contig 11301 bp, 9 predicted proteins | sample I_Palsa_E3_2_FD_200575 | JGI IMG/M metagenome (GOLD analysis project Ga0302180, IMG submission 200575) | Peat permafrost microbial communities from Stordalen Mire near Abisko, Sweden - I_Palsa_E3_2 | ecosystem: Environmental > Terrestrial > Soil > Palsa > Peat permafrost | place: Sweden: Abisko... | reverse complement strand
TTGCCGTCCGCCAACCGCTTGGAGGAATACGTTGTGCCTGACGCGTTCTGGCCTTGCGCTGAAAGCCGATCCAAGGAGTCACTAAGAGACCCGAACGCTATACACAGCGCGATGGATACGACACAAACTCGAATCGGCCCGGTCTTGTGCTTAACGCTAGCCATGAACGACCTCCACGCCGTCACGGGCATTCAGCCTTCGCCTGAGTAGTACGGCATCGGGTGGCTCCCACCGAGCGCCCTATAGAACGGCTACGCAGCGTGCTCGAACTCGGCAGGCCACCAACAACGATGGCCTGCCCCACGGCTACAGTTGCTTTCAAGTGCGCGCCACGAGTCAGCTCTTCCCCTTCTTGATCTCCTCCACCAGCGCCGGCACAACCTGGAACAAATCGCCGACGATACCGTAATCGGCCACTTCGAAGATGGGCGCGTTGGCGTCCTTATTGATGGCGACGATGATCTTCGATCCCTTCATGCCAACCAGATGCTGGATGGCGCCGGAGATACCGACGGCCAGATACATTTTGGGGGCAACTGTTTGGCCGGAGCTGCCGACCTGGCGCTCCATGGGGAGCCAGCCGGAATCGCAGATGGGGCGCGACGCCTCCAGTTCCGCGCCGAGGGCGTCGGCCAGCTTTTGCACGATGGGGATGTTGTCGGCCTCCTTGATGCCGCGGCCGACGGAAACGATGATCTCGGCGGCGGTCAGGTCGACGGCGCGCTGCGCCTCGCGGAAAAGGTCCAGCGGCTGGATGCGGCTGGGCGTGAGCTGCGGCGTGAACTTCTCGACGGGCAGCGGAGCCGACCCGGCTTCGACGTGATCGGCGCGATAGGCGCCCGCCTGCAGCGAGGCAAAATAGGGGGGGGCGCCGGTGAAGCGCACGTCCACGTTGAGCTTGCCCTGAAAGAGCTGGCGCACCAGCACGGGTTTGCCATCCTCGATGCGATGCGCGATCACGTCACTCACAGCCACGCGGCCGAGTGCGGTGGCCAGCTTGGGCAGGAAGTCGCGCACCTGGTATGTGTGCGGGAAGATGACGATACCGGCCTGGGTCTGTTCGACCAACTGGCGCACGGCCGCGGTGTAAGTATCCGGCGTGTAGTCTTTGAGTAAGTCGTGCTCGACGGCATAGACATGGTCGAGCTTCTTACCGGTAAGCTCGGCAGCGAGGCTTTCGATGCCCTGACCGAGCACGGCGGCCGAGACAGGCTGCTGCAACTCGCCAGAGAGTTGCTGGCCGGCGGCCAGCGTCTCCCATGACATGCGGCTCCAGGCCGGCGGGCCCTGGACCGCGCGTTGTTCCATTACGACCAGAATGCTCATATGACGCGCGCCTCGAATTTCAGCTTCTCGACCAGTTTGGCCGCGGCTTCTTTGGGCGGCCCGTCGAACAACTGGGTTTGCTTGGAGCGGCCCGGCAGATACACGCGGCTCAGTTGGAGGCAGCCCCGGAATTGGCTCCCAAACCGGCGGCAGTGACGTTGCGGATCTCCTTATTTTTGGCCTTCTTGATGCCCATGAGAGTGGCGTAGCGCAGCTTGTTGATGCCGGATTGAATGGTGAGCAGCGCGGGCAGGGGCATCCGGACATGCTGGAACCAGCCGTCTTCGAGCTCGCGCTTCACCCGGATGGAGCCTTCCTGCATTTCGACTTGCATGATGATGGTGGCGTGGGGCAGGCCGAGCAATTCGGCGAGAATCACTCCGGTCTGGCCGTAACCCAAGTCGTCGGATTGCAGGCCGGTGAGCACCAGGTCGGGTTTTTCCGGGCCGAGGGCCGCGGCCAGCAGGCGGGCGGCGCCCAGTGCGTCGAATGCGCGCAGGTCTTCCTCTTCGATGTGGATGGCGCGGTCGGCGCCTTTGGCGAGGGCTTCGCGAATGGTTTGCGCGGCGCGCGCGGGTCCGGCGCACAGCACCACCACTTCGCCCCCGTGTTTCTCCTTCAGTTGCAGGCCTTCTTCCAAGGCGTAAGCATCGGGCTCGTTGATCTCGTAGCTGAGATCGGCATCCTGAATCCAGGCGCCCGATGGCGCGACGCGCAACTGCGAGTCGCGGGCCGGGACTTGCTTGATACACACGATGATTTTCATAAGCACCTTGCGTCGGCATGAGTGCCGACGCGGCACGCAGGAGTGCGTGCGCTACTCAGTGTAACGTTTGAAGATGAGAGCGCCATTGGTCCCTCCGAAACCGAAGGAGTTGGACAGCGCGCAGTCGATGGGCATCGGGCGCGCATGGTTGGGCACGTAATCCAAATCGCACTCGGGGTCGGGTGTTTCGTAGTTGATGGTCGGTGGGGCGACCTGGTCGCGTATGGCGAGCACGGTGATGCCGGCCTCCAGTCCTCCTGCGCCGCCCAGCAGATGCCCGGTCATGGATTTGGTGGAGCTGACCGCGACCCGGTAGGCATGCTCGCCGAAGCAGCGCTTGATGGCGGCGGTTTCGGCGCGGTCGCCGACGTCGGTGGAAGTGCCGTGGGCGTTGATGTATTCGATTTGGTGCGGCTGCAGGCCGGCGTCGCGCAGTGCGTTGCGCATGACGCGGACGGCGCCATCGCCGTCGGGCGGCGGCGCGGTGACGTGAAAGGCGTCGGCGCTCATGCCATATCCGACGGTCTCGGCAAGAACGCGTGCGCCGCGGCTGCGGGCATGTTCCAGCTCTTCCAGTATCAGGATGCCGGAGCCTTCGCCAACCACGAAGCCGTCGCGATTGAGGTCCCACGGACGGGAGGCGCGCTGGGGTTCGTCATTGCGCGTGGAGAGGGCACGCATGGCCGCGAAGCCGCCAATGCCCATGGGGGTGATGCAGGCCTCCGTGCCGCCGCAAATCATGACATCGGCGTCGCCGCGCTGGATCAGCCGGAAGGAGTCGCCGATGGAATGGGCACTGGTGGTGCAGGCAGTGGCGGTGGCTGAATTCGGACCTTTCGCTCCGGTGCGGATGGAGACGTAGCCGGAAGCCAGGTTGACGATGGTGGCCGGAATGAAGAACGGCGAGATACGGCGGGGACCGTGCTCGAGCAGGTTCAGGTGTTCGCGCTCGATGACTTCGAATCCGCCGATGCCGCTGCCGATGTAGACGCCAACGTTCTCGGCCTCGGCGGGGTCCACGCGCAAGCCGGCCGAAGCGATGGCGCAATCCGCCGCCGCGATGGCGAACTGGATGAACCGCCCCATCTTCTTGATCTCTTTTTTTTCGATGTAGCGGCCCGGATCGAATCCTTGGATCTCGCCGGCGATGCGGCAGGAAAAAAGATGGGCGTCGAAGGCCGTGATCGGCCCGATGCCGCTCTTGCCCGCCAGTACGCCTTGCCAGGTTGCTTCGGTCCCGATGCCTAAGGAGGACACCAAGCCCACACCGGTTACGACCACTCTGCGTGACACGCAAACACTCCTGGGAAAAACGCCTCGCGGCTACTTCTTGGCCGACTTGTTTTCGATGTAAGAGACAGCGTCTTTGACGGTGGCTATTTTTTCGGCGTCCTCGTCGGGAATTTCCAATTCAAAGGCTTCTTCGAAGGCCATGACCAGCTCTACGATGTCGAGCGAATCGGCGCCCAGGTCGTCCACAAACGACGCGTTGTCCTCTACCTGGGCTTCGTCCACACCCAGTTGCTCGACGATAATCTGCTTCACCCTCTCGGCGATTGATGCCATACATCCTCCTGGACTATTGCAAACTCCTGATTCTAGCCGCCTTCGCTACATTCCGCAAGTCGAAAAAAGACGGAACCACAGATGGACGCAGAAGGACAGGGATACAGATCCACGATCCAACCGCTGTAGACACTGTAGCATCAAGACGGCCATTGGCGCGGCGCGCCCGGATGGTGGTTGGATACGGTAGCATTGAGCCGGCCCCGGGCGAGGCGCACCTCGATGCTGGAGGCGGGCGGGGCAGCGGCGCTGTCCTTGACGATCGAGCCGGATAGGTTGGTGACAATGGCGTAGCCGCGATCGAGGATGAGGAGGGGGCTGAGTTGGGAGAGCTTGGCGGAGAGCTGTTCGACAGCGCCGCGGCGGCGGGCGAGTTGCCAGCGCAGGGACTGCGCGGCGGCGGCGTGGGCCTGATCGAGGCGACGGCGATCGGCCGCGAATCGCGGGCGCAGATCGAAATAGTTGAGGCGCGCGGCGAGCGTGCGCTGGGCGCGGGCGTGGCGCTCGAGCAGTGAGCGCAGCAGATCGCGCAGGCGGAATTCGAGTTCGTCGACGCGCTGGGCCTGGCGGCCCATGGCGCGGTGCAGCAGTCCCAGAGGCCTTTCGATGCCTTGCTGCTGCCAGCGGCGCGCGAGCACGGCCAAGTGGTAGCGCATGGCGTGCACCAGCTTTTGCTCGCGCCCGGCGATGCGGTCGAGCAATTCCTGGCGCGTGCAAACGATCATCTCGGCGGCCGCCGAGGGCGTGGGGGCGCGCAGATCGGCGACGAAATCGGCGATGGTCACATCGGTTTCATGACCTACGGCGGAAACCACCGGGACAGCGCAGCGTGCGATGGCGCGGGCCACGGCTTCTTCGTTGAAAGTCCAGAGGTCTTCGAGCGACCCGCCGCCGCGGGCCAAGATCACCAGTTCAGCCCACGGGTGCCGGCTGAAGTAATCGAGGCCGCGGCAGACGTCCTCCACGGAGCCTTCGCCCTGCATCAGGGCGGGGAAAAGCCGGATGTGAAGACCGGGGAAGCGGCGGGCGAGGATCTGAACCATATCGGAGATGACGGCGCCGCGCGGCGAGGTGACGATGCCGATACGCTGGGGGTAGCGCGGCAGCGGGCGCTTGCGCGTGGGCTCGAAAAGGCCTTCTTCCGCCAGCTTCTTCTTAAGCTGTTCGAAGGCGACCTGCAGCGCGCCATGGCCCAGAGGCTCCAGCAGGTCGACGATGAGCTGATATTCGCCGCGCGCCTCGAAGACGTCGATGCGGCCGCGGGCGAGCACTGCCAGACCATCCTGCGGCTTGAATTTCCAATAGCGGTGGGCGGAGCGGAAAGCCACGGCGCGCACCTGCGCCTGAGCCTCCTTTAAGGTGAAGTAGTAATGGCCGCTGGGGGCCAGCTTGGCGCCGGATATTTCCCCGGAGACCCAGATATCGGGGAACTCGTTTTCCAGCGCGGCGCGGATGGCGGCGTTTAGTTCAGTAACGGAGTAGACGCGGCGGGCGGGGGCGAAGTCGAAGGCAAACTGGTCCACTACTTGATATTAGCGTGGGGGCATACGCCCCCACGGCCCATAGGCGTTAAGATAAGCGCACAAGTTGATTCTCTAAGCGAGACGCCTCAGGGACTCCTGCCCTTACGCAGCCCACAAATCAGCATTGCGCGTTTTACGGCAAGGTGACCGCTCTCACCCAACTTCGCTTGGAGCGTCACTTCGCCAGAGCTTCTCGCGTGCGGAACCTTGAGCGCGGTTTTCTGTCCCTCTAAAGGGCACGCCTTGGCCCAGAGAAGAATACTTCGACTGTTCCGAAGGTGCCTCGATCAAATGGGTGTCACCAAACAGATGCTCGGCAATCAAACGGACAAGAGAATTCTCTATCTGGACCAGAACTTCCTGGCATCTGTTCACCGAGGAGGTATCGAAAATGAGTGGGCAACGGGGCTCATAGCCAAGGTCAGTCGCGTCCTTGACCTCCAGCTGTTGGCGATTCCCTACTCCTCTACCCACATCAATGAGGCCGATTTGAATGGAGACTACCGTAACGCCCTGGTGCAGTTTATCCAAGGAGTTTCGCGCGGACACCAATTTGAACCGTACTACCGCGTCGAAGAAACGCAGATTGTGAAAGCGTTCCAATGCTTCCTGGATGATGCGCCGCCCGTGAATCAAAAAGAGGAACGCGATGCGTTGTCCCCGAGTGTTCACGATTGGGACGGCGACTACTCCGTTAGCGTATTCAGCGCCGCTAGAGACGCAGACCGACGGTCTCTGTTTAAGCAGAGAGCCGTGGACGAACTCCTCCAAGCGCTACCGCAATGGGCCAAGAAGGGCCGTACCTTTCAACAGGACATGGACCTCGAAATCAGCGACGCGGCGCGGTTGTTAATCGATAGCTACGCTGACAAAGCGGCCCGTCTTATGATGGGCGACTTCTCGGTCTTGCTCAATGCGCCAATTAGCGCATCAATCGGCGAAGGATTGTGGCTAGTTGTCCAAGCGAGGAAGGTCGACCCCAAGAAAATTGGCGCATTTCTGCGATCCCAACACTTTGCGGAAGTGCCGACGGTGCAGTTGTCGGCTCGATTGTTTGGCGCGTACAAAGAGCGCATTCGTTTAGCGAAAACGCCGCCCGATCCGACGTCGAACAAAACCCGCGAGAAACTCTCGGGATTCTTCTACGACATTCAACACGCTGCTACGTATGCTCCATACTGCGACGCCTACTTCACAGACAACGCTATGGCGAAGCTCATGAAAGACAAACGGGTCAACGTGGAGGCAGATTTCGGCTGTAGGGTGTTTAGCGTGGACAGCAAGGAAGATTTTGTGGCCTGGCTCGAAGCTCTGGAATCTCAAATGACTCCGGAGCATGCGAAGGATCTTTCTTGGGCATACCCGAAACGCTTCCCGTTCCACAGGGACTAAGACGGCCCCGCCACACGCTCCAGATACATCCCCTCTCCGTGAAGCTGTTCATCGCAGCATCAGACTCAAGTCTCTGATCCAAGAGCGGCCTCCGGTAGACCGGGCTGGTCGGATCGTCGGCAAGCCGGAAGCATTCCATTTGGTCGTGTTGTCGCCATCTCGCCCGTTTGAGAACGTCCTCTGCAGGGTCCGCCCGGCGCGGCGTGCCGGCTCCCTCCTGTCAAGCTGATAGAATTGTCGCATGTCTAAGTTGTTGGAGAAGGCGCTGGAAAGGGTCGTCGCGCTGCCCCAGGACGAGCAGGATGCGATAGCCTCGCAGATCTTGGCCTCGATAGCCGACGAAAGCGCTTGGAAGGCGCGCTTCGCCGAAAAACGCGACGTGATCCGCCGAATGGCACGGGAAGCTATTGAGGAAGATGAGCGGGGCGAAACGTTGCCGATGGACGACCTGCTTTAATGCAGTCGCGCACTACGCGCCAGTTCTGGCGGCTGTTTTCTCATCTTCCGGCTGACACTCAACGCGACGCCAAGCGCTCATACCGTCTCTTCCGGACCAATCCGGCACACCCCAGTCTGCATTTCAAAAAGCTGGAAGGCGAAGATAACATCTACTCGGTTCGCATCGGCCTGGAGTACCGTGCCCTGGCGGTCATGAACAAAGATCGGGTCGTGCGGTATTGGGTCGGCAGTCACCACGAGTACGACCGTTTGGTTTGAGACACGGTTTCACCTGGACGTGTAGTCGCCGACTCGCGGAAATGCCTGCGGGCGCGGCTCGGCCGATGATTACCCGTCGGTATTCGTCTTGTTCATTGATGGGATGGCCCACTTCCGACCATGGGTCAGGGACTTTTGAACCCGGCTCATTTTAACGCCTATACCCTCACGGCGCGCGGGCACCTCGACACGAAGCACGATCTGTCCCTTAGCCGGCGATTTCTTCTACCTGCTGCAGGTGGTTCCGATCATGGCCGCCCATGGTTTCCACGATGGTTGCGAGCGTCATGTCGCCGCGTTCGGGATGAGTCACGGGCCGCGCCATGTCGGCGGCGGTGAACGAGCGCACCAGCGCCAGATTCCACTGCCTTAGTGCGGTGAACGTTGCCAGAGCGGCTTCCACGTCGTAGCCGGCATATCTTTTGGCCCACGCCTCCTGGTCGAACGGCTGCATTATGTGGCGATCTTCGGCCAGCGTCTGGCGCAGCCGGAAAGCGAATGCCACTTCGCAATCGGCCAAGTGGCAAACGATCTCGCGCGCGCTCCACTTGCCCGGCGCACGCGGTTGGTCGGCACGGCCGCCGATCGCATTCATCAGTGCGCGCAGCTTTGCCGGCGTGGCCGTAATCACTTCGACGGGATCGAGGCCGCCCAGTTGAGAGGCATAGGGATTGAGCATGTCCTCTCAAAATATCATGCTATATCATGCGCCGCGATGGGAGGGCAGAGCCGGGTGCTTAACGGATTTGGGGAAGATCGCAGTGGGGCGGACCCCCAGGTCTGCGCGGGTCCGCCAGGAACCGCTTTTCGTAGTCGAACGGCGCCAAAAGCGGGTCTGGAGACCCGCTGCAGGCGTGGACGCCTGCCCCACAAGCCATCCTACGCCAGACTGACACACGCCCCCGGTTCGGTTAAGCACCCGGCAGTGCGGGTCTCTACCGTATCAAATCTTCGATGAAGGCGTGATCCTCCGCATCGTGCAGATCCGTCGCGTCGCCCAGGACGGTCCGATACCTAAAGAGAGAGCCAAGAGGTACCACATGCCCCATCCAGTTTGTCGGGTCCGTCCAAAGAACCGGCCGATTTTCCATGGCTTTTGTGAGGTCATCTAAGTCCCAATGCAGGGCAAAGCTGGGAATTACGGCATCGAACAGGCCGGTGTTCATGGAGTTTTCCAGAGCGGTCCGCAAACTGTACGGTGTTCGGTCGAGCCAGACCTTGCCGATTCGAGTGTCGACTACCGCTGCCAGCAGAAGCCAGATCCCTTTCACCCCTCGGGCAACCGCGCGAATCGAGGACGGATCTACGTCACTGCGGGCGGCCAGAACGTCGATCCCACGCAGAATGTCGTGCGCGCGCATGGCCGGCAGGTTGCGGCCTATCTGGTCGGCTCGGGCATTGGTGAGCCAGTTCCCTACGTAGGGCCGTTCCCCCTCGCCTGGAGAATCGCGAGGTTCCAATTCGAGAACCACTCGCCCCGTCCTGGCGATCGTTTCCGCCAACGAGTCTGTAGATGCGATCCAATAGCTGCTGGTTTTGTCCGCGACTAATAGTACAGCCGGCAGCACCGCCGGTTTTCGTCCGCTTGAGTGCGGAATGTAGAGCTTCCCGCTGATTTCAACCCCCGGCTCGCTTTCAAAGCTGATGTGTTGGCGCCGCAGCTCCGGGCCGTCCGCCTCATCCGATGCCCTCACTTCGGGCGGCGCGCCCGCGGAGGGAGTGTTCAGCCTGCGCAGTTCGGCCAGCAGTTCCGGTATGGATCCCGGCCGTTTCCTGGCGCGAAATTCGTCCGAGATCAACTGATAGAGTTTCCGGCTGCCCGGTTCGTTGTCCACATGACCGCTCGCAGTTACGAGGAGTTCGGCATTGGTGTAGAGCTTCACGGCCTGCTCATGAAAATCCCCTTTGCCATCCTTGAGCCACCGGATCATCCACTCATACATAGCTTCCCGAGTTTCGAGGGGGGTGCCATGCGGACCAGGACCAACAAAAAAGCGCAGCTTATCCGAAGCGCCGTAAAGTCCAAACCAGCGGCGGGCTTCCTCGTAGACGAGCCTGGCCCCGGCGGGCGTGAAATAGTCACCTTCGGTTGCCAGGATCAGCCAAGGAGTGGGAGCGGACAACTCGATATAGTCGGCCATATCCAACCCACTGGAGAGGAGTTGCGGAGGGCTCATTTCCGAATCGGGATTCTGGCCCGCAAACAGGAGTCGATACGAATTGACAAAGCAGGCGGGCGCGACCGCCTTGACCCGCGGGTCAAGAGCGCCAATGAACGTAGTCAGCGCCCCGCCTCCCGAACAGCCCACGGCTCCCAAGCGTTCGGGGTCCACCTCGGGCCGGGTGACCAGATAGTCAAGGGCCCGCTTTGCATCCCAAATAAAGTAGCGGGCCACGCTCTGGCCAATCAGAATGTTCTGCGCGCCCGCCTGGATGTGTTCGGGGACCGACCACCCTGCCAAGGGCCGGTCCACTTGCCGATCGTAAGTTTGCTCTCTTTCACCTTGGCCCAAGGGATCGAAAGCCAGCGTGACAAAACCCTTCAACGCCAAATTGGCCGCGAGCCGCTGCCCTTCCGGCTTGCCCTCTTGCGTGTGGCCGGCCTGCAAGAGAACTCCGGGATAGCGGCCAGGCTGGCTGGGCAGGTACAGATTCGCGGTGACATAGAAGCCCGGCAAACTCTCGAAGATTACTTTCTCGATCGCATAGCCGTCACTTTGGAGACGCCCGGTAATTCTGGGATTCAACGGGCCGTTATATTCGGGCAAGCCGCCGATCACGGACAAGAGCGTCTGGCGGACCCATGCCTTTCTGCGTTCCGCGCCGGCCACCGTGTGGATCCCGGCGATGACGTTTTCGCGCTTCTGCAGTTGCTGCTGGGCGATCTGGTCCATCCACCGGAGCAGGGGATCCTGGGCGGGCTGCTGCGCGGGGGGCGCCGATACTCCCTCGCGGCCCAGCGTCTTCGCCAAATACTCCACGATCAGCTTCACCTCGTCGTCGGACGCATGTGCTCCCCGAGCCACCATGTTCCGCACTACCGAATTCCATTCCGTGGCAGTCATCCGTTGGGTGGTCACGACCTCCGTCGAGTGACAACCGGTCCCGCATGTCTTCTCAACCAATGCCTTCGCGCCGCCCGCCGGCAGCGCCGCCGGGCTAAATGCGCCGGCACCCGGCGTCCCGCGAATTGCCACCGCGGCCGCCGCCACCGCCTTTGAAACCGAAACCGGCAAAGGCTTCCGGTAAACATTGGGGAGCGCAAACGCAACCAGACTATCGCTCAACCCGCCGCCCAGAAATCCGCCGCCCCCCGCGGCCATCAGCGCTACATATTGCCGCTGGTCTCTGCCCATGTAAGTAATCGGGCTGCTGTGTCCACTGGCTTCCAACTTCGCTTCCCAAAGCAGTTTTCCGGTGCGCGAGTCGAAGGCCCGAAAGCGGGAATCGTTGGTGGCCCCGATAAACACGAGGCCGCCCGCGGTCGAGATGCTGCCGCCCAGGTTCAGCGATCCGGTATCGTGAACCCCGATCGCTTCCAGCGCTTCGATCCTGCCCAACACCGACCGCCACGCAATGTCGCCCGAAGCCAGGTCGACTGCGATCAATTCTCCGAACGGCGGATTCTGGCACGGAATGCGCGTCTCGCGATCCCAAAACCGCGCGTACGGCCCGTAGGCTGAGGTGCGCGCGTAGTCTGAACCACGCTTCTCCAGGTGCCCCCACTGTCCCACGTTCATCACGTTCACAAACAACAAGCCCAGCGAGGGATCGATAGACACCCCGCCCCAATTCCCACCGCCCAGCGTGCTCGGAAAGAACAACGCATTGCCTTCGAGCGGCAGCGGCGTGTACGGCGCGCCGATCTGCATGCGATTTGTTTCAAACAATTCCCTGCAAAGGCGCGCATGTTCCGGCGACCGATCGTACATATCCTCCAGGCGAAATGTGTTCCTCGCCAGCGGCGGAGGCTTCACGGGAAACGGCTGGGTCTTCGAAGTCACTTCTCCC
>Ga0302180_10003816_pt1 | contig 11302 bp, 10 predicted proteins | sample I_Palsa_E3_2_FD_200575 | JGI IMG/M metagenome (GOLD analysis project Ga0302180, IMG submission 200575) | Peat permafrost microbial communities from Stordalen Mire near Abisko, Sweden - I_Palsa_E3_2 | ecosystem: Environmental > Terrestrial > Soil > Palsa > Peat permafrost | place: Sweden... | reverse complement strand
CTGGGGTGAGATGTCTCCGTCGATGTAGCGCTGGAGGTTGGGCGTCATGGCGGCCAGGATTTCTTGCTCGCTCATGGAGGCGATCGGCTCGATGTGCCAGACGTAGCGCATGAAGCCGAAGCCGAGCAGCTGGGAGGCGATCAGGCTGGCGCGCACGAGCCGGTCGGTGTTGCCGGTGCCGACGGTGGCGGGCCCCATGAGTCCCTGCTCGATGAGCTTGCGCAGCTTGCCGCGGGTGGTGGGTTCGTGGGCCGCGGTCTGCAGGATCGCTTTAAGGATCGGGCCGGTTTCGTCATCCTCCCAGTTGAGCATGACCTGCTGGGGCAGGTGGCGGCCGAGCTCGGAGGTGGGCACGGTCCAGGTGGCGGCGACGCGTTCGAGGAACCGCGGTGGCGGGGTGGTGGCCGCGTCGAGCAGGGCCTCCTTGGACCCGAAGTAGTGGTAGATCAGCGCCGGGTCGACGTCGGCCGCGCGGGCGATCCCGCGGACCGTCGTGCCGGCCCAGCCGAGGGTGGCGAAGGCCAGGCGGGCCTCGCGGAGTATCCGGGCGGCCAGCACGCCCCGCTCGTCGCGGGGACCCGGGGCGCCGGCTTTGGTCGGCATCCGCTGATCCTTCCGTTCGGGAAACGAATTTCATCATAGCGTGAATATCATCTTGCGTTGAAACTAAGTCTCAACCTATGATGACATAAAGTTTCGTCATCTGATGAAAAACTGCCCGACCCTGGAGCCTCGCCATGACAACCCGCCCCTCCGGCACCGGACCCGGACAACGCCACCTCAACGGCATGCAGACCACCGGCCGGGAATTCCGCAACCTGACCGAGCCGGCGTACCAGGTCAGCCAGGCCAATGACGTCCCCGCGCCGATGCGTGACGGCGTTGAGCTGATGACCGACATCTACCGCCCCGACGCCGACGGCCGGGTGCCCGCGCTGCTGGCGTACTCGTGTTACCCGCGGCAGATGCAGAACCTCCGCGCTCCGGCTGGGGTGATCGAGGCCGGGGCCAGCGACTTCTTCGTGCCGCGCGGCTACGCGCACGTCATCGCCAACGCCCGCAGCACGAGCGGGTCCGGCGGCACCTGGGGCATGCTCGATTCCGCCGAACGGGACGACCTTTACGACCTCGTCGAGTGGGTCGCCGCGCAGCCGTGGTGCGACGGCAACGTCGGCATGGTCGGCATCAGCTACTTCGCCATGGCCCAGATCGCCGCGGCCGCCAGCCGTCCCCCCAGCCTGAAGGCGATCTTCGCGCTCGGCACCAACGAGAGCGTCTTCGACGTGGTCTGGCACCACGGCCTGCTCAGCTCCGGTTTCTTCTCCACCTGGATCTCGGCCGTCGGCATCCTCGGCGAGAAATCCGGTAAGTTCTGGCGCAGCAAGGGCCTTGAGCTGGCCGGCCAGGTGTTCTCGAACTCCCGTGTCCACGCCAAGCTGGCCCACGTCAACGGCGAAGCCGCCGTCACCATGCTCAAGAGCGTCCTGCGCTCGCACTACCCCGACGAGCCCTTCGGCCGGATCTGGCAGCAGGCCTGCGTCGAGCACCCTACCTACGACGCCTTCTGGGCCGACCGCGATTGCGCCGCCGCTCTGGCCGACGTTGACATCCCCGTGTACCTGGGTTGCGACTGGGACAACGTCGTCATGCACCTGCCCGGTACCTTCACCAGCTGGAAAGCCCTGGCCCGCAACCCCAACGTCCGGATGAGCCTGCTGCCCGAAGGCGGCCTGAACTGGCCGTGGGAGAGCATGCACTACGAGGCACTGGCCTGGTACGACCACTGGCTCAAGGGCATCGACACCGGCGTCATGGACGGCCCCGCCATCCGCTGGTACCTGCCCGGCGCCGGCGAATGGCGCACCGCGCAGCAGTGGCCGCCGCCGGAAAGCTCGATCGGCGAGTACGCCCTGCGCGCCGACGGCACGCTCGGCCGCGACGAGGGTGAGCCCGGCTCTCGGTCCTACCTCTACCTGCCCGCCGGCTCCGGCCGGCCGCGCAACGCCAGCCCGCCCGGGCTCCCGGACCGGCTCACGTGGGAAACGCTCGCGATGACCGAGCTGCTGGACATCGCCGGCAATATCGAACTTCGGCTCGACGCCACGATTACCGCCCTGGACACCGCCTGGATCGCCGTGCTCTATGACGTCGCCCCGGACGGAGCGCAGACCGTGCTGTCCGCCGGTTGGCTGCGGGCGATGCTGCGCACCGTGAACGAGCCGGCCAGCATTCCCGGCACCCCGGTCATCGAGTGCCGCGAACCCGCCGCCATCGACGTCGGCGAGCCGGTCACCTACCGCATCCCGATCGCCCCGAACGCCCGCCGCGTCAGCCCCGGCCACCGGCTGCGGCTGACCCTGACCAGCAGCGACCAGGCCAAGGACGCGCCCAAGGTGCTCGGCTTCACCCACACCCCGCTCGGCGGGTCCAGCCTCAACACCGTGCACTCCTCCTCCCGCCTGCTACTGCCCGTCATGGACATGTCATGACACCGCAGTAACCTTCGGCGTAAGGAGGCGACGCGGGCGTGCTCTGGCAGGACGACCAGATCAGCGCGATCGCGGCGGCGCTCGAAGCAGCACGCAGCGGGCAGCCTGCGATCCTGAGTGTGCTGGGAAAGCCAGGGATGGGGAAGACATCGCTGCTGCGGGAGATCGCCACTCGGGCGTCTGGCTTTAACATCCTTGAGGCAGACGGACAGGAGTCGGCCTACCGCGAGCCGTTCGATCTTCTCCGGCAACTCGGTGTCCGCGACATCCACATCCTCGGCGGTACCTCTAGGGACCCGCTGGTGGTGACCCGGGGACTGCGGGACTTGGTCGACACGCTCAGCCCGAGCGGTCCGGTGCTGATCCTGGTCGATGATCTGCAGTGGGCCGATCAGGAGTCGGTGGAGTCGCTGTACTGGCTGGTTCACCGCGCTCACGGTGACCGCCTGCTGGTGGTGCTCGGGTCTCGGCCCGAGGACGCCGAGAGCACAGATGCCTGGCGGCGGCTGATGCATCAGGCGCGCCGCGCGCCGGCGCTGTTACTGACCGGGCTATCGTTCGATCAGGCTGCGGCGGCAGTTCTCGCCGTCGATCCGGGCGCGGACCCGGACGCTATCCGCCGTCTGTGGGACCACACCGCGGGAAACCCCTTCCACCTGGATTCGCTGCTGCGCCAGTACGGCTTCACCGAACTGGCCGCCATGCACTCCCTGCCGGCGCCGGCCGAACTGGCTAGCCGCACGAAAGCAGAACTGTCCGGCTACACCCCCGATGTCGTCGCCCTGGTCCACGCATCGGCGGTACTCGGATAGCGCTGGCAGGCGTTGCCGGCCCTGGCCGCGCTAGGTCAGGTCGATGACCCGGCCGGGGCTCGCGAGACGCTCGTAGGGGCCGGCATCCTGGTCGCGCGCACGGCTGACATGGCTTCTTCGCTGCGAACATCGCACGCGCTGACCCGCGCGGCCATCTACCAGTCGATCCCCTACCCCCGCCGACGTGAGCTTCACCTCCGGGCGGCCGGGCAGGCTGGCACCGTCATGGAGTCACTCGAACATCGGGTGGCGGCAGCGGATCACTACGACGACGCTCTCGCCGCCGAACTGGAGCAGGCCGCACAGGTCGCTCACGGCGCTGGGGACTTCCGGCAAGCCGGGCAGATGTTCCGCTGGGCAAGTGAGCTCGGCAGCGATGCCGCGATCCGGAATAGCCGGTGGCTCGACGCGGTCATCGACATGATCCTGGCTCGGGACATCGCGTGGGTACGGCAGCAACTGCCTGCCGTGCAGTCGGCGCCGGACCCGGCCCGCCGGGCAGTAGTCCAGGGGCTCATGTTCGGGGCCGGCGGGCTCACCTACGCCCAGATCGCCCGCGACCTGTAGGTCACCCGCGCCACCGTCGGATTTCACACCGGCAGGATCTACGCCAAAACCGGGGTCACCTCCCGTGCCGAGCTGATCGACCTGGCCCGCCGGAACCGCGGCTAGCGCCCGGGAACTAGTCGATTCGTACAGTCGTCCCCGGCGGCCGCCCTGCCAGTCTTGCTGGTATCAGCTCACCGGATACCAGCAGATAACGAACCCGACGATGACCGACTCGACCACCCTGGCGAAGCCCCCGAATGCCATCAGCGTCACTGGCTTTTTCGCCGACGAAGGCTTCGACTTCCTGGCCCGCTGCGCTATCGGCTACGCCGCCCAGGGCGTGATGGACGTCGGGCAGGTCTTCGCGACCATCGCCTGCATTACCGACGGCGACGCTGACAGCTGGTATGCCGCCTGGCGCCAGACCGCCGGCAACCTGCACGCCAAGGCCACCGCGGCCCTGGTATCGGGTCACACCGCGACCGCGCACCGGCTCTTCCTGGCCGCTGCCGAGGCCTACTCCCAGACCGGCGCGGTGGCCGACCGGCAAAAAAGACCAGACCCCGTCCGGGCCCGCGTTCGACCTGCAGATCCAGTGCTGGGAGGCCTTCATCGACTCCTCCGGGGGCCGGATCCAGCGCATCGCCGTGCCCTATGAGCCGGTCCCGCTCCCGGGCTACCTCTTCCGGCCCGACACCTCCGGAACCCCGCGGCCGACCCTGGTCATGACCAACGGCAGCGAAGGATCCCTGTCCGGGCTGTGGGGGTGGGGCGTCACCACCGCGCTGGCGCGCGGCTGGAACGCCTTCCTCTACGACGGCCCCGGACAGCAGAGCATGCTGTTCCACCACAACGTGCCCTCCCGGCCGGACTGGGAAGCGGTCCTGACCCCGGTCCTCGACAGCCTTGCCGGCCGTCGCGATGTCGACGCATCCGCGCTGCTGGCCTACGGCTGCAGCCAGGCCCGGCAACTGGGTCCCCCGCGCGTTGGCCTTCGAGCACCGCTTCGTCGCCGCGGTCGTCGACCCAGGGGTCATGGACGTCTCCGCCACCTGGATGACCTACCTCCCGGCCAAGCTCATCGCGATGCTGTAGGCCGGCCACAAGGACGCCTTCAACGCCGCCATCGCCGAGGCCCCCCAAGACCCGATGTTCGCCCAGACCATGGCCGCCCGCGGCCGCCCGTTCGCTCAGCCGACCGGCTACGACACCTTCACGGCAGCGATCCAGTACAACCTGCGCGATGTGGTCAGCAAGATCCAGACCCCCCTGCTGATCACCAATCCCGACGACGAAAGCTTCTGGCCCGGACAATCCGAAGACCTCTGCCGCCAGCTCACCGGCGAACGCGAGATCACCCGCTTCACCCGCGAAGACGGCGCCAACTTCCACTACGAGCCCATGGGCCGCGCCGAAGCCGAATGCCGCATCTTCGACTTCCTCCACGACCACCTCGCCAAGACGCGCTGACAGCACAACCGCTCGTACAGGGCCCGGCCGCCGAGGCTGCCGTGGGGCCGATGGCAGTTGCAGAGTCCTGCCATTCTGGAGCCCTGTGGCTGAACAGCCGGGCGTCGATGAGGACGCGCTTGAGTTCCGCCGGGAATTTCGTGATCGCCGGCACCTGCTCGCCGCAGCCGCGTCGATGCCATTCCGGGGCTGGCCACCAGTGCCGGTGCATCCGGTATAGATGTGGCGGGCCAGCGGCGCTGTGATTAGTTAGGCTGGGCTCTGCGATTCTGGCGGTTATCCGGGGAGGGAGGGGTGGTCATGCGGCCGTTTTTTAAGGACGAGGGATTTAATTTCCTGACCGAGATCGCGCTCGGCGCGACGTATCACCAGGCAGCCGACGTGGGGGAGGTGCTGTCCACGGTGGAGCGGATCCGCAACGGCCAGGCGCGGTCCTGGGTCGATGAGTGGACGGCGACCGCGGACCGGCTGGCCGCCGAGGCCGCCGCCGGCGCAGACGCTGGCCGCTCGCAGTCCGCTGCCCGGCAGTTCCTGCGGGTGTCGCTGTATTACTCGCTGGCGAGCTCCGCGGCGGATGGGACGGGTGATCCCGGGCTGTTCGGGAAACTGTGGGAGAAGCACCGCGCCGCGTGGGACCGCTTCGCCGACCTGACCGACGTCCCGGTCGAGCGGATCCAGATCCCGTACGAGGGCACGGCGCTGCCGGGCTATTTCTTCCGCGCTGGCCCGGCGGGTGAGTCCCGGCGGACGCTGATCTTCAACAATGGCAGTGACGGGCCGGTGACCGGCGCGTGGGTGCAGGGCGTCGCCGATGCGCTGGACCGCGGCTGGAACGCGGTGACCTTCGATGGCCCCGGGCAGAACGCCGCGCTGGTCCGGCAGGGGCTGCCGTTCCGGCCGGACTGGGAGAAGGTCATCACCCCGGTCCTGGATCACCTGCTGACCCGGCCCGATGTCGATCCTGGCGGGATCGCGCTGCTCGGTGTCAGCCAGGCGGGTTACTGGGTGCCCAGGGCGTTGGCCTTCGAGCATCGCATCGCCGCGGCCGTGGCCGATCCCGGTGTCGTCAATGTCGCCGCCACCATGACCCGGCAGATTCCCCATTTCCTGGTGAAAATGATCGACGCGGGGGAGAAGGAGAAGTTCGATAAGGACATGGCGCTGGCCCTGCGGTTCTCCCCGGCGACACGGTCGATGATGGCGTTCCGGATGCGCCCGTACGGCACGGCCTCGCCGTATGAGTTCTTCACCGCGGCCCGCGCATACGCCCTGACGGACGAGGTGATCGGGCAGATCACCTGCCCGGTGCTGGTCACCGACCCCGAGCATGAGCAGTTCTGGCCCGGGCAGTCCCGCGAGCTGTATGACAAGCTCCCGGGGGCGAAGGCCCTGGCGGGCTTCACCGAGGAAGAGGGCGCGGATTCCCACTGCGAGCCCGCTGGCAATGGCCTGCGCGGGGAGAGAATCTTCGATTGGCTCGACCAGCACATCCCCGCCCAGCAAGCATGACTCACACCTGCTCAGGCCCAAAAGCCCGACGAAGCTGATGGTGGCGGACCGCAGAGCCTGCGGCCGCATCTCCAGCACGCCGTCGGCGGGCAGGGGCAAGCTCATGACCGGAGAAGGATGCCGGGAACGGGGGTACGTGATGAGCGATGAGACCGGCGGCGAGGTTGAGGGCTGGCGGTCGGCGCTGGCCGGGCTTGTCGCGGGTCCGGTCGAGACGGCCGCGACGCCGGGGTATGAGCGGGAATGTGACGGTTTTGACCGCTCGGTTCCGCAGCGGCCTGCCGTTGTCGTCGGCGCGGCGGTGGAGCCGGACATCGTCGCGGCCGTGAGGTTCGGCCGGGACCACGGCCTCGGCGTGGGCGTGCTGGCGACCGGGCACGGGCTGACGGTTCCGGTAGGCGGCGGCCTGCTGATCGGGACCAGGCGGCTCGGCGACGTCGCGGTCGACGCGGTCGCGCGGACCGCGCGGGTGGCCGCCGGCGCTACCTGGGCCAGCGTCGTGACGAAGGCGGCGCAGTGCGGGCTGGCGCCGTTGTGCGGCGCGGCGCCGGCGGTCGGGGCGGTCTCCTACACCCTGGGCGGCGGCCTGGGGCCGCTCGGGCGGCGCTATGGCTTCGCGGCGGATCATGTACGGCAGGTCGGCCTGGTGACCGCGGACGGGGAGCTGCGCCAGGTCACGCCCGAGTCGTTCCCCGACCTGTTCTGGGCCGTCCGCGGCGGCGGCGGTAACTTCGGCGTCGCCACCTCACTGGTCATCGACCTGTTTCCGGTGGACACGCTGTACGGCGGCGGCCTGTACCTGCCCGGCGAGGCCGCCGCCGACGTCCTGCCGGTGTTCCTGGCCTGTGCCCGCGACGCACCCGACGAGCTCACCTTGTCGGTCGCCCTGATGGTCTTCCCGCCTCTTGAGGCCGTCCCGCCGCCCCTGCGCGGCGGGTTCACCTGTCATGTCCGCGTGTCTTATTGCGGCTCTCCGGGTGAGGGCGAGGCCCTGATCCAGCCGCTGCGCACGGCGGCGCCGCTGCTGCTCGACACGGTCCGGGTCATGCCGTTCACCGGCGTCGGTACCATCCACAACGACCCGACCGGCCCGATGACCGCCATGAGCCGCGCCCTTGTCCTGAAAGAAGCCGGCCACCGGACGGCCGACGTGCTGCTGGCCGCGGTCGGCCCCGCATCGCCGTTCCTCGTCGAGCTCCGGCAGATGGGCGGAGCGCTGCGGCGCCCGCCGGCCGTCCCGAACTGTGTCGGGCACCGCGGCGGCGCGTTCAACTTCTTCGCCGCCTCATATCCCAGCCCGGCCGGGCTGCAGGAGGCCGACCGGGCGGAGCTACGCCTCGCCGACGCCCTCGAGCCCTGGAGCGACGGGGGCGCCCTGGTGAACTTCCTCACCGGGCCGTACGTCACGCCCGGCCATGTCCGGGACGCCTACGCCCCGCCGACTTCTCCCGCCTGACAGAAATCAAGACGGCCTGGGACCCGGGCAACATGTTCCGCTTCAACCACAACATCCCGCCCGATGGATCCTGACCTGACGATGCCCACTGCAGGCGCCAGCCAGGCCGGGCCAGGAGCGACCGCCGACCCAGCCGCCAAGACATCAAGAACCGGGCCGGCGAAATGAGCCGGAATTGGGGCCTCTATGGCGGCGAACTCAGCTGGACGGCCTTCCTGGCCAGCCAGCACATGCACCGGCGGGCCGGCGTAAGACAAGCCCGGTCCTTCACCCGGGCGGGTCCACAGCGTCATGACTGCCTGCCGGATACTGCAGCCAGACACGCCAGCTAGCACACCGCCACCTCAGGTCCGCCCGCCTGCCGCAGTAACGTACGGCTTACCGGCCAGGCGCCGCCACCGCTGCGGACGGCACAGATAAACGGGCTTGAACAGATTCCAGACGGCCGAGCTCGGCGAGTCCTGGCACACATCGCCGACCGGCCTACCACGACCTGGGAGGCTGGGTACCGATGCCCACCGATCCCGCTCCCCCGAGCTCCCGCGACAACCAGCCTGGCGTCGAGCGGCTGATCGTTTTGTCCGACGGCGTGGTGGCTATCTCCCTCACCCTGCTGGTCCTGCAGCTACAGGTGCCGGCCGCCGCCCAGGTGCCCGACTCGACCTCGGCCTCCGAACTCGCCGCGCAGCTCGGCAAGGGCGCCGACGAGCTGATCAGCTACGTGATCTCGTTCTACGTCATCGCGCAGTTCTGGCTGGTCCACCACCGGGTATTCCGCCGCGTCGCCGGGCAGCGCGAGAGCCTGGCCTGGTGGAACTTCGCGTTCTTGTTCACCATCACCCTCATGCCGGGCCCACGGCACGACCGCAAGGAGCAGCCAGCAATACTTGGCGGCGCCGGTGTTCACCCAGGCAAGGCCGATGGACAGGGCGATGACGATTAGGCTGGCCGCCGCGCGCAGCCGGGTGGCCTGTCTTTCGTGCTCGCTGGTCTCGGTGATCAGCAGATGTGCGCGGTGGCTGAAGATGACTGTTGCCTGGGTCGCCAGGGTGGCGGCCAGCAGGTTGAACGCGAAGATGTCGACGGCGAGCGGGTTGGCGGAGTATTTGCCGAGCAGGTTGCTGGTGAACGCGGATCGCTGGTCCGGCCGCCGGATCCGCACGCACGGCGATCCCGCCGACAGTACCGGCATCTAGGCCAGGCACGCCCGTCTACTGCAGCCAGCACAGCGCCGAGTTCCCGTGTAGGCCGAAATCCGCCGATGGAAACTCCAGGTCGTAGCGGCCAGCGCCGCCGCGCCCGGATGCGGCCCGAGGCTGTCGAGCAACTCGTGCAGTCCTCGCCCTGCTCCGACGTGATCAGCTCGGCGGCCATGGCCGCCGCCGCGGGCTCGAGGATACGCCGCACGCGCAGGAATTCCTGCACCGACGCGGCCCGCTGGAAATCGACGACGAAGCGCAGCGCCGTCAGCAACCCAGCAGGCTCCAGGCTGGTCACGTACGTGCCGTCGCCTTGGCGGATGTCGAGGCGCTGGAGACAGGCTGCCCAGGTCGGCAGACATCGCCGCCCGCCTGCGCCAGGGAACCACGGTTCCGTGGCGTCGGGCGACCTGCATCGCCTGGGCCGCAAGTTCCCGGGTCTGCGGTGAAAGGGCACTGAACACGCCTCCGGCCGCGTCACCGGCCGCTGAACAGGCCGTAACCCGGTTCCGGCAGCTGCTTGAGCATCGGGTCCCGGTCGGGAGCTCCGGTCACCGGGCCCGGTCGCCCCGGGACGCGGGTGCCCAAGAGCGCAAATTTTACTTGGTTAACACCAAATACTGGACAACACAGATTATTGGACTTAACGTACTAGTTAAGGAGCAAGCACCCGAGAATCGAGGAGCATCACATGTCTGCAGAGAACACAGTGCAAGCCGGCGGCTGGCTGGCCGGCGACGGGCTGGAACTGGGAGAGCAGGGCATCTACAAGCTGCCGCGGGACCATGCGTGGCACAGCGGGCCGACCTACTTCGTCAACGACTACTTCGAGTGGCATTACTTCACGTTCCTCGGGACGGACAAGAAGACCGGCCATGAGGTGAGCCTGTTCTTGTGCATGTTTTCCGCCGGGTGGTCGAAGGAGCTCGGCCGGCCGCTGATGTTCCCGGTATTCGCCTGGCATGACACGGTGACCGGGGAGTTCCAGGGGACGACGTTCTACCCTCTGGGCACGTTGGAGACCCGCGGGTCCGGTACATCTGACTTCGGCTTCACCTACCGCGTCAAGGATCCTGACGGGAAGGGGTTCCAGACGAGCTATGACCACGCCCAGGAGAAGTGGGCGTTCAAATCCTTCTGCACCGATGAGAGCAAGATCCTGGGCAAGCCGTATCAGGTGGATGTCACCGGGTTCGTGCAGGAGCCCGGCTATGTTCCGGCCGCCTACTGGGGACTGGAGAGCATCGGGTACAGCAAGCTCTACAACCAGAACCCCGAGACCATGTACGGGCTCACCTACTACTACTTCGCCCCGCAGATGGAAATGTCCGGCACCGTCACCCTGGCGGACGGCGCCCACGAGATCGAGGGCGTCGCCTGGTACGAGCACCAGTGGGGCAACTACCGCAACACGGAGAATGCCCGCTACTTCTGGGGGTATGCGCGCTTCGACAACGGGGATGCCTTCACCTGGCGCCAGTACTACGGGAACCCCGTCGGCAAGCTGGACCCCGAGGTCCCGTTCGATGTGAAGGCGGCCCGGGAGGCCTGGGACGACCCCCATCCCGAGGTGAGCCGGTTTGCCTTTGTCCCGAAAGGCGAGGCGCCGCGCTACGCGTTCGGCCCCTCATTCTCGTTCACGCCCACCAGGTGGTGGACATCGCCGGACTCCGGCGTGGAATACCCGTGGTGGGGCGAGATGAGGACGCCGGAAGGGACCTTCTACCTGTCACCGACGTTCCCGGCTCAGGAAAGCATCGCCACGACCGGATCGTTCATCGAGGGCGCGCTGCTGCTCCGCAAGGACTCCATCGATGG
>Ga0302180_10003814_pt1 | contig 11304 bp, 10 predicted proteins | sample I_Palsa_E3_2_FD_200575 | JGI IMG/M metagenome (GOLD analysis project Ga0302180, IMG submission 200575) | Peat permafrost microbial communities from Stordalen Mire near Abisko, Sweden - I_Palsa_E3_2 | ecosystem: Environmental > Terrestrial > Soil > Palsa > Peat permafrost | place: Sweden... | reverse complement strand
GTCGCCATCTCGGCGATGCTCAATTGGTCCAGGGATTTTCCGAAGTAAACCTCCGCCGCGGCGCCTACGCCGTAGGCGCGTTGACCCAGGAAGATCTTGTTCACGTACAGGGAAAAAATCTCCTCCTTGGTGAACTCTGCCTCCATCAGCAGGGAAATATAGATCTCGCTCATCTTGCGCTTCATGTCGCGCCGCGGCGTCAAGAACATGTCGCGCGCCACCTGCATGGTGATGGTGCTGGCTCCTTGGCGGATGCCTCCGGCGCGCGCGTTGGCCACGGCGGCGCGCAGGATGCCCTCCCAATCCACGCCGTGATGACTGAAAAAACGATCGTCCTCGGTCGCCAGAAATGCCTGGATCAGCTTCTTCGGGATCTGCTCGTAGCGCACCGGGATCCGGCGCTGTTCGCCGATCGCGGCCATGAGCTTGCCGTCCCGGGTATAGACGCGCAGCGGCACCTGCAGCTGAACGTCCCGCAGTGCGTCAACGTCCGGGAGCGCCGGCCGCAAATAGACATAAGCGCAGACGTTGGCGAAAACGATCAGCGCCACGGTGCCCACCAGGACCACACAAATGCGGGATATGAGAACTAGGTACCGTTTGGACACTTAAAACCGCTCTAACTTATTGCACATCGGCGGTGGGGCAAGCATATTACCGCCGGTTACATGGGCATACTCATCGAAAGATGAGGACGCAAAGCCACCGGTCCTTAAGGGGCGCATTTCCCTAGGACAGCGGGGTTGCCAGACCAAGCTTAACTAATCGCCTATACAGCGCATAGGCGAAGAGGTCTGAATGGATGAACGCCTTCCTCGCTACCTACGAATCCTTCGTACGTCCCATTTTGCGCACGGCCGACCGGCCTGGCGGTGATTACGTGAGTAGCTTCACGTTCTATTTAACAGTTTCTTGCTAAGTTTGCGCAGCGTAAGTTAATCTCGTGCAGCAGTTTCGCTGCCAAGATACTGAGCGAAAAAGGAAAAATCTGTGTGGTCGTTTGCCAAAAGATATCGTCCGCTGCTGGGACTTGACATAACCACCTCATCGGTGAAGCTAATCGAGCTCTCGATGTCGGGATCCCAGTACCGGGTTGAGTCGTATGCGGCGGAGCCGACTCCGCACAACGCCATCAACGAAAAGGCCATCGTCGACGCGGAAGCGGTCGGCGAGGCTATTCGCCGTGCGGTGAAGCGCTCCGGCGCCAAGAGCCGCCTCGCCGCCATCGCCATCAGCGGCGATGCAGCGATCACCAAGGTCATTCAGATGCCCAAGAGTCTGGGCGAGGGCGAGCTGGAGGGCCAGGTCGAGATGCAGGCGGACCAATACATCCCCTTCCCCATGGAAGAGGTCAGCTACGACTTTCAAGTCGTGGGCCCTTCGGAGAAGGACCCCGAGATGATGGACGTGCTGCTGGTCGCGACGCGCACGGAAAATGTGGAGCAGCGCCAGGCCGCGGTTCAAGCCTCGGGCCTGACCCCGCAGCTGGTCGACGTGGAGGCTTTTGCACTCGAGAATGCCTGCGTCTTGATGCGCCACCAGATGCCGGATGGCGGCCTGGACCGCACGGTCGCGGTGGTGGATTTCGGCGCCAGCAGCACCACATTCAGCGTGCTGCGCGACATGAAGGTCATCTACACGCGCGATTTCGCATTCGGCGGGCAGCAGCTGACCGAAGAGATCATGCGCACCTACGGGTTGAGCATGGAGGAGGCGGGCCGCGCCAAGAAAGAAGGCGGCCTGCCGAGCAATTATCAGCCCGAGGTGCTCGATCCGTTCATCGACGACATGACCCAGCAGGTCAGCCGTTCGTTGCAATTCTATCTGGCGTCCGGCAGCGGCCGCTCGCAGCCCGACCAGATCCTGATCTGCGGCGGCTGCGCGAACATCCCCGGCGTGGCGGAAGTGATTTCCAGCCGCGTCGGTGTGGCGGCCGAGCGCGGGGATCCTCTCGGCAACATGAAGGTGTCGTCCAAGGCCAAGGCGCAAGCCGTGGGGCGCGACGCAACCGCATTACTGACAGCCTGCGGCCTAGCGCTGCGCAGCTTCGACTAAAAGAGCAGCCATGCCACGTATCAATCTACTTCCCTGGCGCGAACAAGAACGCAAGGTCCGGCGGCGGGAGTTTCTCGTCGCCGCAGGCGCGGCAGTGTTCGCCGCCGTGATATTTGCCCTGGGCGGCAAGGTCGTTTACTCGAGCTGGATCGATGCGCAGAACGAGAAGAACAATCTCTTGAAGAAGGAGATCGTCAAGCTCGACGCGCAAATCGCCGACATTCAGGATCTCGAGAATCGCAAGCAGCGCCTGGTCGCGCGCATGGAGATCATCGAGAAGCTGCAGAGCAGCCGGCCCAAGGTGGTGCATTTGTTCGACGAGCTGGTGAAGCAGGTCCCTGACGGGATTTATCTCACGCAGATCAAGCAGAACGGAACCAAGCTGGAGATTCACGGCGTCGCGCAGTCGAGCACCCGCGTCTCGACCTTCATGCGCAACATCGATGGCTCGGCGTGGCTGGCCAACCCCGTGCTGCAGGTGGTCGAGGCCACCAAGGACTCGCCCACCGGCAGCGGCTCGAGCTTCACCCTCATCACCGACACGATCGGTGTGGATCTCGACAACAATGGGCCTACCACGGTCAAGAAGGTGGCGGCGAAATGAAACTCTTCGATCAACTTCGTACTCTCGATCCGCGCGATCCCGGCCGGTGGCCGCTTCCGGTTCGCGGCTTCTTCGTCGCGCTCATTTTCGCGCTGTGCGCGGCCGCGGCTTGGTACATGCTGGTGTGGAACCAGGACCGGCCGATCCTGCAAAAGGCTCAGGCCGACGAATTGGATCTGAAGTCGCAATTCGAGAACAAGCAGCAGCGCGCAGCCAATCTCGAGGCCTACAAGAGCCAGCTGGCCGAGATGGAGCGTAGCTTCGGCACCATGTTGCGCCAGCTCCCCGGCAAGACCGAGGTGCCGAACCTGCTGGTGGATATTTCCCAGTCGGGATTGGCCGCCGGCCTGCAGGAAAGGCTGTTCCAGCCCGGCAGCGAGAAGAGCAACGGCTTCTACGCGGAATTGCCCATCAAGATCAAACTGGTCGGCAGCTATCATGAATTCGGCGCCTTCGTCAGCGGAATCGCGGCGCTGCCGCGCATCGTGACGCTGCACGACATCGAGATCTCGCCGACCAGCGGCGAAAAAGGCTATGACAATTTGACCATGGATGTGACCGCCAAGACCTACCGGTACATCGAGGATGAGAGCGCCTTGCATCCGGCGAAGCCGAAGCCAGGAGGTGCCACGTGAACTCGACAGCGAAAGTGACGCTGATCTGCGCGGTGCTCGCGGGCTTGAGCGCGGCCGGTTGTTCGGGCGGCCAGTCGGACCTGCAAAAGTGGATAGCCGACACCCGCAAGAAGCCGGGCGGGCGCATCCAGCCTTTGCCTGAGGTCAAGCCGTATGAAACCTTCGTTTATAACGATGCCGCTCTGCGCTCGCCTTTCCAGCCGGTGGGCCCGAACTCGAATTCCCAGGCCAGCCTGCGGCCCAGCTCGCGGCGCAACCGCGAATTTCTGGAGGGTTTCTCGCTCGACACATTGAAGATGGTCGGCACTTTCAAGGTTGGCGGCAGCTTTTACGGGCTGGTGCAATCCAAAGACGGCCTGGTGCACAAGGTGCAACCGGGCAATTATCTCGGGCAGAACGATGGCAAGGTTACCGATATCACCGGTAGCAAAATTAGCCTGGTCGAAATCGTCCCGGACGGTCTCGGCGGCTATATCGAGCGACCGGCCTCGTTGGCATTAACCGACTGAGGCCACAGGGAGAATATGAGCATGATTAGATTTCAAATACGAACGGCAATGATTGGGATGGTGGCGCTGGTCGCATTGACCGCCGCCGCTTTCGAAGCTCGGGCAGCGGACCCCGTCAAGCTCGAGTCAATCGACGTTCAAACCCTGTCCGGCCAACAGGTGCAGCTGAAGCTGCATCTCAGCGGGCCCGCGCCCGAACCGCAGCCGTTCACCATCGATAAGCCGGCGCGTATCGCGTTCGACTTGCCGAACACCTCGGTGGCGCTGACTTCGCGGCGCATCGATGTGCGCTCCGGCGGCGTCGACTCCGTGCTGGCGGCCGAGGCCAACGGGCGCACGCGCGTGGTGATCAATGTGGACGCACTGATCCCGTACACCACCCAGGTCGAGGGCAATAACATTCTAGTGACGCTCGGCGCTCAGCCGGGCGATGCGGCAAAGCCGGTCGCGCTTGCGCGCGCGGGCTCCGGCCAGGCAGCTGCGCCGGTCGAGCGCTCGATCCGCACCATCGACTTCCGCCGCGGTTCCGACGGCACCGGCCGCGTGATCGTGCAGCTGACCGATCCGCGCACGCCCGTGAACGTACGCCAGGAGGGCAATCAGGTCGTGGTGGACTTTGCCGGCACCCTGATGCCGAAGAATCTGATGCGCCGTTACGATGTGATGGACTTTGCCACTCCGGTGCAGACCGTGGATGCGGTGCGGGTGGAAGGCAGTTCGCGCCTGGTGATCACCGCACAGGGCGATTTCGAGCAATTGGCCTACCAGTCCGACAACGAATACACGGTTGAGATCAAGCCGTCGCTGAAGCACACCGCTGCCGACGAGAAGCGCGAATACACCGGTGAGCGCCTGACCCTGAATTTCCAGGATATCGATGTGCGCTCGGTGCTGCAGCTGCTCGCCGACACCAGCGGGCAGAACATCGTGGTCAGCGATTCGGTCACCGGAAATTTGACTCTGCGCCTGCAGAATGTGCCCTGGGATCAGGCACTGGACATCGTGCTGCGCACCAAGGGCCTCGATAAGCGCCGTCAGGACAATGTGATCATCGTCGGGCCGACCGCGGAACTTGCCTCGCGCGAGAAAGCCGAGCTGGCGGCCCGCAAGGAAGTGCAGGAACTCTCGCCGGTGCGCAGTGAGTACATGCAGGTCAATTATGCGAAGGTTGCGGACCTCTTGAAGCTGATCAAGCCGCAGGCTGGCGGCGGCAGCAACTCCAACTCCATGTTGTCGCCGCGCGGCAGCATCTCCATCGACGAGCGCACCAATACCTTGTTGGTGCAGGACACCAGCGACAAGCTGGCGGAAATCCGCCGCATGGTCGCGACTCTGGACGTGCCGGTCAAACAGGTGCTGATCGAGGCCCGGATAGTGATCGTCAGCGACACCTTCGAGCGCGATCTGGGAGCCCAGCTGGGAATCGGCACGGCAACCAGCAATGGCAACAACGGCCTGATATCCATTGCCGGCAGCGCTGCCGGTTCCGATGCCATCGCGGGCGCGGTCGCGAACGCCACGCCCGGCCAAAGCATCATTACCCTCCCGCCGCTGGCCAATCGATACCTGGTCAATTTGCCGGCGGCGAATGTCAACGGCAGCATCGGCATATCGCTGCTCAGCGGCACGCACCTCATCGACCTGGCGTTGTCGGCGGCGCAGAACGAGGGCAAGAGCGAAACGATTTCGGCGCCGCGCGTCATCACGGCCAACCAGAAGCAGGCGAGCATCATGCAGGGCGTCGAGATTCCGTATCAGGAGTCCGCCTCCAGCGGCGCCACCACCACCCAGTTCAAGAACGCCGTGCTGTCGCTCAAGGTAACCCCGTTGATCACGCCGGATAACCGCGTGATCCTCGACCTGGACATCAGCGACGATGCCGTCGGCCAGCAGGTGACCAGCGCCACCGGCGGATCCGTGCCGTCCATCGACACCCGCGAGATCATCACCCAGGTGCTGGTCAGCGACGGGCAGACCGTGGTGCTCGGCGGCATTCTGGACACGACCAAGTCGTATTCGGCCAATAAGGTGCCGTTCCTGGCGGACATTCCGGTGCTGGGCTATCTGTTCAAGAGCGTCACCAATATCAACAACAAGACCGAGCTGTTGATCTTCATCACGCCGAAAATCCTGCGTGAGGGGTCGAACATCTACTAACGCGCAGGCGTTGACCAAATGAGGCGGGGCCGATTCGGCCCCGCCTGGTATTAAGATCCGCCGCTGCCCGCTCCGGTCGACTATGATCGCCGGTCAATGTTAACCAAGCAAAACATCTTTCTGATCGGACCCATGGGATCCGGGAAAACCGCCGTGGGCCGGCATCTTGCCCGCCTGTTTCGCTTCAGCTTCCACGACAGCGACGCCGACGTCGAGGCGAAGACCGGTGTCGACATCGCGTTCATATTCGAAAAGGAGGGCGAGAAAGGCTTCCGGCAGCGCGAAAAGGAGTCCATCGAGCGCCTGACGCAACTCGACTCCGTGGTGCTCGCCACCGGCGGCGGCGCGGTCATCGATGAGGACAACAGGCGGGTGCTTGCCGAGCGCGGCGCGGTCATCTACCTGCAGACTTCCGTCGATCAGCAACTCGAGCGCACACGGCACGCGCGCCATCGGCCTCTGCTGCTCGACACCGACCCCGAGCGCAAGCTCAACGAATTGATGCAGCGGCGAGCCGAACTCTATGCCGCAATCGCCGATTTGACCGTGTCGACGGACGGCCGGCGAGTGCAGGTGGTCGCCGAGGAGATTTACCGCGCGCTTCGCCGGGCGCAGGAGGCTTAAGCTTCGTATAATCGGCGCCGTGCACACGCTTCAGGTAGATGTCGGGCATTCGCGCTATCCCATCATCATTGGCCCGGGATTGTTGAGCGATCGAGAGCTGTTGCAGCAGCAGGTGGCCGCGGCCGACTGCCTCATCGTGACCAACACCACCGTGGCGCGCCTGTACCTTGCGCGGTTGCGCGACAGCCTTGGCGAGAAGCGCCTCGGCGAGTGCATTCTGCCGGACGGCGAGCAGCACAAGACGCTGCAATCCGCCGGCTGGGTGTTCGATGCCCTGGTGGCCAGCAAGCTGAACCGCGACGCCGCCGTGATCGCCCTCGGCGGCGGCGTGATCGGGGACATCGCGGGCTTTGCCGCCGCCTGCTACCAGCGCGGCATCGACTACGTGCAGATTCCGACCACCCTGCTGGCGCAGGTCGATTCCGCCGTCGGCGGCAAGACCGGCGTCAATCATTCGGCCGGCAAGAACTTGATCGGCGCATTCCACCAGCCGGTTGCGGTGATCACCGATACCGACACGCTGGCGACGCTTCCGGAGCGGGAATTGCGCGCCGGATTGGCCGAGGTGATCAAGTACGGTTGTGTCTGGGACCCGCTGCTGTTCGACTGGCTGGCGGTGAAGATGCCGGCGCTGCTGGCCCGCGATGTGGAGTCGCTCACCTATGCCATTGCGCGCTCCTGCGAGATCAAAGCCACCGTGGTGGCCCAGGACGAACGCGAGCACAACATACGCGCGATATTGAATTTCGGGCACACCTTCGGGCATGCCATCGAAGCCGCCACCTCCTATGAGACGTTCTTGCACGGTGAGGCCGTGGCGCTGGGGATGCTGATTGCGGTAGACCTGTCCTGCCGGCTGGGGTTGACGGGCGCCCTGGTCAAGGAGAGGGTGCGCGATATTCTGATGCAAGCGGGACTGCCCACCGATGCGCCGCGGGTCGGCGCCGCGCGCATCCTGGAGCTGATGCAAATGGACAAGAAAGTGCTCGGGGGAACGCTTCGCCTGGTACTGCTGGAGAAGCTTGGGCGGGCCGTCGTCATCGGCAAGTATTCGCAGCCGGCGCTCGATGCCACCCTGACCGAGTACTTCGGATGAGCAGCCTCGCTAGTTACGCCGCTCACGATTCGCAATCCCGCGGCCGGCGCCATGCGGAGCCGAGCCCCGCATATCGATCCGAATACCAGCGCGATCGCGACCGCATCGTGCATTCCACCGCGTTTCGCCGGCTGGTGTACAAGACCCAGGTGTTCGTCAATCACGAGGGCGATCTGTACCGGACCCGGCTGACGCACTCGCTCGAGGTGGCGCAGATCGCGCGCACCATCGCGCGGGTGCTGAAGCTCAACGAGGTGCTCTCCGAAGCTATTTGCCTGGCGCATGACCTTGGGCACACGCCGTTCGGCCACGCCGGGCAGGACGCCTTGAACGAATGCATGAAGGACTTCGGCGGCTTCGAGCACAATTTGCAGTCGCTGCGGGTGGTGGACACGCTGGAGGAGAGGTATGCGGAATTCGACGGTTTGAATTTGACCTTCGAGTGCCGCGAGGGAATTCTCAAGCATTGTTCCTACATCAATGCGGTGCAGCTCGGCGAGCTGGGGGAACGATTCATCCACAAGCAGCAGCCGGGATTGGAGGCGCAGCTGGCGAACTTCGCGGATGAGATCGCCTACAACAATCATGACGTGGAGGATGGAATCCGCGCCGGGCTCATCAGCGCGGAACAACTGCTCGAGGTGCCGCTGTTCCTGGAATATCACACCGAGGTGCTGGCCAAGTATCCGAAGCTTGCGGGCCGGCGGCTGGTCTACGAGGTCGTGCGGCGCATGATCAACCGCCTGGTCACCGACCTGATCGACTCCTCGGCCGCGCGTCTCGCGGACTCGGGCGTGTTGTCCATCGCCGAGGTGCGGGCCAACCCCGCGCCTCTGATCGGCTTCAGCGACAGCGCGCGCGGGCTCAATCAGGCGTTGAAAAGATTCCTGCGCGAGCACGTGTATAAACATTATAAAGTCCGCCGCATGACATCCAAGGCAAAACGCGTGGTGCGCGAGTTGTTCGCCGCGTTCTTCGACGATCCGGGGTTGATGCCCGATGAGCATCTGTCGGCCAGCACTCGATTGGAACTATCGCAGGGCCCGGCGGGGCGCGCGCGCGCGGTCGCCGACTACATCGCCGGGATGACCGACCGCTACGCCATTCTGGAGCATCGCAGGCTGTTCGAGCCAAGCGAAGGCACGTGAGCGTCCTGGCCAACGACCTGTTGCTGCGCGCATTGCTGCGCGAGCCCACACCGCGGCGCCCCATTTGGCTGATGCGCCAGGCCGGACGCTACTTGCCGGAGTATCGAGCCACGCGCGCGCGCGCCGGGGGATTCCTGGCGATGTGCACCACTCCGCAAATCGCCTGCGAGATCACCCTGCAACCCGTGGTTCGATATCCGCTCGACGCGGCGATCTTGTTCTCGGATATTCTCACCATCCCGCACGCAATGAATCTGGGGCTGGAATTCGAAGCCGGCGAGGGCCCGAAATTCGAGCGCCCGGTGCGCAGCGCCGCCGACATCGACAGGCTGGGAATCCCGGATCCGGCACACGAGCTGAGGTATGTCATCGATGCCGTGGCTCTGGTGCGCCGCGAGCTCAACGGCCGCATCCCGCTGATCGGTTTTGCGGGCAGCCCTTGGACGGTGGCCACCTACATGGTGGAGGGCGGCGGCAGCAAGGCCTTCGGCCACATCAAGCGCATGATGTACGAAGCGCCGCGCGAATTGCACCGGCTGCTCGAGCTGCTCAGCACCGCCACGGTGCTGTACTTGAATGCGCAGATTGCCGCCGGTGCGCAAGCCGTCATGCTGTTCGATACCTGGGGGGGAATACTCACGCCGGCCCAGTATCAGGAATTTTCCCTGCGCTACATGGCGCAGGTGGTGGCGGCATTGACGCGCGAGGCTGAGGGGAGGCGGGTGCCGAACATCGTGTTCACCAAGGGGGGCGGCGCGTGGCTGGACAAGATCGCCGCCATCGGCTGCGACGCGGCCGGCGTCGATTGGACCATGGACTTGAACAGCGCGCGACACAGCGTCGGCGGCCGCATCGCGCTGCAGGGCAACCTGGACCCCGCCGCGCTATTCGCGCCCGCCGCGGTGCTACGCGCGGAAACCCTGCGCGTGCTGGATAGTTATGGCGCGGGACCCGGGCATGTATTTAATCTGGGCCACGGGATCACGCCCGAGGTCGACCCGGAGCGCGTGGCCGTTCTCATCGACACCGTGCGCGGTTACGCGCTGGGTTGAGCGCCGCCTGCGCGCAGCTCGTCGCGCAGCGCGCGCCGCAGGATCTTGCCGACATTGGTCTTGGGCAGTTCGGTGCGGAAATACACGTGCTTCGGAACTTTGTAGCCGGTCAAGGACTTGCGGCAGTAGTCGATCAAAGCCGCCGCGCTGAGATTAGGGTCCTTCTTGACGATGAACAGCGCCACCACCTCGCCGGAGCTCTCATCCTGTTGCGCGACCGCGGCCACCTCCAGCACCCCCGGATGTTCCGCCGCGACGCTCTCCACCTCATTCGGATACACGTTGAATCCGGATACCAGGATCATGTCCTTCTTTCGATCCTCGATGTAGACAAACCCTTTGGCGTCCATGCGCCCGACGTCGCCCGTGCGCAGCCAATCCCCATACATGACCTTGTCGGTTTCCTCGGGCTGTTGCCAGTAGCCGCGCATCACCTGCGGGCCGAACACGCAGATCTCGCCCACCGCATTGCTCGCCATCTCGGCGCCGGCATCGTCGCGAATGGTGATGTCGGTGGACGAGATGGGCAAGCCGATGGAGCCGTTGAAGTCCAAGCCCATGGGATTGATGCACGCCGCCGGCGAGGTTTCGGTCAATCCCCAAGCCTGGGTGAGGATGTTGCCGGTGACTTGCTTCCAGCGCGCCGCGACCACGGCTTGCACCGCCATGCCGCCGCCCAGGGTGATGCGCAGCGCGCTGAAATCGACCTTGTCGAAGCCGGGCGTGTGCAGCAAGGCATTGAACAGGGTGTTCACGCCGCTGATGAATTCGAACTTGTATTTCTTCAGCTCGGCCACAAAAGCGGGAAAATCCCGCGGGTTGGTGATCAGGATGTTGCGCGCGCCCAGGCGCAGGAACAGCAGCGCGTTGGCGGTGAGCGAGAAGATGTGATACAGCGGCAGCGCGGTGATGACATTGCCCATGCGCTCCGATTTCATGCCGGGCCGGATCCAGGCATTGGCCTGCAGCACATTGGCCACCATATTGCGGTGAGTGAGAATTGCGGCCTTGGCCACGCCCGTGGTGCCGCCCGTGTACTGCAGAAAGGCGATGTCCTCGCCTCCCAATGCGACCGGATCGAGCTTGAGCGCCAGGCCTGAGGTCAATGCGCGCCTGAATTGCATCGCTCCCGGAAGGCTCCATGCCGGAATTTGCTTGCGCACGTGACGCAGCACGAAATTCACCAGCGAGCCGCGCAGCAGCCCGAGGAAGTCGCCGATGCGGGTCACCAATACCTTCTTGACGGCGGTTCGCGGCAACACCTCCTGCAGCACGTGCACGAAGTTCTCGACGATGACAATGACCTTGGCGCCGGAGTCCTTGAGCTGATGCTCGAGTTCACGCGCTGTGTACAGCGGATTGGTATTGACGACCACCATGCCTGCGCGCAGCACCCCGAACAACGCGATCGGGTATTGCAGGAT
>Ga0302180_10003811_pt1 | contig 11309 bp, 10 predicted proteins | sample I_Palsa_E3_2_FD_200575 | JGI IMG/M metagenome (GOLD analysis project Ga0302180, IMG submission 200575) | Peat permafrost microbial communities from Stordalen Mire near Abisko, Sweden - I_Palsa_E3_2 | ecosystem: Environmental > Terrestrial > Soil > Palsa > Peat permafrost | place: Sweden... | reverse complement strand
GATCGAGCGTCCCAACAATGTCTCCGGAGACACTTCAAGCAAAGTAGAGACGTTGATGCTGACTTGCCGAATGATCAGATCCGGCTCAGAGAGTGCGAACAACAGCCCGTGCGGTTGGATGTGCCCGATGATTTGAATGGGTTCCAGAGCGCACCCGGCGAGGTCGGTATTCGGTGTGATGGATCCCGCTAGATTTACCATCAGCGGTCAGCCTTCTGCAGGAGCGGCTCTGATAACCATGAAGCGTAGGCATCAAATATTTCGACGGCCGTTGCGCAAATCGCCTCTACGTTGTCCTTTCCGTTTTTCTCCATGTCCGAACGAAACGATGCCCAGAGCGCTTCGGAGCATCCATTCCCGTCGTCGTAAAAATGAAAGCTGGCGGCCGGCCCGAGAATGGTCCGCAACCGTTTGACGATGATTTTTCCGCCCATCATGGAGCCGAGAATCACGTAGGCATACCCGTACAAGCCGGCCGGTTCGATCGGGGGGAGCCAACGACACCGCTCCAGCGCGTTAATGTCGCTTGCGGTTGCGCCCATGATGGTCAAGTCCTCGCGTAAAGCGCTCGATCTCTCGAGAGTTCGCACAGGATCCTCAGGATCGGCAGCGCAGGCCACGGCGCATTCCAACGGCTCGAAAAGCCCCAGTAACCGACCGAGATGCGATTGATATTCCGGGATAGTGTATGCCGCATCGAATAGTCGCGACATGGCGGGACTGGCGCTCAACTGGGCGTGGCGCGAACGGGTCGCATCTCGAAGAGCCTCAATAACGCAGGGTCCGACGGACCGAACTGACGGGTCAAGCTGTCTATTCACAGAACCAACCGATGGGTGGGAAAGCCTGTGCTCAGGGTCCATGTTTGCAATGATGTTCGCCCAAGGTCAACAATTCTGGTCAGTTTTGTACAGTCCCCCGTACCCGTTTTGATCAGGGACTTCGCTTGCGATCTTAGAGAACAAACGCGGATGTTCCATGGCACGACCTTGCCGGCTGTTGTTTAGCAAAATGGACAAGATGGATCGCTGACGTACAAGCGATCTATGGTGATTGGCACGAGTACGACGACAAATCGTGTCATTGGTTCTTTGGGCTATACATCTCAGGCCGCTAAAAAACCCGATTCCCGCACAGACCCAGATCTCTGAGCTATCCTCAGCACACTCTTGCGATTGTTTGTAATACGGTTTGGTTAAGGGGACGATGTATGAACTTCGCAACATGGTAAAGCGGGTGCAGCTTGTAGACGTTTCGGAGACCGGTGATGGCCAGCCGCTATGGAGTTAATTAGTTTTCCTTGATAACGAACTACATCGCCTGCGACCTGATAACGTCGAGTTCGAGTCTGACAAAATCATTCTGAAAGGTTTTCTCCTTCAGTCGTATTAATCAAATCGGCTTCTTCAAAACTAGCAATCCGGATATCTTCAGGGAAACGGTCTCGATTACTTGACAACTGGGAGTTGGCCGCCGGTTGCGGCCCATTGAATAAACCCTGAAACGTCCTCGGCTTTTTCAAATCGTGATTCTACTTCGGGTCGTGGGAGTGGTTTTGCTGTCCGCGTAGTGGTAACCCAGAGAATTTGTAGCCCGTGTTTCACCTCACAATTGTGAATGTAGCCGCGCTCAACCGCACCCTCTGTGGAATAGGTAGCGGTCGCTAGTCCTACTTCCTTACTCCAGGAACAGTTAACTCTATTGTCAGTTACGATCAGTTTGAAATTGGGTTCAAATTGAAGGTTACGACGGGGTCACGAAAAAGGAAAACCGTTAACATTGATGTGACTTTTACACGACGACAGTTCTGACAAATCAGGATGATGCCTTCCGAAACCTTGCCGATTGCGTTTATGCCCCGAACCGTAGTCGAATGACGTCCCTACGATACCCAAAGATTTGCTGCAGCCTCGGAACGATGAACCAGCGGTTGGCAAAACGTCCCAGGGCGCCGAAAGGTGGTGCGTAGTAAACATGATCCTCCATAACGGTCCGGCTTCCTTGCGCGCTAAATGTGTGCTTGTGGTACCAGCAACGATAGGGCCCCAATTCCTGCAGATCGATGAAGCATTGCGGCGGTTCCCACTCCGCGATTCTCGTCCGCCAGCGAATCGGCATCGGACCAACGCGCAACCGGTAGTCGATCGTTGTCCCATTGGTAATCGCGGGCGCCCCACCGTGAATCTCAAAGCGCATGGCCGCAGGGGTGATGAGTCCTAAATTCTCCGCCCGCGAGAAAAATGCGAAGGCCTCATCGATCGGCATGTTGAGCACGGTCCTCGTGCGCAGCTCATGCGTAGGCCGACGTTTTCGCAAGTAGTTCTCCTCGACGGGCACGTGAAGTTCAGCAGATGATCGCACGGGGCTAATCTCCGCATCGCCTGTATGAACAATGTCAGCGACCGCCTGGTCGAGCATCGGGAAGCGGTAGGCAAAACCAAGATCACGTAGACGCCGTGGCTCGACTCGCTGGCTGCCCAGGAGCACACCTGCCGCCTCCCCAAAAAAGATCTTTAAGGCAAGAGCCGGCACGGGCAGCGTGGCGGGTCGGTGAAGGGCGCGCCCAAGAGCCCTCGCGAACTCGCAGCTCGTCGCCTGTTCTGGCGCAGCACCATTGACGGGACCTTCGTAACGATTGTCGCTTAACGCGGTCGCGATCACCCGGACCAGATCGTGGAGGTGGATCCAAGGCATGTACTGACGTCCAGACCCAACCGGTCCGCCGACGCCTAACCTGAATGGAGGGAGCATCTGAGCCAGTGCTCCGCCATCTCTTCCGAGCACGACACCGGTTCGCAGAGTCATCACGCGGAGACCAGAATCCTCGGCCAAGCGGGCGGCCGCTTCCCAGTCTTTGCACAGCTGCGCAAGAAAATCAGTGCCGCCGGGAGACCACTCTTGGAGAACCTCACTGCCACGATCGCCGTAGTAGCCGACAGCGCTTCCAGAAATCAGTGTCTTGGGACGGGGTCTTGCTTCGGCAATCGCGCCTACCAGTTGCTTGGTCAGATGCACGCGGCTCTCGACCAGCACTCGGCGGCGTGCCTCCGTCCAGCGTCCGCCCATGATCGCTTCCCCAGCGAGATTGACGACCGCGTCACTTCGTTCGAGAGCTTCTCGGAGGGCAGGTGCGCCGGCACTCAACGCCACAGCCTCGACCTCGGCGCCGAGAAGACTCCGAGCGCCTTCCACGGAGCGAACCAAGGCAATCAACTGGTGGCCTTCGTGACGAAGAACAGGAACCAGCGCCCTGCCGATGAAGCCGGTCGCGCCGGTGATGAGTACACGCATCAACAATCCTTTCCTAACTCTCTGCAGACATTCTCACCTGAGACACAGGGGCGGGCGGTGAGCGTGGGATGCCAATTACGATTCCCCCAATAGATGGGCAAGAGAGGCCCGTGCTGAGCCAATTCCGCATCAAGAGCTGCGATGAGTTGTTTATTCTGGTCGTTGATCGGGCTCTTACCACCGAAGTGGCAGTAGTGTTCGGCCACTTCCAGCATGCGCTCACGCGGCACGTTCTTGCCACGCAAGACATTTTCCAGGAATGGCATGACGGCGTCATCGGGGCATTCGGGCCCGCCGAAGGAAGTAACCAGAATCGCGTGGTAGTTCATGGGTCGTCGGTAAGACCTCAAGGCTTACCGGGAGCCGCCGCTCTGTTTTTGCAGTTCGGCGAGAGCTGCCAACACTTCCTCACTATGCTTGTTGGGATTCACCTCGGTGAATACTTTGGCCACCTTCCCCTCCGGATTGATGATGAAAGTGTGACGGGAAGCAAATTTCACCAGCCCGAGGTTGGTCAACGATCCATAAGCAGTCGATACCTTGTGATCGGTGTCGGCGAGGAGCTTGAAGTTCAGTCCTTCTTTCGCGCAGAACTGCTTGTGGGAGTTGGTGCTATCGACACTGACGCCAAGCACCACTGCATTCCTCTGCTGGTACTGCGGCTGATCGCGCTGGAAGTTATGCGCCTCGATCGTGCACCCGCTGCTGAAATCTTTGGGATAAAAGTACAAGACCAACCATTTGCCGCGATAATCCTTGAGGATAACCGGCGTACCCTCCTGCGAGGCGAGCGAGAATTCGGGCGCCAGGCTGCCCACCGATGGCACGGAAGCGGTGAACGTCATCAGCGGCGTGACTGAGACAGCCACAACAACAATCGCGGTTATCAGTACTCGATACGTCATTACGGGTTCTCCTGCCATGCTGACTCCATTACTGGTTCATTCATCAATTGAATTGCGTTCGTAACTTTGCTGAGCACCAGTTGCACATCGCTGATATAGCGTTCGAGAAACCCTCCTTCGCAGTAGGCCAGGTAGTAGTCCCACATGCGCACGAAGCGCTCGTCGAATCCGAGTTGGCCTACTTCGGAGAGATGTTCGAGAAATCGGCGGCGCCATTCGTGAAGGGTCAGAGCGTAGTGCTTCCCGATGTCTTCCATGTGAAAAAGCTGCATGCGGGTGGTTCGAGCCAGCGATCGCTGAATCTCGATGACCGAAGCCAGCTCAGCTCCGGGAAAGATGTGCTTCTTGATCCAGTCGCTCTTCTTGCGGTATTGCTGGAACTTTGCTTCCAGGATGGTGATGGTCTGCAACAGCATGCTGCCATCTGGTTTGAGCAGGCGATTGCAAGCTGCGAAGTAGTCGTCGTAGTGCTCGTAACCCACGGCTTCGAACATTTCAACGCTCACGATCTTGTCGAACTGTCCGCGCAGGTTGCGGTAGTCTTCGAACAGCAACTGGATCCGCTCCCCCGCACTGCTCCGAGAGAACACTTCACGCGCGTGGTCGTGCTGCTGCCGACTGATGGTCGTGGTCGTCACGCGGCACCCATAGGTTTCGGCCGCGTATGCCGCGAAGCCGCCCCACCCAGTGCCTATTTCGAGCACGTGGTCCTGCGGCTCCAGTTGGAGTTTGCGGCAAATGCGGTCGAACTTGCGGATCTGTGCCTGTTCCAGAGTATCTTCTGCGCTTTCGTAATAAGCGCAGGAGTAGGCCAGGCTGCGATCGAGAAAAAGGCGATAGAAGTCGTTTCCCAAGTCGTAGTGATACGCGATATTGCGACGGCTGCCAGGCTGGGTGTTGCTGCGGCGGCGATGCTCGATAAAGTCAGCAAGCCTGCGGACGGACGTCAAGAGGCGGTTGCTGTCGTCCAGTTGGTCCAGGTTTCGCACCGCCAACCGGACGACCGCGACCAGATCGGGAGTAGACCAGTCGCCCTCCATGTAGGCTTCGCCGATGCCGACCTCTCCCGCTAACAGCGCTCGCAGGAAAAAGCGCTCATCGTGTACCGCGATCACCGCGTGCATCGGGTCCTGTGACTGGCCGAAGCAGTACGTGTACTCCGGACAAACAACCTCCAGGTAGCCCACCCGGAGCCGAGCCAAGGTCTTCAGGAATACTTTCTTCGCGATATTCGTAGTTATTACGCTCGCCATGACGCTCCCAAATGCCGAACTGTCGCCCGCTCGAAATGGCCTGCGCCTGGATGTCCGACCACCGGGACTCGCTTCAGCAACAGCCGCAACGCCTGCCAATGAATTGCAGTGATTACTTTGGCCGTCATCCAGGGAAATCGCAGCAGTGCCCGGTGCAGTTCAGACCCAGACCACTCGCGCCGCTCCAGCTTCAGAGTGGAATCGAAGATCTCCCGCCCGTTCTCATAACTAACGCTCTGACTGATCAGTCGCTCACCCGGAGGCGTGAACGTCCAATCGTATTCCTGACCCAGCTTCAGGAAGGGCGAGACGTGAAATTGCTTCGGAAATCGGTACCGCTTGTTTTCGCCGGCCGGACGCTCGACAGGGGGCGTGAGCCAGTAGTTTGCGGTCTCTCCGAAGGTATTGTTGACTTCGGCCATGACCATCTGCAACTTGTCTTCGCGGTCGTAGCAGTAAAAAAAGGAGACGGGATTGAAGTTGTACCCTAGGTAGCGGAGATGGGTAAGCAGGAAAATTCGTCCTTTCGGAAGGACAACGCCGTTTTGCTCCGCATCCCGCGAAACTCGCTCGCGCAGCGTCCTCGTCGGGTCCCCGAAGTGGTCCCGCTCCTGGTAGGAAACACAGTTCCGCCGGTTGTATCCCGCTAGCGGAGATACCTGCATGAGTTGCGGCAGGTTGTCAATATCGAGGAAAACCATGAACAGCGGATAGGTAAACTCGTGACGGACAGGACTGAACCTGCGATGACGCAACGTTCCTGAATAGATTCCCGATTCCATTACGCCGCCGCTTCTCTCGTTCCATCCCACGAGGCGCCCACTGTCCCCGCGACACGGATCGCAGAGTTCATACCATCTTCATGGAAGCCGTAGAACCAGTATGCGCCGCAGAAGTGCGTCCGGTTGCGGCCACTAATCTCCCGCCACCGTGCCTGGGCTCGAACCGCGTTCAACGTGTAGAGAGGATGGAAGTAGGTCATCTCGCGCAGAATTTGGCGTTCGTCGATGGACTGAGTGTCATTCAGCGTGACGCAGTAGTCTTCCCGTGTAGGCAGGCTCTGTAGACGGTTCATGTGATACGTCAGCGTAGCGGCTCGCCGTTTGGTGCCGAGATGGTAGTTCCACGATGCACGCGCCCCCAGCCGTCGGGGCAGCAGGCTCGAGTCGGTGTGCAGCACGGTTTCGTTACGGCTGGTGCGGAAACCACTCAGCACCTGCCGCTCCAGTGGAGTTAGATCCTTCAGTAGCTGTAACGTTTGCAGCGCGTGACAGGCGAAGACGACTTCATCAAAAGACTCCGGCGGACGGTCCTCAAAACCAATATCCACTCCCGCCGCAGTGCGCCTGACCCCGTCGATCTTCGTGCCCAGGCGAATCCGATCCCGGTAAGGCGCAGTGAGCGGTGGAATGTAAGCGCTGCTGCCGCCTTGGAGCACATACCACTGTGGAGCCGTCCTCAAACCAAGGAGCCCGTGATTCTCGAGGAAGCGAATCAGGGTGAAGGCCGGGAAGTTTTCGATTTCTTCTGGCGAAGTAGACCACACCGCTGCCGCCATCGGGTGCAAATAGTAACGCGTGAACTCGCCTCCGAACTGATTAGCATGCAGGTAATCCGCCAGGGCGATTTCAGCGTTGGCCGGGTCCTGCAGAAGCTTCCGAGCTTCCCGGTTGAAGCGCATGATCTCCGCCAGAAAGCGGTAGTGGCCCAAGCGATACCAACTGTTCCGCCCTGCGAAGAAACCGTTTAGGCCGCGGCTGCTGTATTCAAATCCAGTCTGGCGGCAAGACACTCCGAACGACATGTCGCTCGCCTGCCGGGCGATACCCATCTGTTGGAACAATTGAACCAGGTTCGGATAGGTGCGATCGTTATGCACGATGAACCCAGTGTCGATCGGCAAGACGCCGCGACTGGTTTCAATTTGATGGGTATGCGTGTGGCCTCCGAGGCGCGCCTCCTTCTCGAACAGCCACACTTCGTGTTTTTTGCTGAGCAGGTACGCCGCCCCCATCCCCGAGATCCCCGCTCCGATTACTGCGATTCGGCTCATCTCACTTCACTTTCCGAAATCGGAAGCCGAATGCCCCGCAGATCCCTGGCTACTCCTAGCCAGTTCAACATCTTTAGCGCGTAGTAGGTAACGTCCACTTCCCACCAGCGAATCCCCTGCTGGCACGCATACATGAATTTGTGGTGATTGTTGTGCCAGCCTTCGCCCAGCGTGATGATGGCGAGAGCGAAGTTATTGCGGCTATCGTCGGCCGTGTCGAACCGCCGCGATCCCCACAGATGCGCCACCGAATTAATGGTGAAGGTTCCGTGAAACAAAAGGACGGTCGAGAGCACAAATCCCCACACAAAAGCTCCCAGCCCGCCGCCGAGTAGTAGCAACGCCACTAACGCGACGGGTGGGACCAGGTAGTGTTTGTCCAGCCAGCGCAATTCCGGATATTTGCCAAAATCCTGAATGAGCGCTGGGTCGTGCTTGTCGTACTCGTTCGACAGCACCCACCCAACATGAGCCCACCAGAATCCACGCTTCAACGGAGAATGAATATCGGGATCCTGGTCGGCATGCCGGTGATGAACGCGATGATGGGCAGCCCACCACAGCACGCCTTTCTGCCCTGAAGTCTCCGCCAGAAACGCCATAAGAAACTGCCAGCCGCGCGCCAATTTGTAGCTACGGTGGCTGAAGTAGCGGTGGTACCCGGCCGTGATACCGAACATGCGCACGGCATACATCGCCAGCGTGAGCGCCACCCATGACCAGCGGAAAGGGACAAGGAACGCGGCTATACACCCCACATGCAGCAGCACAAAGGGAATGACCGTACCGAAACTGTAGTTGTGCAGTTGCTTGATCACAAAGAATTCCTGGCTTTTGCCTCTGACATCTGACTTGGGTTCGAGAACCTCTCTTAGCCAGTACGCGCTCAGGCAGGGCGCGGATTGCTTCCTGAATTGTTGTATCAATCCGTGCAATTGTTGTCAAGTGTTCGTCCAGGACAATTATTTGACAGTAAGAGGCGGTACTGCTAGCATCCTTTCAGATGCCGACCTCCTACCCGATCAGTGCCGTGGCGAAACTCACCGGGATTCCCCTGGACACGCTGCGCGCCTGGGAGCGCCGCTACCGGACCGTCATCCCCAAACGGGTTGCACGCGGGCGTCTTTATTCCGAGGAACAGATCCAGAAGTTGCTCCTGCTGAGGCGGGCGGTCGAACAGGGACACTCCATCGGACAAGTTGCCGCGCTCGGTGACCGGCAGTTGCGGGAACTTCTGGAGAAAAGCTCTTCCATCGCGGCCGGGCAATCCGTTACCAAGGCACCCGATTCGAGTGACGTCCTGGCGCCGGTTCTGCACGCCCTCGACCGCTTCGACTATGCCGGGACCGACCGTGAAATCAACCGCCTGGCGGCGGCCATGGGAAGCCCTCGTAACTTCGTTCATCAAGCCGCGCTGCCTCTGATGCGGACGGTCGGCGAACGCTGGCATGAGGGCAAGTGCAGCATCGCCCAGGAGCACCTGCTGACCAATCTGCTCACCGGCGTGCTGGCCTCGCTGGTGCGAACCTATTCTCCGTCGAATCCCCCGGCGCGGGTTTTGCTGGCCACACCAACAAATGAACGCCACGCGTTCCCTACTCTCGCCGCTGCCATGCTGATTGCGGCAGGAGGCCTCGGCGCCATTTATCTCGGGACAGATTTGCCGGCGACGGACATCGTCGTGGCCGCCCGAAAAAGTGAAGCTGACATCGTCTTACTCAGCCTTTCGTTCGCGCCAAGTTCAGAGGTGCGCGACGATCTCAGTTACATCGCCCGCAAGGTGCCGCGCTCCACTGCTCTGTGGCTCGGTGGCGCTCCGGAACTTCATTTGGATCGCGCTGTTGAGGGATCTCGCTGGCTGGTGCTTAAGGATTTTTCCGCGCTGGAACACCAATTGGCCGCTCGGGGGGCGAGGTTCTAGCGGAGCGCGACACCCAAGCATGAAACGCGGGTTCTTTCATCGCCGAGTCGTTGCACCCATAGTCGTCCTTCTTACCCAGGGGATCACGCCGGAGAAGATTGCTTTGAGCCTGGCCTTCGGAATTGTGGTGGGCATCTTTCCGCTTCTCGGTTCAACTACCGTTCTGTGTGCGGCCGCAGCCGTGAGTTTCGGGCTGAACCTGCCTGCCATCCAGTTGGTGAACTGGCTGATCTATCCCATGCAGTTGTTCTTGTTGGTGCCGTACATCCGCATGGGGGAAAAGCTTTTTCGCGCTGCACGTCTCCAGTTTTCTCTAGCGCAGATTCTGACTATGGTGCGCGCCGACCTGCCTCATGCGGTCTCGACGCTGTGGCTAGCGGAAGTGCACGCCATTTTCGCCTGGTTGCTGACTGGACCGCCCGCGATTTTTCTCCTTTACATCCTGCTGTCCAGAGTACTTCGCCAAGTCGTGTCCTCCTACGGATTGCGCGTCGGTATGGAAACCAAGTTCTGAGGAGGAGACCGCATGCCGCGAATAACCCGAATGACGAGTGTCCTGTTGGCGGGACTTCTTCATGCCCTGACGCTTGCAGCGCAGATGGCGAGCCCGCAGGCGCTTCCCCCAACAGGAAATCCGATCATTAAGTCGGCAGACTCGGAAGGTGACGCGGCAATCCTTCGCAAAGCATACGAAGTGTTGCACCCAGGCCTTTATCGCTACAGTAGCAAAGATGAGATGGATGCGAAGTTTGACGCGCTGCTGAGGAGCCTCTCGCACGATCTGTCTCTACAGGACACTTACATTGCCTTTTCTGTCTTCGCTGCCCAGGTGAAGTGCGGCCACACTTATCCGAACCTTTTCAATCAGAAGAGTTCGGTTGCAACCGCCTTGTTTCAAGGGCATAACCGTGTTCCATTCTACTTTCGCTGGCTCGATCAAGAGATCGTCGTGACCAAGGACTTTACGCCAGACCACAAGCTTCCGCGTGGTACGCGGGTGCTCTCGATCAACGGAACTCCGGTTCGAGCCATCCTCGATCGGCTCATGACCATCGCACGGGCAGACGGATCGAACGATGCCAGGCGGGTCGCATATCTGGAAGTCACCGGAGGCAGCATGTACGAAGCGTTCGATGTGTACTTTCCCATGTTCTTCCCTCAAAAGAGCGCTGCGATGCAGTTAGTCGCACAGCGGCCCGGCGAGGCGAAGCCGCAGCCTCTCGAATTGGAAGCGCTGACTTTTGAGCAACGGATCGCTCCAATTAAAGAAAGGGAGGCTGGCCGAAAGGGTGGCGACGTCGTCGTTTTTGAATGGAAATACTTGGACGACGGCACCGCCTATCTGCGCATGCCGACATGGGCTCTCTACAACAGCAAGTGGAACTGGAAGACCTGGCTCAATGCTCGGCTGGACGAAATCGCCGAGAAGAATTCTCCCGCGCTCGTCGTCGACCTGCGGGGCAATGAGGGCGGTGACGATATTGGCGACGATATCTTGGAGCGCCTGGTTCGCAGCGATATAAGAGTTTCAGCGTATCGCCGCCTGGTCCGGTATCGCCAGACTCCGGCCGAACTGGATCCCTATCTCGAAACCTGGGATCCAAGGTTCAAGAACTGGGGAACGGCCGCAGCAGAACTGGAGCAACCCTGGCCCACCGCTCCGCCAGTTCAATATTTCGCACTAACAAAATATGACGACGACGGAGGAAACGTGGTCCGTCCAGCGGGCAAGCCATTTCGCGGCAAGTTCTATGTCCTGATCGACGCGAACAATAGCTCGGCGACATTCCAGTTCGCCCAGACCGTGCAGCAAAACAAACTGGGAACTCTCATCGGACAACCGACGGGTGGTAATCAACGCGGCATCAATGGCGGAGCGTTCTTCT
>Ga0302180_10003809_pt1 | contig 11314 bp, 9 predicted proteins | sample I_Palsa_E3_2_FD_200575 | JGI IMG/M metagenome (GOLD analysis project Ga0302180, IMG submission 200575) | Peat permafrost microbial communities from Stordalen Mire near Abisko, Sweden - I_Palsa_E3_2 | ecosystem: Environmental > Terrestrial > Soil > Palsa > Peat permafrost | place: Sweden: Abisko... | reverse complement strand
ACGCCACGATCCTGTTTGGCCTGCTCAACATCGTGTTCCTGTGGGGCACGACGCTGGCCGGCTCGATCGGCCAGGCCCTGTCCGACATCGTCAGCACCCTCGGCCTGATCGCGGCGATCTTCTACCTGCTCACCGCGAGCGCGGCGGTCTGGTACTACCGCCGGAGGATCATGAGCAGCGTGTCGGACTTCTTCCTCGGCGGTTTCCTGCCCGGCCTGGGCGCGGCGTTCATGCTGTTCGTGATCGTCTACACGCTGGAGCAGGACGAGCTCAACGGGGTCGAGCTCGGCTTCGGCTTCGGGCTCGCGGCGGTCGGCCTGGTGCTCTCGTTCGTGTCCTCCTACGTCGGGAAGTCGCGCTTCTTCTCCGACCCGACCACCAGCTACGGTGACCGGGTCGAGGAGGAACTCGCCGAGCCCCCGTTCTCGTGACCTCAGGCGGCCCCGGCCAGGACGTCGGCGACGTCTACATCGGGCTGGATCTCGGCACCTCCGGGCTCAAGGCGGTGGCGCTCGCCGCTTCCGGCACGATCCTGGCCCGCGCCAGCGTCGCCTACCCCACGCACCAGCCCGCCGCCGGGGCGTACGAGCAAGACCCCGGCGACTGGCTGCGCGCGGTGCAACAGGTCGTGCCCAGGCTCGGCCAGGTGATCCCGGCCCCCCGCTGGCGGGCCATCGGCCTGTCCGGCATGCTTCCCACCCTCGTCACCCTCGGCCCGGACGGCCAGCCGAACGGGCCCGCCATCACCTGGCAGGACAGCCGGGCCGACGACCTGGGCGACGAGTTCCGCGAACGCTGCGGCCCCGCTGAGCTGTACCGGCTGACCGGCCAGTGGGTGGACGGCCGCTACCTGCTGCCGATGTTCGGCCGGATCGCCCGGGTCGATCCCGGCCGCGCGGCCGCCACCGCGACCATTGCCTCGGCCAAGGACTACCTGTTCGCCTGGCTGACCGGTGAGCTGGCCACAGACCCGAGCACCGCCACGGGCTACGGCGGCTACGAGTTGGCCACGGGCCGGTGGAACGCCGGGTGCCTGGCTCGTGCTGGCCTGGCGGGTGCTGGTCTGCCTGGGGCCGGTCTGGCCCCGGGACCCCGACTGCCGGCCGTGTGGCCGTCAGCTACCAGCCGGCCGCTGCGGGCGCAGGCGGCGGCCCGGCTGGACTGCGGCCCGATCCCGGTGGTCCTGGGCGCGGCCGACTCCGTGCTCGGCGCGCTCGGGCTGGGCGTCCGCGAGCCGGGCCAGGTGGCCTACATCGCCGGCACCAGCAACGTCATCCTGGGTATCACCGACCGGCTGGTCCTCGATCCGTCGCACCGGTTCCTGGTCACGCCGCTGGCTGAGCCCGGCCGGTGGGGCGTGGAGATGGACCTGCTCGCCACCGGCAGCGCCATCACCTGGCTGGCCGGCCTGCTCGGGGGGGACCTCACCGCGGCCGGGCTGGTCGAGCTCGCGGCGAGGACAGATCCCGCGCACGCTCCCGTCCTGCTGCCGTACCTGAGTCCCGGTGAGCAGGGCGCGCTGTGGAACCCCCTGCTGAGCGGGGCCGTCGTCGGTCTCGACCTCAGCCACGGCCGGGAGCACCTGGCCCGCGCGCTGGTCAACGGCATCGTTCTGGAGAGCCGCCGCTGCCTGGCCGTGCTCGACGAGATCGGCGGGTTCGGCCGCGCCGTCGAGGTGGCCGGGGGCAGCGCCGCCGACCCGTCCTTCCGTGCCGACCTGGCCGACGCCACCCGGCGGGTGGTCTCGATGCCGCGTGACGACGACACCGACCACTCCGCCAGGGGAGCGGCGCTCATCGCGGCGCTGGCCACCGACGGCGGCTGGCCGGACGGCGCGTTCCCGGCGGCAGGCGTGGCCGCCGAGCCGGACGACGCTCGGGCCAAGCTGTGGGATGACCTGTGGGCCGCCCACGAGTCCGCCCGCCTTCGGCTTCATCCCTAATTCGCCGGGGTTTTCCCGTGGTCGCTACTAACGTTAGCGCCAGCGAACGTTAGCGGTCCGGAAGGAGGCAGGCCATGGCGCGGCCCGATCCGGCCGATGACGAGCTGGACCAAGCGTTCCACGCCCTCGCCGAGCCTCGGCGGCGCGTGATCCTGCAGCTGGTGGCCCACTCGGAGTTGTCGGCCGGTCAGATCGCGGCCCGCTTCGAGGTAACCCGAACCGCCGTCAGCCAGCACCTGACCGTACTCAAGAACGCCGGTCTCCTGACCGAACGCAGGGTGGCGACCCGCCGCCTGTACCGTGCTCGCCCCGAGGGGCTGGCGGGCCTGCGCCGGTTCTTCGACCAGATGTGGGCGTCGTCCCTGGAGGTCGCGCGTCACCTCGCGGAGGCGGACCGGGGCGTCCGCGACGGCGACCAAGCCTCGGCCGCAGACTGGAGGGCGCAGGCGTGATCTGGACGAGTGAGCGCAACCGGCAGCAGGGAGAGCTGGTGGCCGAGATCTACCGGGGGGCGGCCGCGGTGCCGTGTCAGCGCCTGGCCATCATCGCGGGCGGGCTGCCCGGCGCGGACAAGGCCAGAGCCCTCGACGAGGCCGGCGTGGATCGCTCGCGTTACCTCACCGTCAGCATCGACGATGTCCTGGTCCGGATGGCGGCCCGCCAGCTCATTCCCAGCGCAGGCGAGGCCGGTCGGCTGTCGCCCCTGGCCCGGGCCGGACGCGTGCACGGGGAGGCTCAGTTTCTCGCTAAGCGCGTCGGGCTGCTCGCGCTGCTCGACGGGCGGAACCTGATCCTGGATATCTCGCTGGCCTCCTGGCGCGCGGCTGAGGCATGGACGTATGCGCTGCGGTTCGCGGATTACGGCGTGAACGCGGTGTTCGCCGACATCGAGATCGCCGACGCGGTGCGCCGGGCTGAAGAAGCCTACCGCCGCGACGAAGAAGAATTCAGTCGCGGGCGCGGCTACGGAGGCCGGTACCTCCGCGCGGAGGCCATCTGGGCCCTCGCGATCCCAGCCGCCGCCGAGCCCAGGAACCGCATCAGGTGGGCCCTCGGCGCGCGGTCGGCCGGTGCCATCGGGGGAACGGTCGGGACCGGAGCCTTTCCCGGCGGCGCGGTGACTACCATGCTTACCTCCTACCGGGACGGCGCGTACACCCTGGACGATCTGTCGCTGGAGTTCCGCGCCCGCCGGTGGCCCCGTGTCCCGGATGTCTGCCCGCCCGAATTGGAGCAGGCCAGGGCGGCCATCGACGACCCCGAGCCCTACGTCCCCGGTTCTTTCGACGACGTGGTGCTCGCTTATGACCGCGGCTGGCTATCCGATGACGACTATGACGCCCTCTCCGGTGCCGCCGCCGCCGACCTGCCCGAGGGCCTGGCCGGGTGACCGGACAGCCGCGGCCAAGGTAACGGGGCCGGCGGTTAGGCCAGACGCTCGCCTGGCCGGATGAGCCCGTTCTCGTACGCGAACACCACCGCCTGGACCCGGTCCCGCAAGTCGAGCTTGGCCAGCAGGCTTGCGACGTGCGACTTGACGGTCGACGGCTCGACGACGAGGTGGGCGGCGATCTCGGCGTTGGACAGGCCCCGCGCCAGCAGCCGCAACACGTCAGATTCACGGGCGGTCAGCGTACCGAGCATCGGCCCGGGCACCGGCGGCCGGGCGAACTGCTCGATCAGCCGCCGGGTACTGGCCGGCGTGAGCAGCCCGTCGCCCGCGTGGACGGTACGGATGGCGGCGACTAGCTGGGGCGGCGGAGCGGTCTTGAGCAGGAAGCCGGAGGCGCCGGCCCGGAAGGCGTCCACCACATAGTCGTCGAGGTCGAAGGTCGTCAGCATCAGCACGCGGGTGGTGCCGAGCTGCGGGACCAGCCGCCTCGTCGCCTCGATCCCGTCGAGCACAGGCATCCGGATGTCCATCAGGACCAGGTCCGGCCTGGTCTCCAGCGCACTCGCCACGGCCTGGTCCCCGTCCGCCGCCTCGGCGACGACCTCGATGTCGGGCTCGGCGTCCAGGATGAGCCGGAAGCCGCCGCGCACCAGCGCCTGATCGTCAGCGAGCAGGACGCGGATCATGCCGGTAGGGGGAGCCGCGCGCAGACGGTGAAGCCGCCGCTGTCGGCGCAGGCCGCCTCGAGCTCGCCGCCGAACAACTCGGCCCGCTCGCGCATTCCGACCAGTCCGTGACCGCTGCCGGACTCGCCTCGCGGGGCGCCGCCGTTGTCCGCGATCTCCAGGGTGACCAGGCCATCCTCGTAGCGGACCATGACCTGCGCACAGGCCGGTCCCGCGTGCTTCAGGGCGTTGGTCAGGGCCTCCTGGACGATCCTGAACGCGGACAGATCCAAGGCCGGCGGCAGCGGTTGACGCTGGCCCTCGATCCGGAGCGTCACTGGCAATCCCGCCTCGCGGACACCGCGGACGAGCTGCTCAAGATCGCCCAGGCCCGGTTGCGGCTTGAGCGCGTCCGGCCCGTCGGACCGGAGCACGCCGAGCAGGGTGCGCATCTCATCGACCGTCTCGCGTCCGGTGGCGGCGATCACGTCAAGCGCGTTCCGCACGTCCGGCTGCTCTCCGTGCAGCACACGGGCCGCAGCGCCCGCCTGGACGACGATCATCGACACGTTGTGTGCGACGACATCGTGCAGCTCGCGGGCGATCCGGCCCCGCTCGAGCATGACCGCCGCCTGCGCCTGCAGCTCTCGCTGTTCGGCCAGCTCGCGGTTCGCCGTTTCCAGCGCTGTGTTCTTCCTACTCCAGCTGCGGACACTCCGCCCGACTACCCATGACGCCAGCAGCCAGACGTACGACGGAATGGCGTTGCCTGGATCCTGGCCGTGCAGAACCGCCGCGACAAAGACCGGAATGGCCGCCACGGCCAGCACCGGCGGGACCCACAGTGCCCGGCGTCCTTCGGCACGGCTGCCCACGGAGTACGCGGCCAGCACGAGCGCGACAAAGGGCTGGAACGCGGCTCCTTGCGGCGCCGCGGCGTAGATGCACGCGCCGTTCGCGGCGAGGACGATCGCGGCGGCCAGCAGTGGCCGCCGCGCCCGCCATGCGATGGGCGCTGTCGACAGCAGCGCCAGCGTCACCCCCAGCGTCTTGGGCTTACCCCAGGAAGGATCGCCGCCCAGCACCGGCACCACCGACGTGACCGCGAGAAAGGCCGCGAGCAGCATATCCCCGGCACCTTGCACCCGGGGGTTACGCAGCAAACTCTGCAGCCGGCTCCTCATGGCAACGACGGTACAGCGGACAGGTCCCGGTGCACATCCGTCCGCCGGGGGAACCAGATTTCCCCCGCGCGGCGGACCGGATTTCGCCACCGCGGCCGAAGACGCACCCAGTCCTGGGCTCGTAGCGTCAGCAGCCAACGCAACCACCTGCCAGGAGGCCGAAAACCATGAACCAGTCCATGCTCCCACGGCTCGGAGCCGCCTGCGGCGCCGTCTTCGCCATCGTTCTCACCGTCGCCAACGGCAACGGCACCCAGACCTTCTCCGGCCCGCGGGCCATCGCCGGCATCGCGGCCCTCACCCTCGCCCTGCCGTTCATCGCCTACCTGTGCAGCGTGCTGCGCGAAACGGACGGGGCGGACGGCTGGCTGGCCAGCACGGCGCTCGCCGCCGGGATCACCGGCATCATGCTCAAGCTCGGCAGCGGCGCCCCCGAGCTGGCCGCCCACACCGCTCACCTCACCGCGGGCACCCAGCTCAACACCGCCATCGAAGCGATCGCCGACGGCGCGACCGTGCTCAGCCTTTATCCGCTCGCCGTGTTCTGCGCCGCCACCGCCATCGTGGCCTTCCGCACCCGCGCCCTGCCGCGGTGGCTCTCCGCTGGCGCCGCGGTCACCGCCGCCGCGCTCGCCATCAACGGCGGCTTCCTCGGCACCGGCTCCGTTCCCGCCCTGCTCCTGTTCGTGGTCTGGACCTTGCTCACCAGCGTGCACCTGCTGCGCCGAACCTGGCGCAAGCCTGCGCCCGTCGTTCGGACCGAGGCGGCCGTGGGCGTCTGAGCGTGCCCGGCACCAGGACCACCGCCAGCCGGCCCACGAACCGTGGGCCGGCTGTGTGCGTGCGGACGGCGGGCGGCGGCCGGTCAGCCGATGGCGCTGACCGCGAACGCCGTGACCGTGCCGAGGACGGCGAGCACGGCGCCGATTGCCGCTACGGCCTCGCCGCGGGAACGTGAAGTACTCACTCTGCTTGCCGATACCGCACGCAACTCCGAGATCGCCAGGCAACCGGGATGACCGACAAGACCGTACGCAATCACGTCTCGGCCATCCTGATGGAATTGCAGGTCACCGACCGGACCGCGGCCGCGATCAAGGCCCGCGGCGGACGCTAGCGCGGGCCTCGGGCACCGGGAATCGCCGACCGGCGGCTGATGCCACCGCCCGTTCGGCCAGATCTTTATTCTGAACGGCACTGCTGCGTCACCCCGGCGAACCGGCACAGACGGGCGCCGGGGTGCCCTGAGTCGGCAGTTTGGTCACGCCGGCCGGCAGCGTGCCGTGGGTGGCGTAGTAGGCCAGATCGACCGCCAGTGGTGGAGTCTGCAAGGCAGTGGCCGCGGTGCTCGCGCTGGTGTCGTCGCCCGGCGTGGCCGCGTACTGCAGGACGCGGCTGGCGAACGTGGCCGCGGTGTTGGGCAGCGTCGTGGCCGTCCAGCCCGAGCCGGTGCTCGCGTCCAGGCGCAGCGTGGCGCCGTCGGCCAGGAAAAGCTCCTGGGGCAGGCCGGGGTAGGTGCTGACCGCGAGGATGCTGGTGGCGGTGCCCGGCAGCGTCGTGGTCTGCCACTGCTGTCCGTTCCCGGCGGTGACGGCGGGCTGGCCGCTCTGGCTGAGCCAGAACACCTCCTGGCTCAGCGCGCCGGACGTGAGCTGCTCGCTGGCGGCCGCCAGCGAAGTGGTGGCGGTCGTCGGGTTGGTCCCGGGCAGTACCTGCACCCTCCAGCCCGATCCGGCCGCAGTCGCCTCGGCGAGCGTGCCCTGCCCATCGACGAAGAACACGCTGGCCTGGTCCGCCCCGGTGCTGATCGCGGCCAGCGGGCTGGCTGCGGCGACGTCATAAGGCGATGAGATCGTGGTCGAATGCCAGCCCTGGCCGGTGTCGCCCTGGCCGGTGTCGGACGCCATCGTGAGCGCGCCGGACGAGCCGAGGTAGAAGACACCGACGCCCGCGGTGGTGTTGGCCAGCGCCAGCGAACTGGCATCCGTGGTTTCCGGGCCGGGCAGTGTGCTCGTCACCCAGCTCGTGCCCTGCTCGGCGGTCTCGCTGAGCTGACCCGCCGCGCCGAAGTAGAACACGGCCGGGACGGGCTCCTGGGTTTCGCTGCCCGCCGTGGTCGTCGCCAGCGCGCTGCCCTGCTCCGGCTGGCCGGCCAGGGTCTGCGTGATCCAGCCCGCCTGGCCCAGGTACGTTTCCGCTAGCGTGCCGCCGGAGGAGCGGAAGTACGCGTGCGGGGTCATGGCGTCGTCGACGGCCGGGTCGGGGTAGGCCAGGGCGGCCGGCCCCCCGCCGGGGTCCAGCCGTCCGGGGCCCAGCCGTCCGGGGCCCAGCCGTCCGGGGCCCAGTTGTCCGGGGCCCAGTTGTCCGGGGCCCAGCTGTCCTGGCACGGCCTGCTGCAGCCAGACGGATCCGTCCGAGGTTTCCGTGGCCAGCCCGCCGGTGGCCGTGGGCAGGAACAGGTATTGCCTGGTCGGCGTGGTCGAGTACCACACGGCGTCGCTCGGGATCGAGGTCACGGCCGATGACGCGCCTCGGACGGTGACGTCCCAGGTGCGGGTGGCGACCGTGCCGAGGCTCGAGGTGGCGGTCACGGTGACCGGGTAGATCCCGGCGCCGGGGAAGACGGTGCTCACGTCCTGGCCGGCCTGGTTCGCGTTCCGGTCGTACCCGAACGTCCACTGGTACTTCGTGACCGAGCCGCCCGGAACCGTCCCGGTCGCGCTGAAGCCGGCCGCCGTACCAGTCACGCCGACATGCGAGCCGGAGATGACCGGGGCCGGGGCGAGCTGCTGCGTGCTGGCCGGCGGGGCGATCAGCACCCATTGCTCACCCGGGCCCCATACTTGAGCGGCCCAGCTGGTCAGGCTGACCTTGGTGTTGTATTGCACGCTGATGTTCGAGGTCCTGAGGAAGTCACCGTTGACCAGGTTGACCGTCCCGCCGGAGTTCACCCCGGTCACGATGCCGACGTGGTCGCCGTAGGCGGGACTGGCGATGAAGCCGGGCGGGAAGAAGACCACCGCGTCGCCGGGCGCCGGCGTGCCCCCGTCGACGGGCAGGGGCTCGTGCTGGGCCGCTCCCCAGTCGTAGAACGACCCGGATCCGGCGTTGATCGCGTTCATGTCCGTGGTGACGCCGGCCTGTTGCCAGACCCACTTGGCGAAGTCCGAGCACCAGGCTTCGTTCTGGTCCTCGAGATTGAAGTTGCTGTCGAGGCCGCAGCCGTCGGCGTTCGGTGACAGGGCCCCGACCATCGTGCTGTAGGGGTCGCAGTCCACGCCGGCGAAACTCGTCACCGCCGGGGTATCGCTGACCCCGACCTGGCTCAGCGCGATGTTCGCGATCGACTGGCCGGTGGTGCTGGCCGGGCCGGCCTGCGTGCGGGCCGCCGACGCGGCGCGGCGCTGCGTGGCGATGGGCGTCTGGCAGATCACCGCGGCGGTCAGGCCCAGGGCCCGGCGCACCCGGGCAGGCAGCCCGAGGCCGCAGCCGTAAGGCCCGGTCTGGATCAGCCGCCAGGGCTGACCCGGGGCGCGGCTGAAGATGCCCGTGCTCGCGCCGTCCTGGAACTCACCCTGCACCCTCGCGGCGGCCGAGGCCGACGGCGTGAAATCGGCGATCGCCCACTGCGTCCCGGCCACCGAAGCCGTCCGCAGCGACCCCGCCCCTATCCCGGCCACCGCGCTGGCCGGAAGATGCCGCCCGGACAGGTACGTCTGCACGAGCGCCCGCCTGTTCACCCCGGCTGGCATGCTCGCTCCGGCCGGCGTGCTCGCTCCGGCCGGCGTGCTCGCTCCGGCCGGCGTGCTCACCGCGGACGGGCTGCCCGCCGCGGCGGGCGCCCCGACGAGAGATCCCCCTGGAAATCCCGCCGATAGCGTCCCCGCGGCCATTACGCCCAGAGCCCTCAGGCTCCTCCGGTTGCCCCCGAAACACGTCACGATACCGTTCCCCTCAGCGTCCAGGACTCTGGGCGTCCTAGAAATCTGGTCGTGCTGTCGGGGGGTTACCGCAGGTAATTCTCTCAGCCCACCGTGCCGCCGAGCGTGCGACAGGCCGGCGCGAGCCCCGGCGAACTCGTGAGCAGGGCATTCAGGACAAACCGGTAAGGGCCAGCACCGTGGCGCAGGCCGGTGGACCTGGCCGTCGTGGCGACCGCGAAGTTGCACGGCCTGACGCTGCTCCACCATGACCGCGATTTCGACGTCCTAGCGGACGTCACGGGGCAGCCCACCCGATGGTACGGATCAGGCTGACTGCCCCCGGCGGTCCGCGACTAGGATGCGGCGTATGCTGCTGGAGCGAGGTCCCGAGGTTGAGGGCATACCGGTCACGACACGCAACTGGCAGGACCCGCCGGTCAACCGCTGGGCGTTCTGGCACGTCGCCGACGTCCTGCCCACCTATCGCGTTTCGCGCGGTCACGGGCCAGCACTCGCCCTGCCCCCGGCCCGGTCAGGTACTGCCTCGTCAACCACTGATCCGCTCGCGATCGTCGTGACCCGCGCCGACCGGTCGGCGGGCACCGTGGGCGACGTGCTCGCGGACACCTACACCGACGCATACGTGATGCTGCAGGACGGCGATCTCGTCGCCGAATGGTACGGCTCCCAGGGAGCTCCGGACCGGACCCACGCGCTGATGTCGGTGTCGAAGTCCGTGCTGGGCTGCGTGGCGGCCGTGCTCATCGACCGTGGCCAGCTCGACGCCGATGACGAGATCACCGGTTACGTGCCGGAACTGGCCGCCAGCGGCTACGCCGGCGCCACGGTGCGGCATGTGCTGGACATGCGCAGCGGGGTCGCCTTTACCGAGGAGTACGCCAACCCGCAGGCCGACATCCGGCGCCTGGACGAGTGGATCGGCTGGCGGCCGGACAAGCCCGGGGGAAAGCCCCGCGGGCTATACGGGTTCCTGGCCACCCTGCGGGCGCAGGCGCCGCACGGCGCTCGCTTCCTGTACCGCTCCGCGGAGTCCGACGTGCTCGGCTGGGTGTGCGAGCGGGCGGCCGGCCAGCCGATGGCCCGGCTTATGTCCGAGCTGGTCTGGGCGCCGATGGGCGCCGAACACGACGCCGGCCTGCTGCACGACGGCCTCGGCGTGGCCGTGCACGACGGCGGGCTGTGCGCCACCGCCCGCGACGTGGCCCGGTTCGGCCAGCTGCTGCTGGACGGGGGAGTGGTCCCGGACGGGGCGGGCGGCACCCGCCGTGTCGTCCCGCCGTCGTGGCTGCGCCAGGGCTGGGCCGTGGACGCCGACCTACGGGCCGCCTTCGCCGCCTCGCCCGCCGAGCCGGCCTTCCCCGGCGGCTGGTACCGCAACCAGTTCTGGTTCCGCCCGGGTGAGGTCGGCGATGTGCTGCTCGGCCTGGGCATCTATGGGCAGATGGTGCACGTCAGCCGGCGGACCCGGACGGTGTGCGTAAAGTTCTCCAGCTGGCCGCAGGCCCAGAATCCGGTTTATCTGGAGGACACGCTGCGCGCGTTCGACGCCGTCGGCGGCGTGCTCGCCCAGTGTGCCCCCGCGCCGGGCCGGTCCCGTCCCGCCGCGGGCGCCGGGGTTCCAGGGTTGGTATCCGGCCTGAGCCGCCGCGGCGACACGGTCGCGCCTTCCACGCCGCCGGCTAGCGTCATCTGAGCCGGCCCCGCCGCTCCCGGCAAGTTCGTTCTCGACGCGGGCCCGGCGAGAGCTTAACCTGGCGAGATACGGACAATGCCGCGGGTCCGCGGGCGAGCGGATCTCTGGCGCCAGGGAGGCCCCGTGACCGCTGCGCCCCCTCCCGCCGGCTTCACCGGATCGTCGGGCCCCTTCGGATCACCGGGCACCTTCGGATCACCGGGCACCTTCGGATCACCGGGCACCTTCGGATCACCGGGTCGGCGCCACCTCAACGGCATCGCCGAGATCCGCACGTTCTTCCGGACCAACTCCCAGCCGATCTACTTCATCGGCCCGACCGCTTTCAACCTGCTCGGCATCGACCGCTGGGTCCGCAACTTCGGCTACATCGCCTACTACGACTCCTGGGACGGCAGGCACCCCCGGGTGTTCAGCCCGGAGAACCGCCCCTACGTCGAATTCGAATCCAGCGAGCAGATCAACAACTACCTGCTCCGCGACCCCGAGGTCC
>Ga0302180_10003805_pt1 | contig 11321 bp, 8 predicted proteins | sample I_Palsa_E3_2_FD_200575 | JGI IMG/M metagenome (GOLD analysis project Ga0302180, IMG submission 200575) | Peat permafrost microbial communities from Stordalen Mire near Abisko, Sweden - I_Palsa_E3_2 | ecosystem: Environmental > Terrestrial > Soil > Palsa > Peat permafrost | place: Sweden: Abisko... | reverse complement strand
CCAGGGACCCGACCGGACATGGCAAGTCGACAGCGGCAACCGGTGCCCATGACTCGCTCGGGACGCCCGCTGCCTGGCGCCTGGACTCCCGCGCGTCTGACACCGATCCGCGCTCGCCATGCGGCAGATGAGTATGCTCGTCAGGGCCTGAACCCTCGGCCTTGCCCAACGCGGGAAACTCCATATCTGCCCAATTCTGCGGTCCAGCCATCGTTTGGCGCGTCCGCAGCCAGAACCGCTACTGTACCTGCATCACGGGATGCGCGAACTGGCCTGGGTTCGTCGCGCTCCCGGCCGGAAAGGGCATCCCAGAAAGATCTGCGAGCATGACCTTCGATGAAGATGAACTGTTGAGCCGTGCCCTTGGTGACGTTGGCGGCCGCGTACGTCCCGGCGGCCGCCGAGGTGCAGAAAAGGGTGCGCGCAAGCTGCGCAAGGACGTGTTTGAAGTCGAGCTTGTCGTGAGCATGCCCCCGCAAGCGGCAGCAGATAAGGCCGAGCAAGTGCTCAGCGAGCTTGGCAGCGTCCTGGATCTCGACGGCAACGGCGGAGATCCGGACAGACAGGTTGCCGGCATCGTGGGGTCAGGAGTCGCGAACCTCAACCCGGCGGTGGTGACCGTGACCATTCGCGCGGTGTCAGAGGGATCACGGCTGGTGATCCGTGGCGCGGCCAAAGAAGGCCTGATCAAGCAGAGGGCCGGCGAAAAGGCTGCCAAGCGGATAGCTGCCGCGATAACGTCTGAGTGATTAATCTCCAAAAGGATCGTTTATGAACGCCGCAATAGGCGGTGGGATAATAGTCCTGGCCGGGGGCCAGGCCGACGCAATTAGCGCACAATATAAGCATTACGCCGTACCACGCACTCAATTCGGCATGAGGGCGGCCCAGCCGATTGGCAGCGTCAGAACCGGAAGCGTGTCAGGCCGCCCGGCTCCGCTCCCAGGGTCACGATCGCCGAACGTGGCTCAATGCGGTAGACGTTCCACGGCGGTGGTCCCTGCGACGGGGCGTTGAACGGGGCAGTGATGCCCGGCCCGCTCTCGTCGGGTTCGGCCGGCCAGCCCTGGTCGGCCCACGCCTTCGCAATACGCGCCAGAGCGCGCGGCTCGGTCACTCGCGCAGCATCACCCTCGAATACGACGTCCGCGTCGCGGATCGACACCGCGATCGAACACCGCGGATCGCGCGTGACATTGCGCCCCTTGCGGGTGCCTGCACCCGTCTGGAACCAGAACGTGCCGTCTAGCCACAGGGCACCCACCGCGGTCACATGCGGGCTGCCGTCCTCGTTCACGGTGGCCAGCCAGGTCGTGCGGGAGTTCCTTGCGTCCGCGGCTGGCGCCGATCCCGCCTCGAGCTTCCCGGCGATCGCGGACCAGTCCACCGAAGGCAGCCCGTCCGCCCTGCCCAGATTGATGACCTCCATGAGGCACCCCTTCCTTGTCAGCGGACATCTTGGTTAACGGCGCTTGGTAGATAAGACGCACGGCGACCGGAAAGTCATCGTGCAGACGCGGATCACGAGCCGCCGGAGCGCGCGCACATCGGCAATGCAAGGCGTCTCCCTGGTCTTGAGCCGGGGAGACGCGGGCTGGTCAGGTTGCCGAGGACATGCAGGCGGCCAGGATGTAGTTCGGGTGCCGGTCAAGGTTGGTGCGGGCCCGCTCGGTGAGCAGCGCCTCGAACTGCAGGTGGGTGAACCCGAGCGTGAGTGATCCGGCGGGCACCGCGGGGCGGCGGACGTGCTCGGCGGGTGAGTGCTGCATGAGGCCGTCGATGACGCAGGTCCGGTAGAACCCGGCTGTCACGCAGAACCGGCGGGAGACGGTGGAGGGCTTGAACCGGCGGATCTCTTGCATCCACCGGATGCAGAGCTCGAGGTGCGGCCGCTGGGCGGCCAGCGGGTCCAGGCCGCGTTCGGCGCACCAGGACAGGTAGCAGCGCAGGTCGGATTCGGTGTGCGCGCGGCAGGAGCCCTTGAAGCGGGCCAGGTAGGCAGCTACCGCCAGTCGCAGCCGGTCGGTGAACGGCTCAGGAAGATCGCTGGCCGCTGAGGCCAGCTCGCTGAAGGTCATCATGCCCCGACACTGCGCCGAGTCCCGATCACCGTGAAGCCAACGAACACGCACCTGGCGGCATGAGAGTGTGCTGCGAACAGCGCGGCAAGCAGGAATTCGGCGCGTATTGAATAGCACGCGTGCCATGGCTCGGTTGCGTCCGGCGAGGGCTCGCCAGGTCGCCAGCGTCTATGGTGGCGGCTCGGCGAACAACTCGAGCTGAATGTTGTCTGGGTCGCGGAAGACGAGCACGGCGGCGCCCGGTACGGAGTTCGCCGCAGTGACCGGGGAATAGACGACACCGGCATCTGCCAGCCGCGCCGCCCAGGCGTCGAGTTCCCCGCGGTCCGCGACACCTTGCGGCGTGTCCCGTCCGGCGCCTTGAACTCGCCCGCGCGCCGGAAGCCGAGCACCTCCTCGTACCAGGCCGCGCTCGCGTCAACGTCACGAACCGTCAGCCCCAAATGATGGATACCCCTGATCATGCTCCTGCTCACCGCGTCTTTGTCAGGGCAGCCAGCCGCGCGGGCCTCGCGCTGAATCAGCCGTCTGGAACCCGCGGCCTGCTTACCGCTCGATCATCTCATCCAGCTGTCGCACGACACCCGGCGCGCCGTAGAGCGGATCATGGGCGACTCGCGGCCGGGCCGGATGCTTGCCCGCGCTGCCGGGCGGACCCATTGGTGACGCACCACTCGCGGCATGTGAGTGCGCGTAGAAAGAGATGGTTGCCAGGCAGCCATGACTTGACGGCCTTGTTATTTGCCTGTCCGGATACCCGCCAAAGCGATGACGTTCGACGACCTCGCGGGTTGTTCGTTCCCTGACTTGAGAGATGTTGGGGTGTATCCGTGGCAGATACAAGGAAGATGCGGAAGAATGTAGGTCTGGTGAAGGCCCACCGGCAGCGCAAGTCTGCTCGACGAGTCGGGGGTTTTGCCGTTTTAGCAGCGTGCTGACATCTTGATGGCCAGGGGAGAGCCGAATGCGCGAACCGAGCTTGAAGGCGAAATACCTGCTTCTGCCCAAGGAGCCATTTAGCCTTGATATTCCATACACCGACCGCCAGCGTGTGGTCATTGTTGCGGATGAGCAGGCCGCGGCAGAAAGAGTCTCGCGTGCCAGGGTAGAGGTGACCAGGGAAAACGCAAATTTGCCCACGGCGTCTATCCGGACGTTGCCGAACGACGACCTATCGGACCCTACGATCAGCACGACCACTCGGGCTGCACTTGCCGCTGCAGCCGGCCGCAGTGTTCACAGCGGGGTTCACGCCGTACAGCATGTGAGCGCGAATATGGCGCGAACGGTCAATGAACGGGCAGCCAGCATGGCCCTAAGGAGGCAGCTCGGCGCACTCATGATCGGACAAAGCGATTCTGAGATTCTGCATTTCGATCGAGGACATCCACTTAAGAACGTTCTCTACATCGGACATCCGGCGAAACCTGATCTCTATTTTCCGGCAGCAGAGTTCCATCGGCGCGTCTTCGAGCACAAGTTCATAGAGGCGGTAACTCTGCTCAGATCGCTGGGGGCGCGCCGAATAGTCGTTCAGCAGCAGCAAGGACATACCCAAGGGAAAGAGCGAACGGGTTTCATCGCGGGTCTCGGCTTCACCTTCACGCGAGGTGGCCGATCTCAATTCGACGCGTCCTTCGAGGCGGAATTCCCAGGCCACGGTAAACCCGTTATACCCGATGCTCTGTACTGGTATTCTGACGAGCCCACGTGGCGAATGATCTCCGATGCCCGCATATTGGGCGGCGCCGGGAAAACGTCCCTCGCGGTTACTTATATGACAGATTACGGCATTGATACGCGCGTCGTGAAGGCAGCAGGGAAATGCGGCGTAAATATCGGCGGCAAGTTCCAGGAGCAACAAAATACCATATGGCAGCTGGATGCAGAGTTTCCAGCATTGGCTACTTAACTCCGCGGCAAGCTCCTGTAGTCAAGGGATCTGAGCCAGGGGGGGATGTTCCGGGTCAGAGCGGTCTCATTTCTGTGCCGTCCCACTGAAGTCGACGGTATGGCCGTCGTCACCGTAGCCAGCCTCGCTCGGTTTCGAGACGCCCTAGTTGCGCCTGGCTGCGTCGTAATAGCAATGGTGCCAAGAGAGTTCGCCGCGTTCACCACGCTGGGACGGAGGGCGTGTGGCTGACCACTTGATTGCTGCAGTCTCGGCCCGGATCACCAGAGCCGTCATGGTGGCCTGATGGCCCCGATGTGGCCACCAAGGGGGCCCGTTATGCAACCAGCACGTGTCCATTTCGATGGCAGCGACAAGCCGGCCGATACCAAGTCAAGATGCGCGAGATCCGGTTGCCTAGCCGATCGCCTAGCCAGTCAGGCACATCTGGGTGTTTAATAGGCATATTGCATTAGATTTCTGGTCACGGGGGGCACGGTATGTGGGAGCTATACGAGCGACGGCTTGAGGCTGAGCATTATCTGGGTCCGGAAGTCAGGGCTAAAGTGCTGTTCGACCGGCTTATGGGCATGTCGGCCGAGACGACTGAGGAAGCATTCCGCGCCGAGCTTGGCAAGCTGGCCTACGCCGACCTGCGTGCTTTCTGCAACAGGGCGGCCAAGCTTGTCGACGACCCAGCCGGACAGACCGGAGGCGACGCGGATGCCGGCCGCAGGCAGTCGCACCGGGACCGGCTGCTCGTCTTGCATGCAGTCGGCCTTGCGGTAATAAACGAGGCGGTCAAGACCAGGACCGATCATCTCACCGCGCAAGATGCTGAGGCCGTCGCGGCGTGCGCGCCGATCGACAAGCAGATGGCGAACGCGTTCCGCGCCGCGTTCGAGCGCCGGGCGACGGCTGACGACGTTGACATTCTGGATGCCGCGGCCTGCGGCTATGAAGCTATCGGTAACCGCGCTTCGCTCTCGGAGGCTGGGCGCCGGGTGCTCATGCTCCGGAGGGCAGTGGCCCTTGACGGCCTGGCCAGAGCGTGTGAGAGAAACCATCGCCACGACGATGCCGATATCCGCTTCAGGGAAGCTGCCGCCCTGTACGCGCGAGCGGGGGACGAGCACCGGGCGGCGGCATGCCTCCGCGAACGGGGTGCCGCTGCGCAGCGGCACGTGCCGGACGCCGACGTCCGGCTCGGGCAGCTGCTTGCCGACCTGCGTGCTGCTCGCTCGCCGTCGGTAGGCCGGGCTACCGTCCTCGTTGACCTGGCGGAGCTGGCGAGCGGCAACCACGACGACTTCGAGGCGGAGCAGCGGCTGGACGACGCCGTCGCTGAGCTTGCCGGCGCCGGCTACGCCGTCTCGGAGCCGGGCGGTACCGACCGCGCGGTTATGAGATGGATGGAAGCGATACCGCCGGGCGACGGAGAAGACCCGATTCCCTTCCACCGTCAGATAAGCGTGCTGCTCGCCTTGCACCACCGGGTGGCCGGAATCCGGGTGAAGCTCGCCCTGAGGCGGCGCGACGATGACGGCCGGCCCGGACGCGCCGTCGCGGGCACCGAGGCTGAGCTTCAGATGAGCCGGCTGACCGAGATCATGAACGAGACCCCGGCCCATGCCGAGGCTGTGCGGGCCCGCTTGGAAGCACAGCTCGGCGAGTCCTCCACCCCCGGCTTCGATGCCGGCGATCAGTCCGTCCGGCCCCGTGAGTTCACAGCCATCATGAGCATGATCGGCGAGCTGCGCGACCTCACCGCAAAATCGCTTCCCGACAGTCCTGAAACTCTCGCGCGGTCGCGGCACCTGGCTGCCGATGTCATCGCCCGCGCGCGGGCCTACGGCCAGCCGGTCAACCTGGCGCAAGCCTTGGAAGCAGGCGCCTCGGTCGAGGCGGGCGCCGACGAGTTCCGAGCCGCCGTCGACCTGCTCCAAGAGGCGTACGAGCAGGTCGCAAGTGTCCCGGGCAAGCAGGCCGCCGACGAGGCGATCATTGCGCTGTCGAGGATGGCGAAAATTCAGTTCGTTGTCGCTGGCCTCAACGACAAGAAGGCGGCCTTGGACACGGCAAGCACCGCCATCGCGCTGATCGAACGGGATCGATACCGGGTCAGCGCGCCATTCCAGCAGGCCGCCCTGCTGGAGCCGCATGCTGACCTCTTTACGATCGGCGTCTTCGCCGCCTGGAAGATCGCCACCGACGACACCGCACCGGACCGCTCCGGCTATGACCGGATGCTTCAGCTGATGGAGCTGTCGAAGGCCAGGGCCTCGGTCCGGCAGCTCTTCCTCGCCACGACGCCGGCCAATGCAGGCCTTGACCGGGAGCTCCGCGCGCTCAACGATGCGATCCACGCGACCGGCCCAGTACCCCGGGCTGCCGACTCGGCCGAGGAGTACGAACGCCGGAGCGAGCAGGCGCGTCTGCGGCTGCGGCGCTTGGAGCTGTGGGACCGTCGCGCCATCTTCAGGAGTGACCCTGGTGCGGAGGTCCCGCCAGTGACGCTCGCGGGCCTGCAGGCGGCACTCGAGCCGGATGAGGCAGTCATCTACTACTACTGGCTCAGCCCGCTGAGCCTGCTCGTGGTGACGATCACCGCCGAAGCGATCGTGGTCGAGCGTAAGCTTCCGGGACAGGACCAGCGGACACGGCTGGAGCGCCTAATCCGGGAGCTGGGCTCGCTGACGGGCTCGAACTGGGGCCTGGACGCGGCGTTCATCGAGCCGCTTGCTCCGGTGCTGACCCCGGTTGAAGGCCTGCCTCTGCTCGAGGGCAAGCAACGCCTGATCGTGTCCCCGCACCGGCTGCTGCACTGGTATCCGTTCGCGGCCATGCCATACCAGGGCAGCCCTCTTGTCCGGTCCTTCGCGCTCCGGTATGCGCCCAACCTCACCAGCCTGCTCGTGCCGCGTCCCGATCCCTGCGCACCCCGGCTGGTGGTCCTGGGGGTCAGCGAATTCCCTGGACGGCCGGGGCTGGGAGAGCTGCCCGAAGTCCGCCGGGTAGCAGAAAACCTCACCGCCATTTACTCCGAGGCGGGTATCCCCTTGGAACTGATGCCCGAGCCGACTCGTGGCGAGGTGCTCGCCTCGATGCGCGACGGCGCGCTCGCCAGGGCGTGGTGCCTGCACCTGGACACCCACGGGTACAGCCTGATGGACGAGCCTTCCCGGGACGCCCCACTGGAATCCGTGCTCGAGCTCGCCGACAATTCCGTCGACGGCTACGAGATCGCGGCCGCCAACCTGGAATGCGAAGTCGTGGTGCTGACCGCGTGCTTCGCCGGCCAGCGCGCTATCGGCGGACGCGGCCGGGCCGAGCAGCCAGGCGATGAGCTATTCGGGCTTTCCGCAGCATTCCTTGACGCCCGGTGCCGAAGCGTCCTCGCGCCAGCCTGGCCGACTGACCATGAAGCCGTCTCCCAGATCATCACCGAGTTCCATCGCAGCCTGGCTCAAGGCTTCCCTGCTGACATCGCCCTGGCACACGCACAGCGAGCGTTTCTCGACACGGCCACCTTCGGCAACCGACCGGCCTCTTACTGGGCGCCGCTCGTCCTCACGGCAATCGGCCGCCCCATGCCGATACCGCGGAACGCACCCGCCTGACATGCGACCAGAGTAAGGAGACTCTCAGTGGCAGAAATAATAATCATTCACTGCATCCCCCAACCCGGAACGGACGCGGCGGAGGTCGCCGCAGAGCTGAATACCTACCTGCAAGACACCGACGGCGTAAATCCTGTCATGGTCAAGGTCGAGCATCCGCAGCTCGGGCTAGCCGAGGTCCTTGCAGTCCTCCAGATCGCCACTACCGCAATCAACCTGACCGAGAAGCTCACAGGCTATATCAAATCCCGCCAGGAAAAAGGAAAAGTGAAAGACATCGAGGTCGAGATCGACGGCGAGCGCGTCCCGATCGGCAGCCTTACCCAGACCAGCGAACCAGGCTCGCTGCCGCAATTTCCCAGGGCTCCTGAATGACGCCAAGTCGACCACCTTAACGAGACTTTGGTTGACCCAGGTGCTCTCCAGCGGTCCATTTGCTGAGACCGGTCTCGAATCTCGGGTCACGAGGAAGAGCCCATGCTGCAGCTGGTCATTGATTTACAGCGGGTCGCATAACCGGATGATTGCTTGCATACGTCCGCATTTGTGGAAACGTCCGCAGCACGCATCACCCGTCTACTACGCGATTTGCGCGACCAGAAGTGGTGACGAAGCATCGGTTTGGGCCCTTAGCCGCTTACGCCACACCGGGCGAGTGCCCGGTTCACCTAGTGCGCGGATTCGTTCACGGGGCTCACGGATCGTCGGCGTGGCGGAGCCCGAACTCCCAGATCGACGTGGTGGCGTCGATCTCCCGGGACGTACGGCCGAGGAACAGGCTCAGCAGCAGCCCGAGATGCCCGCCGGGCCAGGTGTGACCGGCCCCGCGTGAGGTCCACAGCGTCACCTCGCCTGGCTGCCCCTGCGCACCGTAGGTCGTCCGGGTGAGCGTCCGGCTCACGGCGACTTCCTCCGGCGGAGCCGTGATGGCGTTGGCCAGCGCCCAGGCCCGGGCGGCGTCGGGGACGCTCTCGTTCCAGCGTTGCGTGCCGCTGCCCCCGTACGGGTTGATCCTGTCGTTCGTGCCGTGGAACGACAGGACCGGGACCGGCCGGTGCACGGGGACGCCCGGCGAGCGCAGCCCTGCCACCGCACCTACCGCCTGGACGAGCTCAGGGTGAACGCTGGCGAACAGGCTCGACATCCGCGCACCGCCGGACATCCCCGTCAGGAGCACCCGGCCATGAGGCACCCGATGCCGGCTCACGAGCTCGGTGGCGAGCCCGGCAATATAGTCCACGTCCCGGCTGTGATCCCACTCGTACCCAGGTCCGATCGGCTCGATGGCCTGGGGAAACACCACCACGGCGCCTGCGGTCCGGGCGAGTTCCCCGAAACCGGACAGGCGTGCCTGGCGATCCGCGGTCGACCGGGTGCCATGCAGGCTCATGACGACCGCCGAGACCGGCGCGCCCGGCGCGGGCCCGGCCACGAGGTAGAAGCGATCGACGCCGCCTGCGGTGATGACCTGCTTCTGGAGAGCCACGGCGCCAGTATCGCCGACCGCGGTCTGCCCGACTGACGCCGGGCACCGGCCCGCGCCCCGGCCGGCGGAAGGGCGCCGGCCTCCCGCCCGTACGCACTATCTTCATGACGCCGAACGGCCGTGGTTCCCGCCCCCGGCCACCCTTCCCGAGCCGGCCGGGGGTCAGGGTGCGGAGTTCGACGATGCGCTCCGGCGTTATCACGCAGATACGCACGCGGCCTCCGTTTTACTCACAGACCCGGATAATCTTCGCCGAGCCACGGCTATCGGGGCGATTGTGGGCTAACCTGTCACTGGTGTGACGTCTTGGGACCACCACCAGAGGGGGAGAAACCATGGAAGAATACGAGGCCTCGTCGATACTTGACCAGGGTTCTCTGCGGAAACGCATTCGCAATTACATCGTGCATCGAGCTCCCGTCACCAGAGAAATCTTCGGCTTCCGGCATTATGAATATATGTACTCACCGTCACAGCTCGGGTTTCTCTGCGAACAGATCACGAACACGGCAGAGGTGCCCGGCTCGATCCTTGAAGTTGGCTGCGCCTGGGGCGCCACGACGGTGTTCCTCAATCGCCATATCGACGAACTTGGCCTCGACGTCGACTACTACGCGGTCGACACTTTCGAAGGCTTTACTGAGGACGATATCCGAACCGAGCACGCGCGCGGCCGTCGTTATTCGTACGATACCTCTTCGTTCCATGCGAACAGCAAGGAGTGGTTCGACCGGACCATGCGCCGCAATAGCGTCGCACGAGTCACATCCTTTCGCGCGGACGCCGCTACATTCGATTATAAGAAACTCGCGCCCTTCCGGCTCGTTCTGATCGATGTGGACCTGCACCGCCCGGTCCTAGCGGCGCTGGAAGCAATTTACGACCTCGTTTCCCCAGGCGGGACCATCATCATTGATGACTGCATGGAAGGCGGCGAGTGGGGGGGCGCTTACGAAGCGTTTCTCGAATTCGCGAAGGCAAATGGCCTTGAGGCTACCATCATGCACGGCAAACTAGGCCTGATTACCAGCGATCCTCAGTCGTGAGCGCCACTGCGCGCCGTCGGCGCGGCGGTCGTTAGCGGTGCTGTTATATGCCGCCGGAGCGGCTCGACGCTAATCGCGGGCGGGAGCCACACGGAGATGTGAGCGGGCTGGAAGGCCTGATGGACCGCAGCGGCTAGATCGTCCTGCACCGTGGCGGGGTCGACGGTCTGGCGCAGTCGCGTGGTGAAGGCGGCTACGACCGCCTCGGCGTTGTAGCGGGCGCGGTTGAACCGCCGGTCGACGGCCCGTTGCACCCGGCCGCGCAGTGGGTTGAACAGCGCCGCGGCGGCCAGCGTGGAGGCCGCCACTGCTACCGGTGTCTTGAACGGGAGCACCTGGGTGGCCAGGATCACCAGCCCGGCGAACACACCGGCGAGCACGGCCGTGATGATGGTGTAGGAGATCACCCGGCTGATGATGCGGTCGATCGCGTACAGCCGGTACTTCAGCACCGCCACGCCGATGCAGACCGGCAAGGCCGCCGCCCCGAGGTTGAACAGATCGTTGACCACCGGCGGCCCAGATCCGGCGGAATCCCCCAAGGCCAGCGGAATGATGAAGATGTCAAGCAGCACGGAGACCAGGAAAACGGTGCCGCCGCTGTAAAGCCACTTGAGCTGCTGGCGGCGCTGATCGGCCGACCGCCGGTAGCTGGGCACCTGCACGACAAGCCAGGCAACCAAGGCCGCTATGGTCCCGACCGCCACTGCGATTTGGAGAACCGCCCAGACCCCGCCCTGCTCGGTGGTAAGGGTGCCGTTGGCGTCAATGCGGATATCGTGCCCGGCGACGGCCACCACGCCAGGAGCCGAGGCTGCCAGCCCGAGCAGCACCCCGGTAGCGACCAGAGCCACAGCCATGCGATGCCAGCGTCCCGGCGGGAGCCGCCCGTCGGGGAACAGCCACAGGAGGATGGCGATGAGGGGCAGGAAAAGCGGCCAGCCATCTCCGAGCACCACCACCGCCCAGCCCAGGGGCAGTGTCCCGTGATGCATCCGGTAATCCAGGACGGCGTACTGGTTCGTGGGGCTGACGCCGAGGAGAAGGATCGTGAGCAGGATCCATCCGATGGGATTGCGTGGGCGGCGGGCGGCTAGCAGGGTGCCCACTGCCACCGCGGGGACCACGACCGCGGCCGTGCTCAGCCCGTCGGCCACCGGCCCGCCGGGCCCGGTCTTATGCGTGAGGCTATCGAGT
>Ga0302180_10003791_pt1 | contig 11346 bp, 10 predicted proteins | sample I_Palsa_E3_2_FD_200575 | JGI IMG/M metagenome (GOLD analysis project Ga0302180, IMG submission 200575) | Peat permafrost microbial communities from Stordalen Mire near Abisko, Sweden - I_Palsa_E3_2 | ecosystem: Environmental > Terrestrial > Soil > Palsa > Peat permafrost | place: Sweden... | reverse complement strand
AAAGAAGTGGAGAGCAACTCGCTGCGGCCCCGAGTTACCTGCTCGCCGATCGGAAGGCCGGGCGAGGAGAAGAGAATCTTGAGCGTCAGCACTACCGGAGAATCGGGGGACACGGTCGGCGCCACCGGGCCAAAGGTCGCCATCTTGCGCAGGGCGAAATAATTGCCGATGCCTTCGAACCACTGGCATTCGCTGATCCCAAGCTCATACAAGAAGCGCCAGTTGCGCACCGCCACGTTGGCCATTAAGCAAGGTGCACGATAGAACTGCGCGTATGCCTGGCGGTGAGTCTCGGGAAGGTTTTTCACGATATGCTTCGTGGTCCAGCTTCCGCCGGCCATGATCGCGCTTCGAGCTTGGATGCCGTAGAGCTTTCCGTCTTGAGCGTAGACAATCCTCACGGAGCGCGACCCTTGCGGTTCGCCTCCATGCTGCACCGCGATGGCGGTGGCATGCAGCCGGATGCGCGACTCCTGGCCCGGGCGATCCAGAGCCGCGAAGTTCACCGGAGAGCGGCATATGTCCGGCAGCGTGACGCCGCCGGAGAAGGCATCCGGGACCAGAGCTTTCACGATGTGCCGGGCGACACCCGCGTTTCCGCCTGGAAACATTTGCGCGCCGGACTCGTATTTCCAGGGCAGCAGCACATCGGCGGCGTATTCGGAATAGGCCGAGAGCGCGTCGGCGCCGAGACCCGAGCCTCCGCCCGATACCGGCGAGAGAAAAGTACGAACGGTCTGGCGCCTGATGCGGTGGGTCTGCATCAGGTGGTCTTCGAGCGTCACGCCATCCAGGTGGCGCGATAGCTCGTCGCCGTGGCGCTGTGGGAGGACTGGTTTGGAACCGGATATCGCCAGGAGTTCGCGGCGCGTAGCATCCGGGATGGGTGCGCCCGCCAGTTTCTTCCCCCAGGGGTCGATCAGCCACAAGCCTTTAGGTTGACCGAACCTGGCGCCGAAGAAAAAGCCGGAGTTCGCACCACCTTGCGTGTATGAAGTTCGGCCGAGCGGGATTTCAGGCTCGCGCCCGGTCCAGGTCTGATATTCGAACAATCGTGAATCGACGCCGATCGAGTCGTAGAAATCCGCGAGGAACGTGCCGGAAAGCGGAGGAAAGAACATCGCGGAGCCTTGGTGGGCGACCAGCCGCCGGCCCCGCACAACAAACTCGTTACGTCTGGCCTCGCCGCCGAAGATGCGGTGGTTTTCGAGCACCAGGCACGTGCGGCGCGGGCCCGCCTGGCGCTTGAAGAACAGCGCTGCCGCTAGACCGCTGATGCCTCCGCCGACTACCACGCAATCGAACTTTTCGCCGGTGTCGATCATATTCGCGGGAAGGTCTTCGGAGGCATGGTCCCGGATCATGCTGTGCGCGTCCGCGATAACCTCGAACGTATTGCCGTTCGAAGATGCGTAGTCGCCCACGCCGCCGTAGCCGTCCCAATTGTCTTTGGCGAGCAGGTCCATGGGGGTCGCCCCGCCCAGCAAGAGGCTTCCCGAGGCCAGCAGGGTGGAGTTCAAGTAATCGCGGCGCGTCATCCGGATGCCACCTCTGCGAATATAGCCCAAACCGGGCCTAAGCGCACGCACCACCGCGTCGTTCTGGGCCTATCGCCTAACATGAATAGATGCTCGTGCTAGCTTCCCGCTCTCCGCGCCGCCGTGAAATCCTGCTGCAGGCCGGCATTCCTTTCGTGGTCCGTCCCATCGATGTAGACGAAACGCCGCTGCCGGGCGAGGCCGCCCGCGACTACGTGACGCGGATCGCGCGGGAGAAAGCCGGCGCGGCGACATCCGGGTCTACCGTTGATGGCGAGATCGTTCTCAGCGCCGACACCACCGTAGTCATTCAAGGTGAAATACTCGCCAAACCACTCGACACCGCAGACGCCCGGCGCATGCTGCACATGCTTTCCGGCCAGCGGCACGAGGTCTTGACGGGTATTTGCCTGCGATCCGCCACTCGCGCCGTCGAAGACTGCGCGGAAACCAGCGTGTGGTTCGCGCCGCTTTCGTCCCAGGAGATCGAGAGTTACGCCGCCAGCGGCGAGCCTATGGATAAGGCGGGCGCGTACGCCATTCAAGGGCTGGCTTCCAAATTCATCCAACGCATCGAAGGCTGCTACTTCAATGTAATGGGGCTGCCGGTTGCGATGGTCTATCGCCATCTGCGAGAAATGTGACCTGGAACAAATCGCCATCACACTGCGTTTATCCTCCAATAGGAGTCTTATGCAGTTCTTCTGGCAAGATCTTCGCTACGGCTTCCGGACCCTGCTGCGGAATCCGGGCTTTTGCGCGGTCGCCATCCTGGCGCTGGCTTTGGGAATCGGCCCCAACACTGCAATTTTCACCATGGTCAATGCGGTGCTGCTGAAGCCGCTGCCCGTTCCCGAACCCGACCGGGTGGTCATGATCTGGGGCACGCTGCTGAAATCCGGCTTCGACCAGATGCCGGTGAGCGCGGCGGATTACCTGGAGTGGAAGCGGCAGGCCCGTTCATTCGACCAGATGTCGGTGGCTTTCGCCATCCCCGAATTCGGCCTGAACATCAGCGGGGTGGGCGATCCCGAGCGGGTGCCGGCCGCCCTTGCGTCCAAGGAATTCCTGCCCGCGCTGGGCATCAAGCCCATCGTGGGCCGCGATTTCCGGCCCGAAGAAGATCGTCCCGGCGGTCCGCCCGCCGTGCTCATCAGCCACGCGCTGTGGCAGCGTCGCTTTCATTCCGATCCCGCGGCCGTCGGGCGCACGCTGACGGTGGATGGCATCCCGCGTACCGTGGTCGGCGTCGTGCCGCACGAGCTCGGCGAAATGGTGGCTGCGGATTTATGGCTGCCCACCGCCATCAATCCAAACAACCCCGAGCGCGGGAATCACAACTATGGTGTAGTGGCGCGGCTGAAGCCGGGCGTCACCGTGGCCCAGGCGCGCGCCGAGATGACCGTGATCGCGAAACGGCTGGAGCGCGCCTATCCGGCCACCGACACGGGCTGGGGCATCACGCTATTTCCCATGGCGGAGATGTTCACGGGACGCATCCGCCCGGTACTGCTGATCCTGTTGGGCGCGGTCGGACTGTTGCTGCTGATCGCCTGCGCCAATCTCGCCAACCTGCTGCTGGCGCGCGCCGCTACCCGCGAGAAGGAGATCGCCATTCGCGGCGCGCTGGGCGCCGGACGCAGCCGCCTCATCCGCCAGTTGCTGACCGAGAGCCTCGTGCTGGCCTTGGCCGGCGGCGCGCTGGGACTCGTCCTGGCAACCTGGAGCGTGCGGCTGATGCGCAGCGTGGTCCCCGACATGTTCCCCATGTTGCAACACATGCGTGTGGACGTGCCCGTGCTGGCATTCACTTTCGGCATCTCGATGCTGACCGGCCTGCTATTCGGCCTGGTTCCCGCCTGGAGATCCTCGCACGCCGATCTGAACACCACGCTGAAGGAAGCCGCCGGACGTTCGGAAAGCGCCGGCGGATCCCAGCGCATTCGCAGTTTCCTGCTGGCGTCGGAGGTGGCCCTGGCGGTGCTGCTGTCGGTGAGCGCGAGCCTGCTGCTGCGTAGTTTCGTGCGCGTGACGGAAGTAAACCCGGGCGTGCGCACCGCCAATATCCTGACTATGAGCCTGAGTCTGCCCGAGGTGAAATACGATACGCCGCTGAAACGCGCGACCTTCTACAAAAACCTGATCGAGCGCGTCGACGCGCTGCCTGGCGTGCGCTCGGCAGGCGCTGTCGTGTTCTTGCCGTTGCGCGTCTCGATCCTCTCGTTCCGCATCTGGGTGAACAGTTTTACGATCGAAGGCCGGCCACCCGTACCACCGGATCAGCAGCCGCAGGCTGATTACCGCCCGGCCACGCCTGGTTACTTCAACACCATGGGGATCGCGCTGCGGCGGGGCCGCCTGTTCGACCAGCACGACGACCTGGACGCCAAGCGCGTGGCGCTAATAAACGAAGCCATGGTGCGCAAGCACTTCGCCCACGAGAATCCGCTGGGGCAGCACATCGTCACGGGCGGGTCCATGGAAATCGTAGGCGTGGTGGCGGATGCCAAACTGTACGGTTTGGATGCGCCGGTGGAACCCGCCATTTATGTGCCTCTCGCGCAACACTCCAACCAGTCCGCCATGGCCGTGGTGGTGCGCACCACAGGCGGCCCCGCGGCCACCGTCTCCGCGGTGCGCCACGAGATCCTGAAACTGGATCCCGAACAGCCCATCTCCAACGTGCGCACCATGGCGGCGGTACTCTCCGATTCGCTGATGCTGCGCCGCGTCTCCATGCTATTGCTCACCGTATTTGCGGCGCTCGCGCTTACGCTGGCCACTGTCGGAATCTACGGGCTGACGGCTTACTCGGTGAGCCGGCGGACGCACGAGATCGGATTGCGCGTGGCGCTGGGAGCCAGCCAGCCGCAGATCCTCCGCCTGGTGGTGGGCCGCGGGCTGGTTACTTCACTCATCGGTGCCGGCGTCGGCGTGGCGGCTGCGTTTGAGCTGACGCGCGGTTTGTCCGGCATGTTATATGGAGTTACCGCCACCGATCCGCTGGTGTTCGCCGGCGTGCCGTTGCTGCTCATCGCCGTTTCGGTGTTGGCCAGCTATATCCCGGCGCGCAAGGCCACCCGCATCGATCCGCTGGTGGCGCTGAGGTACGAATAAGACAACACCGCCCTCGCGCGTCTGGTATGGTAGTCCCGAGCGGAGCCATCCTTGGAACCGGATGAACGATCGACGGCGGATGAACCGGCATACAGCCCTGACGGTGTCGATCTGACCCTGGTCCGGTGGATGCTGTCGCTCACGCCTGCGCAACGCTTGGACGTGCTGCAGGGCTTTGTCGATTCCGTAATGGAGATTCGTGCCACGAACAGAAAAGCCTGAGTTCGCGGCGATTCTCGTCGAACTCCGCCGTCGTCAAGTCGATTTCATCGTCGTCGGAGGTATCGCGGCGGTGCTGGAAGGCGTGCCGGTCAATACTTTCGATCTCGATATTGTGCACTCCAGGGAGCCGCATAATATTGACCGCCTGCTCGCCGCGCTGGATTCGCTGGATGCCATCTACCGCGCGCAGCCCGAACTGGCGCTAAAGCCCGGCGCATCGCACCTGGCTTCGCCCGGCCATCAACTTCTCATGACACGGTTCGGTCCGCTGGACGTTCTGGGCGCCATCGGGCAGTCGCGCAGCTACGCCGATCTGCTGCCCCACGCGGATGAACTCGCAGTGCGCGAGGGATTACGCGTGCACGTGCTGAATCTCGAAACGCTGATTGCCGTCAAGGAGGAAGTGGCCGGAGAACGGGATCTGGCGGTGCTTCCCATCATGCGGCGGACGCTCGCAGAAAAGCGGCGCCGCTGAACATCACTGTTTAGCGGGGCGGGGCGTGGCCTGGCGGCGCAGTTCACGCAGCGCGTCGTGGCCGATCCAGCGTGCCGATCGCGAGCCGGTGGCGATCAGCGATTCGGCCGTTTCGATGGCTGCCTCGCGCAATTCGGGGTTGCGCTTGCCGATCTGGCGCAAAGCCCAGTTCACCGCCTTCTTCACGAAATTGCGATCGTCTCGGGCGGCCTTCGCGATCAGCCGGAGCGCCGAACGGAACTGCCCGTCGGTAGCCTTTTTGTCGTGCACAGCCAGCCCCGCGAGCAGCGCAAATGCGGCGCGGCGCTCGTATTCCGGCTCCCGGCGGGACCACTCGCGCAATTTGCGCCACGCGAACGGGGTCCTCCAAAGCAGTCCGATGCAGGCGGAGTCGCAGACCGACCAGCAGTCGAACTCGCGCACCCAACGCTCCACTTCTTCTTCCGGAATCTGCAAGGGGTCGGCGATCATGGTGGCCAGCATGCGGGCTTCCAGGACGTTGGTGGACCAGAGCGCGGACGCGAGTTCCATTTTGTCGATGCTGTCGCTGCCGCGAATGCCGCCGCGCAACTCTTTGGCGATGGAACGGATGACGGGTGTCGAGACGCCGTAGGCTATGGCCGGGCGGATTCCGTAGCGGGCCATGCCGGCTATGTTGGCGGCGCTCCCCGCGGCGCGCAACCGCTTCAGGACATCGTTCGTTTTCGTCATACTATTCGAGAGCCAGTATAATCGCTCCCGCCATAATCAGCAGTCCGCCGACGCCCCGGACCAGCGTGAGGCGTTCGCCGAGAAAGAGCGCCGAAAACAGGATCACGAACGCGACACTCAACTTGTCGACGGGTGCCACGCGGGAGGCTTCGCCGAGCTGCAGCGCGCGGAAATAGCTCAGCCACGACAAGCCTGTGGCCAGGCCGGAAAGCACCAGAAAAATCCAGGTGCGCGACGTCAGGTGGCGCAGCGCAGACGGCTGTGCGGTGGCGCAGGCCACGATCCAACTGAAGATCAGAATCACCAAGGTCCGGATCGCGGTTGCCAGCTTCGAATCGACGCCCGCGACGCCGATCTTGGCCAGAACGGCGGTAGAGCCGGCGAAGAGCGCGGATAGCAACGACCAATAAATCCAGTTCATGGCAGCCCTTATTGCATCTTACTGATAAACTGATCCGATGCGAATCGTACGGAAGCTACCGATAGGACTGCTAAGCCTGACGCTGGGCATTTTGCTGACGGGCGCGGCGCTCGGTCAGCCGCTCCCGGTCGCGAGCAAGCCGGAGGCCGTCGGCATATCTTCGCAGCGGCTCGACCGGGTGCGCCGGCAGATGCAGGCGGACGTCGCGAGCGGACGGATTCCGGGGGCCGTGCTGCTGATCGCGCGTCACGGGAAAATCGCCCATCTGGACGCCGTCGGATTTCAGGAGCGCAAGTCGCCGGCGCTCATGAAGCGCGATTCCATCTTCCGCATCGCGTCGATGTCGAAGCCGATCACGTCGGTCGCCGTCATGATCCTGGCGGAAGAAGGCAAGCTCGATATCGGCGCGCCAGTGGCGCAGTATCTCCCCGAATTCAAGGAAGTAACGGTGGGTGCGGAGAAGGCCGCGCCCAAGCGGACGATGACCGTGCAAGATCTGCTGCGCCACACTTCCGGGCTTACCTACGGCTTCTTCGGCAGCTCGGCGGTGGATGAACTTTACAAGAAGAGCGGCATCTTCGCCAGCAAATCGCTGGCCGACATGGTGGCCGGCATCGCGCGCTTGCCCGCTCGCGCACCAGCCCGGCGAATTCTGGGAATACAGCGTGTCCACGGACGTTCTGGGCCGCATCGTGGAAGTCGTCAGCGGCATGGACCTGGACCGCTTCGTGGCCGAACGCATCACCGGCCCGCTCAAGATGAGGGACAGCGGCTTCTATCTGAATGCGTCGCAGGCGGCCCGTCTGGCGCGCCCGGAATCCGCGGCCACCGTAAGTGGCGGCGATCCGACCGCCAGGCCCGCGGTGTTGTCGGGCGGGGGTGGCATGCTCTCGACCGCGGGAGACTATGCGCGCTTCTGCCAGATGATGCTCAACGGCGGTGAGCTTGACGGCGTGCGTATTCTCGCTCCCAAGACCGTGGCGCTAATGACCTCCGACCAGCTTCCGCCTGGGACGGAGCGGCATACTGCCGTCGCGGCGTTGCTGGAATCGTTCGGCCCCACGCCCGAAATGGGCACCAGTTTCGGCCTGGGCTTCGCGGTGCGCACGGACGCGGGCCGCAATCCGTCGCCAGGGTCGGTAGGGGACTTCTCGTGGGCGGGGATCTATGGCACATACTTCTGGGTCGATCCGCAGGAGAAACTGGTCGCGGTGCTGATGATGCAGGTTCCGAGGGCTATCAACGTGCCGTATTGGCGGCAGACGCGAATGTTGGTGTATCAGGCGCTGATCAACTAGCGCCAATACCATTCACTTAACACATTGAGCGGGCCGACGGCTCTTTCCGAGTAATGCGTTTATCTGGCCGGAATCGCCCGACACAAGGCGACTTCCCAGTAACAACCCGGCCCAATGTCCGGATTCCCGACATCAGGCGCTTAGATTCAAGTCCGCAGAATTGCTAGGCCGATCACGTTCTTGTCGGCTAGGGTGAGACCTCGGTCCCAACATTTTGTGCTAGTATGCATCGCATCCCTGAAAGGAGCGTAGAATGCGTTATCTCACAACGTTGCTCTCATTTGTGCTGGCATGCGCTTCGAGCGTGATCGTGGCTCGCGCTCAGTCTCAGACAACGCCTGGCCCGGAAGTGAAGAAGCTGGCAGTAATGGTCGGCAAGTTCACGGTCGAAGACGAAGTGAAAGCCGGGGCAATGGGGCCGAACTCGCCAGCGACGAAATTCAGTGGCACTGACGATTGCAGATGGACGGCAGGCGGCTTCGCTGTGATTTGCGAGGCAGCACTCTATAGACCAGGAAGGAAATACTCGGAGGCTTCCTTCGTCTACTACGATCCGACCTCCAAGACATACCGATACCACGCGGTCGACAGTTCAGGAGGAGTAGAAAACAAGACTGGTACGGTGAGGGGCGACGTATGGACCTGGCTTGGGGAGAGCATTTTTGGCGAGAAGATGTATCACACCCGGTACATCATGAAGGTTGTTTCAGCGGACTCCTACGAATACACCGACGAGTCGGGCGAAACCGAGAACTCCATGAAGGTGTTCGTGAGCGGGAGGGAGACTCGCGTCGCGGCCACTAAGCCCGCGACATCGAAACCGGGGCAGTGACGGTGTTTCACCCATGATCTCCGGTTGCCGACTAATCGGGAGTTAAGGGCGATAAAGGGCGTTCGTCGGCACTGACTAAATCCGTATAGAGGGCTCTCTCCGGCGCAACGCAGCCATGCTACCCTCTGTGTTCGGTTCCAAGCCTCACCCAAACAGACTGCAGAACAGGAGAAGAGAACGCATGACAAGTATCCCCGGATCTCTGCAGCAAGTAGTTGTGGCATCTGCCCTCCTGTTCACAGCTCTCCACCCGGTCGCTGCCCTTACGCAGGACAACGGTGCCGCCGCCCGTCAAGGCATTGCATCCCCCGGAACGGTCGGTCCTACAACTACGAAGCCATCCCCGCACGTCTCCTTCGACGGCCCAGCCTTGAAATTCGATTTTCCAGAAGTGCGGATCGGCGTCGCCGAATACGAGGAACGGTTTTGATGGATTAGGACCGGGAAACGCCCTTGCATCCGCAGATGGCGGAATAGGGCGGATCGTCGGCCACTCGGAAACCGCTCGTTCCGCGCGACGTGGACCCGTCAAGAAAGGGAAGAAAGGGCGATTCGGGGAGCGCTCCATGCTTAAATGAACCATGTTGGAATTAGCGTCTGTAAGACTTTCGCGACACCGCAGCTATCTGGCTCTTGACCTGCGCAGCGTTAGTCGCTATAACTTACTTCCAACTTGCGCGCCTTGGCGGCGGCAAGAGCCAGCACCAATGCCGACACGATCAGCAGCCCGGGGATAGCCAGCCAGGCGGGGGTCGGCTCAGTCATCGTGGCGAGGAAGGCGAGCGGTCCTTCGGTGGGAATCTCTCCCACCGGGCAGAGCGATTTCAGATAAAAAATGACGCTGAATTTCTTCAGCACCGAGGGCAGGAAAGGATTCAGGTTCTCCCAGACAAACACTACCGCCGCGGGGATCATAGGGTTGCGAAACATCACGCCGGTTAGCAGGAACACGGAGCCGTAGCCTACGCACGCCAGCGCCGCCGTCAAAGCGTACCAGCCCAACTGCGCCAGGCCGGGGCCATGAAACAGATACTGCTGGAAGACCGGACCCCAGTGCGCGGAGATGAATAGAAAGCTCAACACCACGCTGCCCACGAAGTACACCACGGCGGCGATCAACCCGGCCAGGTACTTACTCACTGCCAGCACTTCGCGGCGCACGGGCGACATGAAGTAATAGTGCAGCGTGCGCTCCAGCACCTCGGCGCGGAACAAGTTAGAGAAGATGCCGAGACAGCCGAAGAAGATCCCCAGGCGCAGGAAGTAAACCTGGAACATGCCGGCGAAGATCATGTTGTCTTCGCCCATGGTGTGTCCTCGCTCAATTCTGCCGCTCAACAGCGAATGCAGCCCCGTGATCAGTACCGGTCCCAGCGTCAAAATATAGATCCACCAGGCGCGCTTCGAGAACAGGCTTTTCTTCAATTCCAGGCGCAGGATGGAGGCCACCTGGCGGCGCCAGAGCATCCAGGGCTGGGTGGCGATTTGGCTCCAGGTCATGTGGTTCCTCCCTCGGCTCCAATCAGGTATTGATAGACGGAATTCACGTCGTCGTCGGCGGGCGCGACGGCTTCCACTTCCAGGCCGTTGTCCAGCACGATGCGGTTCAGCAGCAGATACAGGTTGTCGGCGTCGCGGGTACGTACCAGGAGGCCTTTGCCGTCTTCGTTGACCTTGGCTTCCACCACATGATCCTGCTCGAAGAGCCGGGAGGCCAGCAGGCCGGGCTTATCGCAGCGCACCAGGATCTGCATGGGCTGATCCTTCACTTCGCTGCGCACGCCCTGAATCTGGCCCTCGGCGACCACGTAGCCGTGGCTCAGCAGGATCACCTCGTCGGAGATGCGATCCACCTCGTGCAGGATGTGGCTGGACACGATCACGTGGCGGCCCTCATCGCCGAATTGTCTGAACAGCGCGATGGTTTCGTTGCGGGCCATGGGGTCGAGTCCGTTCAACGGCTCGTCGAGCACCAGCACGGTGGGGCGGTGCGCGATGGCTTGCGCGAGTTTAATGCGCTGGCGCATGCCTTTGCTGTAGGCGGCCACGGGGCGGTCGGCGGCCTCCGTCATGGCGACGCGCTGCAGCGCTTCGCCGGTCAGCCTGGCGGCTTCGGATTCGATCATGCCGTGTACCAGCAGGAACGAATAAATGAACTGGTAGCCGGTGAGGCCTTTGGGAAACGCATCGAATTGCGTGCAATATCCCATTTTGCGGAACAGCTCTTCGGGGCGGGTGGGTGGGATGCCGAGCACGTTGATGGTGCCGCGCGAGGGCCGGATGAGGCCGGCCATCAGGTTCATGAGGGTGGTTTTGCCGGAGCCGTTGGGTCCGACCAGGCTGGTGATGCCCGGCGGGATGGACAGGTTCACGCGATTGACGCCCAGCACCTCACCGTAGAAGCGGGAAACGTTATCGAAGACGATGCGCGGGCGGGTCTGGAGACCCGCCGCAGGCGTGGACGCCTGCCCCACATAAGGGAGTTCCGTCATCGCACCACCTCCGCGCCGCGGATCTTGCGCGACAGCAGGTAGAGGCAGAAGCCGCAGATGGCCAGCAGCGCTACCCAGCAGCACCAGATGGGGGTCTCTTCGCCATGCACGCGGAAGAAGACCGCGCCGGAGCCGCGATGCATGGGCTGTTCAAACATAGAGCTCCACACTGCGCCGATCAGATGGCTGAGGTTCAGCAGATTGCCCCACTGCATGCGCAGAATGGCGTTGATGGCGCCC
>Ga0302180_10003790_pt1 | contig 11347 bp, 8 predicted proteins | sample I_Palsa_E3_2_FD_200575 | JGI IMG/M metagenome (GOLD analysis project Ga0302180, IMG submission 200575) | Peat permafrost microbial communities from Stordalen Mire near Abisko, Sweden - I_Palsa_E3_2 | ecosystem: Environmental > Terrestrial > Soil > Palsa > Peat permafrost | place: Sweden: Abisko... | reverse complement strand
CCTTCGGGTCGATCTGAAGGAATGGAGAAGGGCGGTTTCCCCCGGCATTGTGGACCGCGACGTTCAGTGGCCCCAAGGATTCGGCGCGGGCCACGAAACGCGCCACGTCCTCCCCGCAGGTCACATCGCCGACCTCCACCTGCGATGTCGCGCCAAGTGCGGCGATGCTCTGGGCTGCCTGATGCAGCTTCTCGGGGTCGCGCCCGGCGATCAGCACCCGATAGCCTGCGGTTGCAAACGCGCGCGCTGCGGCGGCGCCGAGGCCGCGGGCGGATCCGACGCCCAGGATCAGGGCGCTGCTGTGCCGGGGATCAGTCATGTCAGGCTCCCATTCATGCGGCCATTCGTGGACCGGATAATGCCCCTGATCGGCGCTTCACGATAGAATTTAGGCGCACCGTCGCTGCCGGTGGTAGGCCAATCAACATGGATTCAATCTCGAGCGCGCTCATTTCAGCGCAGAACAAAGCCGAGGCGCTGTTCGACGAGGTCGTCGGCAGCGGCATGATTCGGGCCGGAGTGCTTGAAAGCGAGCTGACCGAGGAGATTCATTCACTGGCGCAGTCGCGATTTGGCGTACGCCGCCACTGGCACAAGCGCATCGCGCGCGCCGGACCCAATACCGTGCTGACCTATCACGATGCCGCAGCCGATCGCAGGATCGCCGACGACGACATCGTTTACCTCGACTTCGGGCCGATATTCGATGCATGGGAGGCGGATTTTGGACGTACCTACGTGCTTGGCGCAGATCCGGGCAAGCATCGGCTGGTGGGTGATATCGCAGCTGCGTTCCAACGCGGCAAGGAGCTGTACCAGCGGACACCTGATCTGAGCGCCGGGCAGCTGTACGACTTCGTAGTCAGTCTTGCGGCCCCGGCCGGCTGGGAATTCGGCGCTCCCACAGCCGGCCATCTGATTGGTCACTTTCCGCACGAAGTGTCGCACACCGATGCGCGTCGCTTTTCAATCCGGCACGGCAACGATCAGCGGCTACGCGAACCAGACGACGATGGCCTGGCGCGTCACTGGATACTGGAGATTCACTTCGTCGACCGGGTTAAGATGATCGGTGGCTTCTTCGAAGAGCTGCTCACATTGGAGGCCCGCGCTATCGCTTGACGATCATCGGGCGTACGACGACATCTGATTCCACTGCGCAGAACTCGCTCGCAGCGAGTCTGGAGACTTCAATGTACCGATGGCGGCAGCCGATTCAGCGACTGGCGATCGCGGTCACAGCGATCACGGTCGCGGCGATCGCATTGGGGCTGAGCGCCTGCGGCAGCTACCCGCCCGCGGCCACGCTCGCGCCGGCACCGCCCCGCGCCGGTACGCTCGATGCAGTGCGCCTGGCGGCGGCGGCGAGCGAGCCTGACCAGTGGTTCACACCCGGTCGGGACGCGAACGGTGCCTACTACTCGCCGCTCGCTGACATCAATGTCGACAACGTCTCGCGGTTGGGTTTCGCCTGGGAGTACCACCTGAGATCTCATCGCGGCCTGGAGGCGACTCCGATCGTGATCGACGGGGTGATGTACGCAGTCGGCAATTTCGGCCATGTATACGTGCTCGATGCCGCCACCGGCCACGAGCTGTGGACCTACGATCCGCAGGTCGACGGCCAGTGGGGCCGCTACGCCTGCTGCGACGCCATCAACCGCGGTCTTGCCGTCTGGAAGGGTCGCGTCTACGTCGGTGCCCTCGACGGCTATCTGCATGCGCTCGACGCGGCCACCGGCAAGCGGCTGTGGAAAGTCGATACGCTGCCTGCCCGCGGCCCAAAGACACCCTATACGCTGTCGGCAGCCCCGGTGATTGCCGGCGACCTGATCATCGTGGGCAGCGCCGGTGCCGATTTCAACGGCGCTCGCGGTTATGTCGCCGCGTATGACCTGGACAGCGGCGCATTCCGCTGGCGCTTCTACACCGTGCCGCGTGATCCGAAGCAAGGACCTCAGGATCAGCCACACCTGGTCGATGCCGTGAAGACCTGGGACCCGCGCCACCAATGGGAAGCCGCCGGCGGGGGAACGGTATGGGACGGCATCAGCTATGACCCGGAACTGAAGCTGCTGTACGTCGGAACCGCCAACGGGGCGCCCTATAACATCAAGCTCGACGGCCGCAAGGGCGGCGACGATCTGTATACCGCGGCCATCGTGGCAATCCATGCGGAGAGCGGGCAGCTTGCCTGGTATTACCAGACCACGCCGGGCGATCGCTGGGATTACGACAGCACGCAGAAGATGATTCTGGTCGATCTCGACTTGGGCCAGGGGCCGCGCAAGGTGCTGATGCAGGCCTCGAAGAATGGCTATTACTATGTGCTCGATCGCACTACCGGCCAGCTGCTGTCGGCCAATAACTTCACCTACGTGAACTGGGCTAGTGGCATCGATCCGAAGAGCGGCCGACCAATCGTCGCGCCGCAGGCGGACTACCAGAAAGGTGCGAAGCTGCTGTTTCCGGCCAATGCCGGTGCACACAGCTGGCAGCCAATGTCCTATGACCCGCAGACCCGGCTGACCTATATCCCGACCCTGGAATGGCCGATGGTGTATTTTGATTCCAGCAAGCTGCGTGCCGGCCTGATCGAAGGCTTCTTCACGGTGCCGGCCTTTCCCCCGGAGGACTACGATCCCGCAGCGTTCGCCAGCCTGTATGGACCGTTGCCGTCGCTGGCGCAGCTGGATCGGGGTTTTCCTCCCGCCAAAAGCCGCGGCTCACTGCGTGCCTGGGATCCGATCCATCAACGACTCGCATGGCAGGTCCCCAGCGTCAGCAACTGGGACGGCGGGGTGATGTCTACCGGCGGCGGACTGGTGTTTCAGGGCGATGGCACCGGGTGCCTGAACGTCTATACCGCCGACAGCGGCAAACAGCTGGCACACTTGCTGCTCGGCACCGGCGTGATGGCGGCACCGATGACTTACCGCATCGCCGGCACCCAGTACGTGGCGGTCATGGCCGGCTACGGCGGCAATATGGTGGGTTACCCGTTGCGCGCCAATTATGCTGCCTACACCCGGGACAATGAGGGCCGCATCATCGCCCTCAAACTCGATGGCGGCGCCGTACCGCAGCCGCCGCTGTTGGCGCCAATAGTGTTTCCCACACCGCCAACACGCGAGGGAACGCCGGCTCAGATCGCCGCCGGCGAGGTGCTCTACAATCGTTTCTGCTCGCGCTGCCACGAACTGGGTCGCGGAGTGCTGCCTGACCTGCGCACCTTGAGCGCCGGGATCCATGCGGCGTTCTACGACATCGTGCTCAACGGAGCATTGGCGGCCAATGGCATGGCGCGCTGGGACGACGTGCTGTCGCGCGCCGATGCCGAATCGATTCATGCCTATATCGTCGACCAGGCATGGAGGGCCTACGACGAGCAGACAGCAATGGCCAAGAGCGCGAGGCCGCAGTAATAAAGCATAATCATGGCTCGCGGTAGTAGGGGGCTCAATGCGGCTTCATCCCACGGGAAAGTTTGATAACCACGCGGCCGCGTACCGGCATATCGAAGCACGGCCGCTGGCCGCGGCGATGGGCGCGGAGATCTGTGGCTTTGACGCGGCAACGGTTGCGGAAGACCAGTTCCAGGAGGTCCGTCAGGCGCTGTTCCGGCACAAGATGATTTATCTGCGCCAACAGAGGTTGACGCACAGCGAACAGGAGGCGTTCAGCCTGCGCTTTGGCCCGTTCGCCGAAGACGCCTACACCCAGGGTGTTCCGGGGCACCGTAATGTGCACCCGCTCATCAAACAGGCCGACGATCGGTCCCGGATGGTATTTGGCGAGGGCTGGCACACCGACTCGCCGTTTCTCGCCCAACCGCCGTCAATCACCATGTTATATTCAATAGAGATACCGCCGTTCGGCGGCGATACCACCTGGGCAAACTCGGCACTGGCGTACGCCATGCTTAGCGACACCTACCGTCGCATGATCGATGGCCTGAAGGTGCACTTTTCGATGCGCGATGTGCTCAAGTCGGTGCACGACGCCGTCGAAGTAGGGAACAGTCCGATAGGGCGCCTCGCTGCCACGCGCGACGCCGAGCGGCTGTCGGACGACCTGGTGCGCAAAATCCGGGGCAATGCTCATCCGATGGTGCGTACGCACCCGGTGACCGGGGAGAAGGCGCTCTACGTCGATCCCTCCTACGGCATTGGCATCGAGGGCATGCCGCCCGAGGAGTCAGCGCCGATTCTGAATTTCCTGACCGAGCACCTGACTCAGCCTGCATTCACCTGCCGCCTGCGTTGGGAGCGCAACACGCTGGTCCTGTGGGACAACCGTCTTTGTGTCCACCAGGCGTATAACGACTATCAGGGCTACCGGCGCGAGCTCTACCGCACGACCGTTAGCGGCGAGACTCCGGTGTAGATGATGATTCCGCAGCACGGTGTGATCTCCGAGCTGGTCGAGCTGCTGGGGGCCGACATCGTCGTCGTGCCGGATGCACAAAACACCCTGCGCCACACGAGCGATTTTGGCGTTCGAGGCGATCCGGCCGTCGGGATCCTGGCCCTGACCTACCCACGCAACACACAGCAGGTGGCCGCGATCCTGGGCTACTGCAACCAGCGATGCATTGCGGTCCAGCCGCAGGGCGGCATGACGGGCCTGGTGGGTGGCGCTGTGCCGGTGGGACCGTGCATTGTAGTTAGCCTGGAGCGCATGCGCGCCATCCGGGAAATCGATACCGCCTCGGCGACGATGACAGTGGAGGCCGGCGTCGTCATGGAGGCGGTGCAGAAAGCCGCTGAAGGCGCCGGCCTTTTCTTCCCGTTGGACCTCGGGGGCCGCGGTTCATGCCAGATCGGCGGCAATCTGTCGACCAACGCCGGTGGCAATCGCGTGCTGCGTTTCGGCATGGCGCGCGAATTGGTATTGGGCGTGGAGGCGGTGCTTGCCGATGGAACTGTCATCAGCGCGCTGTCCAAGGTAATCAAGAACAATACCGGATACGACCTGCGGCAGTTGTTCATCGGCTCGGAGGGCACACTCGGTATTATCACCACCGTGGTGCTGCGCCTGTTTGTCAAAGCGCGCCACATCTGCACCGGTATCTGCGCGCTTGACGACTACCAGGGCGTCCTCGATCTGCTGCAGCGGGCCCGCGCTGGATTTGGGCCGCAACTGACCGCGTTTGAAGTGATGTGGCCGCAGTTCTACGAGCTCGGGACGATCGGGTTGGGCAGAAAGCCGCCGCTCGACCTGGGTTACGGCGCCTACGTGCTGATTGAAACCATGGGCTTCGATCCCGAGGCGGACCAGCGCCGCTACGAAGAAATCATCGGCGCGGGAATGGAGGCGGGCGTCGTCAGGGATGCGATCATTGCGCAGTCGCATCGGGAAACGATCGATATGTGGGCAATCCGCGATTCCCCGGGCGAATGGCAGCACAGCACGCATTGGCCGCAGTTGAGCTTCGACGTGAGCGTGCCGACCGGCGAGATCGGAGATCTGACAGAACAGATCAATGCGATGCTCCAGGCCCGATGGCCGGCATTGAAGGCACTTTATTTCGGTCACGTGGCGGACGGAAACCTGCACCTGTCGGTTTGCATGGCCGGGCACTCGGTGCCGGAGCTGGACATCGAGCGCGCGGTCTACGAGATCGTATCCAGGCGTCGCGGCTCGATCTCGGCCGAGCACGGCATCGGTTTGCTGAAGCGGGAATTCCTGCACCTGTCGCGCAGTCCCGAGGAAATCGCGCTGATGCGCACCATCAAGCAGGCGATGGATCCCAACGGCATCCTGAACCCGGGTAAGATCTTCTAGCGCAGGGAAGCGTATCGAAGCCAATCCAAACGAGCGAGTGTGTCGCCTGGATAGATGCGTTTGCCCCGGCGGACCGCTGCGCCGATCGATTGACCCGACGCCGACGACAATCTCACGCGTGCCAAAAAGAGACCTAATTGTGCTTGCCAGCTTCCTGGGTGAACCACATTATTCTTGGTTGTCAATCGATGCCGCTCTGAAGCTGGAGCCGGCCAATGAGAAGGCACTGTGGCTCAAAGCAAGTGCACTTCATCAGGAAAAGAGTACGCGCTCGCCGTTTCGACGTGGATGCAGCTGCTCGCGCTGATCCCGGCCGGTTCCCCTCACGCAACGACTTTTGCGGAGAATCTGGCTGAGGACCAGCGGCTCGCCGGTGGGAGCGCCGGGCAGAACAACACTATTGTCACTGGCGCGGCGCTTTCGGATAGCAGCTCAGCGGTGCAAATAATCGGAGAGGTGACACTCGCAGAGTCACTGAGATTGAGAGTTGGGACTGGGCTCACCGTATTTATCGTGGCTAAGTCGATTAACTCGCCAGGCGCCCCGGTAGCCGTGGTTCGGACGATAACCGGCCAATGGCCATTGAAATTCATGCTTGACGATTCCCTGGCCATGTTGCCCGACCGGAAGCTCTCAACAGCGGGCGCTGTCGTGATCGAAGCGCGAGTATCGCAGCGAGGAACGGCGGCAACCCAGGCTGGTGACTTCCAAAGCACCCCGGCAATCGTGGATCCGCACTCCGGCAAGCCGGTACGCCTGATCATCGATCACATAATTAGCTGAGTGCCGACGCGTTCAGTGCGGCAGCGTACCGACGCGGTAGTTTTAGAACCCCGGTTTCACCGCTGCCAATTGCGAATGCCACTTCGAACGACGACGGCAGGGGCCGCGCGTCGGGATTAGAAATGGCATGCGAGGCGGGCAAGCGCTCATTGACGGCGTGTCGAAATCTGTCGTCCGAGAGAAGACAATCCGCCGAAACCAACCCCAGTTAGGCTGGTAGATACACATTTGGTCAAGGTTTAGCGGCCGACGATCCATACGAAATGTGACCCTTGCCTTTGCCAGCGATGTCGCCATCTTGCTCCACGCGCAGCGTCTGCCCGGAAGTCTTGGAAATCCAGATCGTAGCGTCAGTGGCTCCGATCTTGGAGCGGAACTGCTCACGATAAACTGCAGAGGGCTGACCATCGATGGTTTCGTCGCGTAGATAGTTGCACGTGTGAGTACCCGAACCATAAAGCATTGGCGTGTCATTGGCGTAGTCATACCCAGTGACTTTCATCTGCATGTGGGTGTGGTCGGTTTTCACACTGGCGGCCTCAATTAGATTGCAGGTCGCCTGATCAGCCGATGCGGCAGAACAAACTAACAAGCAGTTCACAAGAAGCAGAGAAAATCGAGTCGAGAAATTCATAGCAATCTCCTTATTGATTGGATGCCTTTCGGCTTCGGAAATCCAGGCCCGGTGGTATGCCAATATCAGTTAGAACCAAAAGCAGTGGCCGATCCCGCCATGAATACGCATCTGACGGACGGCCCTTGGGGTAACAGATATTCACAGAACGAGGGGCGAGGTGGAATGAAGGGGTCCTCTCGTTTTCCGTGCAATAACATACGGTAGCAACTGCTGGTAATTTCAGAGGTCGATGCCGATTCTGGCATCAGATTCAACGGCTTGCTGATTGCAGTTTTGAGGGGTCTATCGTACCGCCAGCTGGGAGGTGGCGATGGACAGCTGGCACGCGACATTTCTGGGTCTGCGGCGTCTGCCGCGCGAAGTGACGGCCTTTGAGGCTGCAGGATCTCTACGCCCACGATCAACGCAGTCTCCCGTCCGCCGTCCACGTTTTCCTCGGAAGAGTATGGCGAGAGGCCCTTGCCCGACCCGATCGTGAACGCGCGATCTGCGCCTTTGAGGTGGCCACACTGCTGGGCCGGCGCCGAGCATTGCGCAACGGGACGGTCTGGATCGACCACAGCCTCGCGTTTCGCAGCCGCGAGAAGCTCTTCATTCCCGCAGCGCAATGGCAAGCGCATCGCCGCGCATATTTTCGCAGACTCGGCTTGCCAACTGATGCAAGAACGTTCCTTGAGCCGCTGGCGGAGCGAGCGCAGGCAGGCCTCGCGGCTGTCGCCGCCGCCGCTGAGGCCGGCGCGCTACGCGTCGACGACGAACTGCACCTCACTCCACTCGTGGGCGAGGAGGAGGATCCGCAGCTCGACAAACTGCGCACTGCTCTCGATCGACGCATCGGCGAAGCGCAACTTCCTGAGCTAATTCTCGCGGTCGACGCCGAGGTGCGTTTCAGTTGGATCATGCTCGGTCGCGAGCCGCGTTCGACCCATGAACTGCTGATGGTGTATGCCGGCATTCCCGCACACGGCACGACACTCTCGGCCGCCGAGACCGCGCGCATGATCCCGCAACTCGCTGCCTCGGCCGTGCGCCAGGCGATGCGGTGGGCCGCCGATGAACGCCGCCTCGCCGAGGCCTGCAGCGCCGTGCTCACGTTCATGCATCGCCATCCGATCGCCGCCACCTGGGGCCGCTCGGACCTGGCATCCTCCGACATGATGAGTCTTGAGACCGCCAAGCGGGTCTGGCAAGCCCGCCTCGATCCACGCCGCCAGACACCCTCGATCGGCATCTACTCTCACATGCGCGATCGCTGGGGCATCTTCCACGCTCAGCCCCTGGTTCTCAATGGTCAGCGCCAGGCGGGCGCCGCCATCGAGGGTATCGTTCGGCACGAGGAACTCGACATCGCGCAACTGGCCGTCGATACCCACGGCCACACGGACTTTGCCATGGCGCTGGCCAAACTCCTCGGCTTTGATCTGTGTCCGCGATTGAAGGCGCTCAAGGATCGGCATCTATTCCTACCCCGCGGCACCGCGATCCCCGAGAGCGTGCTCGAGATCTGTAGTGCCAGTGTCGACCTGGAGCGCATCCGCTCACACTGGGACGACACCGTGCATCTCATCGCCTCCGTGCATGCCGGACACACCAGCGCCGTCTACGTCACGGCGCGCTACGGATCGGCGTCTCGGGGCGATCCACTCTATGAATCGGTCGTGCATCTCGGCCGACTGCTGCGCACCGTATTCCTGTGCGACTACTTCCTCAACGACGTGTTCCGCCGCGAACTGCTGCGCGTGCTCAATCGCGGCGAGGCCGTCAATGCTCTGAAGCGAGCGATCTACACCGGCCGAGTCGCAAGCCATCAAGCCAAGCACTCCGACGAGATGCAGGCAGGCCGTTGCCGACGCCTTAAGCTTGCTCGCCAACATCCTGATGGCCTGGAACACCGCCCAGATGCAGAAGGTCCTGGACCACTGGGCACAGCGCCGGGGCGGCACCGTCCCGCCCGAGCTCGTCGGCCGCGTTGCACCGAGCCGCACCGAGGGCATCAACCTGCGCGGCGTGTTCCGCTTCCGAGCGCTACGCCGAGAAAATCCTAGCGTCTGCGGCTGCAGAGAAAACGATGGTCGCAGCATCGTGAAATGCGCAAAAGACGCCGAAGTTTTAAGGTTCTGCCAGGATCAGAACGCCTCCGACAATCAACTACTTGCACGGGCACCCCTCGGGATTCCCGGGAAACATGGCTTCCCGCTACCGTATGTTATTGCACGGAAAACGAGAGGACCCCGGGACGCGCCGCTATACGACTCTGCCCTACCACTGAATCGCGATCAGGAGACGGGCCTCTACGCACATCATGGTCGTGTCGGCTACTGGACCGAGGAATCCAGTCACCCGATACTCGGCCGACTCGGCTCGCTTTGACCAGCGCGCTTCAGATTCTGACATTCGCGCGAAGCGGCGGAGCCTTTTGACACAGAGCAATGCCAGGCCTATGTTGCGGCCTCGGCCCGCGAGAAACACGACCGGAGTCTCTATGCCCCAGCCGCGCGTGACTGGCCTTGTGAGCCTTGCCCTCGGCGTTTTCTGGCTCCTCACGTCGTCAAAATCCGCCGGCGGACAAGACTCGTTTAAGGTCATCGACAACCCCGGCGGCGGGCAGGTGGTCTACGGCCCGGCGGACCAAAGCACGCCGCCGACAGCGATGGCCGCCGTGCTGCGCTACGTACACACCCATTTCGGCGACGCGCCTGAGGTCGGCAAGGTGTTCCAGTCCCGCGACAGGCAGACCTTCGGTGCCTTCTTTACGGTGACTGCGAAGGCACAGGGCAACAGGAGAATCGCCGGACTGGCCATCGTCTCGGTGGCGCCTGGGACCAAGCCGGCAGCCGCAGTGCTCTACGACGACTCCAGCCGCTTCGCCAAAACCGAGCCGACGCTGCTGCGCGCACTGACCGACGCATGGAGGAGCGCCTCCACGGCTGCCGGGCCGGCTGCAAGCGCGGTTTCCGGACCTGTCCCCCCGCTCACGCCCACCCGATTTCCCGATGGCAGCGGCGCGGTTAATCTGCCCGTCGGCTGGCGCATCACGTTTGCCTCTCATGGCGCCGCAAAGATCGTAGGCCCGCGCGGAGAAGCCGTGCTGCTGAGCAATTCCGTCGGCCCGATCTATGACGCTAACAATCCCCAGGTTCTGGCAAGGATGCGCTACTCCAATCCCAATAACCGTCCGATACTGTGCCCCAACAGCGATGCCCTCCACACGTATCTCTGCATTCTGCAGCAGGGCGGCGCACAGCCCGCGTTTCAGCTCAAGAACTCCAGGCCGCTGCCGCCTCAGGGTCGCGCTGTGCAATCGGTCCTGATTGACGCCGACCTGGATCTGCACGACGGCAGGGGAGTCCTATCTTGCGAGCTTGGCCTGAGTATCACGGCACCCACCCCGCTCGGCGATCGCACTTTGGGCATCAACGGTACCTGTGCTCCGCAATCGTCCGCCGCGCAGGAACAACCAACGCTAAAGGCGATCTACGACAGTTACAGCATCAATGGCCAGGTGGTCGCCAGTGAGTATGCCGGGGATGAACGCCGCAGCCGGCAGGCTGGCGCTAACGCCCGCATCCAGGCGAACAATGCTCACGCCGCCGAAGACGCGCAAAGCGCAGCGTATCAGGCCCATATGGACAACATCGATCGCTTCAGTAAAAGCTTTCAGAACTATCAGTTGGACCAGACCGAACTTCAGGACAGCGAACAGAATGCGCGCGGTGCCGTTCCCAATTCACTGGCCGATGCTCTGATCAAGGCCAACCCCGACCGTTTCCAGGCGGTGCCGACACAGAACTTTCTGAAGGGAACCGACTTCTAACAACCACAGACGGCCAAGGCTGGACATACGGGAATATGTCCATTCCAGATATGATCATTGCATGATGATGCGGTCATCAGCGCTGCGTTTGTGATAACGGGCATGCGAAAGCACGGTTCAGCATCCCTCCGACACAGGATCAGGACATTAACTGATGACGCATGGCCCAATCGGTTCAGACTAGGTATATTCGTGCAAATATGCCGTGAGTTCCGGCGAATTGCGATGATTACGCCATCGGCGTGAGGCGAGCTTATGAATACGCAATTTACTCTGAGAGGCCCCGGTGTTTTGGCTGCCGTGCTGCTGGCGGCGTTCGCGGCGTT
>Ga0302180_10003789_pt1 | contig 11350 bp, 6 predicted proteins | sample I_Palsa_E3_2_FD_200575 | JGI IMG/M metagenome (GOLD analysis project Ga0302180, IMG submission 200575) | Peat permafrost microbial communities from Stordalen Mire near Abisko, Sweden - I_Palsa_E3_2 | ecosystem: Environmental > Terrestrial > Soil > Palsa > Peat permafrost | place: Sweden: Abisko... | reverse complement strand
AGTTGAGGCTGCTGCCGGCACGATCAGGGCGGATCGTGCGCGGCTCGCCGAGACCCAACTGCAACTGCACTTCAGCGATGTTGTCGCGCCCATCAGTGGGCGCGCCGGCGCAGTCATGGTGAAGGCGGGTGGAATGGTACGAGACAACGACTCTACCCTCGTCACCCTGATGCAACTGGCTCCCATCTACGTCACTTTTGGAATTCCCGAGCAGAGCCTGAACGAGATTCGGCGTCTCAACTCGGCGGGACAACTTGTCGTGAGAGCAAGCAGTGATGCGAACACGGCTGCGGAGGGGCATCTCGCCTTCATCGACAACACTGTGAATCCGACCACCGGCACGATCAGGCTCAAAGCGTCGTTTCGCAACAGTGACCATGCGCTCTGGCCGGGGGAGTTCGTCAGCATTCGCCTTCGCCTTGGTATGGAAACGGGCAGGACGGTGGTTCCGGAATCCTCGATCCAGGAAGGTTTGGACGGGAAATACGTGTGGCTGATCAAGTCCGGCGTTGCTTCCATCGCATCCGTCGCCGTAACGCGCACCTATAGGCCGCCAAGCGGACCCGAGCAGGCGATCATCGGCGGTGGAATCAATGCGGGCGACTTGGTTGTGAGCGAGGGGCAGCTGCGGCTTACAACCGGCGCAAGCGTTGTGCTGAATTGATGGCTCGCCGGAAAAGTCGCTGTTGCGAATAGGAAGCTGCCCTCAGGGGCTAAAGCCGGACCTGTGTTCAGTTAATCACGTACGGGCTGAAGCCCGTACCCTTCAACGACTTGAGTCGTTCTTTCAAACGAGATTCTATGCGATTCACCGATTTCTTCATCCGCCGCCCGACCACCACTACGCTGCTGATTGCGGCCATCGCCGGATTCGGTCTGCTGAGCTACTTTTCCTTGCCCGTGAGCAATTTGCCGGAAGTGGAGTATCCGACCATCCGCGTCCAAGCGGCGCTGCCGGGCGCGAATCCCGATGCCATGGCGTCCACGGTCGCCACTCCGCTCGAAAGCGAGTTCTCGACCATCCCCGGCATTGAGCACATGACCTCCACCAGCCAGGTGGGCGAAACCAACATCATCCTTCAATTTGAGCTGAACCGCGGCGTCGATGCCGCTGCCCAGGACGTGCAGGCTGCGATCTCACGCGCCGCCGGCGAACTGCCGGCGAGCATGCCTTCGCCCCCCTCTTACTCAAAAGTGAACCCGGCACAAAGCCCTATCCTGTGGCTAGAGATGTCTTCGAAGACGATGGCGCTCGACGACTTCGCAAAATATGCAAACCAGGTCTTCGCCAAGCGCGTCTCCATGGTGAGTGGAGTGTCTCAAGTCGAGGTCTATGGGCCGGAAGCACCCGCCATTCGCGTGCAGGCCGACCCGGCAAGACTGGCGGCCTACTCGCTCGACCTCGAACAGCTCCGCACCGCGCTCACCAGCAACAGCGCCAACCTGCCGTCAGGCACCCTGTACGGCGATAACAAAGACTTTTCGCTCCAGACGAACAGCCAGTTAACGACCGCCGGAGAATTTTCCCAGATGGTCGTTGCCTACCGCGACGGCTCTCCCATCCGGCTGAATCAAGTCGCCGAGGTATTCAACAGTTCAAGAAACGATAGGAGCAGATTCTGGATCAACGGACGGCGAAGCGTGATCCTCGCCGTCCGCAAACAGCCGGGGTCCAACACCGTCGAAGTTGCCAACAAGGTAAAAGCCGTTATCCAGTCGATGCACGACTCCATGCCGCCCGGTGTTTCCTTCGGCAAGGTCGTTGACGATGCCGATCTCGTCCGGGATTCCGTCGCGGAGGTGAACCGCACGCTCATCCTCACCATTTGTCTCGTCGTTATGGTTATCTTTGCATTCCTCGGCACGGCCTCTTCGACGCTGATTGCCAGTGCGACCATCCCCGTCTCCATCCTGGGATCGTTCCTTGCCATGCGATTGCTTGGCTATTCCGTGGATATGTTTTCGATGATGGCGATCACTCTGTCGATCGGCTTCATCGTCGACGATGCCATTGTCATGATCGAAAACATCGTGCGTCATCGCGAGATGGGTAAGACGCCCATGCAGGCCGCACGCGACGGCGCCGGCGAGGTCGGCTTCACCATCCTTTCCATGACCATCTCCCTGGTCGCGGTGTTTCTGCCCATCGTCTTTCTCAACGGAGTGCTTGGACGCCTGCTGCGCGAGTTTGCGGTGACGATTTCTGTTTCGATATTGATCTCCGGGCTTACCGCGCTGACGCTCACACCCATGTTATGCAGCCGTTTCCTGGCCTCGCGGCAGACTGCGGGCAACTGGTTCCAGCAGCATTCAGAGAAGTTGTACGCGGGGATGCAGGAGGCCTATCGCCGTTCGCTCGATATCGTCCTGCGGTTTCGGGGCACAGCCATCCTGGCTAGTATTGCGATGACTGCTCTTACCATCTGCCTCTTCGTCGTCGTACCCAAGAGCTTCATGCCGGCGGCTGACGTGCCCAACTTCCACGGAACCCTCGAGGCCTCGCAAGACAATTCCTTCGATCGGATGATCAATTACGGCGAGCAAGTGAATAAAATGCTCGCGACCATTCCGTGGATGCAAAGCAACCTCTCCGGCGTGGAGTCGCAAAACTCCGGCTGGTTCTGGGTCAACCTGGTTCCAGACAAACACCGGCCCAACGTAAAAACAATCATCGCCGACCTGCAGAAACGCCTAAACACCATCCCCGGCCTCAATGTCTATATCCGCCAGGGTGTTTACGTCGACCTTAACCAGGATGAGGGCCGCTCCCAATATTCGGCTGCCATCGAGAGTCCGGACGCTGAAGAGCTGTACCGATGGGCGCCTCGCCTCAAGGCGAAACTACAGTCTCTCCCGGAGCTGGCAAACGTCTCCAGCGACCTTCAAATGGAGGCGCCGCGAGTCAACGTCGATATCCACCGCGACCTGGCCATGTCGCTCGATGTCGACCCGGAAAAGATAGCCAACACCCTCTATGACGCCTTCGGCAACCGGCGTGCCAACACGATCACGGTGGACTCCGAACGCTATGACCTGATCCTGGAGGTCGCGAGACAGTATCAGCGAGACCCAGCGGCCCTGGCCAACTTATACATCCGATCGAATACCGACAGGCTGGTGCCCCTCTCGGCAGTCACAACGCTTACCCAGACGGTAGCGCCGTTAACCGTCAATCACATCGGGCAGTTCCCGGCGATCACGTTTCAATTCGACCTGAAACCCGGTGTCTCGCTCAGCGCCGCGACCGCTATTGTGCGCCGGGCCGCTGAAGAGATTGGCATGCCGGCCACGATAAGCTTTGCGTTTCAAGGTACCGCCGCCCAGTTTCAAAGCTCGCTTCAAGGACTCGGGCTTTTGCTTGTCATCGCAGTTATGGTGATTTATCTCGTTCTTGGAGTGCTCTACGAGAGCTTCATCCATCCGATCAGCATTTTGTCTGGCCTGCCATCGGCGGCGATCGGCGCTCTGCTGACTCTGCTTGCATGCGGAGAGGACCTGAACCTCTATTCATTCCTTGGAATCATTCTCTTGATTGGGATCGTCAAGAAGAACGCGATCATGATTGTCGATTTCGCACTTGATGCCGAACGTGATTCCGGCCTAAGCCCAGAGGCGGCTGTCTACCAGGGATGCCTGCAACGCTTTCGACCCATCATGATGACCACGATGGCTGCCCTTCTTGGCGCCCTGCCGATAGCATTCGGCAGCGGCGCCAGCGGGGAAGTCCGGCGTCCACTCGGCATCGCTGTCGTCGGAGGGCTGGTGCTTTCCCAATCGCTCACCCTCTACATCACGCCAGTCATTTATCTCTATCTCCACTCTTTTCAACGTAGGGACGGCGATGACACTGGAGCGGAAATCTCATCTCCGAGACAAAGTGCATGGCAAAAGTCGATTGCCTCCTATTGAATCCCAAAAAAGTCTTTCGCTGTGCGTGGAATCTTTTTCGGGATCTGAGCCGTCAACCGTCGCAGGACTATTTTGCTCACAAGTCGCGCTTCAACTGAGGTGTGCAAACCACTGGCCAAAAGATAGTCAAGAACTGCTGGACACAGTATTCGTTCATCCTTCAACATTGGTCAATCGCTGTGGCTGTAAGCATTTCCGAAGCCCTAAGTTGTATTCGCTGCTCGGTTTTGCTGCTTATTCTAGTGGCTCGCAAGCGAAGGATAGACCGATCTATGCTTTGAAAGATGACAAGATGTCTACACCGAACTTGCCCGCTCAGACTGAGTTGCCCGGCCAGAGACCGCAAGTCCAGAGAGAGCGGAACACTCGTTTCGAAGTTGTTGCTCTTGCCCTCATCGTCCTCTTGTGCGTCGCGCTAAGGTTCTACCATCTCGGCGCAGCCTCTCTCTGGAGTGACGAGATCTTTTCGCGGTACTACGTAGATCTGTTCGGACTCCACTACGCCCTGTCAGAGGGGCTGTCCAGGGAGACGAACCCTCCAACTTACTATCTCTTGCTCCAGGGTTGGATGGCCTTGTGGGGCAGCAGCGAGGCGGCGTTACGCTCGTTGTCCGCTCTGGCTTCCACACTTTGCGTTCCCGTAACCTACTTGCTTGGTCACGAATTCGTTGGAAAGTCGCGAGCCCTGGCCGGCGCCCTTCTCTTCGCCCTTTGTCCGATGAGCATCTATTTCGCTCAAGAGACGAGGGTCTATGCACTCCTTATGTTGGCTTCCTCATTAGCGCTTTGGGCCGCCGCAGTGTTCGAGCGTGACACACGCTCGTGGAAGGCGGCTTTTTCGTACCTCCTGTTCGCAACGCTCTGTCTTTATCTCCACGCGACCGGTTTGCTGTTCGTGGTAGCGTGCGCTGGGGCTGTATGGCTGTGGTTGCTGTCCAAAGGAGCTAGCGCCAGGCGGGCGTTATGGAAATGGACGGCTCTGAACGGGCTCGTTCTGCTGCTCGGCTTGCCTTACTACCTCCACGTGTTCGCCGCCACCAAAACCGGCATTATCAACTATGTGCCGCCGGCAGGCATCCATCAATTGGTCTACTGCTTTTCGCTGGTTGTGGCCGGCATCGTAACACCCTACCCGTGGCCTGCGTTCCTCTTGGCGGCCGCAGTGTGCATAGCCCTGGTCGTTTCGCTCTGGCTAAACCCACCCTCCAGCCGGGCAAATGTCACCCTTATCGGCATACCCTGCCTTTTCGTTGTGCTGGTGCTCGTGCTGAGTCTTCGTCGCCCGATCTTGTTGCCGCGAACTCTCGTCTTTATGGTTGTGCCACTTTGCGTGCTCGCCGGTCGCCAGATCCTGGTAACTGGCCGCGCCCGCTTTGCAGTCATTCTTAGCCTGGTTGCCGCCTTCGGAACTGGTCTGTTTTTCCAGGCGACGGCGCGGAACAGTGACAAGGAACCCTGGCGAGAAATCTCGCAGACACTTGCACCGGAGCTCACCAAGGCGGATCTTGTTGTGTACAGCCCAGTTTCCAATCCGGAAGTGCTGCTTTACTATGCACCGCAAGTGAAGAATCTTCGTCTGTGGGACCTTGGTTTGCCCCCAACCATCATGCGTGCAGCCGCAGATAGACTTCACATAGCGCCCATTACAGAACCTGAGATTTTGCAAGCGATCCAAAGCGGGCAATCCGTCTGGGTGCTGTCCCACTCCTTCGACCTAAGTCGTGTGAATGCCCTGCAGACTCGCGTACCGGCTATCTTCTTTCGGGAATGGTTCTGCGGTAAAGTCCCCTGCGTCGCCGCGGCGCATTGGCAGACTCATCCTTAAGTAACGACTACAACTTAACCGGGGGTAAGCTCATCCCGGAATCTTGACGTTGGCCGGTATAGCTGTTTCCGGAACGAGGTCCGGTGCGAGGCAATAACGTTCCCGGTTCCGCCGCCACGTCACGATCGCATTTACGCCGTAGTTCCAAAAGGAACTGATGGCTACTCCTGAAAGGCCGGCCAGATACCAGGGCAGGCCGGCAGCCAAGAGGCGGTCCGCGAAGCTCAAGTTGATCAACACGCCCACCGAGCAGGCGGCGTAGAACGTAACCAGTCCCCGAGCCAAGGCCCATCCTTTCAGCCTGCGGTCGCGGAAGGTGACCACGTTGTTGAGAAAGAAATTGAACATCATCGCGCTCAGCGTAGCGACGACTTGTCCTTTTGCGAACGCTGCACTGTCTAAGAGGTGGAAGATCGCTAAGATCGACAAGTGAATCAGAAGACCGAATGCGCCCACAACCACGAAAAGCAGAAATCGCGTGGGCAGATAGCGGCCCAGCATCTTATCGAGAATGAGGAAAAGATACTCCAGCTCGACGTTCACATCGAGCTTGCTCTCTCCAGTCAGCCGTTTACGAAAGCGGTAGGGAACTTCAGCGATCCGGGGCGCTCTTGGACTCGATGCCAGGATGTCGACGAGGAGTTTGAACCCGGTCCCGGTGAGGCGGGGCACCGCGGCTCTGAAAAATTCACTGTTTACGACGAAAAAACCGCTCATGGGGTCGGTTACATCGCAGTTGCAGACAAGCCTGCTGACTCGAGAGCCAAGGTCGCTCAAGCGCACGCGCTCCCTGGCAAACTCGCCCATGCTCCCTCCCTTTACTCTTCTGCTGGCTACGACAACGTCGAGATGCTTCTGCTGCAAGAGGCGAAGCATTTCCGGCAACGCAGTTTCGTCATGTTGCATGTCAGCGTCCATGACTGCAAGGCTGGGAGCTGGACTTGCCATCATGCCCTCGATGCATGCAGAAGACAACCCGCGCCGCCCGATGCGCTCCAGAATTCTCACCCGTGGATTGGACAACGCAAGCGCGCGCACCTCATCGGCGGTATGATCCGGCGAATGATCATCCACAAAGATGACTTCCCAGTTGATTCCCTGGAGGCTGGCTTGGAGAGCAGCCAGGAGGGGAGCGATATTTTGCCGCTCTTTATAGGTAGGGATTACTACGCTTAGTTCGAGGAAAGAGTGTTTCGTAGTGACTGCATCTTGCCCAGACAAGTGGTCGAGTAGAAGAACCATGGCAAAGTCTCCCGTCAAACCCGGGCGGAACCCTGGGGGCTAAAGGCATGGTCCGCATCATGTCAATAGCAACTTTGTGTCATGCACCGTGTAAGTGGCAAGCAGATTTAACTTCGAGGGAAGCATCTGTAACCTGCGAGTAGTTACGGCGGTGTAGCAGATTCAACCCTTCATCACAAGCGTGCAGGAGTGCTTACCTCTCCAGGCTCTAACCCGCCGCATCACCAGGCCAGTTGCGTTCGCCAACTGATAAGTTTGTGCTGTAGGCGCTTTACGGCGCCCTTGCGGGCAGTGGGGCCTACAAGCTTCGTGTATTCTTCGCGGGAGAAGCGGGAAAGTGCACGGTCTAATTCGCCCGGCGCCAGCGAACCGCGGTTCAATAGCATTGAGGCGATGTAGCGCTTCCGGTCGAGCACTGGGTGGAGGAAGGCGTCTCCATCCACTGCCGCCGAATCCTCTTCCAGGGTCGGAGGGAACCAATCATAGTGAGAGACGTCACCAAAGTCGGCGAGCGACACCCACTTCATTCCCGCTCGCACCACCTCGCTCGGCACGAAAAGCTCGCTGCTCGGCCAACGACGGACACCCGGGTCATAGTCCATGGCGAGCCTACGCCGATGCAACATCTTGAGCGCTCGAGAAGAGTGAAAGCAGACGTTGAGCAAAGCGAGCCTGGCTTCGCCAGAAGGATAGACATTCCGCTGATACGGCATCCAATGCCATCGGTCGAAGGTTTTTGAAATCGGCAAGGCAATAAAATCGGCGCCCTGTGCTACCCCGCGGGCAACAAACTTCTCCAGAGAACACTGCACGAGGCTGTCATACTCCACAAACAGGTAGTTGTCGTAACCTGGGCATTGCGTCAGAAACTGATAGTGGGCGTAATCCGGATTCCACCACAGCACCCCACCAGCCCCATAGCGCATCGCCAGCCCAGAGGCTTCAAGGTCTGAGCAGGTGAAGCGAATGACACGCTGGAACGGTGTCGGCCCAACCGAACCGCCGGTCTCATCGATCAGGACGTAAAAGTCCAGAGAGCCGGCAGCCTCCGCCAAGCGTCGCGCCTGACGTTCCACGAACCTATCCCAGTTGTAAGCTTTGAAAACGACAGCGCAGTTTGGAGCACTCGTGGACATACTGTCCTCTCCTCAACAACCCGATTCCGGCGTGGGGGTTCCGCCCGCTTTTACTCGACTGTAACTTCGGCAGCCGCGTGCTTGACGTCTGCATACACCAGAGGCACGTGCTGCCCGCCACGCGACGGCTTTCGCCACTTGCTGCTCTGCTTTCGAGTTCCTATCAATGCATTCAGGCATTCCGCCACCTGGTCAACCTCACGATCAGTCATGGTATCGAAAAGAGGCAGGCTGATCATCCTCGCGGAAACATCTTCGCAGACCGGCATCGGGCCCGCTACGCACATTTTCTGGAAGTACGGCTGCTCCATTAAGTGAGGACTGAAATAAGTCCCGGTCGTGATCCCTCGATTGGCTAACTTCTCGCGGATAGCCGTCCTCTGTCCGCGCAGTGCAGCGGGCAACAAGGCGGGCACAAACTGATGCACCTGGATGCCTGGCGCTCGCAGTTGAAAATCCAGTTCCGGCAGTGCGCCGCGATAGCGATTGACCAGGGCCTCGCGGCGCGCCGTGATGCCGTCGTAGTCAGCGAGGCGTAAGCGGCCAAGCAACGCGTTCACTTCGCTGAGCTTGCCGTTCAGGCCGGCCATGGTAGCCGTCCGCGGTTCACCAAAGCCGAAACTGCTCATGATTCGAAGCCTGGCAATGCGATCCTTATCGGCGCTATAGATCAATCCGGCTTCGCCCACGGCAAACGACTTGGTTGCATGCATCGAGAACACAACGCTTGCGCCGGAGCCAGTGCCGAACCCACGGCCAAACAAGTCAAAAGTGCCCAGCGAGGCTGCTGCATCCATGACCACAGGCACGCCGAGTTGAGTCTGAATACGCTGGTAGCGGTCCAGATCGATCGGGTATCCAAAGGTTGCGTAGGGCATCACAACTGCAATCTTGCCTGCGTAACGCGAAAGCACCGCCGACTCGGCTGCTGGATCGGCCGCCCAAGTCTGGGGATCAATGTCGCAAAAGAGCGGGGTAAGGCCGCACCAGATCGCCGCATGTGCAGCAGCTGCGAAGGTGAAGCTTGGCATAAGCGCGAACTGTCCAACAGCGTTGTCGCCCACGGCCTCCTTGATCGCCAGCATGAGCCCGATGGTCGCATTGCAAACCGTCGTGCAAGCGCCCTGGCCGCCGAAAAAGCGCTCCAGCATTTCCTGTTCAAAGCGAGTATTGACCGGGCCGAAATTGCTGAAGATCCCACTCTGTTCCAGCGACTGCAGTTCTTCAACTGCAAGAGATAGCCGAGGTGGCGCGGGGCGAACCAGCGGAATCTTCATACCTCGAGCTCCTGGACCAAGGTGACAGGCTCCGCGGCGACAGGTTCCCAGCCGTCAAGCTCGAAGGGTTCAGCGTAGTCCTGGTCAGAGGACGGTGACAAAATGGCATCGACAATCAATCCGCCTACGTCGCTCTGCCACAGCCAGAGGCCGTTTGCCTGACCCCGGAAGCTGGCTTCACCACCAAGCTTTCCGTGGGGGACAAAGCCCGCGGCCAGTCCAATCGCAAACAAGTGCGGGAGCGGGTTGCCGCTTGCGTCCAACACCCGGCAGTCATTGTCCACCAGCCGCGCCTGTGGGCTTGTTTCTGCGAGAAGGGGCACCCGGCTGCCTGCTTGATCGAAGACCGGCAGCGCATGAGGCCGGTACCCCAGCGCGGCGATGACAAGATCTGCATTGTCCAACACGGCGAGTGAGGATGCGTCGTCCTCGCCCAGGCGATGGAGGTGAAGGCGAGGCTCAGGCGGCCGTCCTGCGATGCCGCGGGCGCGCATGATCAACTCTCGTGAGTCCAACCTGAATCCGCCCAGGCGAAACACACGGCCGCTGACGGGACAAATGTCATCCGGGCCAAATTCCGTATATCCCTCTTTGAGGGCTGCCTCTACGCTGGGATAAAAAATCCGCAATGGGCGCCGGTGGAGGAGGGTAACACCGCCGGGCCCGAAGCCCACCTCGGACATACGATGAAGCAAAGCGTGGGCAACAGCTGCTGCGCTGGTTGAGCCGCCAATGATGGCAACGCGTGGAGGCCGGCCAAGGCTGCCGAGACGGGCAGAGACGGCGGCGAAACCCACGGTGCTGAGAACGTCGCCGGACTGCAATAGCTTGTGACCGTATCTCTCGACCAGCTTGACGCCCGCCACTCTCTCACTCTGCAGTCGTTCTGCCGGTTGGGAAGCCCCGGTGGCGAGCACTACGTTACGGGAAGCGATGGTTCGTTCGCGTCCCGTCTCAGTATCCCGGACTAGCGTGCGCCAGCCCGTTCCGGTGCTCTCGGTCGAAATGGCTCGGTGCCGCTTAAGAACACGGCCATTGGGTGCGGCCGCAATGACTGCGTTCATCTCCTGCCCGACCAAAGCCAGAAACTCGCCGGCGCGGCGCAAGGGAACAGTACCGTCGCCTGCGGCGAGGAACTCTTTGGTGATGGGATGATTCCGTAGTGCGGCCAGCTCGCTTCCGGGGGGTCCGGTAAGGCAGTCTGCAAAGGTGAAGCCAGTGCTGTCGGAGTTGATGCACCAGCGGCCGATGGTCCCCTCGCCGACGGCGCCTGACTCCTCGATTACCGTGACACCTTCTCTCAGGAGATCAGCGAGACGCCCACCCCGATGCGCCGCGAGCAGAGGCGCCAGTCCCGCCGGACCTCCACCGACAACAACTATACCTGTCCGACCAAAGCTCAAGGTTACCTGCTTTGGCGTAACCTGCAATGCAGGCGACGCCCCTAACATCTGGGGGATAGATTCGGGGGAAACGCTCTCGGGGGCTGGCTTCGCGGGGTCCGCGTTAGCTCGCTAGCCCCGAATCAGGCGGAGCAAATCGATACCCGAAGTTAGGACAACTCGTTTAGAACCAAGCAAAAAGTCTGTTTCAAATGATTCAATCAGTGCCTTACAGGACATATGCTTTGCCATCCGCGCCCGAGGACTACGTTGGCAGAAGAATACGTAACGACGAACCTTTTGTATGTAAAACTTTAGTAACCATGGGTAAACGGGACGGTCCGGTTTGCCGATATATATTTCCCTGCCATAGGGAGGGGCTGAGGTGCGAATTGGGCAATGTGCCGTCCCCGTTCGACAAGCTCAGGGCAGGCTCTCCGGGACTCGTCTACTAACCTTATCCTTACCCGGCACTTCCGTGCCGGGCTAAAGAGCCTGCGTGAGAACTCGACTTACAAACTAAGTCCCGAAGGGACGGCTGAGAGTAGCCCAGGACGCTAGTCCTGGGTTAGGTAAGCG
>Ga0302180_10003773_pt1 | contig 11377 bp, 8 predicted proteins | sample I_Palsa_E3_2_FD_200575 | JGI IMG/M metagenome (GOLD analysis project Ga0302180, IMG submission 200575) | Peat permafrost microbial communities from Stordalen Mire near Abisko, Sweden - I_Palsa_E3_2 | ecosystem: Environmental > Terrestrial > Soil > Palsa > Peat permafrost | place: Sweden: Abisko... | reverse complement strand
TTCGCGGTCGATAGCATCACCGTCAATGACACCGCTGAAGATAGACGTGATGCTGTCCAATTCGGTGATGGACGCCGCCGCACGAGCGCAGGAGCTGGAGCGTCTAGGCGTTGACGGGGCTTTCACCTTCGAGAACGCCCATGACCTCTTCTTTCCTTTGGTGGCGGCCGCCCCCGTCTGTTCCCTGGACCTCATGACCAACGTGGCCATCGCGTTCCCCCGCAGCCCGGTTCACCTGGCCCATGCCGCATACGACCTGCAGCTCCTGTCCGAGGGGCGCTTCCGTCTGGGACTCGGTTCCCAGGTGAAGGCGCACATCGAGCGCCGTTACGGCGCTCGATGGCACAAACCGGTCGCGCAGATGCGCGAGTGGGTACTCGCCACAAAAGCGATCCTGGACAGCTGGCAGGAAGGCGGACGGGTCGACTTCAGAGGTGCGTACACGACCCATACGCTGATGACGCCGGCATTCGACCCCGGGCCCAACCCGTTTGGCGTGCCCAAAATCCTCGTGGGAGCCCTCGGCCCCCGCATGAACGAGATGGCCGCCGAGGTGGCAGACGGCATTCTCGTCATGCCGTTCAATAGCGCTCGCCATATGAGGGAGCGCACGGTGCCGGCGATCGAGCGAGGTCTGGCCACTGCGGGGCGCGCGCTGGCCGACCTCGAGATCACGGTCGAAGTGATTGTCGGGGTGGGCCGCAACGAGAGGGAGCTCGAGGCTGCAAAGGGTCTGCGCAATCTGCTGGCCTTCTACGGGTCAACGCCCGCCTATCGACCCGTGCTCGACATCGAGGGCTGGGGCGAACTCCAGCCAGAGCTCAATGGCCTGTCGAAGCGGGGCGAGTGGCAGCAGATGGGGCGCCTGATCACGGACGAGATGGTGTCGACGATCGGCGTATTCGGCACGCCCGTCCAGTGCGCCGAAGAGATCGTGGCTCGCTATGGCGACTGGGCCGACCGGGTCTGCGCCTATTTCCCCTATTACAACGCAGGCGATGATCTGATCGCAGAGTTCACGGCCGCCCTCAAGAATGCTTCGGCATAGGCCGACCGTCGCGGCGCGCGCCTACTGGCCCAGATACCACGTCTCGGGTCGGATGAGCGCGGCAGCCTCGGCCGGGCCCCACGATCCCTTTACGTACGAAATCGGCTCGGGTTTGTCACCCAATATGTCCTGCGCAACCTCCCACACGTGCTGCAGTCCGTCGGGACGGGTGAACAGGGAGCGGTCCCCCATCAATACGTCGTGCAGCAAGCGGGAGTAAGCCGGCAGCGATGGTGTCTGGAAGCCCGTGCCCAGCGGGATCGTGGCCGTGGACGTGCCCAGGCACAACGCGACACCCGGCACCTTCACGACGAGGTTCAGCAGGATCTCCCCGTCGCCTGAGAGCTCGAAGCCGAGCACGCTGGACCCGGTGGGCTGGCCGGGGAGACCCGGGACAGGATCCTTGAACTGAACGCTGACCCTCTGATGGCTCTCGGCCAGACATTTGCCCGTTCGAAGCAAGAACGGGACACCCTCCCATCTGTCGTTGTCCACCCACAATCGAGCCGCCACAAAGGTCTCGGTGCGTGAATCAGCCGGAACCCCGGCGATGTCCCGATAGCCCTCGTATTGCCCGACGACCACATCGGTCTTCTTGAGCGGCCTGAAATCGCCGATGACCTTCTCGCGTACCTCGGCCAAGCACTCGGGTTCGAGGCAATGCGGGGGTTCCATCGCCACCTCACCGGCGATCTGGAAGAGATGGGTCACCAGCATGTCGAGGATGGCACCCGTCGATTCATAGAACGCCGCCCGCATCGCGACATCGAGCGTCTCGGGTACGTCGATCTGCACGCTCTCGATGTGGGTGCGATCCCATGCCCCGGCGAAGAGCCCGTTCGCGAAGCGCAGAACATGGATGTCCTGCGTCGCTTCCTTTCCGAGAAAGTGGTCGATCCGATAGATCTGCGATTCCTCAAATGTTTCATGCGCGACGCGGTCCAGCTCGTTGAACGACTCCAGGGACGTGCCGAACGGCTTCTCATACACAACGCGCGAATCTTTGGCGAGGCCGTGGGAACCAATCGCCTCAGTGAGCGACCCGAACGCTGCCGGTGGGACCGCCATGTAGTGGATCAGCTGGGGCCGGCTACCAATTTGCTCTTCCGCGTCGTGTAAAACGTCGAGAAGACTTCCGGGGTTGGAGCTGTCGAACCCTCCACCGGCGAAACACAGTCGTGACCGAAACTGGTCCCACGGGCCTTCCGACGGTTTGGGCCCGAACTCCTCCAAACTCTCGCGCACTCGTTCTTGAAAGTCCTCGTGGGAAACGTCTCCCCGTCCGTTTCCGACCAAACGCCACTCGTCCGGAAGCAGTCCGGCGATGGCCAGGCGGAAGAAGGCAGGCAGAACGAGCCGATGGGCCAAATCCCCCGTCGCGCCGTACAGAACGAAGAGTGTCGGCTGGGGTACGAGACGCTGGTCTGACATCGAACGAGCTCCTTGAGCGGTGAAACGGGCATTCCAAGGGCGAGCGCCCTCGCACGGAGAATAACCCCGGGCGGGCCCGCGCCAATCAGGCGACCCGGGGTCCCGTCCCCTCAGCAGTGCCAAGCTGGGACGGGCATCGCGGTCCCCTCCCTCCCAATGGACGATCAGGGCCGCCACGGTCAGCGCGCCCACCAGGAGCATGACGCAGAACCAGCTTGGTTTCATGGAAGAACCGGATCCCTCGTCGTCGCTCATGTCGGAATCCCGTCACGCAGCTACACGACGAAGCTAACCAAACGCTTCTCGGCCGGGTACCCCCTACCGGATGAAATCTGCCCGGTTTGTTTCATCCTCAGGTCGGAGCACGCCCAGCCGGGAGTCCGCCACGAGGAGAAACATTCCGATAGCAGTCGGACCGGCATCGGGTCCGAAGGTACGCTCCTCGCCACGGCTCTCGTCGGAAGGGGCAACATCGTGCGCAGCATTGTTCGCCGGATCACCCGAGAACCACTCGCGGCCAAGGTGCCTGAGATCACGGCCCTGTTCTGGGCCCTCAAACTGCTCACGACGGCAGCCGGCGAAGCGACCTCTGACTACCTGTCCACGCACAACCGGGTGGTCGGTGCTTTCATTGAGATCGTCCTCTTGGTTGTCGCATTGGGTCTGCAGTTCGGTTGCCGTCGCTACTTCGCCCCCGCTTACTGGTTCTTGGCCCTGGCCATAGCAATTTCCGCAACCGGCCTGTCCGACGCCATGCACCTGACCGTGGGCATTCCCTACGCAGGTACGACCGCCTTCTGGGCTGTATTGCTGGCAATAATCTTCTGGCAATGGCACCGCAGCGAGCGGACCCTGTCCATACACAGCATCACGACACGAAGGCGGGAGCTCTACTACTGGAGCACGGTCTTCGCCACATTTGCTCTGGGTACTGCGCTGGGTGACCTCACGGCGACCACCTTGGGTCTCGGATACCTGGCCTCGGCCTTCGTGTTCATCGTGGTCATCGTGATCCCTGCCATTGGCTGGTGGCGCTTTCGGCTCAATGCGGTTTTCGCCTTCTGGTTTGCCTATGTGGTGACCCGCCCGATCGGTGCCTCCTTCGCTGACTACTTCAGCAAACCCCACGAGCTCAGCGGCGCCAATTTTGGCGACGGGCCGACCGCCGTCGTCGGGGTGATTGCCGTTGCCATCTTGACCGTCTATGTCTCAATCGCCCGGGTCGATATCCAGCCGGCGGCGGATCAGGCTCGCGACTCCAGATCACCCGAGACGCCCTGAACCGATTCCCTCGACCGGGGAAGGGATGTCCTATCCGTGGTCTTGTGTCTGTCGCTGATGGATCTCGTGGGCGTGCCGTATGTCGTCAGCCGTAGCTCCGCCTGTGGGGTGATGCCTTCGGCACGTGATGTAGGGCGTTCCCTCTACATGATGAAGCCCGACGCGCCAACACCCCTTGGCATGGCAATTGAGCTTTCGATAGACGACAGCGAAGATCGCGAAGTACGTCAGGCAGGCCCCGAAACTTGACCAGAAGGCGTACCACTTCCCAGACTCGGGCCACCAGAAGAAGTCCCACGCCAGGCCCAACGTATGCGGACTCATCGAATCCCCCGTTCAGAAACGCGTGCATTGTGTAGCCGACTCGACACCGTAGCGCGCAAGATTGTCACCCGCTCCGCTTGACGGCTCCGCTGATCGCCGGGTGTTCACGCCACCTGAGGATGACGACCAGACGGCGCAATCATCCTCAAGGCTGACGAAATTGGGGAAGGCGGAGCGTACGTTCTACCCAACCGCCCAGGCTCTCCGGGAACGTGACCAGTATGGCGTCGGAGATCGAGAACCAGAACCCGTCGGTGGATCCGCACACGACGACGTTCGGTCGATACAAGCAGCCCGTCATCGCCGGACTTATCGGGACGACGCTCGTGAGCCTGGCCGCTTCCCTTCCCGGATCTCCGTTCGCCTTCAAGGTGCCGGGGGCGTGGTTCTTCGGAACGCCACCTCCCTATCCATCTCAAGGCATCGCACATGCGAGAGGCTTTGCGCTTTTCGCCGTACTGGCGTGCGGCTTCATTGGCGTCGTGCTTCTGTGCCGCTCCTGGCAGGCAATCGTCCGCAACGTTGCGCCGCAACCCCTCGGAGAGACCTTGAGCCTGAAATGGATCCTCGCTCTCTGGTCGGCGCCACTGCTTGTCGCACCACCCATGTTCAGTAACGACATCTACAGCTACGCCGCCCAGGGCGAAATGGTCAGTCACCACATAAGCCCCTACCTCTACGGACCCGGGATCCTGGGAGCCACCCCATTTGCTTCGCTGGCCAATGGCGTCTGGATCAACACACCCTCCCCCTACGGACCACTCTTCGGCGGGCTCGAGGGCGGCATCGTCAACGTCGCCGGCCACCGGGCTCTCGTCTCGATTGTCCTCCTGCGGCTGCTGGCCATCGCGGGTGTGGCACTCATCGCCGCCTTTCTCCCCTTATTGGCCCAGAGTTACGGCAAGGATCCCGGTCTCGCATTCGCGCTGGCAGTTCTCAATCCGCTTGTCCTGCTGTTTCTCGTTGGTTCGGGCCACAACGATGCCCTCATGATCGGGCTCCTCGTAGCCGGACTCTCTATCGCCCGCCGCGGCCATTCGGGTTGGGGGATCGTGGTCTGCGCGTTGGCCGGTGCCGTCAAGGCTCCCGGCCTCGTCGGGGTGTTCGCCATCGCGTGGACGTCGGCAACCGGGCCGCGCCCAATGGCTCGGCGATCTCTTGCGCTCGTCGGGGCAGGAGTTATCACCGCCGCGATATTCGCCGCGTCATCCGTCTCTTTCGGGGTCGGATGGGAATGGATCCGAAGCCTGGGCGACTCAGACAGGGTCAAGAGTTGGATCACGCCGGTCGACCTGGTCGCGAAAGTCTTGCCGCACGTCAGGATCCCGGCTTCTCGGTTTGTCGATGTTGCACACATCGTAGGTCCCGTGCTTGCGGCTGTCGTCGGCCTGTGGGCATTGATTCACCTTCCAACGCTCGGCCTCCCGCGGGCACTTGGGTTGACCCTATTGGCATTCGTGCTCCTCGGGCCGATCGTTCAACCCTGGTACCTGGTTTGGGGAATTGCTCTTTTGAGTGTCACCGCAGGTCCCCGTACCGCGTCGGTGATCATCAGCCTTTCCGTATCCGCCTCCCTCCTGGGGGTGGTTGGCCTGGGACGATTGATCGGCGAATTCAACTCCCTGGGCTTGCCCTATCAGGCGCTCTTCAGCCTCACCGTGGCGGCCGCGGTGGTCGTACCGGTCACCACGGCCTTCCCCCGAGTCAATGCCGTGACGTCCCGGCATCTCGTTCGATGGAGGACGTCGACACTGCGGCAATTGCAACGTGCGTGACCACCTGGGCGGATGACACATTGCCAACTTTGATCAACGGGATGAGCGTTTCGCGAGGCACTCGCGCCGCCAACGATCCACCAGACGTCGTCATTGGAAGCGAACTGGAACGCCTTCGCCGAAATTGGCGTGTCATTGCCGTGATTGCCGCGGCGGCTCTCGGTGTGCTGGCCCTCCAGGCCTTCCTGCACGGCCATTTTTCGGCCGTGGACGAATACGATGACGGCGTCTACTTCGGGGCCTCGCTCGAGCTCTCTCATGGCGTGTTGGCCTATCGCGACTTTGCTTTCATACAGCCCCCCATGATCACCGTGTGGATGCTTCCCTTCGCCGGACTTTCAAGCTTGACGGGAACCGCTGTTGCCATGGAAGCCGGGCGATTCTTCGTGGATCTCGTCAGCGTCACCAATGTCGTACTGGTCGGTGCGCTCGTACGCCGGCGGTCAACCCTCCACGTCATCGTGGTCACCGGGATAACAGCCTTTTCTCAAGGAACAATCCGATCTTCACAGACAATACTCATCGAACCATTTCTCGTGCTTGCGTGTCTCACGGCGCTCCTCTTCCTCATGCACGGGGATGCAGTCACGCTTTCATCGCGCCGGGTTGGGTGGTCAGGCGCATGCTTCGGGGTAGCGGGAGCGACCAAAGTATGGGCGATATTTCCACTTGTCGCCGCCTTGATCATTATGTCGACCGTCAAAAAGGGGGGACGACGCACGTTGGTCGGAGGAGCACTCATCGGCTTCTTCGCCTGCTCGCTTCCGTTCATAGTGGGAGCTCCCGTCGCTTTCTTCCATGAGGTCCTGGTAACGCAGGCGACTCGCAACGCGGGAGGACTCGCCCTCCCCGAGCGAATGGCTGACCTAACCGGCATTCCCGGGTTCTCTTCGCTGACGGAACAGCACCGCGTACTCGGCCTTGGGCTGCTTGCGCTCCTACTCTTGATTGGATCTCTCGCGCTCTTGGTCTGCCGGAACGTGCGGGAGCGACTGCGCTGGTCACCGCTGGAGCGCTTCTCATTGTGGAGCACGCTCCTCGTCGGCGCAGCTCTTCTCCTATCTCCCACCTACTACTACCACTACTCAGGATTCATGGCGCCTTTTCTCGCTCTCGTCGTGGGTACGGTAATCGCGAAGTTGAGAGACCCGCTCGAAACCTGCTCCCGGTCCGATCGCTCCTCCTCCGGGCCATGGTCGAACTGGTCACCGTACCGTCTCTCGTTGCCCTCTTGTTGGCGACCGTCATCGCCGAGGTACTCCACCTTCCTGTCGCACCGCATGTCGGCGACTCGGTGAGCGATGCCATTCCCGCCCGCGGCTGTGTCCTCTATGCAAATCCCACGCTCGCCATTCTTGACAACCGGTTCACCGCTGACACCAGCGGATGCCCCGACGTCATCGATTGGCTGGGCCAGGAGCGCGTTTTGGACAATGGCGTCTCGGTGACGGGTTCTGGTTCCGCCAACATGAAGCTTCAGACGGTGATGAGTCACTGGCTCGATGCCTCCGACGCGATCGTCCTTGAGGCAGGCAATTTCGGCCTCAATGCCGCAAATGTCGGGTACCTGTCCCACCACTTCGAACGTAGAGCGGGTATTCCGAGGGGCCTCAGGATCTACGTGCGGGCCTCCCGGCATCGGCAGGGCAGGGATGCAGAAGGCCCGCTGGCAATCGATTCGAGATCGTCGCATGACCGAGGCGGGTAAACGCGACACGAGAGAGGAACGGGTCGTCCCCGCGCGATGATGGGTCCGGCATGAGACGCTCGTTTCACGTAGACCTCCGACGAGACGCACGATTGGGGCGATGGGTGCTGGCTGTGATCTTTACAGCTCTCTGTGCCGCTGCCACGAGCTCTGCGATGATGTCGGCGAGCGCGACTGTCTCGACGCCACAATCGACTCCGTGGACGGTGTATCACGGTGACGCCACGGGCTCTGGCCTAGCTACGTCCGTTTCATCAGTGAATACGACAGCGCCAGAGTGGACTTCTCCTGCTCTGGATGGTCAGCTGTACGGCGAACCGCTCTTCTACTCTGCTCGCGTCTATGTGGGTACGGAGGACAATACGGTGTACGCGCTCTCCTCCTCCGGTGGGACCATTGTCTGGTCGACCCACCTTGGTGCACCCGTGCCCGCCCGTTCACTTCCATGCGGCGATATCACCCCGGAAGTAGGCATCACCGGCACTCCGGTCATCGATCCAGTGCGGGCGGAGTTGTTCGTGGTAGCCGACGAGCTGGTCGATGGAAGCCCTCATCACATGTTGGTCGGATTGAGCACGACGTCGGGACAAGTCATGTTGACCCAAGACGTGGATCCACCCGGTGCCGACCCCGCCGCACTCTTGCAGCGCACGGGTTTGACACTCGACGCCGGTCAGGTGGTATTTGGGATGGGAGGTAACTATGGGGACTGCTCCACCTATAAGGGGAGGGTTGTCGCCGAAAACGAGACCGGGGGTACCCCCGCCTATTTCACCGTGGATGCGGCAAGTGGCGACAGCCAGGGGGCCATCTGGATGGGTGGAGCCGCACCGGCAGTCGATGCGAACGGCAACATCTGGGTCAGTGTGGGGAACGGCTCGGTCTATTCTGCCAGCAAGCCATACGACGACAGCGACTCGGTGCTCGAGTTGTCGTCGGCACTGAAGCTCCTGCAGTTCTTTGCGCCGAGCGACTGGTATCAAAACAACGCGGACGACCTCGACATGTCGACCGCCCCGGTGCTGCTTTCCGACGGTCAGGTGGTCGTGGCCGGCAAGTCCCGCATCGCCTACCTCCTCAACGGGTCGGATCTCGGTGGGGTCGACGGGCAGCAGGCAAGCCTGCCGACTTCATGCAGCGGCGACGTCGACGGAGGCACCGCCGTCGAGGGAACCACGATCTATCTCCCCTGTGTCACCGGCATCATCGCCGTCCGGGCGACACCGTCTCCGGCCGCACTCAAACTCGAGTGGAGCTCAGGGACGGGAGGAGGGCCACCGATCATCGCGGCGGGGTTGGTGTGGACAATTGGCCAGAACGGCACCCTCTACGGTCTCGATCCCTCGACCGGCACGGTGGAGCAGATGGCCTCGATCGGAGTGCCAGCCAACCACTTTCCGACGCCCAGCGTGGGCGGTGGCCTTCTTCTGGCGGCCAGCGCCACGAAGGTGGTCGCCTTCGCCGCAGGTACCACGTCCACAACCACGTCCCCGGCAATTGCGTCCACTACAACAAACCCCACCGGTACGACATCGACGACCGTGTCGACTCCGCATCATGGTGCTCCAACCACGTCTCAGAATGGCGGCATGGATCCCGGGGCACTCGCAGGCATTGTGGCGGGTGCGCTGGTCGTTCTCGGCGGCGTCGCGTGGGGTGTGTGGCGGAGGCGAAAACGAAGAAGGTGATCGGCCATGACGGCGGCGCCCACAGATCGGCAAGGCGCTGAGAAGTGACCGTCACTATTGTCTCTCCAACTGGTAGGCACTAAACGGTGCACGCAGCGACAGACCCGCGCCGACCCCCTGGTCGCTGGCTCGACCGGGGCGTGGCGGCAACAGCGAGGAGATCGAAGAATGGACGATGAGCTCTCGGGCTGGGGCCCAGCCTTGGAGGAGATCGAGCGCCGAAAGGCAGAGACGCGGGCCATGGGCGGCGACGCCAGGTTGGTCCGTCAGCGTGAGCGCGGCCGGCTGAACGCCCGCGAACGGGTGGCCGCCCTGTTCGACCCGGGCACGTTCTTCGAGATCGGCAATTTGGTGGGCACCACGGAGTCGCCCCCCGCTCCGGGCGACGCCCTGGTCGCCGGCTCGGGACGTATCGGAGGACGACCGGCACTCGCCGGCGCAGAGGACGTGACGGTGCTCGGTGGATCCATCGGCAGTGGCGCCTCCGACAAGCGTTACCGCCTCTGCCAGCTCGCCCTCCAGGAGCGGGTGCCGCTGGTGATCATGCTCGAAGGGGCAGGGCACCGTGTCACCGAGTCGGCGACAGGACGACGACCCGGGGATCTTTTGGGCTTGGCCGACCTCTCGGGATCTGTCCCGATCGTCTGCCTCGTCATGGGGGCATCGGCCGGTCATGGCGCCCTCACCGCACCGCTGTCCGACTTCTCCGTGATGACAGAGACGGCATCGATTTTCGCCGCCGGCCCTCCGCTGGTGAAATCGGCCACCGGCGAGGACGTGGACAAGGAGGTGCTCGGGGGCCCGCAGGTCGCGGTGAACGCCGCGGGCGTGATCCACAACGTGGTGACCGACGACGAGGAGGCCATCGAGCTGGCTCGCCGCTACCTCAGCCACTTCCCTCTCAACGCGTGGGAATCGCCTCCCTTTCACCATGGCGGCGATACCGGACCGAGAAGGCTCGATGAACTGCTGTCGCTCATTCCTCCCGATTCTCGTCGTCCGTACCCGATCCGGCCGGTGCTCGAAGCGTTGGTGGACGACGGCGACCTTCTTGACGTGCAACCGGCCTTCGGAAGTTCCATCGTGACGACCCTCGCCTACCTGGGTGGTCGAAGCGTTGCCATCGTGGCGAATGACCCGAGCGTGATGGCCGGGACGATAGACAGCAACGCGGCCGACAAGGCGGCTCACTTCCTCGCCGTCGCCAATGCGTTCGGGCTCCCGTGCATCTTTCTGGCCGACAACCCAGGGGTGTTGGCCGGCACGACCGCTGAGCGGCAGGGCATCCTCCGTCACGCGGCGCGCATGTTCGCTGTACAACACGGACTTGAGGTGCCCAAGCTCCACGTGACGCTGCGCAAGGCATTCGGGTTCGGCTCCTCCGTCATGGCCATGAATCCATTCGACGATCAAACGATCACCCTGGCCTTTCCCTCCATCACCCTGGGGGCGCTACCGGCCTCGTCGGAGGGAAGTGCGATCACAGACCCGGCGGAGCGGGCGCGGATGGCGGCGAGACAAGCCAACGCATCGATCAACGCCGGGAGCTGGCTCGCCTACGACGATGTCATCGATCCAAGGGATCTCCGCAACGCCCTCCTGGCAGGGCTGGCCCTGGCCGAGGGCCGCCAGACGACGCCCCGTTCGCCCCGGATGACAAGGATACTGCCATGAGCCAATTCAATCTGGCCGATCTGTGGGAGGCGGTTGCCGATCACGTACCCGAGCGGGTTGCGCTCCGGTGCCGCGGAGAGCAGCGCACGTATGCCCAACTGGAGGAGCGGGCCAACCGGTTGGCGCACTGGTTCCTCGACCAGGGTGTCGCACCGGGTCAGCACATCGGCCTGTACCTGCAGAACTGCTTCGAGTATGTGGAGGGAACACTCGCCGCATACAAGATCCGTGCCGTGCCGATCAACGTGAACTACCGCTACACGGCGGACGAGTTGCAGTACCTGTTCAACGACGCCGATCTCGTGGGAGTCCTCAACCAAGGCTCGTACGACGAGCGGGTTGCCGAAGTCGCATCCGGCACACCGACCTTGGGCTGGTCGCTGACCCCGGGGGAAGCGTATGAACGTGCCCTCGAATCGTCGTCGGCCGAGCGGGACTTCGATCCCAG
>Ga0302180_10003772_pt1 | contig 11379 bp, 8 predicted proteins | sample I_Palsa_E3_2_FD_200575 | JGI IMG/M metagenome (GOLD analysis project Ga0302180, IMG submission 200575) | Peat permafrost microbial communities from Stordalen Mire near Abisko, Sweden - I_Palsa_E3_2 | ecosystem: Environmental > Terrestrial > Soil > Palsa > Peat permafrost | place: Sweden: Abisko... | reverse complement strand
GCTCTTAAAGCGTTCGACGGCTTGTCATCCGCACCTTCGGTCGCGCTGTCCGCCGAGGGAGATTTACCAGACTTACCAGGCCAATTCATCCAACCCTCCCCAAGAATCCTTCGCGACGAAGCGTAACGCCAGATCCCTCACGTGACCGTCAAGTCAGTCCCTTTTTTTCTGGTTGCGCCGTAGCCCAGCAGCGCGGCGATTCCGAGCGCGCTGCGCGGGGCGTAGGCGATGCGCCATAGTCCGCCGTGGGCGGCAGCGACGGCCTCGTCTTGCCAGGGATGAGCCAGCTCCGGGGCGCCGCTGGTGTGCAGGTCGTGGACGAGCAGTGCGGCCATGAGCGTCTTGCAGGCGGCGGGTTCGAAGACCTCGACGCCGAACCGGTGCGCGCCTGCGTACGCCGCCGCCAGAGCCCGGTTCTTCAGGACCGATCGCGTGCGTGTCGGCGGGGCGACATTCAGCGATACGACTGCGCCGCTGTCGCGGGCGACCGTGGCACGCCAGCGCTGCAGGCGTTTGGCCAGTGCGTAGTTGGGCCCCTGCTGCGGGACCAGGCCGTCGCAGATGCCAGGGTCTTCGCCGGGCAAGTAGGCCCGGCGAAGCAGCCGTCCGCCGGATAGCATCCGGAGCGACCATCCGGCGAGCTTGGCCGCCTGGGACCGGTTCGCGTACGCCCGGATGGCTTGGGCGACCGCATCAGCCGGGACGGCGAACACGTCTGTGGGCGTGGCCAGGAACGCCAGCGCCACATCCTGGCGCTGGGCCTGCAGGCGCACGGTCAGCGCGTCGACCGCGCTGCAGACACGGACATTAGCCGCGCCGTCAGCGTAGACGTAATTGCCCAGCACTAGCGGGCCGTCAACAGTGGCGAGCCAGTCGGCGACGGCGGGGACGTCACGGGCCAGGTCAATACCGGCGCTCTGCGCGAGAGCGTCGCCGTCGGTCTCCGGCGGGGTCTGGCCGGGTCTGGAGGCGACCGGAAGCAGCAAAGTTCCCGCGCTGCTATGCGCAATTTCCAGGACCCGCTCCCAGATGCGGGGACGGGGCAGATCGGCTGCGATTACCCGGGCACCCCAACTCAGCAGAACCGGCAGCGGACCTATCTCAGCACCCGCCCCGAGCACCACGACCGTGCGGCCGGGCAGGGCAAGCCAGTCGGGATGCGCCATGACTGTCCGGACGGCCTCCGCGCATGAGGGCTCGATGACGCCGCCGGTGACCCAAGCCTCGAGCCTGCGTCGCAGGACATCGCCGCGCAACCGCTCACCGCGGTAGGGCACCGACAGTTCGTCCTCAGCCAGCCCCGTGCCTGCCACTTTGACCGTGGTGAACGCGCCCTGCGCCGGTGCGGACACCAGAGCATCGAGACCGGTTTCCTCACCGCCAGGGCCTGCGACGAGCATGCGCCGGTGAACTGACTCCAGGCCGTCGCAGGCCACCGTCACCGCGGCTTGCCTAGACGCTAGCCCCGCTTCGATAAGCCTGCGGAAATGGGCCAGGTAGCCCGCCCGCCAGTCGGTCTCTCGCCCCGCATCGAGCGCCGCAACTGGGTCGACCCGGCCCAGCGCATCAGCCACCACAGCCCTGCCCAGGGAAGTGCTGCTCCTGCGGCCCTCCGCCGAGACGGGAAAGACAACCCCGGTCAGCTCGTCGCCGTTCATTGCGCTCCTGCCATCATCACCAGACCATAATGGCGAATCCGACCTGCGAGCGTCCCGCTTGTCGCGGCCCGTTACTATCAACCGGACCCAGAAGTGGTGCCTGAAGAATAGGATGTCCGCGCCGACCACGACGGCTACCAGCGCGAGCGCGTACAGCACGACGGCTGCCTGTCTTCCCACTGCCTCGTTCTACTTTGTTCGCCGGAGCGGAGCAAGACGGCGAACCGTCAGCCGGTTGCTGTGCGTCTTGAACCTGGCTGGGGTTAGGGAGGTAACTCTGAACGGCACGGCCCTGGTCCGCGTACCCAGCAGCAAGCTGGCCGGGGGCATCGTCACCCACATGAGCCGGACCGCGGTGGACGTGGCCCTGGCCCGGGCTCAGCACGGCGCGTACGGTGATGCGCTGGCGGCCGGTGGCTGGGTGATCCGGCAGGTGCCGGCCGCTGAGGACTGCCCGGACTCGGTCTTCGTCGAAGATACGGTGGTGGTCTGCGAGGACCTGGCGGTGCTGGCCCATCCGGGCGCGTCGGCGCGCCGCGCCGAGGTGGCAGGCGTCGCGGGGATGGTGCGATCGCTGGGCCTGCGCACCGCCCGGATCCAGGAGCCGGGGACCCTGGACGGCGGCGATGTGCTGCAGGCCGGCCACACCGTGTACGTGGGGCGCGGCGGCCGGACCAACGGCGCGGGAGTCCGCCAGCTGCGCGCGCTGCTGGCTCCGCTGGGCCGTACCGTGATCGCCGTCCCGCTGGGGAACGTGCTGCACCTGAAGTCCGCGGTGACCGCGCTGCCCGACGGCACGTTCCTGCTGCTCCCGCGGCTGGTGCCGGCCGGGCTGTTCCCCGCGGTCCGCCCGGTGGCCGAAGAGGGCGGCTGCCATGTCGTCCCGCTGGGCGGGGACCAGGTGCTGATCGCAGCGTCCGCCCCCCGTACCGCGGAGCTCCTGGACGACCTGGGCTTTGTCCCGGTCGTGGTGGACATCAGCGAGTTCGAGAAACTCGAAGGCTGCGTCACCTGCCTGAGCGTGCTGCTGCCCGGACGGTAACGCCAACGGTCCCTGATGGTCAGCAGGCCGGCTCGACTGAGCGGGTACTGCTATCCAGCAGCTCAACCTGGATCGCCCGCTGCGGGCACTTCGCGCCGTTCGGGGAGTCCGAGCTCGACGCGGCGGAGCTGCGCGTTCTTCCGCCCGTACCGGGCGGCGACGGGCTAAGGGTGTCGCAGTGGGTCTAAAGATCTTGATCCGCGGGTATTGACAACTTACCTACTCATAAGTAGCGCTCATGGTTGACTGCTTGCTGGCGACATGGATGCCTGATGAGGAAGTGGCAGCAAGTGGCGATTACCAGCGATTCGGGGAAGAAGTAGATGCTCAGGCAGTTGACCCAGGCGATGTTCGGCGCGACCGCGCTAAGTGCGCGTGTCATGGCCAAGTCCCTACCAATGCCCGTGGACACGGCGCTGTGGGCCCACGAGACCACCAACCGTAAGCCCCCGAAGTGGAACAGCCGCAATGAGGTCGTGCTCGCCGCGCCGTTCGCACTGCTACGTGACTTCAGCGTCGGTGACGACGACGTCGTTCCCACGCTGCTGTTCCCGCCGCTGGCCGGGCACGCCTCGTGCATCATCGACAAGAAGGGCCAGAGCCAGGTCCAGCTCTTCATCACGATGGGCCTGACCAAGCTCTACTCGTTCGACTGGCTGAGCGCCACCAACGCTACCAAGGACACCACCGAGGCTGACCGCCTCGACTTCATCACCCGCGCGGTGGATCTCATCGCCGGGTCCGAGGGTAAGGTCAACATCGTCGGCGACTGCCAGGGTGGCTGGGAAGCCACGCTGTGGGCGACCCTGTACCCCGACCGCGTCAACACGCTCATCGTGGCCGGTTCGCCGATCGACACCAGCGCCGGGAACGGCCCGGCCAAGAAGCTGATGCCCATCTTGATCCCGCGCGGCAACATGGCGCTTTACAAGGCCATGGTCAAGGCCTACGGCGGCATCTGGCCCGGCATCAACAGCGTCATGGGGTACATCGCGATGCACCCGGCCACCCACGCGGGCGAGCACCTCAAGGTCTACGCGCACGTGCACGACCGCGAGTATCTGGACCACTTCAGTGACTTCTACGACTGGTACTTCTACCCGATCGACCTGCCGGGCAAGCTGTACCTGTGGGCCGTGGAGCACCTGTTCGTCAAGAACGAGCTGTTCACGGGCAAGCTGGAGGTCGCGGGAAAGACGGTGAGTCTGCGCAGTATTACCTGCCCGGTGTTCCTGCTCGGCGGCGAAGAGGACGACATCACGCCGTGGCAGCAGGTCCACAATATGCGGTACGCGGTCGGCTCTTCGCTGGTCCGCTGGCACCTCGCACCGGGCGGGCACATTGGCCTGTTCATCGGCCGCCAGTCGCAGGCTGAGTACTGGACCCCGATCCTGGCCCAGGTCCGCGAGCTCTCCCGACCAGGAGCATCACAAACGCAATCACCGGCACTTCAACCCGAAGGGGCGGCGCTGCAGCAGGGATAGGGCATTCCCCCCGTCACGAGAGCGGGTGCCCTACCGCTTTCCTCAGACCCCTCGTCCTCAGGCTCACTTGGTTAGCTTTTGCGGAGCGCATCGGCCGAGGTACGCAGAGACAGTTCCAGGACGGCCTCCGTGCGCCGGCGATCCATGAGGTTGATCCCCATCGCGGCCAGGTCCCTCGGGCCCGGCGTCAGCACGGTCACGCGCTTCCCCTGCGCGCACAGCGCTTCGGCCTGCCGAAGCAGGCCATGAGTGATCATCTGCCGTCGTCGGCGCTCCCACCACAGGTACGGCAGGAGCGGATAATCGGGCTCGGTGCTGGCCGTCGGCGCGAGCACGTAGACGTCCTGCACCTCCGTGCCGCGCAGAACGTCAAGCGAGGTCGCGGATCGCACGCCCCCGTCGATGTAGCGGCGGCCACCGATGATCGCCGGCTCGTACCAGCCCGGAATGGAGCAGGAGGCGACCACGGCCTCGGGCAGCGATGCGCGGGGGGCGCCTTCCTGCCCGAACAGCACCCGTTTTCCTGTGCCGTAGTCCACGGCGGCGACCCAGGTGTGGCCGCCGACCCAGTGCGGTGGCGGCCCGACGCGGGCGGCCTGCGCCTGATGGCGCAGGTGCAGCGCGCTGACCAGGGACCGCAGCGCGGCGTGCTGGCCCCGGCCGGGCGGCAGCCAGGCGCGCGCGCCCACCCACGGAGGCACCCGGTGCGGCGTGAGCAGGGTCGCGGCCGCCAGCCCTATCGAGCCGAAGCGCCAGCGCGGCAGCGGCGGCAGCGGGCCGTCCCGCACGGCGAGCGCCGCGGACTCGCTCAGGATCCCGCTGCCCTCTCCGCGCTGCCAGGCCATCATCTCCTCGAAGGGAGCCTGGCAGCGCAGGGCGGCGGCCAGCACGCTGCCCGCGCTCGTCCCGACGATGACGTCAACATCGCCGGCGGCGCACGGCAGCCGACCCTGCAGGCAGGCCAGCGCGCCGGTCATCCAGGCCGCGCCGAGCAGGCCGCCCGCCCCGAGGACCAGGCCCGTCCGGCGGCGGGAGCTGTGAATTGCCCGATCCGGACTGAATACCACAGCAGCCACAGCCATCTCCGTAACCCATCACCGGCCGAGTACGACGAGATGTGCCGGTGGACGCAAGACTGTGGACCATGATTTGCATGGCTTTTCAGTCGTTGCATCAGGCTGGCTACGTCCCGTCGCGCCGAGAAGTCTCTAGCCTACGCACGGGACGGCAGAAGACAAGCCCGAGGTTGCCCGGGCGTCTGGTCGCGACCGGAACCTGCCGTCGAAGCCGGGCTCAACTGCTACGGCAGCAAGCTCGATGTCAAAGATCCGGGACGCGACCCACTCGCCGAGGTGGCCAGACGCCATTGGCCGTTGGATGATGCCGGCGAAAGGCTCGCATTTTCTTGCGGTCATAGCCCCGAACATCACGGGACCCGGCCCGATGCGGCGGTGGAGTACCGGGTGGCCATGACGGCCAGGGCCTGCCGTACGTCGGCGGCGGTGCCGACCGAGTAACTTCGGGGCTACAATACGGCCCGGCCGCATCGTGCTCTTGGCCAGCTCACCCCGGCCTAGCCCGACACCCGGCCACCCGAGCCGGTCAACCTCGCCGAGCATGCCTTACCACCCACGCCGCTGCTACGGAAAACGCAGGTCACCACCCCGAATTCCATCTTCGAGGCCCGCAGGCGCTCCGGCATGTAACCTATCCATCAAATTAGCTACTAAGTCGATCGATGTAGTAGTTTATTCAGATTCGAGCTCAAGCGGCAGCTCAGCGTCGCCGACCACTCTTCCAGGGAGCCGTCATAGATCGCCACATCCTCGTGTCCTGTGATCGCCAGTGCACGCGCGACGGCGGCGGCCGAGATCCCGCCGCCGCAGTAGACGATCACCGGAGCGGTGGCCGGATGACAAGCCAGCGATCACTCGGTGGACGGCATGACGCCTGCTAGGAGGGGGTCCGGACCCGGCGGCCCGGCGGCCCGGCGGGTGATCTCCGCAGTTGCCACGTGGCGGGCTGGGCAATCCGGAGTGCTTGTCGTGGCCATCGACGGACACGGTACCGCGGGCAAGTCCACCATCGCGGGTGACGTTGCCGACACGACCGGAGCGGCGCTCGTGCACACCGACGACTTCTTTCAGCCGCCGCCCGCCTCCGCCGCGGCCCAGCCGCCGCTACCTCAGTACTACGACTGGCGGCGGATCCGAACCCAGGCGCTCGAGCCGCTGCGGGCACAGCGCAGGGCGGCGTTTCGCCGGTTCGACTGGAGCCGTGGCACCGGGCTCGACGGCGTTGTTACGGTCGGGCCGGCCGACCTGATCCTGCTCGAGGGAGTGTTCTCCGCCTCGCCTGAGCTTTCCGACCTCGTCGACCGGTCCGTTTTCGTCGATACGCCCGAGCATGAACGGCTGCGCCGACTGCGTGTTCAGGTGACGCCGGAGAACTGGGATGCGGACTGGCTGATCGCGCAGCAGGCCTATTTCGACCTGACCCGGCCGCCTTCTTCGTTCGATCTCATCGTATCCGGTACCAGTTCAGTCCGAGCTGGCCTACAGGGAGGCACACCTTGACATCCGTCCGGGTCATGCTTGACTACGTCCACCCCTGGCCGAACGCGGCAGGTTTCTACGTGGCCCGTGACCGGGGGTGGTACCGGGACGCCGGACTCGAGGTGGAACTGACCACGCACGACTACGGCCGTGGCGACACGCTCGCGCACCTGAGCCGCTTCGAGGTCGACTTCGCCGTGTTCCCCTCGAACCGGCTGCTCGTCCGCCGGGAGAAAGGCGAGCCGCTGATCGGCGTCGCGGCCATCAGCCAGACCGGCCTCGAGACGATCCAGGCGATCCGCGGCACAGGCATCTCCCGGCCGCGTGACCTGGCGGGCCACCGCGTTGGCTACGGCCCGACGCCCCGGGGAAAGGCGATGGTCAGCCACCTGGTCGCCGTAGACGGCGGTGATCCGTCGCAGGTCATTACCGTCGACTCGGCGTCAAACGAGCTGACGCCCGACTACCTCGTCTCCAGCGACGTCGACGCGATCTTCGGTGGCTACTGGTGCTGGGACGTGCTGTCGAAGGGCGTCCCCGAGGACGAGCTGCTCACCTGGCGAGTGTCTGACATCGGGGCGCCTGGCTACCACAGCTACCTGCTCGGCACCCAGGAGTGGACTGTGCAGAGCAATCCCGAGCTGGTGCGCAGCTTCGTGGCAGCAACCTCCCGCGGCTTTCACGCCGCCGCGACCGAGCAGGAGGCTACCCTCGCGCTATTCCAGCGCGTCGTCCGCTACCAGCCGAGCTGGCGGCTTGCGCGCTCGCTTGAGCTGGTCGCGACGAGCTGGTTCCACGATGGGCGGTGGGGAGTTCAGCGCGAGAATGACCTAGTAGCCGGATACGCCAAGTGGCTAGCTGATTACGGCGTCCTGACCAGCGCCGACGTATGGCGCGGCGCTACTACCAATGAGTTCGTCCCGGACGCGGCGAGGTGAGCGAGGTGAGCGGGGTGAGCGGGGTGAGCAAGATGAGCATTCGCGGCCGCCGCACGAGACTCGCGGCCCTGGCGCTCGCGGCCGCCGCGGCCCTGGGCCTGGCGGCCTGCAGCTCGGGCACAACGACCAGCAGCTCCGGCGGCGGCCAGCCGCTGCAGGGCGGCACCGCGTACTTCGCCGAACAGCCGCTGGATACCCCGAACTACATCTTCCCGCTGGTGTCCGGCGAGTACTACAGCGGCGCCAACACGGCCGACCTGCAGACCCTGCTCTACCAGCCGCTCTACTGGTACGGGGACAAGGGGAACACCTCGATCGACTACCCGCTGTCGATCGGCAACGCGCCGGTCTACAGCGACGGCAACCGCGTGGTGACCATTACGCTCAAGCATTACCTCTGGTCGGACGGCGAGGAGGTCAGCGCCCGCGACGTCGGGTTCTGGATCAACCTGCTCAAGGCCAACAAGCAGGACTGGGCGTCCTATGTCCCCGGCGGCTTCCCCGATAACGTGGTCTCGTGGCAGGCGCTCGGCCCGACCACGCTGCAGCTGCAGCTGAACGCGAGCTACAACCCGACCTGGTTCACCTACAACGAGCTGTCCCAGATCACCCCCCTGCCGATCGCCTGGGACCGGACGTCGCTGACCGTGCCGGCTCCCTCGCCGACCGCGGCGAACCTGCCTGACACCACCACGGCAGGCGCCACGGCCGTGTACAACTTCCTGAACGGCCAGGCCAAGAAGATCTCCGGTTACCCGTCCAGCCCGGTCTGGTCGGTCGTGGACGGCCCGTGGAAGCTGGCCAGCCTGACCAGCGACGGCACCGCGACCTTCGTGCCCGACAAGAGCTACTCCGGCCCGGCCAAGCCGCATCTGGCCAAGTTCGTCGAGCTGCCGTTCACCAGCACCACAGCTGAATTCTCCGTCGTGAGGGCGGGCTCGGCCACCGGCGGGCCTGGCAGTTCCGGCGAGCAGATCTCCGTCGGGTACGTGCCAGACAACGACCTGCCCCAGCAGCCGGCCCTGCAATCGCAGGGCTATCAGCTGGTCAAGGACTTCCCGTTCGGCTTTGACTACTTCGAGCCGAACTTCAACAACCCGAAGGTGGGGCCGATACTCAAGCAGCTGTACTTCCGCCAGGCCTTCCAGCATCTCGTCGACCAGACCGGGTGGATCCACGCCTACTACGCTGGACTCGGCGTGCCCACCTACAGCCCGGTGCCCGCCAGCCCGGCGAATCCCTACTCAGATGCCAACGCATCGGTGAACCCGTACCCCTTCAGCGTGCCGGCCGCTGAGAGCCTGCTGACCGCACACGGCTGGAAGATCGTCCCCAACGGGGTCACCACCTGCGTCCGTCCTGGAACCGCGGCCAGCGATTGCGGTACGGGCATCAAGTCCGGCGAGCCGCTGAACTTTACCCTGATGTATCCGAGCGGTACTCCCTACACCGACGGCGCGATGACCGACCTGCAGTCGGTCGCCAAGGAGGTCGGGATCGAGATCTCACTAGATGAGGTGACGTCCGCCACCATCGATCAGACGATTGAGCCGTGTGCGGCGTCATCTGCCGCCTGCAGCTGGGAGCTCGGCAATTACGGCGGCAGCTGGATCTTCGAGCCCGACCACTATCCGAGTGGCGAGGAGATCTTCCAGACCGGCGCGCTCGGCAACGTCAACAACTATTCTGACCCGGCCATCGATAAGCTGATCGTCGCCACGACGACCACATCAGCGGCCAACGCCCAGACCGCGCTCAACGCCTACGCCGACGCGGTCAGGCTCCAGCTGCCGAACTTCTGGCAGCCGAGCCCCGGCACCCTGGAAACTGTCCAGTCGAACCTGCACGGCTTCTCGCTGAACGTCTACGGCTTCATCAACCCGGAGGAGTGGTACTTCACGAAGGGCTAGGACGGCGCGAATGAAAGGCACGAGCCGACGTGATCGGATACATTATCCGGCGGATCGCCCAGGCCCTCCTGGTCGTGTTCGGGGTGACCGCGGTGACGTTCACCCTGGAGCACCTGATCCCTGGCAACCTGGCCAGGGCTATTCTCGGCCCCCGCGCCAGCGGGGCCGAGATCGCGGCATTCGATCGCGCCAACGGCCTGAACCGCCCGGTCGCCGAGCAGTACCTCACCTTTGTCAGCCGCCTGGTCCGCGGGAATCTCGGCTACTCCTACCGGCTGAACCAGAGCGTCGACTCGCTCGTGCTTCATCAGCTGCCGAACGACGTCGTCCTGGTGGGCGCGGCGCTCGCGCTCGCGCTCGTCATCGCCATCCCGCTGGGCATCGCGCAGGCCGTGCACAGGGACCGGCCGGTTGATCATCTCGCCACCTCGGCGGCATTTACCTTGTACTCGATGCCGTCCTACTGGCTGGCGATCCTCCTGATCGCGGGGCTCTCCACCGCCCTGCACGTGCTCCCGCCCGAGGCACCACAGGCATCGACCGTGGGCGGGCTGCTGGCCGACCCCAGGGCACTGGTGCTGCCCGTGCTCACCCTGACCCTGGTCAACATCGCGCTGTTCAGCCGGTATATGCGGTCCGCGAGCATCGACACCCTGGCTGAAGACTACGTGCGGGTGGCCAGGGCCAAGGGGCTGTCGAGCCGGCTGGTGCTGAGCCGCCACGTGCTCCGCAACTCACTCGCCTCGGTGACGACGCTGGTCGGGCTGTCCATCCCCGCCGTGCTCACCGCCGGTCTCATCACCGAGTACGTCTTCAACGTCCCCGGAGTGGGGCTCACCTATTACACCGCCGCCGTGAACGACGATTACCCCGTCGAGCTCGGCATCACGGTGCTGATCGGCGTCGTCACCGTGCTCGGCAACCTGTTTGCTGACATTGCCTACGCGGTCCTCGATCCGAGGATCCGGTACCGGCATGAGTGACGCGGCGCGCGTTCCCGGCCGGGTGGCCGGGAACTCGGCGCTTCGTACCTTCGCCGGTCACCGCCTCGGCATGATCGGCCTGGCCGGCATCGTGACGCTGGTCATCTTCTGCTTCCTCGGGCCGCTCCTTTACCATACCGATCAGGTGCACGCCAACATTCAGCTGACGAACCTCCCGCCTGCCGCAGGCCGGCCGCTCGGCACGGACAACAACGGCTACGACATACTCGGCCGGCTGATGGTCGGCGGCCAGAGCACCCTGGAGATCGGCTTCGCCGTCGCGATACTCGCCACGATCTTCGGCGTCGTATGGGGCGCCGTCGCTGGCTACACCGGCGGCCTGGCCGACGCCGTCATGATGCGGATTGTAGACATTGGCCTGGCCATTCCGGCGATCTTCCTGCTCATCTATCTCTCGTCAGTATTCCGGCCGACGATCCTGCTGGTGATCGGTGTTTTGTCGGTGCTGTCCTGGCTCGGGCCCGCGCGGCTGGTGCGCGGTGAGACGCTGTCGCTTCGCACGCGTGAGTTCATCGAGGCGGTCCGGATGATGGGCGGCCGCCGGACGCGCATCGTAGTGCGCCATCTCATCCCGAACACCCTCGGGACTATCGTCGTGAGCGCCACCTTCCAGGTGGCCGACGCCATCATCTTGCTCGCGACGCTGAGCTTCCTCGGCTTCGGGCTGCCGCCCCCGACGGCCACCTGGGGCGGAATGCTCTCTCAGGGCACCACGTACCTGCTCGATGGCTACTGGTGGGAGGTTTACCCAGCCGGGTTCGTCATCACGCTCACCGTCATCGCGTTCA
>Ga0302180_10003765_pt1 | contig 11390 bp, 7 predicted proteins | sample I_Palsa_E3_2_FD_200575 | JGI IMG/M metagenome (GOLD analysis project Ga0302180, IMG submission 200575) | Peat permafrost microbial communities from Stordalen Mire near Abisko, Sweden - I_Palsa_E3_2 | ecosystem: Environmental > Terrestrial > Soil > Palsa > Peat permafrost | place: Sweden: Abisko... | reverse complement strand
GGAGTCGCCGTGATGGTGGACGGTGCGAACTGCCTACCGTCGCCAGCGGTCCGTGCGGTGGCAGAAGCGTTAGGTCTCCAGACCACACCAAAGTACGACCGCTACGACGTGGTGATTGCCGGTGCGGGGCCGGCCGGAATGGCGGCTGGCGTCTACGGAGCGTCCGAAGGTTTGCGGGTTTTGATCGTCGAGCGTTCTGCGGCCGGCGGACAGGCCGGCACCTCGTCTCGCATTGAGAACTACCTGGGATTTCCTTCCGGCATCTCCGGCGATGATCTCACCGAGCGTGCACTCAAGCAGGCGCGCCACTTCGGCTCGGAGATTGCCGTAACCCGCAGTATTGAAGCCGTCCTGAGCGAAGATACGAGCTATTGTGTGCAACTGGATGGCGGAGAGCGCATCCGGGCTCGCGCCATCCTGCTCGCCACCGGCGTCGATTGGCGGCGCATCGACGTTCCCGGACTGGAGCGCCTGCTTGGCCGCGGAATTCTTTACGGAGCCTCTCGTCAGGAGGCCCACAGCGTGGCCGGTAAGAGGGTATTCGTGGTCGGGGGAGGGAACTCTGCCGGCCAGGCCGCGGTCTTCTTCTCTAACTACGCTGCTGAGGTGATCATGCTGGTGCGTGGTGCTGGTCTGGCGCTCAGCATGTCGCAATACCTGATCTCTCAGATCGAGGAGAAGCGGAACATTCGCGTTGAAGCATGGACGCGCATCACCGGCGTGCATGGTGAAGAGCATTTGGAGCAGATTGTAACCACCACTGGCCGCGCCGATGGCGGGCAAATTTCTACCACCCGCGACGCCGATGCGCTGTTCCTGATGATCGGCGCAACGGCAAATACGTTATGGCTGCCGGACACCCTGGAGCGCGACGACAAAGGCTATGTTTGCACGGGAAGAGATCTGACTGCGTGGCCTCTCGATCGCGAACCGTTTCCGCTGGAAACGAGTCTTCCCGGCATATTCTGCGCGGGCGATGTTCGTCATGGGTCGATCAAGCGGGTGGCGAGCGGCGTGGGCGAAGGCAGCATGTCGATTGCCTTCATCCACGAGTACCTGGCTCTCACAGGATCCCCCGATCTAACACGCGTCTAAAGTCGTGCCGGGTTAACACTGTCTAGTTTGCCCGCTCCTCGCCTGCATGGGATCCCGTCTGGCTGGGAATGCCCTGTCTGGGCGACGGCCTTCCGGCTTCGGCACCACCAGAATTGGATGGAACCATTGTTCGCGGAGGTGCGTATCTTCGCAAATAGTCCGCGCGCTCGAGCGGACGTATAGCATTGCGTTCTGTTCACAAGGGGGAAGTATGAACGCCGACTTTCGACTTGCCCTGCGCCAATTGCGCAAGTCCCCAGGATTCGCAGTGGCCGCCGTGCTTACGCTGGCGCTGGCCATCGGTGCCAATGCCGTCGTCTTCAGTGTGCTGAACGCCCTGGTGCTGCGCCCCCTCAAGGTGCCCAACCCCGAAAGCCTCTACATGCTCGAGCGAGCCTTCGAAAGAGGAAGCACCCCCTCGCAGGCGTATCCCGATTACGTAGACCTCCGCGATCGAAACCACAGCTTCGAATCCCTGGTTTCCTATGACATTGTCGGCGGCGTAGGAATAGACACCGGTAGCGGGAATCCGTCCGTCATCTGGCCGTATTTAGTCAGCGGCAATTACTTTGATTCCCTGGGCGTCCAACCTTATCTTGGCCGGTTCCTCCATGGCTCCGATGAGCATGGGAAGAACAGCGTGCCTTACGTGGTACTGAGCTACGCCTATTGGCACAGCCGCTTTAACCACGATCCTGCCGTAATAGGCCGCGCCGTTCAGATCAACAAACACCCCTACACGGTTTTGGGTGTGGCGCCGGCCGATTTCCGCGGCACTGAGCTTTTCTTCGCGCCTGACCTGTGGGCGCCCCTGGTGGACATGCCGCAGTTGGCAGGTGATGATCCGCTGGAGAATCGTGGCTCCCATTTCACCTGGGTCATCGGCCATTTGAAACCCGGGGTGACACCCGCGGCGGCGGCAGCGGATCTGAATACCATTGCCGTTTCACTCGCGAAGTCGTATCCCAAAGAAGATGACGGCTTGAAATTCACATTGTCGCGGCCGGGATTGGTGGGAGATACGCTGGGCCGTCCCGCGCGTGCTTTTATGGCAGGACTGATGCTGCTGGCGGGACTCATCCTGCTGGCCGCGTGTGCCAACCTTGGCAGCCTCTTTGCGGCACGAACGGCGGATCGCTCCCGCGAGATTGCGGTAAGGGTGGCGTTAGGATCATCCCGTCGGCTTATTCTGCGGCAGCTTTTTACTGAAGCGGTTTTGGTGTCTGTAGCCGGCGGAGTTTTCGGCATGGCCGGTGCTGTGGCAATTCTCCGGGTATTGAGCACGTGGCGGCCTATTCCAGGAATTCCCATCAATGTGCCGGTCAATCCAGATGCCAAAACGTACGCCGTTGCGTTGTTGCTTGCCCTGTCCAGCGGCTTTCTTTTTGCTTTGGTCCCGGCTCGTCAAGTGCTGCGCGCCGATCCGTGGCAGATCATTCGCTCGGGATCGATCGCGAGTGGCAGCTTTGGCCGGTTTACGTTGCGGGACGTGTTGCTTGCTCTGCAAATCGCCATTTGCGCCGTTCTGGTCACCTCCTCATTGGTTGCCGTGCGCGGCCTGGCACGGTCGCTGCACAGTCACTATGGTTTTGAGCCCGAGGGAGCCATGCTGCTCCAAACCGATCTTCACATGGCTGGATATGACGGCGATCAGCGCGCGCAGATGCAACGGCGCATGCTTGATGTCGCGGCGGCCATCCCCGGCGTCACCGCCGTTGGCTATGCCGACCGGCTGCCGCTCAGCATTGGCGGCAACGACTCAACGGTTTACAAAGACACCACGACAGATTACCGCCCAACGAATTCTGTTGCAGACGCGCAGCAGTTCAATGTCTCACCGGACTATTTCCGCGCAGCCGAAACGACGCTTCTGGCCGGGCGGACTTTTACCCTGCACGACGATACCAAGGTCCCCACCGTGGCAGTGGTCAATCGTGAATTCGCCCGCAAAGTGCTGGGCTCGGTCGATCGGGCCATAGGCAGTCATTTCAAAGTCTGGAGCGGCACACGGGTGGAAGTCGTCGGCGTGGTGGAAGACGGCAAATATGAAACCCTGACGGAAGATCAACAGCCGGCCATGTTCTATTCCTTCTTGCAGCAGGCCAACTCGAATACCCATCTCATTGTTCGATCCGAGCGCGTCCCGCAGGAGATAGCTGCCGCCTTACAGCAATCTATGCACGCCCTCGATCCTGGTCTGCCTCTGGAGATCAAGACCTGGAACACTGAACTCGGTTCTGCTCTTTTTGCCGCGCGTGTGGCCACAGTGTCGCTGGGCGTGATGGGTCTGCTGGGTGCGATGCTCGCCATTACCGGCATGTTTGGAATGGCGTCTTATGTGGTCACCAAGCGCCTGCGCGAATTCGGTATCCGGGTGGCGCTCGGTGCGAATCGGGGAAATGTGCTCAGCGCGGCGCTGGGGCGGGCCTTTCGGCTGTTGGCGATTGGCTCCGTGGCAGGCATGATCCTCGGGGTACTGGCCGCTCGTGTGCTTTCCTTCATTGTGTATCAGGCAACGCCGAAAGACCCGATGGTGCTCGGCGGCGTAATCCTAACCATGTTGTGCGTGGGCCTGGTCGCGGCCTGGATTCCGGCCCGGCATGCCCTCGCCGTCGACCCAATGATCCTGCTGCGCGAAGACTGAGCTGCGAGAGAGTCCCGCGGCTACTTTGTCCTGACTCTGGCTTCCGCTAGTTTCACTGCCGTTTCGAGTGCCTCGGCCGCACTTACCTTTACATCCGGTTCCACGCCAACCCCTTCCCAGTCAGTTTTCCCGAAGGGATTTATTGCCTTCTGTTCAGGAATGCCCATGCCGAAGTGGTCGTCAATTCGATGGAAGACACCGGCATGGGCTCCGCCACGTGTGGTTTCACCAACCAGGGTGGCGCGCTTCAGCATCTTCAGGTCGTAGCTGAACTGCTCTGCACCCGACCAGGTCGAGGCCGAAGTCAATATGTAGACCGGCTTATCTGCAAGCGTGTTTTCGGGAATAGGTGAATGCGTCCAGAATTCCTCAGTCGGCGCCCCCTTGGGGCTATACATGTACTGTGGATGGTCGAAGAGATAGCCGGCAATCAGCGTTACCATGCCTGGAAAGCCGCCGGCGTTGTCGCGTAAGTCAATAATGATGGCAGTTGCATGGTTTAAAGCCGCCATAGCCGCCGTGGCGGTTGACCGGCATACAGAAGTGTCGGGGAAAGAATCGAGTTTGAGATAGCCGATATCGTGAGACAGGATCTCGATTTTCCTGAACATGCAGTTTTGCTGTTCCATAGCCATGCGGTAGCGCGCAAGACTTTCAGGTGTCGGCTCCGGCGGGTGCTCTGGCAAAATGTCGCGGCTGTATTCCATGACGAGATGCATATCATGACTCTTGTCTCTCATCTGCCTGGTCAACAACTCTGCAAAAACAACCCCATCCTTAGCTGCGTCGTCATCACCGTTCTTTTCGTGCGCCAACAGTGCGTCTGCTGTCTCTTGCGCAACCTCCCTATCAAAGTAGTGCTGCCTTAGGTTTTGCATGGCGCTGGTGACTACCCTTTGCCGCGCCGCTGCATCGAGGCTTGTGGATCCGGAAGCATTCTGCAGTCGCGGCAGTTCCAGGGGAATCAGGCTCTGATCGCGATTCATGTTTGGGTTTGCATCGCGACTGGCGATTGGGATATTTGCGGTCAGTCCATTCGCAGGCACATTCACGCTTGTGGCAAAATCTTGATGCTTTGTGCTTTCCGGCAAGGCTGCGGCCGGCCAGGATTGTGATTCGCTCGCTCCCGCTGAAGGGGATTTGGCAGCCTCTTCAGCCCTGCCAGCGGCTGTATCTGGCGTCGTGGCTCGATTGAGGCGCTCAACTACGGATTCGATTGCAGATATCCGTCCATTCGAGCTGGAGAGGGGAACGTATCCAATTGACCGGCTCAGTAAAAATCCAAAAGCAGCGATTGTGGCGAGCGACAGTGTGCTGCCGATCAGAATTGATCCGCGCTTTAGCGGTTCGTTGTCCAGCATCCTGAAGGACGGAATACCCTCGGCATTGGGTGCGGCCGGCGCTTCTGCTGTCACCGCATAGGAGTTTCGGTACGCCTGCGGGAGTCCGGCGAACACATCCATCGCGAGGTCCCACCAGAGGCGGGCTCTCTTGAAGAATCCTGCCTCATCGCGTAGCCGGTCCCGAATCAGTTGGAGCGCCTCATCCTCGTATGCCTTACGGAAACGCGAAGGGTATAGGCGAAACAGGCGGGTGTAGATCTTCTCAGACATAATCCCCCCTCAGGATTTTTCGCGCTCGCGCGACACGCAAAAGGTCCGCCATCCTCTCGGCTTCTGATCGCGCCAGTTTGCGGCCGGCTATGGTCAACCGGTAGTAGCGGCGGCGCTCCTGGCGTTCTTCCGTGTCTGCGGGCCGATCGACCTCCTCGATGAGCTTTCCCTCAAGCAACGCCTGGATGGAAGCATACAAGGTTCCCGGCCCAAGCCGAAGACGACCGCCAGTCTGCTCTTCAACCTCCCGCATGATTGCATATCCGTGCAGCTCGCCGGCGGACAGGGCGAGCATAATCTGGAATGCGGCTGCGGGGAGCGGATCGAGTTTTCGTTTTGGCATTCGTCCTCGATGATCGATATATCGATGAACGACTATAAATCCGATCAATTCTGCGTGTCAACCGATCTTAAGGTCTGACTTTTCCTCTCTCCGCAACCAAGGGCTTGAGAAAACCGGGTCAATTGCTGGGATTGTGCTTCGCCTCCGACGGCAAGTTACCGAAAAAGCGATTTTCTGGGCAGACCCCGCAAAGGCGCCACCACCTGTCCGACAAGCCGTTTATACGGCCATGGAAATTTCCGCTTCTTTGGTGCCGCTCTTGATCGGTAATGGTCAAAATTCATGTCGTTGAATAGCTCTGACAGATATGGCCAGCAAAAGACCCGCTACAAACATGTAGATCGCTGCCTGGAGCCAGGGTATCGGCAACGAGAGAAGATTCGTCTGCACATTTCTGTATTCCATGCCCGTCATGAACTCCCAGGGATTGTAGCGATGCAGGGCGGCACTACTGAGCGCGACCGCTGTAACGATGACTGCACCAAAACTAACGGCTGGAGCCGTGTACTCACCACTTATCAGAGAAGAGACCAGGACAGCCACCGCAAAAAATAGCAGTCCGCCTCCGAGCAATAAAACAAGGTAGTAGGCGGCCTGGGAGAATGAACGCGTCTTTCCAAAAATGCTACTGACCGAAAACATCGCACCCCATGGGACAATCGCCAGCATGAACGCCTGAGTGAGGCCGGTGCATATACGAACCACCATGAGACGTTTCCTGCTAACCGGGAGCGCCAGGGTGAAGGAGGAGGACCCGGTCGCCTTTTCACGTAGGAGGCCACCCATCATTGTCAAAGTGACAGCTAGAGTCCACATCATCACCAGTATTTGGTGGCCTTCAAAGAGCACGTAGTTGTAGTAATCCGAGTTCACTTCGTAGGCCACGTTACGATCTCCATGCAGAACAAAAACCGAGCAGAGAGCAACCATCCCGATGAGAGAGATCAGGAACCGCGATCGAGTTTCCAACCAGGCCTTATACCAAAGCATCCCTCAATTCTCCTTTACCTTCTGCAGGAAGACGTCTCGCAGTCCTACGGGAGTCACGTCTATCGAAGTGGCTTCAAAGTCGTGTGCTCGGGCGATAACAGCATCAGCGTTCCTGCTGGCCAGCACGCTCATCTGATGGCCGCGGGTTCGCACGTCTTCGACGCCCATGATCCGAAAGTCATGTTCCGCTGGAACGGATGGAAAGATGAGATCAATTCGCCGATACGACTGGCGGAGATCATCAAGCGAGGAATCTAGCACCAGGCGTCCCGCGTGGAGGATGCAAACTTGGTCGGCAATCCGCTCAACTTCAGCAATCTGATGCGATGAAAAGAAGACCGTGGTCCCCTCGCTACACCGCGCGACGAGGATCTCCAGAAGTTCCTCAATCCCAACCGGGTCAAGTCCCTCGCTTGGCTCATCCAGAATTAACAACTCCGGTTGCCGCGCGAAGGCTATCAAAAGTCCGAGCTTCGTTCGCATTCCTTTGGAGAGCGATTTAACTTTCCGATCGATCAAATCTAATCAGCACCGGCGCGATTTCAAAACGAACCGATTTTTGGTTTTAGCTATGCAGCACGTTGCGGTTCTGCCGATAGCATTCAGCATCATCGCAGGGATCCAAGTCCATGGGCAGATTCTGCACGCGACCGGTCCGTTGCCCTCGTTCGAGGTGGCTACGATCAAACCTAGTCAACCCGGCGCTCCGGGTATCCGTGCCTTTGGACCTAAGGGTGCCGATAGATTCCTCGCGATGAATGTCACAGTGAAAGACCTGCTCGACTTCGCCTATACAATCGACGATGATCGTCAAGTTGTTGGGCTGTCCGGTTGGATGATTTCCGAGCGATACGATATCGATGCAAAAGTCGACGACGCCGAGGTTTCGGCAATGTCTAAGCTCCCTCATTTGAGGATGATGGATCCATACCGATTCATGCAGCAATCCTTACTGGCTGATCGATTCAAACTTAAAGTTCATTTTGAGACGAGGGAGCTGCCGATTTATGCGCTGGTGGTGGCGAAGGGTGGACCGAAGCTAAAGGCAAGCGAGATGAATCCAGCTCACCCTGGGGAAACGGTGAAACCTGGATCTCTCGAGATCGGATTGGGCAGAAGCGCTGCCACAGGCGCGACGATGAGTATGCTGGCTGAAGTTCTTGAAAGACAAGACGAAGTCGGTAACCCACCGGATGGCCGCGGGCGGAAAGTGGTCGATAAGACGAATCTAGGCGGTTTGTACGATTGGACGCTGGATTGGACTCCATGGCAAGACGTGAGCCGCGGCGATTCGAAAGGTCCCTCGTTGTTCACTGCCCTACAGGAGCAGCTTGGACTTAAGCTGGAGCCGGTGAAAGGTAAGGTAGAGGTGGTCGTGATCGAGCATATTGACTTGCCCTCGGAGAACTAGTTCCGCCAATTCGCCGTAGTTGGTGGTTCGCGCCCTTCAGCAACCCCAGACAAATTCAGCACAGAGAAAATTGCAACGATGTTGCCAGGGCTACAGGAGAGCACACAAGCGACCCTTCTAAACCAACCGCGGACCTTTGGGGTTCGCTGGATTCTGGGGACAACGAGCGGTGCGGCAGTTGTTCCAGACACCTACAGGCTCCAGGCAGGCGATGCAGACAATACGACCAGCTTTGACAACCACCCGATTTTCCATGACGCGAGTTTACGGCGGCCGCCGGAGAGGCGGCAATGCACTATTTGGGGAAGGAGCAAACTCTCAGTACGGGAAGCCTGTAACATCGACGCGAAGGGACGAAAACCGCGCCGACGATTGAGCCGGAGAATGAGCGGCCGGACTTTTTTCCTCCGGGGTCGTTAAAATCATCGGAAGTTCTGAGGTGACCCGTGAGCGCTCTGCTCCTGGAAGTTAGTTACGACCTTCGTTACGCTCTTCGCGTACTCCTCAAGTCGCCGGGTTTCACGGCCATTATCATCGCTACCCTTGCCCTCGGCATTGGAGCGAATACCGCGCTGTTCTCGGTAGTCAACGGAGTGCTACTCAACCCGCTCCCTTATCCCCGTTCAGCCCAGCTCGCCGCTATCTATCAGAAAGACCCGGGCATAGACCAGGCGCCCGTCAGCTACCTTAATTTTCTTGACTGGCAGCGCGCAAGCCAGAGCTTTTCCTCGATGGCAATCTACCGTCACGAAGACTACAACCTCACCGGGAGCGCCCACGCCGAGCGTGTGAATGGCCTCATGGTATCCGCTGGCTTTCTTGCCACGCTCGGCATCCATCCCGCCCTCGGCCGAGATCTCCGTTCTGAAGACGATCGCCTCGGGGCGGCTCCGGTCGCCATGCTGAGTGACGGCTTCTGGCACCGCCGCTTTGGCGCGTCGCCTGACATCATCGGTAAATCCATCGAGCTGAACGGCACGGACTACACCATCACGGGGGTCCTCCCGCCAAACTTCAAATTCTATGGCGTCGACCGCGATATTTTTTCGCCCATCGGGCAATGGAATGATCCTTCTTTTCTCGACCGCCGCGTCGATTTCAGCTCCCACGCTTTCGGACGGCTCAAACCGGGCGTAACCCTGGAGCAAGCCGGCGCCGAGATGAACTCCATCGCACACCGTCTCGCACTCGCCTATCCGGAAGCCGATAAGGACGTCGGTGTGAGCGTGCTGTCGATGAAGCAGGACATCGTCGGAAAGGTGCAGCCCTTCCTCATCGTTCTGCTGGCCGCGGTCGCCTTCCTGCTGCTCATCGCTTGCGTCAACGTCGCCAGCTTGCTGCTGGTGCGGTCCATGAGACGTTCCGGAGAGTTTGCGCTGCGCAGCGCCCTGGGCGCCGGCCGCGGCCGCATCATCCGCCAGTTGCTAACCGAAAGCGCGCTGCTGGCGGGCATCGGAGGCGCACTTGGATTCTTGCTCGCTTTCTTTGGCGCCAGGACCATCATCAACCTTCTGCCCAGCGAGTTGCCACGCTCCAGTGAAGTTTCGATCGATGCGCGGGTGCTGCTCTTCACCCTCGGTATATCCCTGGTGGGCGGAATTGGCTTCGGCCTCGCTCCCGCGCTCAGGTCGTCGCGGGTCAATGTGGAGCAGGTTCTACGTCGAAGCACGGCCGGCGCCGGTGGCGCTCACCTCCGTCTGCAAGGCCTCTTCGTTGCCGCTGAAATCGCCATCGCTCTCGTGCTCGTTGTTGGCGCAGGACTGATGCTGCGCTCGCTGGCCGCCCTGTGGAGGGTAAATCCCGGCTATCAGCCCGAACACGCCCTCACGTTCTCTCTGTCCTTACCCTCAAATAACCAAACGACCGAAGCAGAAACCCGTGCACGGCTGCGCCGTTTCGACGCCGCAATGCGTGGCATCCCCGGTGTGGAAGCCGTCTCCGTTACCCTCGGCTCGCGCCCCATGATCCACGATTCTGAGTTGCCCTTCTGGGTCGATGGGGAGCCCAAGCCAGCAAACTATACCGACATGCATCAGGCGATGTTCTACCTGGTTGAGTCCGGATTCCAACCGGCAATGGGCATCACGCTCGAGCGCGGCCGCTTCGTCAGTGCGCAGGACAATGAAAACGCCGCGACGGTAGTCGACATCGACGACGCGTTCGCACACACCTACTTCCCCAACAGCGACCCCATCGGACAACACATTCATATTGCCGGTTTCGATGTGGAAGCCGAGATCATCGGTGTCGTCGGACACATCCGGCAGTGGGGTCCTGGCAACGACGCGAAGAATGCCATCGAAGCGCAGTTCTACTATCCGTTTATGCAGCTTCCTTCCAAGATCATGCGCGTGTCCGCGGATGGAGTTGCGGTCGTTCTGCGCACCCACGACGATCCTGCCGCGATCGTAGGCTCTGTGCGCAGGGCGGTCTCGGAATTCGATCCGGGAGCCGTAGTCTACGCCGTCGAAACGATGAACGAGGTGTTGGCAAACTCCATGGCCGCTCGCCGTCTCTCCATGATCCTGCTGGCTGCCTTTGCCGCGCTCGCGCTCGCACTTTCCTGCGTAGGTCTGTATGGGGTGCTCTCTTACCTGGCCGGCGAACGCACCCGTGAAATCGGAGTTCGCATAGCCCTCGGCGCCGGGCGCCGAGATATTCAGCGTCTTATCCTCGGTCAAGGGGTAAAGATGGCGTTGGCCGGTGTGGCCCTCGGCATTTTTCTCGCGCTCGGTCTCACCCATCTCATGAGCAGCCAACTCTTCGGCATCTCACCGCATGACCCGCTCACCTTTGCTGGGGTCGCTCTGATCCTGTTGCTCGTTGCCCTGGGAGCTTGCTACTTACCTGCCCGCCGGGCCATGGGTGTGGACCCCATGGTTGCTCTGCGCCACGAGTGACGAGGATGGTCGGTTGCTGTGGAGCCCACTGCAGATTTTTCCACTACGCTTCGCTCTGTCGAAGAACCGTTCCAGGAAAGAGCATCCACACAGAGATCTCTCCACTGCGCTACGCTCTGTCGAAAAACAAGCTGCAACCTCCAGACTTTGAGTGGGTGGCCCAGGTCTCGCTTTTGAGACCTGGGTTTCTCCTCGCAAATGGGTGCCGGCCCGGAACACCCAGGTCTCAAAAGCGAGACCTGGGCCACCCACTCATTCGTCCGCGCCATTTTGCTGGCAAATCTATAGAAGGCTTACGAAGTTCATTCCGAGCGAAGCGCCTGCATAGGTTGGACCGATGCGGCGCGACGGGCCGGCGACACGCCGGAAATGAATACAGTAATCAACAAAAGAA
>Ga0302180_10003762_pt1 | contig 11392 bp, 12 predicted proteins | sample I_Palsa_E3_2_FD_200575 | JGI IMG/M metagenome (GOLD analysis project Ga0302180, IMG submission 200575) | Peat permafrost microbial communities from Stordalen Mire near Abisko, Sweden - I_Palsa_E3_2 | ecosystem: Environmental > Terrestrial > Soil > Palsa > Peat permafrost | place: Sweden... | reverse complement strand
GCATAGGAAGACCGGTGGGCGAGAACCGCCATGACGTCGAACTCGCGCTGCAGGCAACCCACTGGCTAGGCTCGGAGGTGCTGTGGCCTTCGGGCCCCCAGTGAGCCCGACCGGCCGTCAGCCGGTGATGTCGAGGGAGTCGCGGACCTGCAGGACGCCTGGGGCCATCCAGGTGGCGCCGACCACCGCGTCGTGCTCGGCCCAGGTGCGGACGTGCCCGCCGAGGGTCACCGTGTTGCCGGTGGCGTCGACGCGGACGTCGCTGTCGTCCTCAAGCAGCGCGCTGCGGTCCAGTGCGTCCTGCACGAGCCAGGTGACGTCGACCGGATCGGTGTCGTCGGTGATCTCGATCTCGTCCTTGACATTGCGGACGCCGGTGAGCCCGGCGACCGCCAGTTCGGCCGCCTCGCGCTGTCTGCCGAACTCGACCAGGCCGGTCAGGGTTAGGTTGCCGTCCCGCGCGGTGGCCTCCACGCTGTCCGGGACGGTGACGTTCAGCGCCAGCGCGTTGTTGGCCGCGGTAGTCAGCCACGCGTCGTCGCGGTAGTCGGCGGCCGGCAGCACGACGGCCAGGTGGTTGTGCACGTTCTTCACCCCGGAGACGCGCTGCGCCGCGGCGGCGGCCTGCAGATACTGCGGATAGCTCGGCGCGGTGCCATTCAGCCCCACCTCCCCGTTCATGTTCTTGACGGTGATGTCCGTGGCGTCGACGAGCGGGTCGAAGGCGAGCTCAGCCTGGACCGCCGCACGGATATCTTTGGTGGTTCCCATCTCGGTCTTCCTTTCGCGTGATATTGGCGTGCGCTATTGCGGCCGTGCGCTGGCCCGCCACAGCTCCCGCGTGATGACCTGGAGGGCACCCGCAGCCGGGATGGCCAGCAGGGCCCCCACGAAACTGCCGAAGAAGCCCCCCACCCAGTCGCCGATCGACGTCCCGACCAGGAGTGAGAGCAGGACGAGCAGCGGGTTGACGTTGGCCGTGCGGCTCATGATCACGGGATTCAGCACGTGGTTTTCGATCTGCTGGTAGGCGATGAACGCGACCGCGGTGACGATGCCCGCGGTGAGCGAGTGGCCGAGGGCGAACAGGACCGTGGGGATGCCGGCCAGCGCGCCGCCGATCATGGGCAGGAAGTCGACCAGGGTGACCCAGAGCGCCCACAGCAGCGGGAACGGGACTCCGACGAGGGTGAGCGTGACGAAGATGACCACGCCCGCGATCAGCGACGTCAGCAGGTTGCCGAGCGCGTAGCCGGTCGCCGACTGACAGATCTCGCGCGCCACCCGCGTGCAGTAGTCCGCCCGCTCCGGCGGCATCAACCCCAGCAATCCCTTGCGTATCTTTGGCCCCTCGAGCAGGAAGAGCACGATCAAGGCGAAGATGGTCGCGAGCGTGGCCAGCAGGGACGCCGCCCCCTTCCCGGCGGTCAAGGCGGGCTTGGCCAGGGTCGTCCCGAGGCTCTGCAGCTTAGGCGCGTTGCGGTTGACCCAGGCCTCCAGGTGGAAGCGGCTGACCAGGTGGCCGATCCAGCCGCGGCCGTGCTCGGCGGCCTGCACGTAGGACGGCAGCCCATGTGAGAAATGAGTCACGCCGTGTGCCAGCGGGTAGCCGAAGGCCGCCAGCAGGCAGGCGAAGACCGCCACCGTCCAGGTGGTCACGATGGCCACCGCCCAGCCGCGACGCCGGATCCCCCACCGCTGCAAGGCCACCACCAGGGGATTCAGGATCAGGCAGACGAAGCCGGCGACCGCGATCATCAGCAGGACATCCCGGATCCGGTACGCGAGCTTGCCGGCGAGATACGTCAGGGCCACGACCGCGACGCTCACCAGGATGGTGGCCAGCGGGACGCCGCGCCTATCCGCGGCGTCTCGCAGGCGTCTGTGCTGGACCGGTACGTTGTTCGCAGCTGAGGCCGGGCCCGGCCCGGCCTCAGCCGAAGCAGGCCCGCCTGGCGTGACGGCGCTCATGGGATGTTCGCCCTCCTGCGGCGAGGAGGCCTGAATCGGGCGCTCAGGCTGCGTCGCGCAGTTGCGACAGCGACTTCACGTGGCTGCCTAGGTGGCCGACCTGGATGCCCGCGGTGATCTGGGAGAACCCGTAGATAAGGGCGTACAGGCCGAACAGCAGGGCCAGGGTGACCGCGCCCACGCCGGGCCGAGCGAACAGCAGCACGCCGAATGCGATGGATACCAGACCGGACAAGATAAACAGCGCACGGGTACCCGCGGCCTCCCCAATCTGGAAACCGGCGAAGAACTCGGCCACGCCGGCGACCAGCGCCCACGCCGCCACGACGATGACCAGTACGAACGCAGTAGGCGCGGGCCAGGCCAGGGCGATCACCCCGGCCGCCAGGTCGATTAGCCCGAGCAGCAGATGACCGACGACCGGGCCAGCGGCCCTGCTGTTGAAGGCCCTCGCAGCTTGCAGCCCGGCGTCCATGAACGCGTAGACCGCGAACAAGATGACCAGCGCGAGAATCGTGACGCCCGGCCAGGCGATGGCAACGATCCCGACGACGACGGCGAGAATGCCGAGCAGGATCAACGAGGTGGATGACGACTTGAACATGACGGAGCATTCCTTCCGCTTTAGCCACACCACGTCACCCGGGAAGTCCGTGGTACGTGTCCTGGTCAGCAGACACGACGGTCGGCGATTGGGGCCAACATCTACCGCCTATAGAGGCATAGCTGCGGGCTACGCAACGGTCTGCGTTTCACATCGAGAGTGCGACAGGCTCAGTCCGGACGAGGCACCACCGCCCGTTCCTTACAGGAGAACATCAGTCCTGTGGGTGACTCCCATAGCCAGGACCGATGCTGCGATAGGCGTCAGCGTCTTGGCGTCCCGCGCGGGCGCAGCAGGACTGACACATCGGTGTCCTGAGATAGCCATGGTCGAGCTATGGGCGCCGTCAATAGTCTGATAGATGATGCCTCTTGGCAGGTACCGACAGGTCAGTGCTGGAATGCTGTAGGCCATTTACCTGGTGGAAGGTACGCGTGCTTGTGACGGACACAGTACCGGCATCGCTGTCGGCTCTAGGTATTTGCCTGGAGGAGTACGAGTATCCCTATCCGGTCCAGTTCTTGCCGCTCAGCAGTGACCTGCAGCCGGTCTCGATGGGGTACGGGGATATCCCGCCGGACACGGAGCCGAACGGAAAGACGGTCGTCTTGTTCCACGGGAAGGCGTTCGGCGGCTACTACTTCCGCAATGTGATCGAGGCGCTGACCGGGGCCGGGTACCGGGTGATCGCCGCGGACCAGATCGGCTGGGGCAAGTCGTCCAAGCCCGATGTCCATTACAGTTTCCAGCTGCTGGCCGCCAACACCGCGGCGCTGCTGGATCATCTCGGCGTGCAGCAGGTCGCGGTGCTGGGTCACTCCACCGGCGGCATGACCGCGGCGCGGTTCACGCTGATGAACCCCGGCCGCGTCACCCACCTGGTCCTGGAGGATCCCCTGGGCTTGGCGGACTACCGGACCGGCATCCCGCCGCAGTCGGAGGAGACGCTGTTTAACGCTTCCCCACGGCTAAAGCCGGGGGATTTCTGGCTCAGACGGGACCCCGCCCGCAGCCCCGGAAGGGAGGAGGGAGGGATGTCTTACGTCGTCGGCACCAGCCAGGATGCGCTCACCCTGGACCAGGATTACCCTGGCGGCATTCCGGTCGCGGTCTGCGGTGTAACCGCAGTGCTCGCAACGGAAGGTTCGTTCGGCCAGCTTGAGTGGCAGCTTGTTTCTCGCAAGACACTTCGAGCAGGTCATAGTGGTGTAGGCGGGCGGAACCGGCACCACCTTCCGGCCCGCCCGCTTGCCGTACCCGGTCAGCGTCCGCTTGAGAGCGCCGACCGTGGAGTCGGCCGCTTTGCGGGCCATGTCCGACTTCGCGAGGAACTTCGGCTTGAAGTCCTCGACCGCGATCACGTCATGGCCGGCGACGACCCGCTGCGCCCACACCCGGCCGTCGTGCGTGTTCTGCCGGGCGGCCTTCTTCAGCAACCGCGCGGCCTGACGCTCTGCCTGCCGGTACCCCCTGGACTGGGGGCCGTGGAGCTTTCCGCCGCGGGTGCGCCTACGGCGGGACATCTTCCGCTGCGCTCGGGCGACCTGCACGGCGCACCGCTTGCGGTGGCCGGCGTACGGGAAGTCATAGGCCGGGTCAGTGCTAGTCGCGGGCGTCTTGACGCCCCAGTCAATCCCGATGCCCCCGGTAGCGGGTGCGGCGGGAACGACCTCGCGGGTCACGACGAACGAGCCGTACCAGTGGCCGAGGTTGTCGCGGTAGACCCGGACACTGCGAGGCGCCGGCGGAAGCTCGCGGGACCACACCACCGGGATCGAGATGCCTTTGGGCAGGCACAGCCGGCCGTCGCGGACGCTGAAGCCGTTGACGGTGTACTCCAGCGACGGCAGCGAATCCTTGCGGCGCTTGAGTTTCGGCCTGCCACGGCCCTTGGCCCTGAACGAGGCCTCCAGGGCGGCGGCGTACGTCCGGAGCATCTGCTGCTGGGCTACCTGCGACCCTTCGCGCAGCCACGGGTTCTGAGGTCAGGTCGAACAACAACGTCGTGTACCGGTGCAACTACCACGTGGTGTGGTGCCCGAAATACCGGCGGAAGGTCATCACCGGGACCGCGGACGACCGCCTCAAGCAGATCATCCGCGACGTGTGCGCCGAACCGGACGCCCCCATCGTGGAACTGCAGACCATGCCGGATCACGTGCACCGGCCCGTGGTCCGCGACCCGCAGTACGGCATCCACCGCCTCGTCAAGCAGGTCAAAGGCCGCTCATCGCGGCTGCTACGGCAGGAATCCCCGCACTTGCACCGGCGCCTGCCGACCCTGTGGACCAACAGCTACTTCGTCGCCACTGCCGGCGGTGCGACCCTGGAGGCAGTCAAACGCTATGTCGAGAACCAGCGCAACGTCTAAGCAACTTCACCCTTACCTCCCCATGGCTGAAGCCAGGGTTTTCGCGGGCGGATCCTGATGAAGCCCGGCGAGATCGAGTTGACGCGGATCCTGTGCTCGCTTCCCTCCAGTGCGAGCTGGCGCGTCATCCCGATGATCGCTGCCTTGTTCGATGTGTGAGCCAGCGCCGGGAGGAGCTTGAAGCTGAGGGATCCGTTCAGAGAGGCCATGTTCACGACCACACCGCGGCTCGCCTTCAGCTGGGGCCATGCCGCACGGGTGAGGTAGAACACCAGGTCAACCTCGTCCTTGCGGGCGGCATCCCACTCCTCGTCGGTGAAGCCTTCGAGCCAGTGGAAGTGGGACCTGGCGGCGAGGTTATACAGCACGTCGATCCGGCCGAACTCGCTCACCGCCAGCTCGACGAGCCTCGCGCACTCGGCCGGGTCGCCGAGACGACACGGATGCAGCGAAACCATCTCGCCACCCGCGGCGCGAACCATCTCGACCGTCGCCGCGGCCGGCTCGACCGTCACGTCGCAGCCGACGACCGACGCGCCCTCACGGGCGAACGTCAGGGCCGTGGCGCGTCCCATGCTCCCGCCTGTGCCCGTGACCACGCAGACTTTTCCTGCCAGCCGGCCGGCCATCTCACCGACCCCCCTGAGCTGATACGGCGGGCTTCTCCCCCGCTGCGACACCCACCGCATCGGTCGAGACACCCAGGTCCTTCGTCATCGTTGTTCTCCTGTGCTTCTGCCGCTCAGATCGAGCTCAGCTAGGCGGGTTGAGTGCCCCACGATGGCCATCACACACGTGAGCGGTCCTCACCGGATCCCGGTGATTTCCGCTGGGCCGCGCGGGCGGGAGCCGCGAGCGGCCAGGACGCGCGTGTCCGGATTAGTTGATTTCGGAGGTGTCGATGCGCGACATGATGCGGTCTGCGGCCTAGCCGAGGCGTCGCAACTGCTCAGGCGACAGGACGTCGATAACCAGCGACCGCACGTGGGCCACATGCCCGGGCGCCGCTTCGGCGAGCGTCTGGAAGCCCTGGCCGGTCAGGATGGCACGGGTGAACCGCCCGTCCGCGGGGTCGGGTTCGCGGCGCACCAGGCCTCGCTCCTCGAGGCGCGTGACCAGGTGCGACAGCCGCGACAGCGACGCGTTGGTGACCTCGGCCAGCGAGCTCATCCGCATCCTGCGCTCCGGGCTTTGGGACAGCATGGCCAGCACCTGGTACTCGACCATCCCCAGATTCGAGTCGCGCTGCAGTTGCTGATCGATCGACCAGGGAAGCCAGGTCATCAGCCGGACCACGGAGAGCCAGGAGTCCAGTTCCGCCGCGGTCAGCCACTTCACCGGCGGCTCCTCGGCATCGCGCCGGGCTGCTTCGGTCACCGGATCAGAGACCTGACTCACCTGGGGAGGCCGAAGATGGTCGCGGCGTTGCCGCGGGTACGCGTCAACCGCAGCGGGGTCGCCACGCTCGTCGGACGGCCGACGATGGGAAGGTGCCTGATGGCCATGATGGTCGGCGCCCCCTAGGAAGGACTTGAACCATCAACATTATTTCTAACTTGCGTATTCAAGTCAAGTCTAGCGCTCTCCGGCACTGCAGGCATGGCCGCACTTGGGCTGGAACTCTAGGTTTTCGAACCGCCCTGGGGCGGATCGCGGACCAGATGACTTGTTTTCAAACTTGACCCATCAAGTTACTACAGCTAAGGTTTAGCTGAACGAAAGGTTGCGGTCTGCGTCCAGGCCGAGGCGTCGCAGCTGCTCGGGCGACAGGACATCGATGACCAGCGACCGCACGTGGGCCACATGCCCAGGCGCCGCTGCGGCGAGCGTCTGGGCCATCCCGCGCCTGGCCAGCCTGCGGCCCCAGACCCAGATCCATGCAGCATGACGCGACCGGCGCAGAGCCCCGAGCCCCACGGCCGCACCGGCACCGCGGCAGGCGGACAGCATGCCCACGCCCGGGATCCACAGGTGGACGTGGACTATCCCGCGGTCGCCGAGCTAGTGGCCAACGTCGCCACGGCGGTGGGTCGGCAAGCCGCCGCCATGTCCGAGGATGTCTACAAGGAGATACTCGGGGAGATCCCGCAACTGGACCACGACAAGCCGCTGCGCGCCCTGCTCGCCTCCAGCATCGATAGCAACGTGGCTGCGTGCCTGCAGATCATGCAGCACCGGATCGATCTGGCCGCCGTGCGGGCGCCGACCGTGGCCATTGAGCACGCGCGCCGGCTGGCGCAGCGCGGCATACCGCTGACCGCGCTGCTCCGCGCCTACCGGCTCGGGCACGCGCGCTTCTCCGACTGGCTGCTCACCGAGCTAGCCGAGCACACCGGTGACGCCGAGATGATGATCGCGACCACGCTGAGCTTGTCTAGGATCGTGGCCGGGTACATCGACCAGACCTCCGAAGAGATGGTCGCTGCCTACACCCGGGAGAGGGAGAACTGGCTGCGGAAACGGAACGCCGCGCGGGCGGCCCGGATCCGGGACCTGCTGTCCGGTGAGCGGATCAACGTGAGCGCGGCAGAAGCCGCCCTGGGCTGCCGACTGCGCCAGTACCACGTGGGCCTGGTGTGCTGGACGGCCGCCCCCGGCAGTATCAGCCGGCTGGAGTATACGATCAGCTATGTCGCCGCGAAGATAGCCGGCGCCGGTCAGCCGGTGTTCCTCCCCCGCGATGAATCCAGCGCCTGGGCCTGGCTGCCGTTGGGGATCCGGGATAGGTTCGACGCCGCCGGAGCAGTCGAGGCCGGGGTGGACGGCGACCTGCATTTCGCCTTCGGTGACGCGGCCCGGGGCGTCACGGGGTTCCGCCTGACTCACCAGCAGGCTCTTGCCGCGCAGGCGGTCGCGCTGGCCGCGGGTACCCCGCCGAGGGTGGTGACTTTCGGCGAGGTCGCGCCGGTGGCGATGATGCTCGGCTCGGCGGAGCTGCTGCGGGCGTGGGTGCTGGCCACGCTGGCGGGCCTGGCCACCGACGATGAGCATAACGCCCGGCTGCGGGAAACGCTGCTGACCTTCCTGCAATCCGGGGGCAGTTACAAGGCGGCGGCCGAGCAGATGATGCTGCACAAGAACACGGTGCAGTACCGGATCGGCAAGGCCGAGGAAAGTCTGGGCCGGGCGGCCGGCGAGAACCGCCACGACGTCGAACTCGCGCTGCGCGTCAGCCACTGGCTCGGCTCGTCCGTGCTGCAGCCCGGCGCTGCATCGGCCTCCGCCCGCGGTAGCCACGATTCACGGCCGCTTGGCTAGTTAATTTCGGAGGTGTCGATGCGCGACGTGATGCGGTCTGCGACCAGGCCGAGGCGTCGCAGCTGCTCGGGCGACAGGACGTCGATGACCAGCGACCGCACGTGGGCCACATGCGCGGGGGCGGCTTCGGCGAGTGTCTGGAAGCCCTTATCGGTCAGGATGGCGTTGGTGAACCGCCCGTCGGCCGGATCAGGCTCACGGCGCACCAGGCCTCGCTCCTCGAGGCGCTTGACCAAGTGCGACAGACGAGACAGCGACGCGTTGGCCAGGTCGGCCAGCGAGCTCATCCGCAGGGTCCGCTCCGGGCTTTGCGACAGCCGGGCCATGACCTGGTACTCGACCATCCCCAGGTTGGAATCGCGCCGCAGCTGCTGATCGATCGACCACGGCAGCCAGGTCATCAACCGCACGACGGACAGCCAGGAGTTCACTTCCGCGGCGGTCAGCCACTTGACTTGCGGCTTCTCGGCATCCTGGTGGGCTCCTTCGGGCATAGATCAAAGATACCGATCACTCGACGATTCAAGTGGAAGCTGTGCTCCGGCGGTGCCTGGGCGCGCCGGAGCCCTCCGTAACGCTCACGGTCAGACCTGGAACGGCTCGGCGCCGACCTGCGTCTGGACGGTCCAGGAGCCATCCTTGCGGAAGCTGGCCGCGGTGGCGTAGCTGTCCTCGAGGAACTGCAGGTAGGTCACTTGCCCGTCGACGACCTTCACCAGGATCGAGAACGGCGAGCTCACCACCTTGCCCAGGGAGTTGGACTTGTAGCGGAAGTCGCCGAATACGGCCACGTTCTCGCCGGAGGCGAACATCGTGGTCACGTTGAACGCCTGGTTTTCCCAGCGGGTGAACATCTCACCGAGATTTCCGAGGAAGGCCTGCGGGCCGTGTGAGGTGCCGGCCCACGGCATGATCTTGTTCAGCTCAGGGTCCTCGGTGTTGAGCGAGACGTAGGTGGCGTCGGGGGCGACCAGACGGTGGACGACGTCGGGATCCAGCAGGTTCTGCATCCACTGGCTGACGACCTCGATCGGACTGGCGGGCATGTCATTCTCCTTTTCGGGTTGGCGCCGGGTTAGGCCTGGAACGGAGGGATGGCGTGGACGACGGTCTTGGCTTCGGCGAACTCGGTGATCGCGAGAGGGCCGCGCAGCCGTCCGATGCCGCTTTGCTTGTAGCCGCCCTCGGCGAAGCCGTCGTTGATCGCCGCCCAGGTGTTCGTCCAGACGGTGCCGGCCTGGAGCTCGCGGCTGACCCGGCGGCTGGTGTTGATGTTGCTGGTAAAGATGCCGGCCGCGAGGCCATATTCGGTAGCGTTGGCGCGCGCGATGGCGTCGGTCTCGGTGTCGAAGACTTCGAAGGTCGCGACCGGGCCGAAGACCTCCTTCTGAACCAGGTCGGTGGTGACGTCCTCGACCTCGAGCAGGGCAGGCCGGTAGAAGGCTCCGGCGGCCAGGGCGCCGTCGGTCGCGGGGCCGCCGCGCACGATCGGCTTGGCGTAGGCCAGGGCCGCCTGGACCATGCCGTCGACGCGGGTGACGTCGGCCTTGTCGATGAGCGGCCCCATGTCCGTCTCCGGGTCCATCCCGTCGCCGACGCGCACGTTTTCGAGCAGGCCGGCCAGGCGGGTACGGACCTCATCGGCCACCCCGCGCTGCACCAGGATCCGCGAGCCGGTCATGCAGAACTCCCCGCCGAAGGTCGTGATCCCCGCCGCGAGCAGCGGGACGGTGCTGTCGAGGTCGGCGTCGTCGAACACGATCATCGGCGTCTTGCCGCCAAGTTCGAGGTTCATCCGCTTGAGAGTGGGGGCGCCGTTCGCGGCGACGATGCGCCCGACGGTGGTGCTGCCGGTGTAGCTGATGACCTGGACATCGGGTGAAGCGACCAGGTAGGGAGCGCCGGTGTTGCCGGATTCGGTGAAGATGTTGACGACGCCGCGGGGCAGCGACGTGACCTCGGCGATGATCTGCGAGACCAGGTGGGCGACGAGCGCGGTCTGCCCGGGCATCTTGACCGCGACGGTGTTCCCCGCGGACAATGCCGGAGCCAGGGACCGGATCAGCAGAGCCACGGGAGAGTTCCAGGGCACGATGATGCCGACGACGCCGGCCGGCTCGGCGTAGGTGCTGAACCACTGCCCCGGCGCGACCTCGGCCGAGATGCCGACCTCGGTCAGGGCCTGCGCCGCGGTGTGCCGGAGCGTGGGGCTCGGGGATGTCCCCTCGAACAGGCCTTCGGCAATCTTCTTGCCGTTCTCCTTGGTCACCAGCGTGCCCAGCTCCTCGGCGTGAGCCTCGAAGCGGTCGGCCATCTCGTTCAGGACCCGGTGGCGCAGGCTGCGGTCCCGGGACCAAGGCGAGGTGTCGAACGCGCGGCGGGCGGCCGCGATAGCCGCACGGGCCTCGTCCTCGCCGCCATCGGCCCACCGGCCCAGTACGGCTCCGGTAGCCGGGTTGATCGACTCTTTGACGGTGCCGGACCCGGTCCATTCGCCGTCGATCCAGTGCTTGGCGATCTCGCTCATGTGCAGGCTCCCTTGCTCGAGGCATACATTCGAGTCATTTGATGATTCAAGTGATACCTCGTTCAACTTGACCTGTCAAGTGAAGTGGAAGGTCAGCATCAATGGGACCGGCCTTGCACGGCCAATCTGATGTCGATTGACTTGATTATTCAAGTCATAAGATCGTCCAGGACGGGCCGGTGTTCCCCCTAGCGGAATCAGCCGCGCCGTCCGGTCCTGGGTAGCGATTTAGCTCATACCGTGCCTGCATGTCCAGTCATTCACTGCCCGCGGCGGCGTCCCGCTGTCCAGTCGTGAACGGCACGGCCTTCGGTCCGCTCGGCGCTGCGGAGTGCCGGGACCCGATGCCCTGGCTTCGAGCGGCTCAGCATTCCGCTCCGGTGTTCTTCATGCCTCGGTACGACATGTGGTGCGTCATCCGCTACGAGGACGTGATCGAGGTGCTTCGCGACCCAGTCACGTACTCCTCGCGCAAGACCATCAACCTGGACAAGCTTCCCCCGGACCTGCTGTCCGCCTTTCCGGACGGGCCGCCCGACCGCGTCCTCGTCTCGCTTGACCCGCCGGGTCATACGAGGCTCCGGGGACTAGCCCAGAAGGCGTTCACGCCCAAGCCGGACTGGCTGGGTTTCGGCGGGACCGACAAGCTGCGCGACTTCGT
>Ga0302180_10003761_pt1 | contig 11394 bp, 5 predicted proteins | sample I_Palsa_E3_2_FD_200575 | JGI IMG/M metagenome (GOLD analysis project Ga0302180, IMG submission 200575) | Peat permafrost microbial communities from Stordalen Mire near Abisko, Sweden - I_Palsa_E3_2 | ecosystem: Environmental > Terrestrial > Soil > Palsa > Peat permafrost | place: Sweden: Abisko... | reverse complement strand
GTGAATATGGCCCTAGGCCGCAGTTTTCGGGCAACCGAAGACCACGTCGTGGTGCTCAGCTATTCCATCTGGGAAAGCTACTTCGGCGCGCGCACCGCAATCGTCGGTACTGGCGTCCGCTTGAACGATGAGGAATACACCGTGGTCGGCGTAACCCCCCGCGATTTCTCGCTCGTCAGCAAAACCTCCGATTATCAGGCGCGCACGCGATTCGATGTGTGGACCAACCTGGGCCTCGCATCTCCTCCGGAAGCATGGACGCGCGGCACGCATCCGCTGTCCGTATTCGGCCGCCTCAAACCCGGCATTTCGCTGCAGCAGGCGCAAGCCGAACTCGACGGCATCGCGGGCAATCTCCGGCGCCTCTACCGGGATGATAACGATGCGAAGGGAATTGCAGCCGTTCCCATAGCAAAGCACGCGGTCTCCAACGTTCGCACCGCACTGCTGACGCTGCTCGCCGCGGTCGTCATGGTGCTGGTCATCGCCTGCGCCAACATCGCCAATCTGCTGCTTATCCGCGCAGCCGCCCGCCAGAAGGAGATGGCATTGCGATCCGCTTTGGGCGCGAGCCGCAGGCGTCTGGCGCAACAGCTGCTCACCGAGAGCGCCGTCCTGGCCCTACTGGGAAGCGGCTTCGGATTGGCCCTCGCGCTGCTGAGCGTGCCCGCCTTGACCGCACACTTGCCGGCGGATTTGCCACGCATTGCCGAAATTTCCGTGGATGGACGCGTTCTCGCGTTCACCACCCTCATCACCCTCGCCACCGGAATTGTGTTCGGGCTGGTTCCGATGGTCCAATCTCAGGGAGGAAGGCTGAACGCCCGCGGCGTTTCTTCCGGACAGTCCAGTCTGCGCGGCGCGCTGATTGTCGGGCAGGTCTCGCTCGCTTTGGTTCTGATGGCCGGCGCGGGCCTGATGATCAAAAGCCTGAGCACTCTCCTGCTGGTGGCACCGGGATTCCAAACCGAGCATATCCTCACAGCTCGTCTTTCGCTTCCGCCGCGATACGCCAACGGTCATCAATTCGGAACCGGCCAGCATCGCGGGATTTCCGTTTTCCTGCGCGAACTTGCCGGCCGCGTACGTGCCATCCCTGGGGTCCGATCTGCCGGCTTCACTGCGTATCTGCCGCTCGCCGGCACCAACAATAATTGGTCGTTCTTCATCGAAAGCCGGCCGCCTAACCCGCCCGGCGTTTACGATTCCACCGATTACCGGCCCGTCACTGCCGGCTATTTCGAAACCATCGGCATCCAGGTCAGGCGCGGCCGCTCGTTTGAAGCGCGAGACGACGAGGACCACGCTCTTGTGGTGGTCATCAATGAAGCGATGGCGCGCCAGTTCTGGCCCAATGAGAATCCGGTCGGAAAACGCCTGAAATTCGGCGATGCGCATTGGCGGACGATCGTCGGCATCGTAGGCGATGTCCATCACCAGGGCTTGGCAATCGCACCAGAGCCGGAGATGTACATACCGTGGGGGCAGGTTCCCAACGTGGAGGTTCGCCCCACTATCGTAGTGCGCTCGTTCATCGAGCCTGCCAGCCTGACCAGCGCCTTGCGCAAAGCAGTCGCGGAGGTGGATCCCGAAGTTCCCATGGATCAGGTCGCCACCATGGACCAACTGGTCTACGGGTCGGTGAGCGAAGTGCGTTTCCGCACCGCTGTTATCTCGCTGTTCGCGCTGCTGGCGCTGTTCGTTGCATCGATCGGAGTTTACGGCGTGATGAGCTACCTGGTCAGCCAGCGGACGCGCGAGTTCGGCATCCGCATGGCCGTGGGCGCGACCCGCGGCGCGGTGTTCGCACTGATCCTCAGGCAAGGCGCGAAACTCGCCGCCATCGGCGTCGCGATTGGACTGGCCGCCGCGGGGCTATGCGGACGGCTGATCGCCAGCTTGCTCTACGGTGTGGAACCGCTCGACGCCGCGACCCTAGCGGGAGTCTCGATCCTTCTCGCAGCGGTCGCGCTTTTCGCCAGCTACGTCCCCGCCCGCCGCGCCGCGAAGGCCGATCCGATGGATTCTCTGCGGTATGAGTAATCGCGCACCAGTCGTAATCTGAACTCTCGCCGTTCGGGTGGCTATAATGCTTCTGTGCGATTGCCATGAACAAGCAGCACTACTTTTTTGGAACTGATTCCACCGCGGCCAACCTTTCCCCAGGACATAACCGAGGCAGAGGCGGCCTTAATGAACGAGCACAGCGCTTATTTTCAGCGGCAGTTTGAGGCCGGCAAGCTGCTTCTTTATGGTCCGGTGATGGCTCCGGATGGGGCCTTCGGTTTGGCCATCCTGGAGGTCGGAGACGAAGCTGAGGCTAGGCAGTTCGGCGAAAACGACCCCTCGGTTCGCGCTGGCCTAAACGGCCGGCCGCAACACCGTGGCTTATCGAATCCGCCGGTATTAAGCGGCATGACGATGGGAGGCCAACCGAGTGCAAGAAGAAAAGAGGTCCAGGGACGTCGGCAAGAGGCGTCGGTAGCGCTGGCCGGGCGGGTCGGCGCCCATGACGGTCACGTCGTAGTCGTCATTTCGGCAGCTCTTCGCCAGCCTGCTCGCGCACCATGTAGCTGGCGTACCAGTCCGGCCAGTTCGGGTCGGCTTGACCGGTCCGCGCTTCGTGCTGCCAGTGGGCGGCCGCGGCGGTGCAGCGCCTGCGACAGGTCGCCCGCCGACGCGTACGTCGTGTGGCCCGCGACACGCCCAGGCAACCCGTGTGGTGACCTCGTGGAGCAGCCAGCCGTTGCCGTCGGGATCGCTTAAGGAGACGAACGAGCGGTAGCTGCGATGCTCGGGATCCGGACCGCTAACCCGTAGCCGCCCAAACACGTAGGGCTGGCCGGCGCCAGCGTGCACGCCGCCGGCGTCGTGGAACACCTCGGTCGCGTCGACGCCGTGCGCGACGAGTTCGGCGCGCGCAGCCTGGATGTCGGAGACGATCAGGTACAGGCCCTGGGCGAAGCCGGGCGCCGCCGCGGTGACGTTCCTGCCGAAGATGACCGAGCACCCGGAGCCCGGCGGCGTGAACTGGATTACGCGGTAGCCGTCACCGTTGGCATAGTCGGCGTCGAGCCGCCACCCGAACCTGCCGTAGAACTCCTTCGCGCGGTCGACATCCGAGACGGGGATGACGAACCACCTCGAACTTCATGTCGACTCTCGCCACTGCCGCGTCGTTACTACGAACTTCGCTGGTGCTCATTCCGGCCTCCCCGGTTGTCCTACTTCTTGTGTCGAGTGCTCGCTAGTGTATTATGCCTTGAAACAGGGCTGCCGGAGAGTGGCCATTTGGCGAAGGCGGCAGACCAAGAAAGGCGATGGTCTGCCCCATTAAAGTGAACCGTATTGCGCTTAAGGCAGTCCGGCACGGGGCGTTTCGACCGTGGTCATCAGGATCGAGGCATGATGGTTCGCGGATGCCTCGGCCTCGTGGAAGGTGGGCGCGACAGAGACGAATAGCGTGCGCCCGTCGTCGCCTCCTAACATGCAGGCAAAAACGCCGACTCCATCGATCTTCGATTCCTCCAGGATGCGGCCGCCCTCAGCCACCCGGATCAACCGGCCGTGGGCCGCATCGGCCACCCACACCGCACCTTCCGCGTCCAGACAGATTCCGTCCGGCACAACGGCCGCTTGCCGGAACATTTCACCGACATCGGTGGATGACGGGGGATCGCCGAAGGCAGCCCAAGTCCGACGCTCGTCCAACGAACCCAAAGCGACGTTGAAGGCGCTAAGCCGGTTCATCGTCGATTCGGCCACGATCAGCGTACGACCGTCCGGGGTAAGCACCATGCCGTTGGGGAAGCCCAGCCCGTCGGCCACCACTTTGGCAGTGCCGCCGGGCTCAACGCAGATGAGCACAGTGGTAAGGGCTTGGGCGCCACCCATGAGGTCGAAACCAAAATTGCCCACCCAGGCCCGACCGTCGCGATCGACGAGCATGTCGTTCAAGTGCCACAGGGCAAGGCCGGACAGATCAGCATGTTCGACGAGTGAACCGTCGCCCTCACGCCGCAGGATCTTCCGATCGCGCATGGACACGATCAACATCCGGCCGTCGGGCAGGAACCCGAGCCCCGAAGGCTGCTGGGGTACGTGAGCCAAAGTCTCTGCCGCGCCGTCCATGGCCACGGCGAGGACGCGGCGCGTGTAGAAGTCGGAACGTAGAGCCGCCCGTCGCGCCATCGTGGGCACTCGGTGAATGACAAGCCGCCGATGAGGGTCGTAAACGCCGGCATCGTGATTCCCCGAATCGCCCGCAAGGCATCAAGAGCTAATGTGGAGGGTAACATGAAGACCTTTGGGGCATCGCGCCACCGGCTTGGCGAAGGCGGCAGACCACGAAAGGCGATGGTCTGCCCCACCAAAGTGAACAGTATTGGAGCTAGCTGTGACAAAAAGCGAAATCAGTCGCGCAACGCCCGCACCGGATCGGTCCGAGCCGCGCGCCACGCGGGCAAAAAACACGCTATCCCGGCAGCCATGGTCATCGCCACGAATGCCACCCCGAAGGCAAGCGGGTCGCGCGGAGTCACTCCGTACAACATGCCCACGATCAGCCGCGTCAATGCCACCGACGCCACCGCGCCCAGCGCCAGGCCGCCCGCGGTCAACGCCATGCCTTGGGACATCACCTGCCGCAACAAATGCGGCACCCCCGCGCCCAGGGCCATCCGCAACCCCAGTTCGCGGGTGCTCTGCGACACGGTGTACGACATGACGCCGTACAGCCCTATGGCGGCCAACAATAACGCCAATCCGCCAAACACGCCGAGCATCGTAACGGCCACCCGCTGTACCGCTGTCGTCCGGTCGACTTGTTCCTGCATCGTGATCACTTCGCTGGGCGCCAGGTTCGCGTCGAGCTTATGTATTTCGCGGGCCAAAACCTTCGCTATCGTCTCCGGGCCTAGCGGCGTTCTCACTTCCAACGCCTGGCCCAGGGCACTCTGGCGCATCGGCACGTAGAAGAACGGCTTCGGCGTCTCCCGCAGACTGCGGTACTTCGACATTTTCGCGACGCCCACTACGCGCATCCAGCGCCGCTTGACCTGCAAACGTCCGCCGACCGGATCCTGTCCGCGCCAATATTGGGCCGCCATGGCCTCATTTACTACCGCCACGAGCGGAGCGGTTTCGTTGTCCGCACGCGTAAACTCGCGGCCGGACACCACGGGAATGCCCATAGTCGCGAGATATCCCGGGCCCACCTCGTTGTATTCGACCGTGAGTTGTCGGTCGGGCGCGGTTTCGTAACCATCCACAGCGATCTCCGCGGAAGAATAACTCCCATAGCTGAAGGGCGTGGTGCGCGCGAATGCCGCCGATTGCAGGCCGCCGAGCCCTTGGAGGCGGTCGATCAACTCGTCTTGAAAAGTCTTGATGCGCTGGGCATTGTAACCCGCCGAGCGAAAATCGATGCCGGTGGTCAGCACGCCCCGCGTCGAAAACCCGGGACTGGTATTCTGCATCCCCCGCAGGCTTTCGAGCAACAGGGCCGCGCCCACCAGCAAAACGAAACTGAGCGCTACCTGGACCACGACCAGGCTCGACCGTGCCGCCGCTCGCCGGCGCCCACCGACGACTCCGGCCGAGTCCGCCTTCAGCGATGAAACGAGATCGATCTTGCTGGCCTGAATTGCCGGCGCCAGCCCGAACAGCAGCGTGGAGATCAGGCAAACTCCGGCGCTCAAGGCCAGAACGCGCCAGTCGAGTTCGCCGGGCAGGGTCATCGTAACGCCTGCTCGCGCCGGAAGCAACAGCGCGAGCAAGTTGCGGCACCAGTGTGCCATCGCCATGCCGCCGATTGCCGAGATAATCGCAAGGATCGTTCCCTCCGTAAGAAGTTGTTTCAACAGGCGGCCCCGCCCGGCTCCGACCGCCAGACGAACCGTCATTTCGTGCCGCCTCCCGAAAGCCCGGACCAGCAGCAGATTGCTGACGTTCGCGCACGCGATCAGGAGTACGGAGACGACCACCGCCAGCGCGATTCCCAGCGTGGGCAGCAAGGCGCCCGCATTATTGAAAGGGGTCTTCCACAGCGGGAACAACTGGATGCCGCAGCCGCGATTCGTGGCTGGATAGTCGACTTCCAATCGCTTCGCAACTGCTGAAATCTCCGCCTGCGCCTGCGCCGGAGTCACGCCCGGCTTGAGTATCGCGAAGCCTTCAATCCAGCGCGCGCCGCGATCCTCCAGCTTGTATGTGGGCGGGTCGAACCGCTCCTGCATCGAGGTGGGCACCCAGAATTGCATCGCCCAGCCCACGAAGGTCCCGTAGAACCCTTCGGGCGCAACACCCACAATGGTATGCGGCATGCCGTTGAGCATCTGCGTCTTGCCGATAATTCCGGGATCGCCGCGAAAACGGTCTTGCCACATCCGATAGCCGATTACGGTCACGGGGTGAGCGTTGCGCCCGAAGTCCTCGCCCGGTTCAAAGCCGCGCCCGAGCACGGGGCGGACTCCCAGCGCTCGGAAATAGTTGGCCGACACGACACTGCCGGTGGTACGCTGGGCGCGCTCGCCGATAGCCAGCGTAACTCCCATGATCCGGTCCACGATAAACGTGTCGAATAGCGTACAGTTCTTTTGAAGATCCACAAAGTCGGGCCAGGAGAGATCGTCCAGGCCGGCCACGCCGCGGTTGGTTCCGGCCATGGCCATCATCCGCTCCTGGTGGGCTACCAGCGGAAACGGACGCAGCAGGATGCCTTCAATCCAACTGAAAACAGCCGCATTCGCGCCGATTCCCAAGGTCAGGCAAAGGATCACCAGCAGGGAGAGGCCGGGACTGCGCCGCATCATGCGGAAACCGAAGCGCACGTCCTGCCACAGCAGTTGGATGGCCGGAAGCCCGTGAGCTTCCCGATAGGTCTCCTTAACCTGAGCGACGCCGCCGAAGCGCCGCAGAGCCGAGGTGCGCGCCTGCGCGGATGTCATGCCCTTGCGGACGTTTTCAGCGGTTTCCAACTGCAGATGAAAATGGAGTTCTTCATCCAAGTCGCGTTCCAGGCTTCCTTTGCGAAGCCAACCGGTAAGCCGGCACAAAAGCACACGAAGCCGGGTCATGACGCTTCTCCCGCTTGGCTGCGAAAGCGGGCGAGGATGCCGGATATGCGCTCCCAGTTTTCGGCTTCGGCGGCGAGTTGTTTTCTGCCAGCCCGCGTGATGGAGTAGAACTTGGCGCGCCGGTGGTTCTCCGATGAGCCCCACTTAGAGGCAATCCACCCCATCTGTTGCAGCCGCAGTAGGGCGGGGTACAAAGTGCCCTGGTTCAACTCCAGCGCGTCACCGCTGATCTGCTCGATACGGCGGGCGATGCCCCACCCATGCTGGGGGCCGAGTGTGTCCAGGGTGCGCAGCACCATGAAGGCCAGCGAGCCGTGCAGTACGTCCGTTTTTTCTTTTGCCATAGGATGCGCCAAAGGATGCGCCATAAGATGCCCTTTTGGTTGACTACAGGAGTATATAACGGTTTCCTGTTGGGAGTCAACAGGAATGCGCGAGATGGATTGGACCCGTGCTATACGGGGCGGGTCTGGAGACCCGCCGCAGGCGTGGACGCCCGCCCCACGCGGACTCTGGGTAGTGGCGTATTACAGCCCAGGCTTGGACGGCTCCGGCCGCTGCCGGACCGCCGGCTTGCGCACCTGCTCGAAATACTGCTGCACGTAAGCCTGCAACGCAGCCGGCACTTCGTCGCGATTGATCTCTCCGCCGGCCTCGGCGTGGTGCGCGTCGCGCTGGGCGTAAGGCGTGCGCAACTGCTGATTGCTGTTCTCGACTTCCACCGTTAGCTCACCGGTGACGTTGGCGGCACGCTTGCCGATGATCTCGCTGATCTTGCCCATGGCGGCAAGCTGTTCAGCGAGCTTCACGTCTTTGCTGCCGTCCTGCCTGCCGATGCCGCTGCCGGGCTGCTTGGTAGCAGGCTGCTGGCCGCTTTCGCCAGGGCTGCCGGATTGCGCGTTCTGCGCGTTCTGGCTGTCGTCTCCAGGTTGCCCGTCCTTGGCGTCGGCCTGTTGCCCGTCTCCCGGCTGCTGGCCCTGTTTGCCGTTCTGTGCGCTATTGCCGGACTGGCTTTTCTGCTGGTTCCCGTTCTGCGCGCCCGCCTGCTGCTGCGCGCCCTTGGCGCCGCCCTGCTGCCGCATGCGATTCATCAAGCTGGACATGGCGTCACGGAATTTGCCAAGCAGGCTGGAATTTTCGCCGGAATTGCCGGTAGCCTGCTGGTCTTCGCCCTGGCCCTGTTTGCCGGCCTTGCCGGCGGAGGGGCCCTTCTTGCCATCGGCGGACTGCTGGTCGCCCGGGTTGGCGCTGACACCCTCCGGTTCCTCACCCTTGTTCTGTTCGCCTTCGAGCTGGGTGGATTGCGCCAGCTTGGAGTTGTCCGGGCGGCTGGCGGCGGTCTTGTTATCGACATCCGGCACGCCTACGGTGTCGAGCGCGGAGTCGGGCGCAGCATCCAATTCGCCGGGACCCTTCTGCTGGGAGTCGTCGAGGGAGAAGCCGGTTTCCGCGGGGCGCTTGGGATCGTGCGGGGCCTGGTTCGGGCGGTCGTGCGCGGCCTGGCGCGCTTCGGTATAGCCCAGTTTGTCCTGCAGCATGCGAGCCAGCGGCGCGCGCAGATCCAATCGGCGGTCCAATCCATAGCGCAGCGCAAACAGGCTGCCGGCCGCAAGCGCCAGCGCCGCGGTTCCATACAGCGCCCGGGGCATACGCATGGGGATGGCGCGCTGCGGATCGACGCCGGCAGCAGTGCGTTCGGCTTGCGCCCGTTGCGCGCGCCGCATGCCGCCGTCCCGATCGCCCCGCTCTTCGGCGGCGAAGAACAGGGCCGTGGAAAGGGCGTCGGCGAGTTGGAGGCTGTGGTCCACGCGCTGTGCCACCCGATAGGGGGACGGTGCGCTCCGCCATGTGAGGTAAGCTCCGGCGGCCAGGGTGATCGCCGGCAGCAGAATCAGCCAAGCCCAACTCAGGATCTGGGTTCCCAACAACAGAAGCAGGATAAGCGTGGCCAACGCTCCGCTGACCGCATACGCGGCATGACGCATGGCCTCGTTGGCGAGTATGCGGCGGCGGGCGCGTCGGACCGTTTCGAAGACCATGAGTCCCAAGTTGCTTTCATTATCGCAAAATCGGGAGCTCGCCCAAGCACGAGCGGTTCATAAGCGCCGTGCGCGCTACAATAACAATAAACAAAGCGGAGGGATTGAATCTGTTGAGAGTTTTGATCGTTGACGACGAACCCGCTCAGCGTAGCGGACTGGCGGCTATGGTGTCAGCCTGGGGCATGACGGCGGAAACCGCCTCCGATGGCAATGAAGCACTGGAAGTTCTGGGGCGGAACCTGCCGGACGTGATCCTGACCGACCTGAACATGCCCGGGCTGGACGGTTTCGGCCTCCTCGAAAAACTGCGGGAAATGGGCGATATGCCGCCCACCATCGTACTGACGGCTTACGGCAATGTCGAAACGGCTGTGCGGACCGTGCATGAACTGGGCGCCTACTGGTTCCTGGAGAAGCCGATTCAGCCGAAGAGCCTGGAAGTGCTGGTGAGCCGGGCGGCCGCGCATGCCAGCCTGGGCAAGGACAAGCAGACGCTGATCAGGCAACTGGCCAACAACGGTTCGCTCGGCGAACTGGTGGGCGGGTCGGCCAAAATGCGCGAAATCTTCGCGCTGCTGCAGCAGGCGGGGCCGAGCAAGGCGTGCGTGCTGATCACCGGCGAGAGCGGTACGGGCAAGGAGATGGTGGCGCGCACGCTGCACAAGCTCAGCCAGCGGCGGCAGGGGCCGTTCATCGCCATCAACTGCGCGGCGCTGCCGGAAACGCTGATCGAGAGTGAATTGTTCGGGCATGAGAAGGGATCCTTTACGGGGGCTTCCGAGCGGCGCTCGGGTTGCTTCGAACTGGCGCAGCACGGGACGCTGTTACTGGACGAGATTGGCGAGATGCCGCTGCCCACGCAGGCCAAGCTGCTGCGCATCCTGGAGGATTCCAAGGTGCGGCGCCTGGGCGGCAAGACGGAATTCGAAGTGGACGTGCGGCTGGTGGCGGCCACCAACAAGGTGCCGGACGAAGCCATCCGGGGCGGCCATCTGCGGGAAGACCTGTTCTACCGGCTGAACGTTTTTCATGTTCACCTGCCGCCGTTGCGCGAGCGCAAGGAGGATGTGGCGCCTATTTCCGAAGCGTTGATTGCCGGCCTGAACCGCAAGCACGAATGCCGGGTGACAGGCATTTCGCCGGAGGTGCTGGAAGCCTTCGAGCGGCACGCATGGCCGGGTAATGTGCGCGAATTGCGGAATGTGCTGGAGCGCGCGGTGATTCTGGCGGGCGAGGGGACCATCGAGCTGAAGAATATTCCCGCGTTCCTGCAGGGCCGCGCCACCATGGCGGCAGCGGCCGGCGCTACGACAGCCGCGGCGCCCGAGGAACTGGAATCCGTGCGTTTCAGTATCGGGACCACGGTGGGGGACGCGGAGAAGGGCTTGATCCTGAGGACGCTGGAGCACACGCGCAACAACAAGACGCGCGCGGCGGAGATTCTGGGCATTAGTTTGAAGACGCTGCATAACAAGCTGAAGGAGTACGGGGGATAAGAGAGAGGCGCCGGCGGTTTAGCCGCCTCGCGCATCAAGATCTGTCATTCGATGGTCCCACTTAAATCGATTCGGGACGAAAAAGATATAAGAGAAAACAGTTCAAATGACGCGGCCGGGTGTACAATTGCTGGAAACCGGGTTCCCATCAAATAGAGGAGCTTATCGTGTTATCCAGCCAATCCCGATGCACCCAACTGGTTTGCGGCGCAGGTTTGCTCATCATTTCGACCGTCGCAATCCGCCTCGTTAGCCGCTCATCCAACCCGTCTGTTGTGCATGCACAACAGACGGTAACCTGCGCGCAATGGGCGAGCTCCACCAGCGATATTCCGCCGATACCGACCGTAATTGACGGGACTTGCGCAGTAATCCCTCCGGACTTTAAGGGAACGCCACTGCAAGGATCGCTGGACCTGTACTCCTGGATCGCGTTCCTCGCAGTTAACTGGCCCGCCGCGCAAGGAACCTGCCTGGCCGATACCGCCCTAAGCATCCTCACATCCGCGCCGAACCAGGTTCCGCCGGTTTGGACTACCTATCTTCAGGACAGCGACGTATTCGTGGCGGCGGGCCAGCAGCCCGCGAACTGGTGCTTCGCCACGGCCGCTACTAAGACGCTGAAGGCCAGCGCGGCTCTGGGCAAAAAGCAGCGCGCCGCCGAGCGCTCCTACCGTCTGGCGCATCTGCCGCCGAAGGTTCTGGCGCTGGCGAAGAAGAATCCGGAAGTGCGGCTGTTCCTGCACCGCAATGCCAAGACCGCGAACGGGACAGCGCTGA
>Ga0302180_10003757_pt1 | contig 11402 bp, 8 predicted proteins | sample I_Palsa_E3_2_FD_200575 | JGI IMG/M metagenome (GOLD analysis project Ga0302180, IMG submission 200575) | Peat permafrost microbial communities from Stordalen Mire near Abisko, Sweden - I_Palsa_E3_2 | ecosystem: Environmental > Terrestrial > Soil > Palsa > Peat permafrost | place: Sweden: Abisko... | reverse complement strand
TCACCGGCTCGCGCTCGTGGAATACCCGTTGAAATTCGGGCTCGAGCCGATCCGCGACCTCTCCCAGAACTTCACGAACGGTCTTGCCCAAGTGGTCGGCCGCGGGAATGCCGTTGATTTCCGCGAGGGCACTGTTGATGGCGATATAGCGAAACTCACGATTCAAGATACACAGGCCCACGGTGGAAGAACTAAAGTAGGCGGCGAGTAATTTCTCCGGCTCGGCGAGTGCTTCGGGGCGCGCGAAGGGAATCAGGTTGTCTGCAGCAAAGTCGGAAGGATTAGTCGCCACGGCGAAACCTCCTCCGCGCGATCAGTCGACGGTTCTGAGCCATCCCTGGCAGACGATAGGTTAAAACAAGCGAGAGGGGAGACACGGCGCGAAGAAAGCGCGAGAGATCGCCGTGTCGATGGCAATGAGAACTACATGGATGCGTAGTCCCAGCCACATTTGACGGTGTGAACCGTCCCGGCAAATCAAAGTGCAAGCGTGTGACGCTTGAGGGGTACACAGATACTACTCCCCGTAGCCGCCTCCCCCTCAAAAGGCGGACCCGTACGAATCGGGAAGCATTATAACCATAGAATCGTTGGGATTTAATGTTTTTTCCGTCTTGATACGTTTTCAGGAACTGTTTTGGGAATCGAGCGGCAGAGTTCGTCTTACGCGGGGGCCGATTGCCGGCCGGAAACCGGGAGCCGGGAACTATAATCACCGCATGGCCAGAGGGTGGGAAAGCAAGTCGGTGGAAGCGCAGCAGGCCGAAGCGAGCGATAAGTCGGCCAAGCCGCATCCCGCGATGAGCGCTGAAAGAGCCGCACTCTGGCGCGAGCAAGAGTGCCTTCGACTGTCTCGCCAGAGAGTTCTGCAGCAGATGGAAGCCAGCCAGAATCCTCGGCACCGCAAGCTGCTTGAAGACGCGCTGGCTGATCTGGATGAGAAGTTGCGGATGCTTCAGGCCTGAGGTGAGAACGCTATCGTCACGTATAATGACTTTTTTATGCCAGACTTTCTATGACAGCCTACGTTTATGTCTCTCTCAAGAAAAGCGTCCTCGATCCGCAGGGCAAAACCATTCAGGGCGCCCTGAAAAAGATGGGCTACAAGGGTCTGGAGAGTGTTCGCCAGGGAAAGTATTTCGAGCTGACGATCGATGGGGGACTCTCGCGCGAAGAAGCGCAGGCCGAGGTCGAGCGGATCGCCCGCGAAGTCCTGACCAATCCCGTGATTGAAGAATTCCGTTTCTCCCTGGCCGAGTAAGCATGGGTCGAATAGGCACGGGCCGGGGAATCCTTTGAGGTCTCTCCATGTGTGGCATTGTCGGCTACGTCGGTAAGAAGAGTGTAGTCCCCATCATTATCGAGGGGCTGCGGCGGTTGGAGTATCGCGGCTACGATTCGGCGGGCATTGCCGTCGCCGGCGATGCCGACGGATTGCAGCTGCGGCGCGCTGAGGGCAAGCTGCGCAACCTGGAAGAAGTGATCCGCCAGAAGCCGCTGAACGGCACCTATGGCATCGGGCACACGCGCTGGGCCACGCACGGACGCCCTACGGAAGAAAACGCGCATCCGCATCGTGACTGCACCGGCAAGATCGTGGTCGTGCACAACGGGATCGTGGAGAACTATCTCAGCCTGAAGAAACAGCTGATCGCAGAAGGCCACAAGTTCACCACCGAGACTGACACCGAAATCATTGCCCACCTCATCGAGAAATATTCCGCAAGCTCAGGTGACGGCCGGCGGCCTTTGCTGGAAGACGCGGTGCGGCAGACGGTGAAACAGATCACCGGAGTTTTCGCTTTGGCCGTGATTTCCAGCGACGAGCCCAACAAGATTGTCGTGGCCCGCAATGGTCCTCCGGCGGTGATCGGGCTGGGGAACGACGAATATTTCGTGGCCTCGGATGTGCCAGCAATCCTGAATCACACGCGCGACATTTTCTTCCTGGCAGATGGCGATTTGGCCGTGGTCACGCCCGACGGTGTGCATCTTTCCGATTTCGACGGAAGGCCGGTCCGGCGGCAGATCCAGCACGTCACCTGGGACCCGATCCTGGCGGAAAAAGGCGGATTCAAGCATTTCATGCTCAAGGAAATTTACGAGCAGCCGCGCGCGGTTCGCGACACCGCACTGGGGCGCGTGTCGCAGGATACGGGGCACATTTTTCTCGATCAGATGGAAATCAGCGAAGCCGAGTTCCGGGCCGCGCGCAAGATCAACATCATCGCCTGCGGAACCAGTTGGCATGCTGGGCAGGCCGGCAAGTTCATGATCGAATCGCTGGCGCGCGTGCCGGTGGAAGTGGATTACGCGAGTGAGTGGAGATATCGCAATCCCATCGTCGAGCCGGAAACGATCACGCTGGTGATTTCACAGTCAGGCGAAACCGCGGACACGATCGCCGCCCAGCGCGAAGCCAAGGCCAAAGGTTCGAAGACACTGGCCATCTGCAACGTGGTGGGATCGATGATCACGCGCGAGGCCGCGGGCACGATTTACACCCATGCCGGGCCCGAGATTGGCGTGGCTTCGACCAAGGCGTTTAGCGGGCAACTCACCGCGCTCTACATTTTCGCCATGTATCTGGCGCAGGTGCGCGGCACCATGACTGCCGAGCAGTCCCAGGCGGCGATGCTGGAACTGACGCGCATTCCCGGAAAGCTGGAAATTGTTCTCGCTCAAGACGCGGCTTGCGATGAGTTGGCCAAGCGCTACCAGAAAGTGCACGACTTTTTATTTCTGGGCCGCGGAATTCATTATCCGATCGCCCTCGAAGGCGCGCTCAAGCTGAAAGAAATTTCCTACATTCATGCCGAAGGCTATCCCGCGGGCGAGATGAAGCACGGCCCCAACGCCTTGATCGACGAGAACCTCCCGGTGGTAGTCATAGCGACGCGAGACGTGAATAACCCCGGCTCCGTGCAGCGCTATGAAAAGACGACTTCAAATTTGAAAGAGGTCAAAGCGCGTTCCGGAGTCGTGATTGCGCTGGCGACCGAAGGCGACGAAGAAATCAAAGAAGCCGCGGATCACGTTCTCTACGTCCCCGCCGCGCCGGAAGAGTTGTCGCCGATTCTGGAAATCGTCCCGCTGCAGTTGCTGGCGTATCACATTGCGGTGCGCCGCGGCTGCGACGTGGATCAGCCGAGGAATCTGGCGAAGTCGGTCACAGTGGAGTAGCGCGCGTTTTGCGACGCGACCCTCTGAGTCCCGCGCGCTTACGGGTATGACGTGACAACCGTGACTGAATCAGAACTCGACCGAATCAATGTCGTTGAGCCTTGATCACAGGCTGCCTGCAAGGCCGTTGCTCCTCTTGCGGGATTGTTAAGGCTTCCGAAAACCGGGCCGAGTTTCATCGAATCGCGATTGGCGGAGGGAGTCCCTGTCGATACCCATTGAAGATTACGCGATAATCGGCGATTGCCATACGGCGGCCCTGGTCTCGAAACGGGGTTCGATCGATTGGCTCTGTCTTCCATACTTTGATTCGGGGGCCTGTTTTGCGGCGCTGCTCGGCACTGCTGAACACGGGCATTGGTCGATCTCACCGGCGGGGGTGGTCCGAAGCATTCGTCGCCAGTATCGGGACGGAACTCTGATTCTGGAGACGGAGTTTGAGACCGAAGACGGATCCGCGAAGGTCATCGATTGCATGTGCATGATGTCGCGCCAGGAGGCGCCTGAGCTTTTGCGCGTGGTCGTCGGCACTCGAGGCCGGGTCCAGATGAAGTTGGAACTTGTGATTCGATTTGATTACGGGTCTGTGGTGCCGTGGGTTCGGCGGACCGAAAATGGGATCTCGGCTATCGCCGGTCCAGATATGATCCGGCTGCGGGCGGACGTGCCGCTTCACAGTGAAAATATGAAGACGGAGGCGGAGTTCACTATCGCGGAAGGACAAAAGGTTGCGTTTGATCTGACCTGGTATCCCTCGCAACAGCGTGAACCTGTGCCGGTAAACATTGACGAGGCGATTCAGAACACGGAAAGATGGTGGCGGGAGTGGTCGGATCGCTGTAGTTATCAGGGTGAATGGCGGGACGCGGTGCTACGGTCGCTGATCACACTAAAAGCGCTGACGTTTCTGCCCACGGGCGGGATCGTCGCAGCGCCGACAACTTCATTGCCCGAGCTTTTGGGGGGCGTGCGGAATTGGGACTACCGGTTTTGCTGGGTGCGAGATGCAACCCTGACTCTGCAGGCGCTGCTCAATGCCGGATATTTAGAAGAGGCGCGAGAGTGGCGGGAATGGCTTTTGCGCGCGGTCGCGGGCAGTCCAGCTGAACTTAACATCGTTTATGGCCTGCGCGGTGAACGCAGGCTCACGGAACTGGAACTGCCATGGCTGCCGGGATATGAAAAATCTATCCCGGTGCGAACCGGCAATGCCGCTTACAAACAATATCAACTGGATATCTTTGGGGAGGTGACTAACACGCTTTTTCAGGCGCGCGAAGCCGGGCTGGGGCCGCCCCAGCATGAGCGTAACGACGTCGCCCTGGCGATGCTGGAATTCCTGGAGACGGGCTGGGAGCAGCCGGATGAGGGCATTTGGGAGGTGCGCGGCCCGCGGCGGGATTTTGTCCATTCGAAGATGATGGCATGGGTCGCTGTCGATCGCTTGATCAAAATGGCGGAACTGGGCCGGTTCGCGACGGATATTCCCCGATGGAAAAAACTCTGCGATGCCATTCATGCGCAGGTTTGCCGCCAGGGTTTCGATGCGGATATGAATTCCTTTGTGCAGTATTACGGCGGCAAACACCTCGACGCCAGTCTCCTGATGATGCCACTGGTTGGGTTTCTTCCGCCGGACGATGCACGGGTAATCGGCACGGTGAAAGCCATCGAAACTCATCTCGTGGAGAATGGCTTTGTCGGACGCTACACGCAAGATCCAGCCGTAGACGGTATGCCCCATGGAGAAGGAACATTTCTGCCTTGCTCATTCTGGTTGGCGGACAATTACGAGTTGCAGGGCCGCCATCAAGAAGCCGTGCAGATGTTCGAACGGCTGTTGGACATTCGCAACGATGTCGGCCTTCTATCCGAAGAATATGATTCAATCGCCAAACGCCAGTTAGGCAATTTTCCTCAAGCGTTTTCTCACGTTGGCCTGGTAAACACAGCCTTCAATCTTTCCGGGCGATCAAGCCGATGAAGCGTCATTCCGAGCCGCCACAGTGCTACGCAGAGCGCGAACGCGCTCTCTACTACCCAAACCGGCGCCGCTCCCACTCTCCGCAGCAGGAATGGGAAGAAATTCCACGTGGTGATGTGGACGTAATCCCATGGGTCCTGGGTCATGGCTTCGGTGTTCAGGCCCCAGACGTCCATCTTGCCGAGGGCAAAGGCGGTGATGTTCTTGAAGCGCAGCGCGATCACAAATGTGGGATGGCCGAGCGTCTCCATCTGGTAAATCTCGAGCGGCAACCAAAACGCTAGCGACGCAATTTGAATCACGAAACTGGCGGCGATGAGGACGATTGCACCGCGCCATATCCAGGGGCTCAGATTGGCGCGATGGCGCAGCAGCAGAGGCACGGCGAGGAACGCCACCATTTCCACCGCGGACGAAACGTAGCGATCTCCCCAGGAGAAGTCGCCGGCCCAGAAGGCGTAGCGCGCGTAAAAACTGATATAGCCGGCGAGGAGCAGCAGCGTGGTCACGGCGTAGGCGCGGACTTGGGGCGCCAGACGCCTCCACAATAAAATCAACAGCACAAGAGCCAGCGCCAGCAGCGGGTCAAACAGGAAGATTGATTTCTCGGGCCTGAAGAGCGCTCCCAGAACGCCCTCGTGAAAGGGTGTGGTCCACGGAAAGTTTGCAGGCAGCGTAGGATCCTGCAAGCGCTGCTCTTTCCCGAAAAGCGAGACGTAGGTGTTGGTGAACGAGCCGAAGCGGTAAAACTGGTAGAGACGATCGACCGCCAGAAAAAAGACGTAGACCGGCGCGGCAATCTTGCAGTATTCAAGGAGCCTCGGCCACAGAGCCCGGCCCCTCAGTTGCTCAAACCAGAGAACGGCCAACAGGAAGACGCCGCCTGCAATCAGATCGAGCCCAGTGGTCAAGCGGGTTAGCAGATTCAGGCCGAGCGCAGCGGAACCCACAAAGAGCACTCGCCGGCTTCCGCTGCGCAGCCACTCGTACTGATACGAAAATCCGACGAGAGTCAGCAGCAGGATGTAATTATTCTCCTGCATGTTCTGCGTGTAATGCAGGTGAGTGGTGCAGAACAGCAGCGCTAGCACGCCGGCCACTCCCTCCTTCAAGGTGAAACGAAACTGGCGCAGCAAACGAAACGCAATCAACGCCGTCAGCACGTTCACCAAAATATTGGTGCTATAGCTGACGACAATGCTGCGCACGGCCGGGTCATCCTCATAGTCAGAAAAGACGGGCCAGTGCGCGATCCAGGTGCCGGCCAGGTCCGCGGGGAGCATGAGCAGCGACTGGCCAATGCCGTACCAGCTATAAAGTTGCCCGCCGCGGCCGTGCAGGCCGAACTCAGGATACTCGCTGGGAAACACCTGTGGCTCGGAAGTCCAGAGCCAGTGCGTAGCCTGCAGGCGGTGCATCGTGTCGGCGGTGCCGAGCTCGCCGGATTGCACCACGAAAGCCAGCAGTCCCGCCGCCAGACACAAGAGAAATAAAGGATGCCGCAGGCACACGCCCAAGCGTGAAGTCATCGCCTTGGATGGTAACAAAATGGGCGCGTCTGATCTTACGCGTCTGATCTTAGAGGTCGGGATATAAGCTCTGCGGTAGACTGGAGCGGGAAATTTTCAATGGCCAAGTGCTTAGCTTGCGGAACCGAGTTATCGAACAACGTTCGCTTCTGTTCTTCCTGCGGAAGGCCAGCTTCGAATACGGGCGCGGACGACTTGGCTACGATTGATCTAGCAGCCACCGCGACATCGCCACTGCCTCCGCCATCGTCGCGGAGTTCTTCGTCACGACCTCCCTCGCGACCGCCGAGCTCGCGGCCTTCCAGTTCCGCCGAGTACTTGCTGAACGAAGGCCGTTTTCTTCCCGGGAGGCTGGTGGCATCGCGTTACCGCATCATCGCCCTGTTGGGCAAAGGCGGCATGGGTGAGGTCTACCGCGCGGATGACCTTACGCTCGGTCAGGCAGTCGCTTTGAAGTTTCTGCCTGACGAAGCCGCGCACGATGAAGGATTGGTCGAACGCTTCCGCAACGAAGTGCGAATGGCGCGGCGAGTTTCACATCCCAATGTTTGCCGCGTCTACGACGTGGGCGACGTCGACGGCCAGGTATTTTTCACCATGGAATACGTCGACGGCGAGGATCTGGCTTCCTTGCTGCGGCGCATCGGGCGTCTCCCTCCGGATAAAGCACTCGACATCGCCCGGCATCTTTGTGCCGGACTCGCGGCAGCCCATGCCAAGGGCGTTCTGCATCGCGATCTAAAGCCCGCCAATATCATGCTCGACGGGCGCGGGCAGGTCGTGATCACGGATTTCGGTCTGGCCGGAGTGGCCGACGACATTCGCGGGCAGGAGGTGCGCAGCGGGACCCCGGCGTATATGGCTCCCGAACAATTAGCGGGAAAAGAAGTCAGCACGCGCAGCGACGTTTACGCGCTGGGGCTGGTGCTCTACGAAGTATTCACGGGCAAGCGGGCCTTCGCGGAAAAAACCGCAGGGGTTCTGCAAGGACGCGGCGACCGTACACCGAGCCGGCCCTCATCGGTAGTGAAAGATCTTGATCCGATCGTCGAGAAAGTAATCCTGCGGTGCTTGGAGACAGAACCGTCGGCACGTCCCGCCACGGCTCTGGCGGTGGCAGCGGCACTGCCGGGCGGCGATCCGCTGGCCGCAGCTTTGGCTGCTGGAGAGACACCGTCGCCGCAACTGGTAGCGGCTTCCGGCGAAACCACAGGCCTTCGTCCTCGCATCGCGGTCGCCTGCCTGGCTGCGATTCTGATCGGGCTTACGATCGGAACCTACCTCACCATCCGCTACAGCGCGCTGGAGAAGATGCATCTCGAACAGACTCCTGAGGTGCTGGCACACCGGGCGCGCGAGATCGTGGCACAACTGGGGTACGTGGATAAGCCGGAAGACACAGCTTTCGGATTCAACTACGACACGGACTTCCGCGACTCAGTGGAAAAAGAAAGCAAGTCCCCGCCGAACTGGGATGAAGTTCTTGCTGGACGTCCAACGATTCTGGAGTTCTGGTACCGACAAAGTCCGGATCTGATGGCGCCCGGCGGGTACCGGGACAGCTTCCTGATTCCGGGCATTGTCAGCGAAGAGGATCCGGACACCACGTTATCGGCCATGGTCAACCTGAAGCTTGACGCCAAGGGCAGGCTGATCTACATGCAGGCCATTCCGCCGCAGAAGGACACGACTGCGCCACCGACCACTCCTCCCGATTGGAACTCTTTGTTTTCCGCCGCCGAAGTGGACCTTTCGAAACTGCAGCCCACGCAACCGCAATGGACTTCGCTCGGCATGGCCGACGCGCGCGCTGCCTGGACCGGGGTTTGGCCGGGTTCGAGCCGGCCGCTGCGAGTCGAAGCCGCCGCATGGCACGGCAAGCCCGTGTTTTTCGCGATGATCGGCGACTGGAACAAGCCCTGGCGGATGATCGCTCCCGAATCCGCCAACGAGAAGAAGAACCGGGCGAGCCAGACGATCAGCTTTCTGCTTCTGATCGCAATCCTGGCGGGGGCCGCGATGCTCGCTCGCCGCAATTATCGCCACGGCCGTGGCGACCGCGAAGGCGCGCTGCGCCTGGCTGGGGTCATGTTCGTGCTCGAAATCGCACTATGGCTGTGCCGCTCGCATTTTGTTCTGGGATTTCAAACCTTCGGATACCTCGTCCTGGCAATTGCCGCCGCGCTGCTGTGGGCTGGCGGGATGTGGATGCTCTATCTCGCCATCGAACCGTGGATTCGCCGCAACTGGCCGCAGTCCATCATCTCGTGGAGCCGCCTCATCTCCGGTCAGCTGCGCGATCCGGTGGTGGGACGCGACATCCTGTTTGGTGTTGCATTCGGAACTCTCTGGCTCGTGATCTTTCAGCTGGGAAATATCCCGCTGGCGCGGCTGGGCGCGGCGCCTCAGTTAAGTTCCTTGGCCTACCTGCTGGGCGGACGCCAGGCGCTGGGCCAGTGGCTGGTGCAGATTCCTTCCTCGATTTTCGGAACCATGCAATTCTTCTTCCTGCTGCTTCTACTGAAGGTAGCAGTCGAGTTCCTGTTCCGGTTGGTGGGACGAAAGGCCTGGCGCGCCGATTGGATTGCAGCGGTCTTGTTCGTGACGATCTTTGTCGGGATGCGCGGACTGCAAAGCACACACCTTGCCGTAGATATCCCGGTCATGCTCCTCATCTTCGGCATCCTCGCGCTGATCGTGCTGCGCTTCGGTTTAGTCCCCGTGGCCGTTGGAGCGTTCACCGTGGATATGCTCGGGAATGTTCCCCTGACTGCGGACTTCTCGGCTTGGTACATGAGCACAGCCGCGCTGGCGCTGCTCAGCGTGGTGGCCCTGGCAGGATGGGGTTTCTACCACTCTCTGGGCGGAGAGCCGTTGTGGCAAGTGGAGATGGAGTAGAAAAGCTTTCCCCTGAGAGGATTGGGGCCCCCGACTGACCGTCCGCCCATTCACATCAAGCTGAACGCTTTTTTCATGGCATTGGAAGCCGCGGCGCAGGCCTGTTCCAATGGCAGCCCGCGCAGGGCTGCATTGAATGGCTCGGCCTGAATGGGCCCGTCGTATCCGATCTGGAGCAGGGCATCCAGAAACTGTTTCACCGGGATCACGCCAGTAGCAGCGGGCAGTTCCCGGTGGTCATCACGATATTGATCGAGCGTGAGGCCGGTCGGAGCGTCGTTCAGGTCCACGGTGATCACATCCTGCCCGCGCAGAGTCAGCAGATCCTGTTGCGTTTCCTGCGCGTTGAACCAATGCCAGCTGTCGAGCTGGATGCCGAGATTATCCGTACCGATGGCGACCAACAGCTCTTTCATCTCGCTCAGCGTGTGAATGAAAGGATGTTTCTCACTTCGCCAGAGCGTGCGCGGCGAAACATATTCCAGCCCGAGTTTCTGGCCGTGATCGGCGAGAACTTGCGCGCACAGCCGCAGGCGCTCGGCATGCTGGCGAAAATTCTGTAAATACGTGAGATCGTCGCTGCAGGGCAGTACCCAGGTGTCAACCCGCCAAATCCCTGCCCGCTGGAGAACCGCCGCAGCGTCCGGAAGTTTTTTCAGGTCAGAATTGAAGGTATCGGAATCCTTGCGGAATTCGACCGGCAGGCCGGCCGCTCCAAACTTCAGATTTCGTTTTTGAAGATCATCGACAAGACGATGCAGGCCATCGTCGTTTAACGAAGCGAGATAGCTGATGTCAGGATCCAATCCCTCGAAGCCGTGCTTGGCGGCTAGTTCGACGGATTCAGGAAAGCTGGCGTGAAAGCCCAATCGCCCCAAGCTCAGGATTGCGTAAAACTTGCGTTCCGGTGCGGACGTCGCGGCGGCGATGAGTCTGCCCGTCACCGAAAGTGCAATGCCGGTTGCAGATCCCGTGACCAGGAACTGACGCCGGGTAATTGAATTGGACATGGCTGAATGATTGTAGTCGCGGCAGGCGGCCGTTGCAGCGCAAGCTTGGGGCATAGCGTTTGCGGCAGCAGCTTTTGGGGGCGCAGCGCTTCCAGCGCGCGATGCAGGCAGTCAAGCTGGAACGGCTTCAGCCGCTGCGGCGGGGCCTCGTTCATTGCACATTCCTTTCGCGCGACCGTTGACCTCCGTCGCCGTTCGGCATAGCATTTCCAGAGCCGCAACGGAGGTTCGCTATGCGGACTGCGATCGTCACAATCTTCGTCTTAATCAGCTTGCCGTGCGTCCTACGGGCGCAAGAGCAGCAGCCAGAACAAGCGCAGCCGCAGCAACAACCCCAACAACATAACCGTCCACCCGCAGCGGACGGAGGCGTGCGCGAAGTCCTCGAGAGCATCGTGGTGCCTCCCATGTCCGGCGCGCCCTTCACAGCTACGCTCGACACCGAGTGGGTGAAGTATGCGGCCGATGGCGTGACCATAACGCTTGCCAATGAACGCCACATCGCGCGCGACGGGCGCGGACGAATCTACGAGGAACGCTGGTTTCTCGTCCCCAAGAACGGCAAGGCCAAGTCGGAGATGAACTGGATTCAGATCGCCGACCCCAAGCTGCGCACGCAGTACAACTGCAGCACTCAGCGTCACATTTGCGAGCTTCGCACCTACGACCCAACCGACGACATTACGGCCGCTGCGCCGCTCAAGCCTCTTCCTGCCGGTGCGAGGTCGGCGGATAACGTGTCTGTCGAGGATCTCGGAGCTCGGAATATCGCCGGGATCGATACCATCGGCCGACGCG
>Ga0302180_10003749_pt1 | contig 11412 bp, 12 predicted proteins | sample I_Palsa_E3_2_FD_200575 | JGI IMG/M metagenome (GOLD analysis project Ga0302180, IMG submission 200575) | Peat permafrost microbial communities from Stordalen Mire near Abisko, Sweden - I_Palsa_E3_2 | ecosystem: Environmental > Terrestrial > Soil > Palsa > Peat permafrost | place: Sweden... | reverse complement strand
GCACTTGAACGGCTGGTAGCGGCCAAAGGAGTGGCCGATCCGCAAATGCTGGAGCGAACACGGCAGGCTTGGCGGCACGCGTGCGAACGCACGCCGCACGGCACGCCCATTGAACTAACACCCCACGATTATGCCGAATGAGGAAATGCCAATGAGTGAGATACGCCGCGTCGTCACAGGACTGGATTCAGGAGATAAGGCGGTAGCGGTGCTCGACAGCGCACTCCCGCTCAAGCCCGGAAGAAGCGCCAACCCGGCGGCGGTTCTGTGGATCACCGATTCCAATCCGGCCGGCTATTCTTCGGCGGATACGGCGAGGCCGATCGGCATACCGCCGCCCGACAACGGCAGCATATTCCGCGTCGTCGAGTTTTTGCCCACCACCGATGCCGAGATCGCGAAAATCGATCACACCCACATGACCAGCGTCATCGGAGATAAAACGCCGGCTCGCGGGCTGCCGCCGAAACATCCGTTCGTGCACCGCACGCGCAGCGTGGACTACGCCATCATCGTGTCGGGCGAAATCGACATGCTCCTCGACGACGAGACCATCCATTTGAAAGCCGGCGACGTCGTTGTGCAGCAGGCGACCAACCATGCCTGGATCAATCGCGGCGACAAACCTTGCCGCATGATCTTCGTGCTGTTGGATGCGAAGGAGCCTTAGGCGAGCCCAGGTGCTTACAACATGCCGAGAACGTGCGGGAGCCACAGCGAAATGGCGGGGATATATGTGACCATCGCCAAGAAAATCAGCATGGTCGCTAGCCACGGCAGCACCGCGACTGTGAGCTCGGTGATGCCCATTCCGGTGATGCCGGAGGCAACATAAAGGTTCAGACCGACGGGCGGGTGACAAAGCCCGACTTCCATGTTCACCGCCATCAGAATGCCGAGGTGAACCGGATTGACGCCGAGCGTGGCTCCCATCGGAAACAGGATGGGCGCCATGATCAGCACGATCGCGGCGGGATCCATGAAATTGCCGGCGGCGAGCAGCACGATATTGGTAACGAGTAGAAACGCGACAGTGCCAAATCCCTGCGCGGTCATCCACTCCGCCATGGATTGCGGGATCTGTTCCGAAGTCAAAAGCCAGGAGAACACGGCGGCGTTGGTGATGATGTAGAGAATCATCGCGCTCATGGACGCCGCGGTAAGGAGAACGGACGGCACGTCGGCAAACTTGAGTCCCCGGTAGACAAACACCGCGATCACGAACGCGTAGACCGCTGCTACGGCGGCAGCTTCGGTGGGCGTGAACCAGCCGGAATAAATACCGCCGAGCACCAGGACGATAAGGAATAGTCCCCAAAAGCTTTTCCGGAAGGCCCGGCCGCATTCGCGCCAATCGGCTCGCGGCATGCGGGGATAATCATTACGCCAGGCCCGATACCAGGTGGTGGCGCCGAGCATCGCCGCAAGTATCAGGCCCGGGAAGACTGCCGCTACGAACAGCTGCCCGACCGAAGCCGATTCGACCACCGCGCCATTGGGTCCGCGCGGCTGCATGCCACTCGTCGCCACGGCGTAGATGACAAGGTTGATCGAAGGCGGGAATAAAATGCCGAGCGCACCGGACGTCGCGATCACGCCGGCGCCAAACCGCGGCGGATAGCCCTTCTGCAGCAGGGCCGGCAGCATGATCGAGCCGATGCCGACGACAGTGGCAACGGAAGAACCGGAAATCGCGGCAAACAGCGCACAAGCGACAACGCCCGCCAGTCCGAGGCCGCCATACCAATGGCCGATGAGCGAGGTGGCAAAATCGATCATGCGGCGGGCGACGCCGCCGGCGGTCAAGAAATTTCCGGCGAGGATAAAAAACGGAATCGCCATGATCTCGAAACGGTCGATGCTGGTGAACAGCTTCAGGCCCACCATCTTGGGGTCGACGTCGGAGAGGATGAAAAGATAGGTCAGAACCGAGAGGCCGAGCGCAATCGAGATCGGCATGCCGGTCGCCATCAACGCCAGTAACAGTGCGAATAGAAGTTCGGCGCGAACCGTGTGCGAGAGCTCGATGAAGTGAAGTCGCCCGGCAAAACAGATGAGCGCGAGCGCGATGGGAATGACAATAATCAGCGTGGCAGTAACCGCGCCGCTCAGCGGGCGGGCTTCGGGCTTGACGCTCCGCGAAAGGCTGATCATCGGGCGGCTGTCGCGACGGTGGCAGGCGGTCTTTCATAATCCAGACCGTGGCCCTGGCGGGGAACGCGGCCGGTGCGCAAGAACCGCCACAACACCTGCAAGAACCGAAAGCACATCAGATAAGAGCCGAGCGGGATGCACAAATAAATGATCCAGCTCGGCCATTCGAGCTCCGGCGAAACCTCATCCGGGTCGAGTTCGTGAACGTAAATCGCACCCAGAGTGCCGATCGCGCCGGTAAAGAGCGCGCCGCAGAGAAGCGCAAACACGATCACCGGCTTACGCGCCGCCGGCGTCAAACGCTTGACCAACACGTCGACGCCGACATGGATGCCGGTGCGCACGCCGAGTGCGGCGCCGAATTTCGCCATCCAGACGAACATGTAAGTGGCGAGCTCCTGCGCCCAGGAGAGATCGATCGCGGCTAGCCAAACATAAGCCTGATCCGCGGCGACATGCACATGCGTGAGACCACGCGCGCCGCCCCACCGCGACAATTCAGCGAAGTTGCTTGCGCCGTAGCGGTGCAAGACGGCGACGAAGGTCAAAACCGTCGCCGCCGCGATCAACGTGGCAATGAGCCATTCTTCGAGTCGATCAAGCAGGAGGCTGAGGAGCCGCATGATTCGTACTCAATCCGCCGGGCTGCGGGATCGAGCTATGATTGCGGCGGCGTGAACCCGGATGCCTTGTAGATTCGCTCGATGAACTCCTTGCCGAACCGGCTTTGCATCTCGGTGTGGACCGGCATCAACTTGGCGATCCACGCCTTCTTCTCGGCATCAGTTAAAACATGCACCTCGGTTTTTCCGGAGGCCTTGATCTTCTCCAGCGCGTCGGCGTTGTCCTTAGCCGCCGTGTCATTGAAGAAAACGGTGGTTTCTTTGACGGCGTGGTCGAGTTGCGCGCGCACGTCCGGCGGCAGCGAATGCCAGAAGTTCTTGTTGGTGATGAGCGCGTAAGTGAGCCGGCCGTGAAGCGAGACGGTGAGGTTCTTTTGCACCTCGTAGAACCTCTGCGTCAGTATGTTGGATGGCACGTTGTCTTCGCCATCGACGACGCCGGTCTGCAGCGACTGGTAGACGGCCGAAAACGGCAAGATTTGCGGCAGCGCTCCAAGCTCGCGCGCCACCGCATCAAGAACCTTGCTGCCCTGGATGCGCATTTTCAGGCCGCGGAAATCATCCGGCATGATCAGCGGCCGGTTCGCGGTGAAGACGAGAGCGCCGTTGTCCCAATAGGCGAGCGGCGAAACGCCTTTGGCCTCGAGCTTGGCGTTGAGATCGACCATCATGGGGCTCGCCATCATCTGGCGCGCGTGCGCGTCGTCGCTCATCAGAAACGGCAAGTCGAAAATGTCGAACTCCTTGACGCCGAGTGGGCCGAACTTGGAGATCGACGGTGCCAGCATTTGCACCGAGCCGAGCTGCAACGCCTCGAGTTCTTCCTTGTCCTTGTAAAGCGATGAGTTCGGGTAGATTTCGACTTTGACGCGGCCGTTAGTGTACTTCTCGGCAAGTTCCTTGAACAAAACGGCAGCTTTGCCCTTCGGCGCATCAGGCGTCACGACATGGCTGAATTTGATGACGATCGGTTCGTCGGCCAGCACAGGTTTTGCGAGCGCGAGGGAAAGGATTGCCGCGAGCGCAATGGCAAGGCGTTGCATGATTTGTCCCTCCCAGCCGGCGACCTCAGACGATGAACGACTGTACCAACTGTGGTTGCTTTTTTGCGGCGGCCTATTGTCAGGACTGTGTTCTAAGTTTTGCCGGTCCGCAACCCTCGTCTCAATCAGTGCATCGCGGCATCTGCGCGCGGAACGAGCGCGCCGGGATGCCGGATAACGTCCCCCGCCAAACGGTGAGCGGCAGCCGCCGCTTCGGCCACAGCCGCGCCGGTAAGCCGCGCCGCCAAATATCCGGCGTTAAAACCGTCGCCGGCCGCGGTGGGATCGATCGGCACCATGACTTCGGGCACCGGGACGAATTGCTGGACGCCCGCGGTAGCGACCAGTGCGCTGTTGGGACCGTTCTTGACGACGATCTCACCGATGCCGAAGGCTTGCAGCCGCGCAACCGTCGTTTCCGGACTGGGATCGCCCCATAGCACCGCTTCGTCATCGAAGGTCGGAAGCGCGATGTCGACCCGCTTCAGCGCTTCCATGAAGACGGCGCGGGTGCGGCTCAAATCACCTTTCCAGCCGCGCGGGCGGAAATTGCCGTCGAAAGCGACTTTGGCCCCTTGCTGACGCGCAGCTTCGAGGAGCGCCAGGAAACGGCCGACGCCGTTGTTCGAATAAAGCGAGAGCGTGATGCCGGAGAAGTAGATGAGCCGCGCCGCGACCATCTCTTGCGCCACCAGCATCCAATCGGGGCGCTCAAACAGCTCACGCGCCGGGGCGTCTTCGCCCCAGTAGCGAAAAACGCGTTCCCCGCGCGGGTCGCTCTCAACCAGACAGAGCGGCGGCAGCTTTCCGGGCGCGCGAAACATAAGCTTTGAAGAAAGCCCCTCCGCGGCAGCAAGGGCGACGATGCTGTCGGAATAAGGATCGTCGCCTAGCGCGGTCGCGAACGCGACATCGATGCCGGCGCGGGCGAGATAAACCGCCGTGTTAAAGGTGTCGCCGCCGCACGAAAGCGCGAATCTACCGTCCGCCCCGCGAGCCAATTCGACCAGAACCTCACCGACGCAAACGGCCCGCGCCTTCTCGGAACTCATCATCTGGCCTCCTGCCGCGACGACGCGATGCCGCTAGCAACGAAATAGCCTAACGCGCTCAGCGTGGCGATGCAGAAACTGACCGGCCAATCGGTATAATAGGCGATGACGAGCCCAAGCCATGCTTCGGCGAGCGCCAGCACAGCCGAAAGCGCCACTCCACTCCAAAGCCCGGTCACCAGCCGCTGTGCGGTCGCCGGCGGCCCAACCATCAGGGCAAACACCAGCAGGATGCCGACGATCTGGGCGCTTTCCGAAACCGCCAGCGCGACGATCACCAAGAAGGCGATGGAGATGAAGTTCAGCGGCACGCCCTTGGCTTCAGCGAGTTCCGGCTGCAGGCTGGCAAAGATGAGCGGCCGCATGATCGCCGCCAATCCTGCGAGCGTCAGTACCGCAAGCCCTAGGAGCGTGGCGATGGTGGATCGGTCGACCGCGAGGACATTGCCGAACAGAAGCGCCGTCGCCTGGGTGGCGAAGGCCGTGTAGTAGTGCAGGAACAAAAGTCCAAGCCCCAGAGCCAAGGCCAGCACGACGCCAATGGCAACGTCGCGGCCGCTGATGCGCTCGCCGAGCGCGCCCATGGCCACGCCGGCGGCAACGGTGAGGCCGACCAGACCCCAAATCGGCGCCACGTCGAGCAGCACGGCGCCGGTTGCTCCAGCAAAGCCGATATGCCCAAGGGCGTGCCCGGCGAAAGTTTGTCCCCGCAACACCAGGAAATAGCCGACCAGGCCTGACACCACGGCAGCGATGCCGGCGGCGGCGAACGCATTCTGCATGAAATCGTAGTCAAGCATGGCCGTGATCGTGGTGGTGGCCGTCATGCGCGTGGTCGGAATGCTCCACGCTGCGGCCGCGCGACAGCACAAAGATCTGGCCGTCGGTGCGCACGACGTTGATGTCCGTGCCGTAAAGTTCGGAGAGCACCGGCGTCGTGACCACTTCGTCGATCGTTCCGAGCGCGGCGCGGCCGTTGCCGAGGTAGAGGACGCGGTCGAGCGCACCGATCAACTGGTTAAGCTCGTGCGCGCTAAACAACACGGTCATGTTGCGCTCGCGGGCCTGCCGGCGGACCAACTCGATCACCGCCTCCTGATAATGGTAGTCGAGACTGATCAGCGGTTCGTCGAGCAGCAGGAGCCGCGGCTCGCCGAGGAGCGCTTGCGCCAGTAATAGCCGCTGGCGCTCGCCGCCCGACATTTTCGACAGCGGCCGGCGGCTCAGCTCACTGGCGCCGGCCGCCGCCAGCATCGCTTCGATCAAGGCGCGGTCAGCGTGCGTGAGCGAGGGGACGCCCCAGCGCTCGCCGTGCACGGAACTAGCGATGAAATCGAGGCCGCGAATGCGCAGGTCCGGCAACACAGTGCGAACCTGCGGCAGGTAGCCGATTTGCCGATTGCCACGGCGCGGCGATTTGCCGAATACACGGATGGCGCCCGAGCTTGCCGGCACCAATCCCAGAATGGCCCGCATCAGCGTGGTCTTGCCGGCGCCGTTCGGCCCAAGCACACCGATGAACTCGCCCTGCCCGATGGTCAAACTGGTGTCCTTGAGCACGCTGCGGCCACCGAGCTTGATGGTCGCCCGATCGAGTTCAATCACCGTCATGAAGATGGGCTGGCCAGTGCGTGCTCGGAGGCATCAAGCTCGCGTTGCATCCACTCCTGAAAGGTCATGTCCGGCGGGCGGATTTCCGTTACGCCGACCACTGGAATATTCGAGGCGCGGGCGACCTCGACGAGATGCTGGACCAGTTTGTTCGACGCCTGCTTGTTGTAGAATAACACGCGCACCTTGTGGGTTTTCAGGTCGCGTTCGAAGGCGGCGATGTCGCGCGCGCTCGGCTCGGTGTCGTTCATGATGGCAAGTTGCAGGCGCTCGTTGCGCATTCTAAGTGCGAGCGCATCCGCCATGTAACCGAACACCGGCTCGGTGGCCGTCACCGCGACGCCGGCGAATTTTGCTCGCAGCGCGGCGATCTTTTCGTTGATCGCGGCAAGCGACGCGACGAAGGTCTTCAGCCGCGCGGCATAGTCATCGGCATGGGCGGGATCCGCCTTGGCCAGCGCCGCAGCGAGCGCGCCGGCGACCGCCGGCATTGTGCCCGGCTCGTACCAGAGGTGCGGATTGTCGCCCGCGCGCTTACCAACGAGGTCGGCGGCGACAATAACGACCCGGTCGGGACGCGGCGAAGCCGCGAGCAACTTCACCATCCAGGGATCGTAATCGGCGCCGTTATAGATCACGATTTGCGCGTCCGCGATCTGCCGCGCGATGGCGGGAGAGACCTCAAACAGATGCGGATCCTGATCCGGATTGCTCACAATGCTTGAAGCAGCGACGCGGTCGCCGCCAATCTGTCGAGCAACGTCGCCGTAGAAATTCTCCGCCGCGATGACGGCCATTTTTCCGTCCGCCGCGTGCGAAGCCGATAGGGCGTTCGAAGTGAAGAGAAGCGCAGCCGCAATGCCAATGAGCCGCTTCATCGAGATCTCGGATTTTCCTTTAAAAACAACGCGAATAGGCCAATGATGTAACATTATAACGTTTCAGCCGCAATGTCTGTCTTCGACGCCCTGGAGACAATCGGATCCGCGCAGGATTGGGCAGCCCCACGGTCACAGGATTGCAAAGGCTGAAGTTTTACGCGGACGGCGGATTACCTATATAGCCGGTGCAGGAGGGATCGCATGTCAGAACTATCTTCGGCCGGCAAGATTCCGGTGACCGTGCTCACCGGCTATCTCGGCGCCGGCAAGACCACCTTGCTCAACCGCATTCTGTCGGAGCCGCACGGCAAGAAATACGCCGTCATTGTCAACGAATTCGGCGAGATCGGCATCGACAACGACTTGGTCGTCGGCGCCGACGAGGAAGTGTTCGAGATGAATAACGGCTGCATCTGTTGCACCGTTCGCGGCGACCTTGTGCGCATTCTCGACGGCCTGATGCGCAGGAAGGGAAAATTCGACGCCATTATTGTCGAGACCACGGGGCTCGCCGATCCGGCGCCGGTGGCGCAAACCTTCTTCATCGACGAAAATGTCGGGCGCAGGACCAAGCTCGATGCGGTGGTCACCGTCGCCGATGCGAAATGGCTCAAAGATCGGCTTAAGGATGCGCCGGAAGCCAAGAATCAGATCGCCTTTGCCGACGTGATCCTGATCAACAAGACCGACCTGGTGTCCGTGGACGAACTAAGCGATGTCGAGGCGCGGATCCGCAGCATCAACCCCTACGCCAAGCTGCACAAGACCGAACGGGCGAAAATCCCGCTCGATCAGGTCCTCGACCGCAAGGCTTTCGATCTCGACCGCATCCTCGACATCGAGCCGGATTTCCTCGCCGGCGACGGGCACGCTCACCACCATCACCACGAGCATGAGCACGGCCACGACCACGAGCACCATCACGGCCATGGCGGGCTCAAGCACTATCACGACGAAGACATGCAGTCGGTTTCTCTCAAGACCGAGCAACCGCTCGATCCTGACAAGTTTTTCCCCTGGGTTCAGAATTTGGTGCAGACCGAAGGCCCGAACATCCTGCGCTGCAAGGGCATTCTTTCATTCAAGAATGACGACCAGCGGTTCGTCTTCCAGGGCGTGCATATGATCCTTGATGGCGATCACCAACGGCCGTGGAAGAAGGATGAGCAGCGTCTCAGCCGCGCCGTATTCATTGGCCGCAACCTGCCGGAGGAGACAATCCGGAAAGGTTTTGAAAGCTGCATTGCGTGACGGCTGCCCAATTCGTCATGCGCGGGCGTTAATGCTTTCATGACCGATAGCCGCAGCGAGACAGTTTCCGTCGTTGAACGCACCCAGTCTGTGGCGGCGGCTGGCGCGGTCATCGCCACGCATTTCCTCGGGCGCACCGCCGTGTTCGTGCTTGGCGAAGAGGCCATGGTGTTCGCCGAGCCCGAAGGTGAACCGCGCCGGGTCGACGTCCATGCTGGCGCGATCCTCGCCACGGCGGCAGACGGAAAGCGCATCGTCTCCGGCGGCGACGACGGTAAGCTCGCGGCAACGAACGCGAAGGGCGAAACCCGGGCGCTCGCGACTGACGCAAAACATCGCTGGATTGATCACGTCGCGCTAGGACGCGCCGGCGCTGTCGCCTGGTCAGCTGGCAAGACGGCTTTTGCCCAAGGCAAGGAAGGCAAGGAGCTGCGACAATTGGAAGTGCCATCGACGGTAGGAGGCCTGGCCTTCTTGCCAAAAGGCTTTCGCCTCGCCGTCGCCCACTATAATGGTGCGTCGCTTTGGTTTCCCAACGCGACCGGAGCGGCCGCCGAGAAGCTCGAATGGAAAGGCTCCCATCTCGGCGCGACGGTGAGTCCCGACGGCCGCTTTCTTGTGACGACCATGCAGGAGCCAATGCTGCATGGTTGGCGGCTTGCTGACGGCAAGCACATGCGCATGTCCGGTTACGCCACGCGGGTGACGTCGCTGGCCTGGACAGCCGATGGCGATTGGCTCGTCACGTCGGGCGCGACGCAACTGATCCTATGGCCCTTCCAGGGCAAGGACGGACCCATGGGCAAGGAACCGCGCCTGCTGGCGCCGTCGGACCATCGCGTCACGACCGTTGCCGCTCATCCGGGTCAGGCGATTGTCGCCACGGGCTTCGACCACGGTATGATCCTGCTTATCCGCGTTGCCGACGGCTCGGAGATCCTGGCACGAAAGGCAGCCGCCGCGCCCGTGACCGCGCTCGGCTGGAGCCCGGACGGCCAGTTGCTTGCCTTCGGCACCGAGGACGGCGATGCCGGCATTATTGATCTCAGCTGACGGCTTAAGGGGAACAGCGTGTTTCTGAAACTCACCGCCGGCGGCGAATTGTTGTTCGAAGACCGAAGCAATTTTCGTGCTTTCAAGCTCGTGGTCGAGGGCGCGCCCGATCGGCTCGATGCGGTGCGCAAGGCGACCGCGGGCAAAGCCGAATTGCCGGACCCAGAGACCGCCTGGATCTTTCAGGATACTTTGCGCCAGTGGCCAGGCGTCGACGGCGACACCGGATGGCAGCAGAATTTCTCCGGTATGATTGAGAAAGCGCGACCGCACGGCTGGATCGACGACAAGCGCAAGGCCATCAAGGCCCATATCGAGTGGGTCGCCTGAGCTGACGACGCGGAACCCCGGCTCCGCCTGTCCGTTAACTAACAACCATTTCTGCGCCGGGAACTCGCATGAAGACGATCAGGATAGGGCGCGTTGTCGCGCTTGCCGTTTTGTGCGCCGCAATCGGGCACGCGCGGGCTGCCGATACCACCGGCTGTACGCCGCAGGAGCGGCAGCAAGCTGACCAAAACAGCCCGAGTCAAAGGCTCAACGACACGGCGGCCGTCATATGCCCGCCGGATGTCGACCCGGCCATGAAGGCGCCGACACCGAGCACCAGCGATAAAGCCGTTATCCCGCCGCCGGGCACCCCCGGCGGCAATCCCAACGTCCAGCCGAAATAGAAATTCTCCCCGCATCGGGAGAAGGAAATCAGATCACGTATTGGCGCAGCGGCGGATAGCCGTTGAACCCGACCGACGAATACGTTGTCGTGTAGGCGCCGGCGGCCTCGATCAAGACCTTATCGCCGATGGCGAGCGACACCGGCAGGTTATAAGGCGTCTTCTCATAGAGAACGTCGACCGAGTCACAGGTCGGACCGGCGATGATGCAGGGCGCTGTATCGTCGCGGTCCTTGGTGGTGCGGATTGGATAGCGAATCGATTCGCCGATCGTTTCGGCCAAGCCGTGGAATTTGCCGATGTCCAAATACACCCAGCGCACTTCGTCCTCGGGCGAGCGCTTGGCGATCAAGACCACCTCGGCCTCGATCAGGCCGGCATTGCCGACGAGGCCGCGGCCGGGCTCGATGATGGTGTTGGGCAGATTGTTGCCGAAATGCTTGCGCAATGAGCGGAAGATGGCCTTGCCGTAGGATTCAAGCTTTGGCGTCTTGCGGACATAGCGGGCCGGGAAGCCGCCGCCGAGATTGACAATGGACAAAATGAGGCCGCGCTCGGCGCAAGCCCGGAAGACAGCTGCGGTCGAGGCGAGCGCCCGATCCCAGGCTTCGACATTGTGCTGCTGCGAGCCGACATGGAACGAGACACCATGCGGCACCAGGCCGAGCTTATGCGCATGCTCGAGGATGTCGACGGCATAGACCGGCTCGCAGCCGAATTTGCGCGACAGTGGCCATTCGGCGCCGGAGCCATCACAGACGATTCGGCAGATCACCCGGCTGCCGGGAGCGGCGCGGGCCACCTTCTCCACCTCGGCCTCGCAATCGACGGCAAAGAGGGTGACGCCGAGCGCAAACGCGGCAGCGATTTCGCGCTCTTTCTTGATGGTGTTGCCGTAGGAGATGCGGTCGGCGGTGGCGCCGGCTTCGAGCACCGCGTGGGTCTCGCCGATCGAGGCGACATCGAAACAGCAGCCCATCCCCACGAGCAGCTTGAGGATTTCCGGGGCCGGGTTGGCCTTGACGGCGTAGAAGACGGTCGTGTCGGGCAGAGCCTTGGCGAAGTTTTGG
>Ga0302180_10003748_pt1 | contig 11413 bp, 10 predicted proteins | sample I_Palsa_E3_2_FD_200575 | JGI IMG/M metagenome (GOLD analysis project Ga0302180, IMG submission 200575) | Peat permafrost microbial communities from Stordalen Mire near Abisko, Sweden - I_Palsa_E3_2 | ecosystem: Environmental > Terrestrial > Soil > Palsa > Peat permafrost | place: Sweden... | reverse complement strand
CTCCTGGTGGCTGCGCTGAGGGCTCTTATGCGCGTGTTCAGCTATCTCTTTCACGGATTGTTGACCTTGTTCCTGCTGGGAATTTCAATGGTGGCCTTGTCCAGCAGCCAGCCGTTGCAGCTTGAAATGCTGCCCTGGCGGGGCCAGACGCTCACCTGGTGGCTCCTCGGCGCCGCCCTGGTAGGGCTGGCTTCGGTTATCCTGGCGATCTGCCGGAAATGGCGCCCGCTGTTCTTCCTCTGGAGCCTGGCCGTATTGGCGATGCTGGCCCGCGGATTCTTTTTCAGCCACTACTATTTCGCGGGTCCGCCGGAATTCCGCGGTGCGCTCTACTTGACCGCCGGCGCCCTCGTTGCCGTCGTCGGGGCGTGGTTTCAATTGCGCCGTGAGCCCCTGCGGTAGATAATAATCATCTGCTGCGCTCTTAGTAGCGCCATAATGAAGACGATGCGCATTTCTGCTCGTATATGGACAACGGGCTTGCTGTTGGCTGTGTCCTGTACTCCCGCGCTCCACGCCGAACAGGGTCTCCTCACGTTTGTATTCGGCCCCAATTCCCAGGAAGCGGCCCGCCAATCCGCGCGCGCCGCGGCCGCCACGGCCCGCCACTGGTTGCAAACCGCCGGCAGCGTTGTCGAACTCCGGCGTGCCGGCAATCCCGATACGCAGCGCATCGATGCGTCCATGGGCGCCAGGGAAATGGAACAGGCGTTTAACGACACGGCGTTCGCCGCGCGCGATGCGGATCCCCCGTCGTTCCTCATCAGTCTCGACTCCGCCGCTCAGGCTGCCGCGCTGCACCCCGGCGTGCGGATCGTTGTGGCCGTGCTCAATAGCCCGCCCTTCTCGAGCGAGGCGGAACACACGTTGGATCATTTGGCGGAGGTCTGTCAGGCCGGATCCGTGCGCGTCCTCGTGCTGGATATCGCAGAAAGCGCCAGGAGCGTACCGAACGCCGCCCTAAACGCGCTGGCCACCAGGACTGGCGGCGCATGGGTGCGGCAGGCTAGGGCTTTGGAACCTGACGTAGCCATGGCTGCGCCGCCGGACGAACAGGATGCGGCGGCAGCGCCGCCTAAGCCTGTCGCGCCCGTAAAGGCCGCCAGCACCGCTGCGGAGTCCGCGCCACCCGCACCGGGCGCCATCCCCCGGTTTGAGATTCCGGTGCACATTCGCTTCATCCGCACTTCGGGAACCGGATCGGTCTCCAACAGCATCATGGACCACGACGCGGATTTCGGCAGCGTCTCGGTTCTCTCGGCGCCCGGCGCCGTATCCATGGCGGCCGGTTCCTCCGAGGTGTCCTACGAAGCCAACGATTCCCACGCGCCCCTGCAAGGCCTGGCGATCGTAGAATCGCCGCTCAACGGTCTGAAATTCGAAACGGACGACAATACCAACACCTACCAAGCGCGTGCCCGCTTGACCGCCACCGTGCTGAACGCCAAGGGGGCCGCCATTTGGACCGGCCGGCGAGAAGTCAACGTGCATGGGCCGGCGCGCAAATTGGATGAGCGCCGCCAAGGCAGCATGTTCTTCATGCGCGCGCTGAGCCTGCCCGGCCAAGGGCCCTTTACCCTGGAGGCCAAGGTGGAAGATCTGCTGGCCGGCACCACGGGCGTGGTTCAGACGCCCTTGCGAACCAGCAAGAACGCCCCCGGCCTGGTGGCCACCGATGCGTTGGTCGTGCGCCCGTTTAAGGGATCCGCGGACAAGTTCGAGTCCGACCAGGTGCTGAGTTACGAGGGAGAAGCGCTATCTCCCGTGCTCGAACCGGTTTTTCGCGCGGATCAACCGGTTGATCTCCAGGTTTACCTGAGGCTCTATCCGGATATCCACGGCGCGCCCCTCGATCTGAGCATGGAAGTTCTGGACGGCGGACGCGTGGTGGCCCGCCTGAAACTGCCCTTCAAGAGCGGGCTCGCGAACAATGCCCGCGAAGGCGCCTCCAGCAAGATCGCCGGCCGGGTCGAGAACATGGCCGGCGGGCAGGCCAAGGAGTTCCCTTACCTCGTCAATATGAAGGGCGCAAAATTCCCTCCCGGCGATTACCGGGCAGTCATTTCGATTCAGCAGTCCAAGAGTGTCATTAAGCGGGTTGTAGCGTTCAAGGTGGTTGGGAACGGGTCTGCGCCGGCTGTGCAAGTCGCCGGCGGACCTAAAACCGTGGCGGCTCCCCGTGACGACGCGGAAGACGCGGCAGTCGTGCTGCCGGACATTGAGCCCGCCACCGTCGATTCGACCGGGCTCAAGATGCGTCAGGAGGAACAGAAGGCGCTGTGGGACGAGGCCGCCCGGAACGCCATGGGATACCTGGATCGCCTTCCGAATTTCCGCTGCACCCAGGAAACGCACAGGTTTACCGCGCACCTGAAAACCCCCGATCAGCTCAAAGAAGCCGACTCGTTTAAGGACGACCTGGTGTACGAAGACGGCAGAGAGCGGTACCGGAGGATCGAGATCAATGGCGTAAAAGCCGAGAACGCCCCGGTCGAAAACCAGGGTATTCATTCCCGTAACGAGTTCGGCTCGCTGCTGCGTGGCTTGTTCGACCCGGATGCCACCGCATCCTACAAATGGGCTGGCCGTGCGATGGCAATGGGCGTGCTCTGCCAGGTGTTTGATGTCGAAATGTCCAAGGCCAAATCCAACTTTGTCCTGAATTACGGCGGAAGGCGCGAGCCCACCGGTTATACCGGGCGCGTTTTCATCGACGAGGAGACTGGGATGGTGAGAAGGCTCACGATTGAGGGAGTCGGGTTGCCCAAGGACTTTGGCCTGCAATCGCCCGCTCTCTCGCTGGATTACGGCATGGTCAAAATTGGCAAGGACGACTACCTGCTACCGCTGCGCTCCATGATTAAGAAACAGCAATGTTTCGCCCGGCCCGATTTGTTAACATAATGATAGAAATGGCGCTATGGTAGCCACTCTGCTCCCCATCGCATTCTTGGCTGCGAACTCGGCTTCCTCGCGTATCGCGCGCAGCCTCTTTGACGATACTTTCAGCGGCGTCCACCAGCTGGGCTGGTTCGATTGGGCCATTCTGATACCGTACTTCGCCATTCTGGCCGTGCTTTCGGTCTACGGCGTGCATCGCTACGAAATCATTCATACTTATTTCAAGCATCGCAAGAATGCCACCGGCGAGCCGCCCAGGCGTTTCGCGCAGTTGCCCCCGGTCACCATTCAACTGCCCATCTTCAACGAACGGTACGTCATCGAGCGGCTCATCGACGAGGTCGCCCGCATCGAATACCCCCGCGAGTTGCTCCAGATCCAGGTGCTGGACGATTCCACCGACGACACCGCCCCATTTGCCGCCGCCCTGGTGGAGCGCTACCACGCTCTCGGCTTTCCCATCGAGTACCATCACCGCGACAATCGCGAAGGCTTCAAAGCCGGTGCACTGCAGGAAGGGCTAAAGACCGCCACCGGCGAATTCATAGCCATTTTCGATGCCGATTTCATCCCACCGCCGGATTTCCTCACCCGCACCATCCAGCATTTCGCCGACCCCGTCATCGGCGTGGTGCAGACCCGCTGGAGCTATCTGAATCGCGATTACAGCTTCCTCACCGAAGTGGAAGCCATGCTGCTGGACGGGCACTTTATCCTGGAGCATGGCGCCCGCTCGCGCGCCGGCTACTTCTTCAACTTCAACGGCACCGCCGGAATTCTGCGCCGCAAGATGATCGACGACGCCGGCGGCTGGCAGCACGATACGCTCACCGAGGATTCCGACCTCAGTTACCGCGCGCAATTGAAAGGCTGGAAGTTCGTCTATATGCCGGGCCTGGAATGCCCTTCGGAGCTTCCCGTGGAAATGCACGGATTCCAGGTGCAGCAGTCCCGCTGGGCCAAGGGCCTGACGCAATGCGCGCGCAAGCTGCTGCCCATGATCTTCCGCGCGGACGTTCCGCGCCGCGTGAAGTTCGAAGCCTTCATGCACCTTACGCCCAATATTTCTTATCCGCTCATGATCCTGGTTTCCGCGCTGATGCTGCCGGTCATGATCGTCCGGTTCTATATGGGTGTATGGCAGATGGTCTTTATCGACCTGCCGCTGATCATGGCCGCCTTTTGGTCTATTTCGGCGTTCTATGTGGTGGCGCAACGCGAGCTTTATCCCAAACATTGGAAACGCTCGATTCTGCTGCTGCCGGTCCTGATGGCCGTCGGCGTGGCGCTCACGGTGATCAACACGCGCGCCGTCCTGGAAGCTTTGCTGGGTGTCACTACCGGGTTTGTCCGCACTCCCAAGTACGCCATAGGCGGCCAGCCGATGAATCTGGAGAACAAGAAATACCGCCGCAAGAGCGGTCTGCTGCCATATATCGAAATCGCGGTGGGCACCTACTTTTTGGCGATGATCGTATTCGCCATCGAAACCTATAATTTCTTTTCGATTCCGTTCCTCCTGTTGTTCGTCGCTGGATACTACTGGGCCGGCTGGGGTACTCTCTATCAGGAGCAGCAGACCCGCCTCCGCTGGCTCCGGCAGCGCCGCCTGGAACTGAAAACCGCGCGCTGATTTTGTCTGGCTTTCCGGTACAATCATAGAACCCCAATGCCCAACGAGCCTGCGGCTATAGAAGTCCGCGACCTGGTAAAGCGCTACGCAAAGGCCACCGTCAACGCCGTCGATGGCGTCACGTTCAGTGTCCGCCCGGGCGAGATCTTCGGCCTGCTGGGCCCCAATGGCGCCGGCAAAACCACTACCATCGGCGTGCTCATCACCAGCGTGCTCCCCACCTCGGGCTCGGCCGCCATCATGGGATTCGATGTGGCCCGCGACCCCATCGGCATCAAGCAGCGTATCGCCGTCGTCCCCCAGCAGAGCAACCTCGACCGCAGCCTCCGCGTGCGCGAAATCCTCACCTTCCACGCCGCCTATCACGGCGTGCCCCACCGCGAGCGCGAGCGGCGCGCCGATGCGCTCCTCGACGAGCTTGGCTTGGGCGACCGCAAGAACGATCGCGTGGCTCGCTACTCCGGCGGTATGTCGCAGCGCCTCATGATCGCGCGCGCGCTCATGCATTCGCCCGACGTGCTCTTTCTCGATGAGCCCACCAACAACCTCGATCCGCAGTCCCGCCTGTTCCTTTGGGACCGTATTCGCGCGCTCAACGCCCAAGGCCTCACCATCCTGCTCACCACCCACGATATGAACGAGGCCGACCAGCTTTGCGGCCGTATCGCCGTGATGGACAAAGGCCGCATCCTGGTAGACAACACCTCCGCGGAGCTGAAGAAGCTGATCCCCGGCGGCAACGCCGTCGAGTTGCGCGTGAGCCTGCCCGCGCCCGATGCCGGCCCGCGCATGCTGGAAGCGCTGCGCGGCCTGGCGGGCGTCAGTAAGGTCGACGAACTGGACGCCGGCGCTCCGCCCGCGCCCGACCAAGACATGGCCGAGACCGGCGTGGTCACCTACCGGCTCTACGCCGAAAAGGCGCCCGCCCTGGTCGGTCCCGCCACGCAGGCTCTGCTGCTGGCCGGCGCGCAGGTGCGCGATCTGCACGTCAAGCAACCCAGCCTGGAAGACGTTTTCATCTATTTGACAGGGAGGCATCTACGCTAATGACGCGACTCAATGGGGAGCCCCGCCACGCCAATCGCCTCTGGCTGGCCGCCAACGCTTTCGGCGCGACTTTGCGCCGCGACCTGGCCGTCACCCGCCGCGAACTGCCCCAGTTCCTGGTCCAGGCCCTCATCCAACCGATGTTCTTCCTTCTGATCTTTTGCAAGATCCTGCCCAGCATCGGTCTCGCTTCAGGCAACTTCGCGGCCTTGCTGCTGCCCGGCATCGTGGGGCTCACCGAACTGATGGCGGCCATCCAAGGCATTACCCTGCCGCTGGTGCTCGACCTGGGATTCGCGCGCGAAATCGACGACCGCCTGCTGGCGCCCATGCCTGTCTGGCTGGTGGCCGCCGAAAAGGTGTTGTTCGCCGCCATGCGCGGCATGGTAGCGGGCGCCGTGATCTTTCCGGCGGCTTGGTGGGTCCTGGGCAGCCGCTACGCCGTGCGCGGCGACCGCATCGGCGTGCTCATCGGCATGATCGCGCTGGCCGCCTTTGCCGGATCCGGCATCGGCTTGGTCATCGGTACCGTGGTGAAGCCGGAACAAATCAGCTTGATGTTTTCCGTGATCCTGACGCCGCTGCTGTTCACCGGGTGCACATACTATCCGTGGAGCGCGCTCAGTACCATCCGGTGGTTCCAGGTCATCACACTGTTCAACCCGCTAACCTATGCCGCCGAAGGTCTGCGCTACGCCATGGTGCCGCCCATCCACGGCCATGCCATGGCCACTTTGCCCATGCCCTGGGTGTTGATGGCGCTGGCCGCCACGCTGGCCTTGTGCTTCGGCTTCGGCGCCCGCACCTTCCGCGCGCGCGTCGTCAGTTGAGCTAATTCCCGGTGGTGAGCACCCCGCGAAACCGCACCTTCCCGCTGAGCATCCGCTCGTAGCCTTCAGCGGCTCGCTCCAGGGGGAAAACTTCGTTCATCGACCGCACGCCCGCCTGCACGCTGAACGCAAGGGTGTCCTGCGAATCTATCGATGTGCCCGAATACCATCCCTTGATGGCGGTGCTTCCTCCGATGAGTTGGAACGGAGTCAGGGACATCGACGTCGCGGCGCCAATCACCATCAGGGTTCCATTCACGCCTAGACCGCCCAGCACCGCCGCCATGGCATCGCCGGCCGTGAGGGTGGCCAGCACGACCTTTGCGCCGCCCAACTTCTGGAGCTCCGCGGCAGGGTCCTGCGCGACGTTGTCGATGTATCGCCAGGCGCCCAGCGACTTGGCCAGCGCTTCTTTATCGCGCCCGCGCGCGATGGCCACGGTCTTGAAGCCCATCTTCGAAGCAAACTGAACACCCAGATGGCCGAGTCCGCCCACGCCCAGCACCGCCACCAGATCGCCCGGCCGCGCCCCGCTGTTGCGTAGACAGTTGAAGGTGGTGATGCCGGCGCACATCAGCGGAGCCGCTTCCACCGCGGACAGCTCATCGGGCACCCGCGCCAACGCTTCGGCGCGCGCGATGGTGTAATCGGCGTAGCCGCCGTCGCTGGTGACGCCGGTGATGTACGTGGCCGTCTGGCAGGCGAAGAAGTACCCCCGGCGGCAGTTGTCGCAATAGCCGCAGTATCCGCCGTTCCAGCCCAGGCCGGCGCGGTGGCCGGGTGTCCAGCCATTTACGCCGGCGCCTACAGCGTCTACGATTCCGATGACCTCATGCCCGGGTACCCGCGGATAGGATATTCCCGGCATATGTCCTTCCTTAGTCAACGAATCGCTGTGGCAGATTCCGCAAGCCTGCACCTTGATTCGTACCGATCCGGCGCCGGGGTCCGGGATCTCCCGCTCCACCATTTCAAAGGCTCCGCCGGGGCGGGGAACCTGCATCGCACGCATCTTCGACATAGTGCCTCCAGTAAATGATTTTGACACAGATTCGCGGTGCTCCAAAACGTCCCGAAATGCCTCTTTGGACACTGGCAACCTAAAGATTTTAAATGATTTGTTAGAATTCGCGCGCCTGGCTCCCACGCCCTTCAGCCAGGATGCTATAATCGGAGCTTATGCTTGAAGCAAACACACGCCGCTGATCCGGGCCTTCGCGCCCACCCAGTATTTCTTCGGCCGCTTTTTTGGGGCCGGTTCTTTAGAAAACCAAATTTCAGAAACGAGGTAATCTCGATATGCGAAAACTGCTTTCGAACGGTTTGGCCGTTTTTGCCGGTGTGGTTTCCATGCCAACCGGAACCCACGCGGATTCGGCAAAGCCGGCCGCTGCCGAGCATCGCAACGAACCCAAAGATTCCCGCCTCGCCTTCCTGCGCGCCTTCTTCGAGCGGGGCAAATGTCCCGCCGCCAAGCTTGCTCCCATATTCCTGGAAGCCGCCGATATGTACGCGCTCGACTGGCGCCTGCTGCCCAGCCTCTCCTTTGTGGAAACCTCCGGCGGCAAAGCCGCTAGAAACAACAACCTTTTCGGCTGGGATTCGGGCCGTGCGGCGTTTTCATCGGCGGCCGCGGGCATCCGCGCGGTAGCGTCCTCGCTGGCGCATTCCGCCATATACAGAAACAAGGATGTGGACGGGATTCTAAAGACCTACAACGGAAGTGCCGGCTATGCCCGCCGGGTGAAGGATGTGATGCGCCGGATCGCTCCCGCCGTCGACTAAACCGCGCTTACCCTTCCGGCCGCTCCGTAGCTTTGGCGGCATCCGCGCTCAGGTACATCCGCCGGTCATTGTGGAACGCTACGTTCGCCAGATGCGGAGCCGATACCGCGCTCGCGCCGACTTCCACTGGCGCGTTTGGCTCCTGGCGCGACTTCACGCAATCCAGAAAGTTCTGGATGTGCGACTCGATGGGCACCGGCGCCTCAAACGTCTGCACCGGTTGCTGGTTCTTGGGCCACGGCTCCTTCCACACGCGATACCCTTCGTTGTCGATCGCCAGGGTGCCCCGGTCGCCGCAAAAGGTGATCGACCAGTCGTTTTGGTACGAGTTAGTGTAGTTCAATGTCCACGTGGCCATCAACCCGGCGTACTCGAACACCGCGCAGAAAACGTCGGGCACCTCCGATCCGATGGTTTTGGCGATCTGCCCATAGCACACCGCCGATTTGGCCGTGCCCGCGTTGGTGAACCACTGCACCACGTCCATCAGATGCGTGCCCTGGTCGGTCATGTTGCCGCCCGAGTAGTCCCAGAACAGCCGCCACGACCGGAACCGCATGGGCTGCAGCTCGCGGTCCTTCGCCGGACCCAGGAAACGCTTCCAGTCCAGTTGGCCGGGCAGCGGAGTGTTGTCCAGCTCGTGCGCCACGTTCCAGTTCCACATCGGCTTCACCAGGGTGATCTTGCCCAGAATCCCGCTATCCACCAGCTGCTTCGCCTTGATGATGGATTCCGCGCTGCGCCGCTGCATGCCGATCTGCACGATCTGTTTGGTCTTGCGCACGGCTTGCACCATTTGCCGGCTTTGCTCGAGTGAGTGCGACATGGGCTTTTCCAGATACACGTCCTTGCGCGCATCGAGCGCCGCCAGCAGGCAGGGGGCATGCTGATGATCGGGCGTAGCCACCACCACCGCATCGATACCGCTCTGCGCCAGCAGGTCGTGATAATCCAGATGCGGCTTGGCGTCCGGCGCATCCTTGAGCGCGGCTTGCATGTTCGGCTCGTAGACTTCGGACACCGCCACGCAGGCCGCGCCCAGCTTTTGGAAATTGTGGTTCAGATAACGCCCGCGTCCGCCCGCGCCGATCAAGCCATATGCCAGGCGATCGTTCGCACCCCATGCGCGGCGCGGGATAAACAGCGGCGCCGCGGCCAGCGCCGTACCCAAGAATGTCCTGCGGTCCTGTTCCATGCAATCCTCCTTACGCTGCTCACTGTATAACGATTAGGCCGGGGTTGCAAAGACGATGTGGCGCGCGCCCGTGGGGCAGGCGCGCACACATTTGGTTTCCTACGCCGTGGCCGGCATGGAGAAAGGCTCATCGGCGCTGCCGCCGTAGATATCCGGCACGCGCGCGTTCATCGCCCGCAGATGCATGCTGAGCTGGCCGCGGTGGTGGACAGTGTGCTTGATCCAGAAATCCATATACAGCACCAGCGGCAGATTGAAGACGTTGAAGAAATTCACGGGCGCCGCCAGTTGCTCGCCGGCAAGCGCGGCAATCTTATCGGAAATCGTGGGCACGTGCGCATCGTAGTAGGCCAGTATTTCCGCGGCTGTCGCGGGCGCCGGTCCATCGGTCCCTCCCGCGTCGAAATTACCAGCGACGACTGCATCGCCGAACCATCGCTCGCTGTGCGCGATATGCCACATCAACTCGCGGGTAGTCCGTCCTTTCTCGCCCAGCTTGAAATCCAGCTGCTCCTCCGGGACGGCCGCCAGAACGCGCCGGGTCGTGGGAACTTCGCTGCCCAGGCTTTGCAGGAAAACCATGGACAATCCTTTGGCTTGATCGGGTGTAAACATGTTGCCTCCACGCGCTATGGTACAACGAACGATGGCCGAATCGCTTGGACCGCCGCGTGGGCTGGGGCTGCTCGAAGCCACGGCCCTGAACATGAGCAACATGGTCGGGGTCGGTCCGTTCGTGACCATCCCACTGTTGATCGGCGCCATGGGCGGGCCGCAATGCCTGCTAGGCTGGGCCGTGGGCGCGGTACTGGCGCTGTGCGACGGCCTGGTGTGGGCCGAACTGGCCGCGGCCATGCCGGGTGAAGGCGGCAGCTTCCTGTATTTGCGCGAAGCCTTCCGCCGCACGCGGCTCGGCACCCTGCTGCCTTTTCTGTTCATCTGGCAGTTCATCTTCAGCGGGCCGCTCGAAATCTCCTCAGGCTACATCGGCTTCGCGCAATACCTGGGCTATTTTCGCAGCGGGATGGGAATTTGGGAAACGCGCGGGGCGGTCCTCGCCGTGGGTGTGTTGGTGATCGCGCTGCTCTACCGCGGCATCCAGTCGGTGGGCCGGCTGACGGTGGTGCTCTGGATCGGGATGCTGGCCACGGTGGCGTGGATCGTGGCCGCCGGCTTCGCGCACTTCGATGCCCGGCGCGCCTTCGACTTTCCGCCGCACGCCTTCGCGATTTCGCCGGCCTTCATGTCCGGATTGGGCAGCGCCACGCTGATCGCCATGTACAATTTTCTGGGCTACTACGGCATCTGTTTCGTGGGCGGCGAGGTGCGCCGGCCGGAGCGCACAATGCCGCGCTCCATCGTGCTCTCGGTGCTGCTGGTAGGCGCAATGTACGCGCTGATGACTCTGGCCATTATGGCGGTTGTGCCATGGCGCGAAGCGGCGCAATCCAAATTCGTGGCGGCCCGCTTCATGGAAATACTTTACGGGCCGTGGGCCGCCCGCGGGGTGACCGCGCTGATCCTCTGGTCGGCGGTGGCCTCCGTATTCGCGCTGCTCTTGGCCTATAGCCGCGTGCCCTACGCAGCGGCGCTGGATGGCTACTTCTGGAAGCCCTTCGCGCGCCTCCACTCCAAGGGCGATTTCCCTTATGTGTCCCTGCTGGCGGTCGGCGGGCTGGCCATCGCGGGCGGCATGTTGAGCCTCGATTGGGTGGTCTCGGCGATCCTGACGGCGCGTATACTAATTCAGTTTATCGGGCAGATCGCGGCGGTGGAAGTCCTCCGCAAATCCCGGCCGGACGTGCGGCTGCCGTTTCGCATGTGGCTCTATCCGCTGCCCAGCATGTTGGCTCTGGCCGGCTGGGTGTACGTGTTCACGACATCCGGATGGACGTTTGTGCTCTGCGGGCTGGGAGTGCTGTCCAGCGGCGTGGCGGCGTTTGCGGGGTGGCGTCGCTGGGGGCGCGGGTAGCTTCGCAGCAGGGTCGCCGGGTCCACATGAGTTACCGCACCGTTGCGCTC
>Ga0302180_10003747_pt1 | contig 11414 bp, 6 predicted proteins | sample I_Palsa_E3_2_FD_200575 | JGI IMG/M metagenome (GOLD analysis project Ga0302180, IMG submission 200575) | Peat permafrost microbial communities from Stordalen Mire near Abisko, Sweden - I_Palsa_E3_2 | ecosystem: Environmental > Terrestrial > Soil > Palsa > Peat permafrost | place: Sweden: Abisko... | reverse complement strand
CACAGTCGACGCAGCGGATCCAGCCAACAATCAGCCAACCCTGCAAAATATCCGTTTGTGGGACTGGCATGCACTCCAGGACACGCTGCGTCAGATTCAGGAAATCCGCACGTACTATGACTTCCCGGACGTCGACATCGACCGCTATACCCTCGACAGCACAACCCGCGAGGTTATGCTGGCCGCCCGCGAATTGAATGTAGAGAAACTCCCCGAGAGCAGCCGCAACTGGATTAACGAGAAACTCATTTATACCCACGGCTACGGCATTACGATGAACCCCGTCAATGGCTTCACGCCAGAAGGTCTCCCTACCCTGATTTTGAGGGATATGCCAGTCCAGAGCACAGTTCGTGGCCTGAATGTGACCCGCCCGGAAATTTATTTCGGGGAGTTGACCAATACTGACGTCTACGTAAAGACTCGGCAGCAAGAGTTTAACTATCCGCAAGGACAAACCAACAACCTGAACTCCTACGAAGGCACGGGCGGGATCGTCCTTGGCGGTTTCCTCCGGCGCATCATGATCGCCTTCGACCGCGATGACCTGGCAAAGCTTCCCTTCAGCGATGATGTGAACGCTAACAGCCGCCTCCTGATGCGTCGCAACCTGCGTGATCGAGTATCGGAGTTGGCTCCCTTCCTGACCTTCGATCCCGATCCCTATATCGTGCTAAGCGAGGATGGCCGTCTGTCGTGGATTATGGATGCCTTCACCGTTTCCGACAGCTATCCGTACTCCACTCATTACCGTCTAGGCAACGACTCCATCAATTACATGCGCAACAGCGTGAAAGCAGTCATCGACGCCTATGACGGCACGACAACCTTCTACGTTTTTGATAACGATGATCCGATCATTTCCGCCTACCGTCGAATCTTCCCCACTCTATTCAAGGACGGCTCCACCATGCCGCCCGGATTGCGCAAGCACGTGCGCTATCCCGAATTGTTGCTCAAACTCCAGGCGGAGGTTTACGGCCTCTATCACATGACCAATACGGAAGCGTTCTACAACCGTGAAGATCTTTGGACGGTCGCCACCGAAGTGGGCATGAGCGAGGGCGGCGGACAAGCCACACAGACGATGCAGCCTAACTTCGTCCTGATGAAACTGCCGGGCGAAACTGGCATGGAATTCGTGGAGATTCTTCCCTTCACTCCAGCGAACCGAAATAATCTGATCGGCTGGATTGCCGGTCGCAGTGATGGGGCGCAATACGGTACTTCGGTCGTTTACAACTTTCCCAAGACAAAGCTGGTCGATGGCCCCTTGCAAATCGAGGCCCGAATCGATCAAAACGCGCAGCTCTCCGGGCAGTTAACGCTATGGAATCAGCAAGGCTCACACGTCAGACGCGGTGCCTTACTGGTGATTCCAACCGGCCGCGCGCTGTTGTATGCGGAACCCATTTATCTGCAGGCCGAACGAAGCCCGATGCCAGAATTGCGTCTGGTCGTCCTCGCGTTGCAGGATCGCCTCGCCTACGGGCCCACTTTCGAATCGGCTATGGCTGCGCTCTTCGGCGGAGCCGTCTCCTCAATGACAACGGCGGCGCCATCCACAGCCGCCGCGGCTGCTCCCGCCGAGCCAGGTCGCCCCGCAACACAGTCCGCCACATCAGGCGATCTCAATGCCCTCATCGGGGAGGCCGCCAAAGACCTTGCCGACTACCAACGCCTGACAGCGGAAGGCAAACTAGGCGAAGCTGGACAGAAGCTGGAAGAACTGAAGCGCGCTCTGGACAAGCTGAATGCGCGGCAAAAATGATCCCGCAGCTGATCGGAAATCATTCCTTCTGCCCCTCGCACAGCCGGCATGGGCGTTACATCCAGAATGGGGTGCAGTTTTTCCAATTGCAGGTTGAAGATCAGGCTGACGATTCTCTGCGAGTAAGCCCTCGCACCTTACTCGAATTCGAGCATTACGATTTCCGGATTCGACCCCAATCGCAACGGCGGTCCCCACGTTCCAGCTCCACTCGACGTGAACACCTGCATCTTTCCGATCTGGCTCAAACCGTACACAAACTGCCGGTAGATCCTCCGCGCAATCCAGCTCCAAGGTATGAACTGCCCAAGGTGAGTATGACCCGACAGCTGCAGTGAAATCCCCGCAGCCTCGGCAACGTCGGGGTGGTCAGGCGCATGGGTCAACAGAATGCTTGCGCGATCACGATCCAGGCTCACACCGCGCAGCACCGACGCCAGGTGTCCATCCTGCGCCGCATTCCGATAGGGCACACCCACAATCTGCAAACCATCGACATCCACCTTCTCGTTGCTCAGCACGCGCACGCCGGCCGCCGAGATCGCGCTCAAATACTTGCTGTCATCGCCAAACTGCTCATGATTGCCCGCGACGAAATACACACCAAAGGGTGCTGTCAGCTTGTTCAATGGCATCGCCGCCCGTCGGGCGTCGATGGCGGTGCCATCATAGAGGTCTCCCGCAATAAAAATTGCATCCGGCTCTTCTCGCAAAATCTTCCGAACCATGCGCCGGAGAAAACTACCGTTTCTCACGTGCCCGAGGTGCACATCGCTGATGAGTGCCGCTCTTCGCCCTCGCCACGCCTCTGGGAGGTTTCGGAGCCGGACAGTTGTTCGCGTGATACGCGTCCAGTTTGCATTGAAAAGACCATAGAATCCGGCTACGATCGCGGCGCCGAAAAGCAATTCAACCATGCTATGGAAGTTCACCGTCAGTCCAGCCAACCTCACGACTCCAAAGATAATCCAACACGAAACCGCAGCCAGGACAAGAAAACTGACCAACCCAATCCAAACAGCAGCAACCTTGTAAAATGCGCGCACAGCGGCATTGGTATAGCGAAAGGCGAGGAGTGACGCTAAAACAAAGCTCACAGACCAACACCCGAAGACGAGTTTGATCCACAACGCACCACGAGGGTCGCTTTGCGTGGTTGAAAATTTCCATGTTTCATAAAGAAACAAATGCGTCAAAAAAAGAACGGACTGGATAATTACAATGAAACGGATCAAGCGTTTTAGCACGCGCATGGTGGATTTGATTCTCCAACTTGGCATTCGGATGGTTTACCTGATATCGCAGAGACTTGCGCCGAGCAAAATGCGATTCGCTCTCAAGCGTCGTCCGACGGCGCGCTCGGGAGGTCCCGGCAAATTAGCGATTGAAGTCCTCGCGCTATTCCTGACCGGCGTCGCCTTATTATCGGCGCAAAATCCGAAACAGTCCGAGCCGGTGCCGGCTTCCGCCCCACAGAGTGCAACAACGAATTCGCCCGCCGCGCCGAATACTTTACCGCCAATTCAACTCGACGGCCCTGCCGCGCTCCATCATTTGAACCAGATCATCAGTTGGTACCGTCGTTCGACGACCGGTATTCAATCCGTAGGATTGCCGACCGATGCCATTTATCAGGACAACGTGCAAAGTCTCGGAGCTCAGATCGTGCGGCTGGCATTTCAGTCGGCGAAGGCCGAGAGCGCCATCGTCACCGCTGAACAGAAGGCTGGCAGCGCCAACCCGGCGTCGGGCGAAACCACCCAGCAGCAGAGCCTGACTCAATTGCAGGCAAAAACGTCTTCCCAGATCGATCAATTGCAATCGCAGGTTGAAACTCTAAACACGCAAGTCTCGAAGGCTGCCCCGGCTCGGCGCGCCAGCCTCGTTTCCCAACGAGATGCCGTTCAAAGCGAGTTAGAACTACAAAAGGCTCTTCTTGATGCCATCCAAAAAATGGCGGCTTTCGTCGAGACCAACAGCGAGGTCACAGGGGGACTCGAAGGCGGCATCAATCAGCTGGCCCGATCGATTCCCGAAGTACTCGGCCCGAGCCCTCAAAAAAGCGTCGGAACGCCTGCTCCAGCCAAGCCCTCGCTCGCCAACTCCGGCGGTCTGATCAGCGAGGCCATGACGCTCTATGACTACATGAGCGCCATGCACCAGATCGACGGAATCAGCAGGGAAACCGCCTACACCAGCACCGCGGCCGATCATCTCCGCACGCCGCTTCGAGATGCGATGCGAGCCACAATCCAGCAGAGTCAAAAACTCGCCACCCAGCAGCCCCCCACCGACCCTCTGCAACTCCAGGCAGAACGGCAACAATTTCAGGAATTGACAGAGCGCTTCAAACAGGTTTCCGCCGCGCTTCTGCCACTCAGTCAGGAAATCATCGTACTCAACGACGCCAAGACAAATTTCGACGAGTGGCACAGCTCAATTTCCCGCGAATCGAAGTACGTTCTTCGTTCCGTGCTCGTTCGCGTGTTCGGGATTGCCCTGGCTCTCGGAGTGATTATCGTTCTCTCCGAGATCTGGCGCCGCATCACCTTCCGCTATGTAAGCGACCCGCGCCGTCGTCGCCAGTTTCTGGTTATGCGCCGGGTGGTGATCGGTTTCCTGATCGTGATCGTCCTGGTCCTCGGCTTTGTCAGCGAATTCAGTTCTCTGGCAACATTTGCCGGGTTCATCACCGCCGGCATCGCGGTCGGACTGCAAGCCGTCCTTCTCTCGGTTGCCGCATACTTCTTCATCATTGGCCGATACGGAATTCGCGTCGGCGACAGAATCAGTGTCGCCGGTGTCACCGGCGACGTGGTCGACATCGGACTCGTCAGGCTCTACCTGATGGAACTTGCCGGCACCGGTTTGGATTTTTACCCGACTGGTCGCATCGTGGTCGTTTCCAATTCCGTTCTTTTCCAGACCGGCACTCCGCTCTTCAAGCAGATTCCCGGAACCGAGTACGCATGGCACGAAGTGGTGGTCATGATCGCCCCGGACGGAAATCACAAGGCTGCAGAAGAGAAGCTCGTGGCCACGGTGAACGCCGTGTATGCAGAATATCGCGAGGACATCGAACGCCAGCACGCGGCTATCGAGCGTCGGGTCGACATTCAGATCGAGGCTCCTCGTCCGGAGGCGCGTCTTCAATTCGCCGATGCCGGCCTCGAACTCCTCGTTCGCTATCCCGTAGAGATCAGAAAAGCGCCCGACATTGACGAAGAGATGACGAGAAAGGTTCTGGCACTGATCGAAACCGACGCGGCGTTAAAGGCCGCCGTCTCCGGTACTCCAAAAATCCGCTCGGCAATAAAGGGCTGAAGCGGACGAGATGAGCCAGCACCGCGGAATCTTGCGCACTTCAGCGGGATTTTTGTTCTGCGATCCTTTGTTCTGCGATCCAGTGATCCGTGCGCGCCTCCAGCAAATCCAGAGGAAGCGTCCCGCCGTCGAGCATCTCATCGTGAAATTTGCGCAGATCAAACCTGGGTCCCAGTTCCTTCTGCGCGCGTTCCCGCAATTCGCGAAATTTCAGCTGGCCAAGCTTGTAGCTGAGAGCCTGCGCCGGCCAGGCGATATAGCGATCTGTCTCCGACTGTATGGTTGGCTCGTCGCCAGCTCCAGACTTCCGAAAGAACTCCACCACCTGGTCACGAGTCCATCCCTTGGAGTGAATGCCAGTATCGACAACCAGACGCACTGCGCGGAAAAGTTCTGAAGACAGCCGCCCGTAATCCGAAACCGGATCCTGATAGAAGCCGACCTCTTTGCCAAGCTGCTCTGCATACAGGGCCCAGCCTTCTACATACGCATTGAAACCGAGACCATGCAGCCGGAATTTGGGCAGCCCTGTCAGCTGCTGCTGGACGGATAACTGCATATGATGTCCCGGAATCCCTTCGTGATACGCAATTGCCTCGTCGTCGATCAGTGAGCGCTCAGCAAAATTCGATGTGGCAACCACAACCCGGCCAGGCCGCTTACCGTCCGGCGTACCGGTCACATAATGCGTCGCTGCAGCAGACTGAAAAGCGGGTATGGCTTCCACCGTAACCGGTGATTTTGGAAGAAGAGTGAACAACTGCGGAAGCTTAGGTTCCATCTGCGCAATGTAGCGGCGGAAGTCATCCAGAATCTGTTCGGTCGAGGTCGGTATGTACTTGGGATTCGTTTTGAGAGAAGCCCGGAATGATGCGAGATCTTGGAATCCCTCTTTCTTGGCGAGCGCCGTCATCTCCGTTTGAATGCGGTCCATCTCGCGCAATCCAAGCTGGTGGATCTCGTCAGGTGTCATGCGGGTCGTTGTGCGCGCGTAAATATCATTTTGATAACGCTTCTCCCCGTCCGGCAGCGAAGTAATCGAGAGCGTGGTCCGTCCCGCAGGAGCGTATTCCGTACTCAGGAACGCAGCAAAGGCCTGGTACGCAGGAATGACATCAACGTGGATAGCTTCGGTGATTTGCTCGGTCAAGCGCTTCTGATCTTCAGGGGGAATGCTCGAAGGAAATTTCCTGGTCGGAATTAGAAAAGGGTCGGCATCAATAATGCCCTGGCACTGGACCGGAAGCTTCTCGATGAGAAATCGCACCGGCATGAGCTTGTCCTTCATGCCGGCTCGAAGCACTTCAGTCGTCTGCTTGAGTACACGAGGGATCTGGTGAAGCCGGGCAACATAGTCCTCGTAATGTTTGACAGAATCGAAGGGGACCGACAGAGGCAGATCCGCGAGGCTGGTATGGATGCCATTCTGCTGATTGACCGGCATCTCATATTCCTTCAGGTCGAAGTCGGCAATCCGCAGTTCGAGCACACGAATCAGCAGATCATGAGAGAGCCGGTCCTGATCGGAAAAGCCATTACTTCGGATAGCCTCAAGCCGGGCCAGAAAGGCCTCATCCGTTTTGTGGTGTTGAACAACGGCGGCAAGTGAATACTCGGCGAGCTGATCGTTATAGCGATAATCGCCAAAAGCGGTAGCGCGTTCAGGAAAGTTCCGCAAATCGGTCTCGTATTGCTCTTCGAAAAGAACATTCTGGGCCGCAAGACGATCAGCAACCGGCTCAAGGTTCTGAGCCCCGAGTTGGTGTGAAAAGACGGAGACGGCGAGAGCGACAACAAGAAACGGGATTTCGGGGAGGCGCATATTCCAAGCAGCCTACCAGAGGAACGCCAATCCCGTGAAGGACTCGAAGGCGACGAAATGCGACGAAGCCCAGGTCATTCGCCCCATGCAAACGAGCGCGTCACCGCCTTTTTCCAGAAGCGATAAAGCCGCTCGCGAGATTCCTCATCCATCTTCGTCTCCCACCGCCGGTCGACTGCCCAATTGGCAACCAGTTCGTCAGTGTCTCGGAAAAATCCAACCGCGAGTCCAGCCGCATAGGCGGCGCCAAGCGCGGTGGTCTCTTTCACCCTCGAACGCACCACCGGCGTCGCCAGGATGTCAGATTGAAATTGCATCAGCATCTCATTCTCGACCATTCCGCCGTCGACGCGCAGCGCGTCGAGCCGGATGCCCGAGTCGTTGGCCATAGCCTCCACCACCTCGCGCACCTGGAACGCTGTGGCCTCGAGCACAGCGCGGGCGATGTGGCCCTTGTTCACGAAGCGGGTCAAGCCGGCAATCACGCCGCGCGCATCGTCCCTCCAATACGGGGCATACAAACCAGAGAATGCGGGAACGAAATAAGCACCACCATTGTCATCCACGCTGCAGGCGAGCGCCTCAATGTCTGAACTCTTTTCAATAAGCCCGAGATTGTCGCGGAACCATTGCACGAGCGCGCCCGTAACCGCGATGCTGCCTTCGAGCGCATAATGAGCCGGCCTGGTTCCGAACTTGTAAGCCATCGTAGTCAGCAGGCCGAATTTCGAGAGCACCAGCTTTTCCCCCGTGTTCATCAACATGAAACAACCAGTGCCATATGTGTTTTTCGCTTCTCCCGGTTTGAAGCAGGTCTGCCCGACCAGAGCCGCTTGCTGATCGCCGAGATCCCCCGCGATCACAACTCCCGCGATGGGCGGGAGCTTCGCTACACCGTACACTTCGCTGCTCGAAACAATCTTCGGCAACATCCGTAGCGGAATTCCGAAATCATCCAGAATCTCCTCGTCCCACTGCAGCGTGCGAATGTTCATCAGCTGCGTGCGGCTGGCATTGGTCACGTCGGTCACATGCACGCCGCCATCCGGCCCGCCAGTGAGATGCCAAATCAAAAAACTATCGATATTGCCAAATACGAAATTACCGGCTTCGGCTTGCACGCGCGCACCCGCAACATTTTCCAATATCCAGCGAAGTTTGAGGCCGCTGAAATAAGTAGAAAGCGGAAGGCCCGTTTTCGCGCGATACCGATCTTGTCCGCCGCGCAAAGCAAACTCAGTTACGGCCGAAGCAACCCGCGTATCCTGCCAGACGATCGCGTTATAAACGGGCTTCCCAGTTTCCAAATTCCAGACCACGGTAGTTTCGCGCTGATTGGTAATCCCAATAGCAGCCAGATCTTCGGCTCGCAATCGGCCGCCGTCCATCGCTTCCCGGACGACATCGGCCGTGCAGCGCACAATTTCTTCCGGAGCGTGCTCGACCCATCCCGGGTTTCGATACACCTGCTCGTGCTCTTTCTGAGCGATGCTCACAATGCGTCCGGAGCGATCGAACACAATGAAGCGAGTGCTTGTTGTGCCCTGATCAATCGCGCCAATGTAGTTTGCCATGTTTCGTTTCCTCCTCGGTCCGCCTGTGTCACGGCATCGAGATTTGCGGTCGCTCAATAGCGTCCACTCTCGCTTCAGCGTCCCCTCTCGCTTCGAGAGAAACTCTTTGGTCCCCATTCTCATTCATCTCGTTTCTTATCAATCTCGAGGGTATTGCAATGTTGGTTCTACAGTGTTTCCCCGATTTCGCTACGATGCAACGTAACGTTACCGTACGGCGATTCGTTCTTTCAGGGCCTTTTGTGACGGCGGTCAAGGACGGCGGACACGGAAGAGATCCGCTTAGCGAAGATGCTGCGATTAGAGCGGGCGAGACAACACGGTCTCGGTCCCAACCGGGCTTATTTTTGAAAGTTGTGATTGGGTATGTTGAATAAATCGGCATATTCGGCGGAGCCGAACCGGGCGCTAGTGGAATGTGCGATCGCTGAAGCGTTGCAGATCGCCCAGCGCCAGGGGCTCGCCCCTGCCGATTTTGTTCGATTGCTTGATTCTGGCCTGCCGATATCAGATCTGTTGGCTGCTATCAATGTGTTGCGGAAGCCTTCCCCCGATAGCATCCAGCGCTTGTCTTGAACTGAAAATTGCCACCGGCTGAGCCGTCACGGTGCTCGGTCGGGATTCTCGGTGCGATACGGCGCAAGACGCGATCACGCTCCAATCGCGCTATGCTCTACTTTCACAACATTCCAACATTCGCAACTGGCGGTTTTACTCCCTTTTCCCGGCAATTTGCACGTACTGAACCCGGGCACGACACGACGCCGGGAAGTCGATCAAGCACCGATCTATCCCCTCGAATCTCGCCTCGCCGGAGAACCGCGACGGTTGAGGACGATACCCGTTACGCGTGCGGATCTTGTATCCCTTCAGACGGTCGCCCATGAGTTTTACCGTGATCGCGCGCCAACCAGTGTTGGGATTTGTCTTGGGGTAGTAGGTGAGCGAATAAAGATGCGCCAAATCATCCCGGACGGAAGCGAAAGCTCGCGTTTCGTCTCTCCAGTTCTTGGCAAAGTAGGCCTTGCCACCGGTGGCCGCAGTCATGCGATCAAACACCGCCGTCGACAGAGGCTCCAATTTGGCCTCCTGGGTGCTGATCATATAGATGACAACGCCAGTGGACTGGGCGAATTCTGCCACATCTTCGGGTGGTACTACGCTTGAGTTGTCCGGGCCGTTCGAAAACACCACCACAACTTTCCTGCCCTTGTACTGAGCCGCATCTTTCAGTGTCAGCAACAGTGTGTTGTAGAGTGCCGCTTCGTCTCCCGCCACCGTCGAGCGCACAGCGCGCAAAACTTGCGCCCGGTCGGGGGTAAGAGTGGCAGCTCGAGAGAGATCCCGGCTGTAGGAATAGAAGGCAATCCTATCTGCGGTTCCGAGAGAACGAACAAACTCGGCGATCGCATCCTGTGCGAAAACAAAACCGCGATACATGTAATTGCTCGTATCAAACAGAACGAAGACGTTGGCACCTGCTACCAACGAATCGAGAGCGTGACGCGGGTCCGCGGACGAAGAGCCCTTGCTCAAATCACCAGACGCCTCTGGAGATCCATCGGCCTCGGCGGACTCCATCGGATTGAGAGCCGGTTCATCGCCTTCGGCAAAGGTGGCGATTTTCTCAGCAATCCCATCCTCCATAACGGAAAAATCGTTGGGTCGCAGACCCGTAACGTACTTTCCGTTCTTGTCAGTCACCGCGACGTTGAGCTGCACCAAGTTGACGACAACGTGAAAATCGGGGTTCTCTTGAGCGTCGACTCCAATTCCATAGCCCAGGCATAGACCCGAAAACAGACAAAGAGACAGGAGAGATTTCCGTACCATGATTGCTCGGTTCCTACTCTGCGAGCCCCATCTGCTGGGATCGCCGCATTCCATCAGCAAGTCAACCGCGTGTGCCTCACGGCTGAGGCGCGCCCCCGCTCGTGAGCGACGCTATCTTGCCGTTCCGGAAATCTTCGCCCGTTTCGTGCATGGCGCGAAGGAGCGCCCGCCAGTCTTCCAAATCGGTCGCGAAGATCTTCCCGACCATGGAGCGGGTCAGCTGTGGCACGAGATGGTTTAACGTCACAGCCGAAAGCCCGTTTTCGTCGGCCAGGCGAGCCCAGTAGAGATTAGGCGAATCCCAGGACTCCGCCAGAAGACGGCTGGAGTATCCCATGAACGTGGGCAGAGGTCCAACATTCAGCAGTTCGTTACCGTACGTTTGGGCCAGGATGGGATGTGGCACCCCAAAATCGTGCGACAACTGACCCAAGTTAACCTGATCCGGATGCTGACGAGAGAGAGCTTCGAGTTCCTGCGTCGCAGGTCCCCAGGATCCGGTCTCTCCCGGATGCCTGCGCTGAAACTCTGCCGTCAGATAGAACGTGTCCGCAGGCGTCATCCGCGGAAGTACTTCCACCGCGTGGCCGGCCCGTAGGGCTTGCTCGACTTGCATTGACCGCTGGGGATTCATCCGATCCGATAGGATGTTGATCACCTTACCGCTCAGGTCCAGATCCTTCGCGGAAGCAGTCAGGAGTTCCTCTCCCGCTCGTTGATAGAGCGCAATCGCATGAAGTTCGTTCTGCGTGACATCCCACCAGCGCGGCAAAATCGCATTGGTCAACAGAACCGGCGTCAATTCCTTCCAGATCAGCGCCTGGACGCTCTCCGGCGAAATAAAATCCTGTTCGAGATCAGCAAGAACATAGGGCAGATCGGCCAGCGAACCAACAAAATGAGCGCCACCTCCTGCGGGAGAACCTTGGCCGAGAAGCCGGGGAGCCCGCCAAACTGTCTTTAAGCCACCCAGCGTTTCTGCCGCAAAGTCGTGGGAGCGGACAAGGAGCGGATTATTATGCAGAGCCTGGGCGCCAGGTGGCTCATAATAGGCGTAGTTCAAACCAACCAGAGTGTCCCTTAAGAAGGG
>Ga0302180_10003746_pt1 | contig 11416 bp, 8 predicted proteins | sample I_Palsa_E3_2_FD_200575 | JGI IMG/M metagenome (GOLD analysis project Ga0302180, IMG submission 200575) | Peat permafrost microbial communities from Stordalen Mire near Abisko, Sweden - I_Palsa_E3_2 | ecosystem: Environmental > Terrestrial > Soil > Palsa > Peat permafrost | place: Sweden: Abisko... | reverse complement strand
CTTGCGGTTGGTGATCTCCCTGAACTGGGATGCCGCTTCTGTCCCCGATTTCATGGCGAGATACGCCATGCCGCGATAGAACGGCGTTCCGGGATCGGCGCGTTCGAATGTCGCGGCTGGCTTGAGCGCTTCGACCGCCGCCGCCGGATTACCGCGCTTGATCGCAAGAGCGGCCCGCACCTGTGGAATCGCGATCTGCTGTAAATAAGTGTCGTTCGGATTCTTCGCCGTTCGTTCGGCAATAATCTTTTCCGGCCTTGTGTTATCGCCCGCCAAGGCGAGGATGGAGGCGGGCCAACATTCACGATCTTGATAGAGATCCAGCGATTGAGTCGTCCACGACCTTGCGGCAGCAGCATCGCCAAACCAGTACTCCATCCCTCCACGCGAGCCCGCCGCCATTGCCGCACCCGATGACAGATTATTCTTCTTTGCCGAGTCGAAGGCTTGCTGATAGAGTGCGCGGGCCTCTTTTAAACGCCCGTGCGTGGCAGCAATCTCGGCCTTGGCCATAATAAAAGCGTATTCCTGCGGCTTTCCCACGCCCCAGGCGGCCTGCCGCTCCATTTCCGGTGCATCACCCTCGAGGTAGGCGATCGAGAAGCGCGCCTGATGGAATGCGGAGCCGTCGAGTTTCTTCTCCACCGCTTGCTTGTAGATCGCTTTTGCTTCCTCCAGACGGTTGAGGGACATGTAGATGTACATCAGATCCTGGTAGGGAAGCCGGTCGTCGGGCCGCAATCGCAAAGCCTCGAGCGCATACGGAACCGCTTTCTCAGGTTCGCCCAGATTGCTATAGTCGGCCGCGAGGTTGATTTGCGGAGACCAGTCGCGTGGATAAGTCTGAATCCAGAGTTCGTAGTTCTCGACGGCCTTCGGCAGGTCGCCGGTTACGTTGCTGTAGTAGTGCGCGGTAATGTAGAACTTTTCCGGCTCGCTGGTGCGATCACGGAGGTCGAACGCCTTTTGGGCGTTTTCCTCGGCTAAAGCATCTTCCAAAAGGTTGCCATAGATAGCTCCGAGGCGCGCATAGGCCATCGCGAAGTTGGGATCGAGTTCAACCGCGCGCTTGTAGAACGGTATGGCCTCCAGGTCGCCTTCCCGAGACCGCTTCTCATCCCCCATGGAGTACGCTCTCAGCGCCTCCAGCGAAGACGTGGTCGCCTGATCGACCGGAGCGTTGAATTTCTCGATGGAAGAAACGCTTTCGCCCAGCGGTCCGCGAATTTCTTTCGCGGCAGTGCCGAGCGCCTGCAAAACTCTTTCTTTGCTCGGAGCTTCTGTTTGCTGGCGTCCAATGGTGTCGCCGGTGATGCAGTTCATCGCCTCTAGCGAGACTACATAACTCGATCCGAGCGGACTGATCGATCCCGAAAGAATCGCCTTGATGCCTTCGCGCTGGCAAAGATCGCGCGCCACCGGGACGGTGATGCGTTCATCCTCGGAGCGGCCGGAAAACTTTAACGCCTTACGCACGCGCTGGTCGGGATAGACATTCAGAAACGGCGACTGCTCCAGTTGCACCGCCAGCGCCTGCTTCAGAGTTCCGTCGAAGACGCTGTCTCCGGTGGTATTGGTGAAGTCGGTGAGAAGGATCGAGTCCTTTTCAGTCAGCGCGTGGGCGCGGTGGCCATAGATCACGTAGCCGCCGATGGCTGCCGCAATCACGACTCCCGCAGCCGATAGCAGCAACCAGCGTCGTCCGGATTTTGCAGGCGCGGAAAGCCCGGAAGCGGAGAGCGTAGAAGAAGGTGCTGCGCCAGTGCCCGACGCTTTCGCCTCGACCGCTGACGCCGAGTCGCCGGCATCCGGGGGCTGGCCGATGCCCGAACCGAGCGCCATCGACGATGAAGCCGCGGCCATCAATGGCGTGGAATCAGCCGCAGCCAGCACGGTCCCGGAACTCGCCGCTGCAACCGTTCCCGAGTGTCCCGATTCCGTGTCCCGCTTCAGCCGTTGCAGATCGGTGCGCAGCTCAGCCGCACTCTGATAGCGCAGACCCCGATCCTTCTCCAGAGCCTTAAAGATGATGTCCTCAAACTTCGGCGGCAAATCGCGATTGAACCGAATCGGAGGCGTCGGAACCGAGTCGAGGATTGCCTTGAAGATGACTCCTGAGCTTTCGCCATGGAAGGGCAAAGCGCCAGTTGCCATTTCGTACAACACGGCGCCAAAAGAAAAAAGATCGGTGCGGGAATCGAGTTCCTTTGCGCGCACCTGCTCCGGCGACATATAAGCGACCGTCCCGACCATGGTTCCTGGACTCGTCAGATCCTTCTCGCCGACCGTGCCCGTCTGTGTGTTGAGCGCCGCTATCTGGCTCGATGAGCTGCCCGTGAGACTGACCTTCGCCAACCCAAAATCCAGAATCTTGGCGTGTCCACGCTTCGTCACGAAAATGTTTGCGGGCTTGATGTCGCGATGAACAATCCCTTCCGAGTGCGCGGCATCGAGTGCATCCGCAATCTCGATGGCCAATGGAAGCAGCACTTCCATGTCCAGTGGACGACCGGCGATGCGGTGCTTCAACGTGATGCCATCGAGGAATTCCATGGCGATATACGCCTGGCCATTCTCCTCGCCGATGTCGTGAATGGTACAGATGCTCGGATGATTCAAGGCCGAAGCAGCCTGAGCCTCACGCTGAAACCGGCTGAGCGCTTGGGAATCGCGCGCCACTTCATCCGGCAAAAATTTCAGTGCCACAAAACGGCGCAGCCGAGTGTCCTCGGCCTTATAGACGACGCCCATGCCCCCACCACCGAGCTTCTCGACAATGCGGTAGTGTGAAATGGTCTGCCCGATCATTAGGGGCAAATCTTACGTTGGTGAAACGGGCAAGTCAATGACAGGCGTGGAGTTGGCGTTAGTTATAGCCTTCTGTAAGTGGCGACGTGGCAAGCTGATCGCAGTGATTGCTCGGAGGGTCGGCAACCACCTTGGGTCGTTCCGTGCGTGGTCACGCTAAGCTGCAGGTTCGGGGATCTGATCTTCGTCCTGCCATTTTTGAATTCGCTCGCCGACCGCCCGAGCAAGTCTGTCCGATGTTCGGAACTGACCGCCGCGACGCAATTTGGCCGCCAGTTGCAGCGTCCTGACACGCTCGTGTTGTCGGAAAGACCGAATATATTCCCGCACGACCAGAGGCATGCTCATGGCAACTCCGGCCGAGTAATTTTTCCAGGCCATCCGTTTCAATTCATCCGGAGAATTCAAAGCGGACAGCAATTGCGCAAAAAGACTGTCCGCATCGCCCGGCGTGAAAAACCGGATTGCGATCCCCTCATGCTCGGCGATTTCGCGAAAGTCCTGAATGCCGGAGGCGATGACCGGAACCCCATATTGCGCAGCGAGATGTGCCACCCCGCTCGAGCCAGCCGACGACGTGTAAGGCATTACTGCCATGCTCGCCTCACGAAACAGGTCGGCAATCGACTCTTCCGGCACATAGCCGAGAAACTGGATGTGCTCGCTGGCATGCCGCCGCGCCATCGATTGCACATAGCCAGGAGTTTTCGGATGATCGCCGCCACCGATGATCAGCTTCACATTGGGAAACTTTGTTGCGACCCGCTCGAATGCCTCGATCAGCAACTCCAGACGCTTATAAGTTCCCCACTTCCCAAACGCAAGAATGCGGTGGATCGGGTTTCCCCGGCGCGTAAAATCCGGAGGCTCCGGTTTTGCAGCAAAGATTCCATGCGACCGCACACTGACTTTGCCCCGCCCGTATTTTTCGTCCAGCATCTGGCGGTAAGTTGGCAGCAGCACAGAAACCGAGTTTGCAGTCAAAAGAAGATGCGTTGCCAGCCAGCCTCCGGCTCGGTAAAGCCGAGGTGAAGTGACAGCCGCATCCTCGAGGTCAACCGTCTCGAACAGCTGGTGCAGCGTAACGTGCGAGTGCACTCCGTGCAGTCGTGCCGCAACCGGGGCAATGAGACCGAGCATTGCCGCGACCGGACGCGAGCCGAAGCTTGCGAAACCCAGATTGAACCAGGCCACGTCGGGCTTGACCCTCCGGATTTCGCGCACCAACGTCGCGACGTTGCGCCGCTTCTCGAAGCCCCAGCAGCGAGTGACGTTATAACCTGGCAGTTCATCCGCCGGCGCGGGGAGATAATCACCCAACACCGTCAAGTCAATGCAGCGCTCGCGACGAAGCTGCTCCGCGACATGGAAGCCATATTCGTTCAGCGCATGACGGCTCGGCGGAAAGGATGTGATCAGGGCGATCTTCACGGCTCGCTCGACCGCAACACCATGTCCCGCGACAGACGACCGAGGAGGTGCAGGTAGTGAATGGCGACGCTGGCATTCGCCTTGCTTCTGCCGGCTCGGCGAATCCCGAATTGATAAGGAACCTCGTGCACGGTCTGTATGCGTCCGCGCACCAGGATTTCAAGCAGAAGTTTGAAGCCCGTGGTCTGGAAGGCCAAACCGTCGATGCAGCGGCGATGGACGACAAAAAACCCCGACATCGGGTCGGTGACCTGGAAATTCTTCTTCGAAATCAGAGGCGCTGCGGCGAGCGTGCTCAGCCGGGAAACGGCGGCACGCAGCGGATTCCAACCCTTGGTTCCGTCATCCTGAGCGTAGCGGCTGGCGATGGCGATGTCGGCTTGTTCCGCTGCCTTCAACAGTTTGGGCAATAACTCAGGGGGATGCTGCAGGTCGGCGTCGATCACTCCGAGCAGGTTCGCTCCGGACGACTGACTCCAGCCTTCGAGCACCGCCCCCGCTAAACCGCGCTCCCCTGCACGTGCAACGAAGCGAATGCGCGGATCTCGTTTCGTCCACTCACGAACGTTTTCTACCGTCCCGTCGGTGCTTCCGTCATCGACTACCACGATCTCGTATTCATACCGCGTCTCGCTCAATGCGGCGGAGACTTCACCGAGCACTTTGTCGATATTTTCCGCCTCGTTAAGCGTGGGTACGATCAGGGCAAAGCTATTCTCAGAACCTGCGGACATCATCCCAAGGGCCTCGCTTTCGCGTTACTAACCCTTGGATGGAACCGAGCTCGCTGTGGTTGGGTTGTTTCGCACTGTAGGGGAATTCCGCAGACGGATTACTGCGCTGTCCAGGTCGATATCAGTCTTTTCCTCAGGCGGAGTGCTCTCTCGGAGCCGCGATTGGCCGATGTGAAAACAAATTTCGTTGGTCACGTCATCGGCCTTCGCCTCAGAAATAATAATCAGCTTGGGGGCGAGTTCCCGGAGGCACAAAAAATTCTGACGATTGTGAATCACGAACTCCAATGGATATTCCGGCTTCCGCGCGAAAGCTGCCGCGGGCGATGCGTCGAGGACGAAAGCCAGGTCGGGAACGGGCGCCAGCTTCAGGAGAATCCTCCCATAACATCGTACGGCAAGCGATCGTGAAGAGATGTTCGCGAATTGGTCGTAAATAAAGCGATCAAAAATCACGACATCAAATTTTTTTATCTCTGGACCGGCAAGCACGCGCCGCAATCGGGCAAGATCCAGCATGTAAAATCCCAACCGCGCTGCGATCAAATACCACTTCCGAACATGTTTATTGTTTTTCGGAGTGAAGGTGGGATCCGCGTGGCGGGAATCCACTGTCCGTTGTCCAACTCCGGCGCGCATTTTCGACCAGACCGCGACATGATCCCAGAAACTCAGCCGTACCACCCGAAGACCTTGCTTCTCGAGGTACGATGAGAGACGCTCGATTTGCGTGGTCTTGCCTGCACCGTCGATACCCGAGAAGGTAACCAGGAACGGGCGACTGGCACGGGCCGGCGCATCGGCTTTCCTATGAGCCATAAGGTTAGAGAACTCCTTCGGTCAGGGATGGATAGCGGAGGAAACTCCGGGCGGCCGCGCCTGACTTTTTCCCTGAGACAAAGCGACAACCGAACCGACGGCGATGGCGGCTCCCGCGACCAACCCCACTTTGATCAGCAGCGAGTGATGACCGCGCTGACGAGCAGGTGCCACGGCTGCGCCTGTAGGCTGGGCCACCGGAGCTCCTTTTACAGTGGCGGCCTTCGCTCCGGCGGCTCCGGAGGGAGCCGGGGCGGGCTGCTCGCCCGATGGCGTCTGTGCGGGCTGCGATTGCGGTGCGTCCGGCAATGCGTCATCCTGCTTTTGGGCGGCGCCGGCCTGAATCGCCTCGGAAGTGTTCGCCAAAAGAGGCATCTCGCTCGCCATCAGAAATACGCCTGCCAACATCGCAATCAAGAAGAATCTTGTATATTTGCGACCGGTCCGATTCATTTACGCACTCCAAAGTCCTTGAAATTGGCTCGTACGTTGATCTTCAGCGTTCTCTGTCGCAATTGGGGGAGGGGCAATCTGTTCTTTTGCTGATTTCACTGAATTCGGATGAGCGACGGCCTCTTCTACTGAGTTGAAAACGGGCACGACCGTAGAAATACGCGTCACTTCGAGCAGCACCCGGTTGACGCGGGAACCTGCGACGAGGAGCAGTTCGGTGTCGCGGCCGGTCGCGTGCGCCACGCAATCCAGCAACAGGTCAATGTCGTCGTGATTCAACGTTGAGCAGTCGGACAAATCCACAATCACTGGACGGCCGGAGATTCGCAGAGTGGCCAGAAAACCTTTCCGCAGCGCACGGCGGCTGGCAGAACTCGACTCGCAGGGAAAAGGCAGGATCGTGTGGGCCTCGGTCTTCATAGCTGAACCTGCATCCACGGCTGCGGCGCGCCCGAGGATGGCCTGGAACCCCAGACGAACGCACCGCCGGTTCGCGAAGAGTTATCGTTCTCTCTGAAGGTTTTTCGCCGCGATTCACCCCGCCGGATCCTGCTGCCCAGGCCCGTCGGCTGGAGATCCACGACTGTTTCCCAACTCAGATCTTCCAAACGTCCCCCGTCCACGAGGCCGTGCCGGATAAGCAAGCCCGGTGCCAAATACGTATACGGCAAAACCGTGGATCGCTCCACGATGGTTCCACAATCCACCACGCAATCATGCTCCACGGACGCGAAGGGACCAATGGTTGCGCCGGCGCGGACCACAGTGCGCGCGCCAATATAGGTTGGACCTATGACCCGGACAGAGTCCGCGAGTTGCGCACCCTCCCCGATCCATACCTGTTCCCGAATCTGTTTGCCGAACGGCCGCATTGCGCAAGCCCCGGTCAGCGCATCTCCAACCAGCTCCTGCCTTTCCTTGGCTGACAAAATACGCTTGGCATAGCCGCGAAATTGATAAGGAGTTTGCCCACCGTTATCGGGGACGCGGAAAGATTCGTTGTTCTCGCAGGTTCCATGAAATGCGCGGTGGTCGAGGAGGCGAACTCCCAACTGCCCTTGCGCGTCAAGGGCTTCCGTAACCGGATTTCGGGTCTCGTGATGAAAGCGAAGCAAATCGGCAAGATCCATCTCTGCATAGGACTTGAGCGTGATCATCAGAAGCCGCTCGACTCCCTGCTGGGCAAACCCACGCAACCGGGACCAGATCGCGTTCTCATCGGTAGGACTGATGAGCCACAGATTTTGCAGTCCCAGCTTGCGGACGCGCTCTATCCATGACTGCAAGACATCGTTGCCCAGGATCGGTAAGCGCGAGGAATAAAGTGGTCGCGAATTTTCGGAAGCTTGTCTGGCACAAAACTGCGTCCCCTGAATTGCGCCGAGATCTCGGCCCCCCGGAACAACTACGACTGCGCCCAGCTCCACGGTACATTGTCCTTTCTGAACCACCCGGAAACCGTTAGGCATTCCCCGCCCTGAAGCATCGCGCATCTTCAGAGGTTTTTAGGATGTGGGGAACCCGACCAGAGATGGCAGAAAAAACGAACTACAGTATCGCAGTATGGCGAGTGGGTGAAAACCACTATGAAAAGATTTGTACTATGCAGTACTCAGGATCACATCAGCGTGGCCATGCGGCGTGACGATTCGTAAGTGCTAGCACTAATGAGTATGCGATTTGATGCAATTTCCTTGAAGCCGCACGTTCGATGTACGTAAAATCCCGGATAACCAACCCACAAACCCTTTAGGTACCTGTACTGCAATTACCGGAGCAAGTGTAATGAGAAAGTTCGGCCTCCTTCTAATACTGATTTCGGGAACCCTGTCCTTCGCCAACGTAACGGTTTCAGCCCCTGCCAATGGAAGCAATGTAGGCACGACGGTTCAATATGTCGCGAATGCCACGACGAGCTGCGCCGCGGGAGTTTCTGCCATGGGCATCTATTCCGCGGCCGGCGTTCTGGCTTATACCACGCCCGGTAGCAGTCTTAACACCGAGTTGCTTTTAAGTCCGGGCAACTATCAGACCGTGGTGCAGGCCTGGGATAATTGCGGAGGTGTCAGCAAGACGCCAGTCGCCATTCAGGTTTCTGCGGGCGCCACCGAGGTGCAAGTCGCAGCGCCGAAAAACAACTCGACCGTCACCCCGCAAGTTCAATATGTCGCGACCTCGTCGACCACCTGTTCCAAGGGCGTTTCCGCGATGGGGATCTACACCGCGCCGGGGGTTCTGGCATTCGTGGCCCAGGGCGCAAGTCTGAGTACCGTCCTGACGTTAAATCCCGGTACCTACCACACCGTCGTCGAGGAGTGGGATGGATGCGGAGACAGTGCATCCACGCCGATCACTATCCAGGTTGCGGGCCCGACGAGCGGTGGGCAAGTAACCGTCAGCGCCCCGCAGACCAACACCACGGTCAGTCCGACGGTGCAGTATGTGGCATCGGCGACTTCTTCCTGCTCGAGCGGAGTCGCCGCCATGGGAATCTACAGCGCGCCGAATGTGCTCGCATACAAAACACAAGGAGCGCAACTCAATACCCAGCTGACCTTGAGCCCAGGCACGTACCACACAGTGGTCCAGGAATGGGATAACTGCGGTGGGTCGGCTGTGGCTCCGATCACGATCACGGTCGGAGGAAGCTCGACGTCAAAGACCTTTAGTGGCCTTCAACAAGAGGCCGGTTGGACCGGTTATGCCCTGCTCCCGCCGGCATACAATATCTGCACTTACTGCACGCCTTCAGGTCCGCAGGAAACCTGGGCCATGACCCAGAATATTTCGTCGCCATCGCTCAGCGGACACGCAAGTCGCATGGATATTGGCGGTCAGACCGACTACGCCGATGGTCTCTGGAATAACCACCTGATAGGAGATTTCTCCTCGCAGGGTTTGCCCGACCCGAATCATTCGATCGTCCCGAGCCTTCACAACTTCACCTACGACGTGTATTTTTATGTGGACGACGCCGGCGTCTCGCAAGCGCTGGAGTTTGACATCAACCAGTTCTTTGGTGGCAACTCCTACATTTGGGGGCATGAATGCCGCATCGCCGGCGGCAATGAATGGGACATCTGGGACAATCCCGGTCAAACCTGGCATCCCACCGGGGTTCCATGCAATCCCGTATCCAATGCCTGGAACCATCTCACGCTCCAGGTCCAACGCACCTCGAGCAATCAGCTTCTGTTCGAATCGATCACGCTTAACGGAGTGACTTCAACTCTTAACTACTACGAGAATCCCACCGCGACAACGTGGTACGGCGTGACGATCAACTATCAGCAGGATGGTAATTACAAGCAGACCCCCTATTCGGTTTGGCTCGACAATCTGAACTTTAGCTATTGGTAAACGAGCGCCCGGTTGTTAACCGGGCCTCTCACCTCCCAGAGGCTGCGCTTTCTTTGCGCGACTCTAAATTTGAGCGACCCTAAGAGGACGTTCGAACGTTCTTCTTAATCACCTGGCGCCACGCCGGCGCCGGCATTTCACGATTCCAACCAACCGTTTGTTGCCGGATTTCATCTAGTCCTCTGGAAATCGAAAGGGGGAACTGCAGCTTGCTACTGACGATTGGCGGCGCGAGAACCGGCGCAGAGCGGTCCGGATGGCGTCTTCGAAAGATCGGGCGATTCCTGATGTGCTGGCTGGCCTTTGCCAGCCTGAGCCCGGCCCAGACTTCCAGCCCGGCCCAGACTTCCAGCCCTCCCTCGACGACGACCCCGATTGAAACCACTCCGTCCGCGCCTGATAGTGCTCAGCCCCAAGGTGCTCAGCCCCAAGGTGCTCAGTCCCAAGGTGCTCAGTCCCTGGACGACGAAACTCCTGGCTTCGTTTTTAAGAAGGAAGTAGAAGAGGTTGTGCTGCATGCGGTTGTGGTGGACGATCAGAACCGGCCAATCACAGGTCTCGACCGCAACAGGTTTGAAGTATACGAAGACGGCAAATTGCAGAAACTCACTTCCTTTCATACCGAGCGTGTTCCGGTCGCGCTCGGAATTCTGATCGATAACTCGGGATCCATGTTGCCGAAGCGCGCCAAGGTCAACGAGGCGGCCCTGCAATTGGTGGATGCAAGCCAGCAGGACGATCGGGTCTTCGTCGTCAACTTCGGCGAGGACGCGTTTCTTGACCAGGACTATACCCAGGACGTCAGGAAACTGAGGGCAGCTTTGCAGCGGGTCGAGACGAGGGGCAGTACCGCGCTCTACGATGCGATCATCGGGGCCGTCAATCACCTCAACCAGAATTCGACTTTACCGAAGAAAATTCTGTTAGTTGTGACCGACGGGCAGGATAACGCGAGCCAGGCTACGTTCCAGGAAGCTCTGCGCAAGTTGCAATCGAAGAACGCACCGGTTCTCTACACCATCGCGCTCGAACAGGGCGACCGGAGAGGCGACGTTAATCGGCAATCCCTGCGTACGCTCTCCGAGCAAACCGGAGGCAGCGCGTTCTTTCCGTCGAGTCTCGACGAAGTGCAATCGATCGCCAGTGCGATCGCGCAAGACATCCGCAGTCAATACGTAATCGGCTACCGTTCCTCGAATTCGGATACGGCGGGTGCCTACCACTCGATTCAGGTCAAGGCGCTCGATGGATCCATTCACCTGCGCGTCGTAACTCGCACAGGTTATTACTCGGGGAAGAATGGCAGTGATGACTTGCACTGACACTCAGTAATTGCCGATGCCAGATGCTGATCTAAGGAAAGACACTTTTCCGCATTCCCCCAACCGAATAGACGAACCCCCGAGCCGTTTACCTTCAGCACGGCAGTATCACCCGCACTTGGCAGCCTCCTTTCCCGTTTCGGTTTGAGAGTTCGATCGAGCCTCCGTGCGCCTCGGCGATCTGCCGCGAAAGCGCCAGCCCGATGCCGCTTCCCGACGGTTTGGTCGTGTAAAACGGTACGAAGGCGTTGCTCGGATTGAGAAGTCCCGGCCCATTATCGTCGATGGTGAGCACGGTGCTGCGGTCTTCGACTTTCCAACTTAATGTCACCTGTGGCTTAAAAGGTTCCGCGGCAATTCTCAAACCGCCCGGACCATTGCTAGCGTCGCCGAGCTCAGAAGCAGCTTCCACCGCATTGCGCACAAGATTAATCAGCATCTGCTCGATCTGGTCGGCATCGAGCAGCAGCATTACATCGGGGCCGCGCG
>Ga0302180_10003739_pt1 | contig 11432 bp, 8 predicted proteins | sample I_Palsa_E3_2_FD_200575 | JGI IMG/M metagenome (GOLD analysis project Ga0302180, IMG submission 200575) | Peat permafrost microbial communities from Stordalen Mire near Abisko, Sweden - I_Palsa_E3_2 | ecosystem: Environmental > Terrestrial > Soil > Palsa > Peat permafrost | place: Sweden: Abisko... | reverse complement strand
ACGCGCACGGCGGCGTGGTGGTCATCTCGACCAGGGACTGCTCGCTGCAGCGCAGGCACCAGAAGCTCGTGGAGGAGGCGCCGGCCCCGTTCCTGTCCGTGGCGCAGACCGAGGCCCTGTACTCCTCCTCCAAGGCGATCTTGCGGCTAGCCGGCTACGTGGGCGCGGGCACCTGTGAGTTCCTCGTCGGGCAGGACGGCGCGGTCAGTTTCCTCGAGGTCAACACCAGGTTGCAGGTCGAGCACCCGGTGAGCGAGGAGGTGACCGGCATCGACCTGGTGCGCGAGATGTTCCGACTCGCCGAGGGCGAGCCGCTCGGCTACGACGACCCGCCCGCCCGGGGGCACTCGATCGAATTCCGGATCAACGCCGAGGATCCCGGCCGGAACTTCCTGCCGGCCCCCGGGACGATCACCGCCTGGACCCCGCCGTCGGGCCCCGGGGTGCGGCTCGACGCCGGGTACGCGAACGGGATGACGGTCCCGCAGGTGTTCGATTCCCTGATCGCCAAGCTGATCATCACCGGCGCCAGCCGCGCCGAGGCGCTGCAACGGGCGGCCCGCGCACTGGCCGAGTTCGAGGTCGGCGGGATGCCCACGGTGCTGCCCTTCCACCGGGCCGTGGTCACCGACCCGGCATTCGCCGCCCCCGATGGCGTGCTGCGCGTGCACACCCGCTGGATCGAGACCGAGTTCGCCGCCGAAATGCCCCCGCAGGATCCCGCCGAAGTCGCCGACTCCCCCGAACGAGACAAGATCACCGTCGAAGTAGCCGGCAAGCGCCTCGAGGTAATAGTCCCGACCACCCTCGCTGCTGGGGCGGCTGGGGCGGGCCGGGCCCCCGCAGGGGGTCCCCGGGGGGCACGGGGGGGCGGGCCCCACCGTAAGCGGGGGGGACAGGGGGGGTCCCCCCCCCGGGGCCAGGGAGGCACCTCCAATACTCTTCTCAGCCCGATGCAGGGGACGATCGTCAAGATCGCCGCCAGCGAGGGGCAGCGGGTCTCGGCCGGCGACGTGGTGGTCGTGCTTGAGGCGATGAAGATGGAGCAGCCGCTGACCGCGCACAAGGACGGCGCGGTCACCGGCCTGTCGGTCGAGGTGGGCCAGACCGTCACCGCCGGTGCCGCGATCTGCCAGCTCGAGGACTGAGCGCCGGTGACCAGGCTGCCCGGAGATCCGGGCGCGGGGGGCAAGGTGCTGTTCGCGATCGGCGTCCGGCTGCCCGCAGGCAACCGGGAATGGGTCCGGCACGAGCTGACCGACGCCGGGTGGCGCAGCCGTCTGATCATCCGTCACCTGGTCATCATGCTGCCGCTGTGCGCCGTGCTCGCGCTGCTGCCCGGCGCGCTGTGGATCCGGATCGCGGTACCCGCGCTGTTCGGAATCTGCAGCGTGGGCATCGTCGCGATGTACGCCGACGACATCCGGGTCTCCCGGCTCCGGCGGCACGGCGTCGAGCCCCCCGACGACCCCGACCTGGGCCGCCCCTCGCACTGAGCAGCGTTCAGGTGGGTGGGGGGACGCGGTACCGTTCGTTCGGCATAGGTTTTAGGGGATGTCGCCGGTGAATTCCATCAGTTTCCTGGCGGCCTCGGTCAGGCTGCCGGACATGGACGGGTAAACGGCGAACGTGCGCGCCAGCTGCTCGACCGTGAGGTGCTGTTCGACCGCGACCGAGACGGCCAGGATGAGCTCGCTGGCCCGCGGGGCCACCACCACGCCGCCGAGCACGACCCCGGTGCCCGGGCTGCTGAACAGCTTCACGAAACCGTCGCTGACCCCGGCCATCTTGGCCCGCGGGTTGGTGGCCAGCGGCTGCTTCAGCACCCGGGCGGAGACCTCGCCCGCCGTGACCGCCCGCTGCGACACGCCGACGGTAGCGATCTCCGGGTCGGTGAAGATGGTCGCGGCGACATGGCCGAGCCGCAGCGGGCCCACCGCCTCGCCGAGGGTGTGCCACATCGCGATCCGGCCCTGCATCGCCGCGACCGAGGCCAGCATCAGCACGCCGGTGCAGTCTCCCGCCGCGTACACGCCGGTCGCCGACGTCCGCGACACCCGGTCGACCTCGACGAAACCGTACGCGTCCACCTTCACGCCCGCCTCGTCCAGCCCGATGCTCCCGGTTCTGGGGATCATTCCCACGGTGAGCAGGCAATGACTGCCGGTCACGGTCCGGCCGTCTTCCAGGGCGACCGTGACGCTGTCGCGGTCGCGGCTGACCGCCTGCGCTCGCGACCGGCCGAGCACGGTCATGCCGCGGCGGCGGAACACGTCCTCGATCAGGCTGGCCGCGTCCTCGTCTTCATGCGGCAGCACCCGGTCCCGCGACGACACCAGCGAGACACGCGAGCCGAGCGCCTGGTAGGCACTGGCGAACTCGGCCCCGGTGACGCCCGAGCCGACCACGATCAGGTCCCGGGGTAGTTCGGTGAAATCATAGAGCTGCCGCCAGGTCAAGATGCGTTCGCCGTCCGGCTCCGCACCGGGGAGTGTCCGCGGCGACGCGCCGGTGGCGACCAGGATGGCGTCCGCGGTGATCTGCTGGTCGCCTGCCTGGATCGTGCCGGCGCCGGCCAGGCGGCCGTGGGCTTTGATCACCTTGACGTCCTCGGCCGCGAGCCGGGCGGCGATGTCGCGGGACTGGGCCCGGGCCAGATCGGTGATCCGCTCGTACAGGCGAGCGGCGTTGACGGTGGCCAGCCCGCCGGTGGCGATGCCGAGCCCCGGGGCCCGGTTCAGCATCGTCATCGCGTTGGACGTCTCGATGAGGGTCTTGGAGGGCACGCAGTCGGTGAGCACGCAGGCCCCGCCGAGCCCGTCGGAGTCCACGACGGTGACGTCGGCGCCGAGCTGGGCCGCGACCAGGGCGGCCTCGTAACCGCCCGGGCCGCCCCCGAGGATCGCGATTCTGCGACGTACCAAGGGTGCTTCTCCTCCGGCGAGTTGGTCGCAGTCGGGTATCAGGCGCGGGCTAATTCGCGGCATCCAGCGGCGGGACGCCGTACGCTTGCCCCCGTGGCACTGTACGCGGCCTACGGCAGCAACATGGACCCGGCACAGATGCTGCTGCGCTGCCCGCACTCGCCCCAGCGGGGAACCGGGTGGCTGGAGGGATGGCGGCTGACGTTCGGCGGGGAGGACATCGGCTGGGACGGGGCGCTCGCGACGGTGGTCGAGGCGCCCGAGGCCCGGGTCTTCGTGGTGCTCTACGACGTGTCCGAGACCGACGAGAAGGAACTCGACAACTGGGACGGGGTCAGCCTCGGCTACTACCGTAAGGCCAAGGTCCGGGTCGAAACCCTCGACGGCAACGTGCTGGCCTGGCTGTACGTGCTCAACTTCTACGAGGGCGGGCTGCCCTCGGCCCGGAACGTCGGCATCCTCGGCGACGCCGCCGAAAGGGCGGGTGCCCCGGCGGACTACGTCGTGGCGCTGCGCGCCCTTCCCTGCGGGAAGCTCGGCGACTCGAACACCGAGCTCGGGCCGCCCTGGACCTGAGCGGGCGCTGGGCTCGTTCGCGGGCGCTGGTGGCGCTGGGCTTGACCGGGCGCTGGGGCTCGTTCGCGGTGATACTGGGTGCGTGGCTGTGGTGCGCAAGCGCTTGTAGTGCGCCTGGGGCCGGGACAACCGCGTAATATCCGACGGCGGCCAGAGCTCCCGATGGCGTTCGCAATCTCCGCGAGAGCGCACTTAGGTGGCGTCCGTTTCCCCTAGGTGCCAGGGATCACGTCCTTCCCAGGCATAACGCGTCTTGGCGCCCAGAGACAGGTTTCGGTGGTGGATCCGGGTTCCATGGTGGATCCGGTGCATCCGGGTGCACCGGATCCACCGCCAAGCCCTTTTCCTCCACGATAAACGGAGAGTACTCCGCGTGGTTTGTCGCTTATATCCATATATAACGGGCAAATGACGGGTTGGGCTGACCGCTAGGCGCACGACTGTGCGACTGCTTCTATCGGTGGGCAACTATCAACGCGGGTCGGGCGAGGGTCAGCGGGTCAGGTGCAGATACAGATACAGACGCTCACTAAGCGGGCCGGAGGACGGCGGGTTAGATCAGGCAGACGATAAGCAGGATCAGGCCGGGGACGAGGATGGCGGCGAGCGCGTTGCGGCTCCAGGTGCTCTTGAGTGGCTCGAGCCATCCGGTGGGCCCGAGCATTGCGCCGGCCGGGGTGGCCGGGGTGGCCGGGGTGGCCGGGGTGGCCGGGGTGGCTTCGGCGGCAGGAGTGGCGGCGGTGGCTTCGGTGGCGGCGGGGTTCTTGGCCGGGTTGGTGCCGTTGGTCCTGTGGTCGTGGGCGCCGTTGGCGCCGGCGATTTCGACGGTGCCGGTGGCCCAGACCGTTTCGGCTTGAGCGGCGGTGGCGCGCTCGTTGAGCAGGCGGGCGATCTTTTTCGCTTCGGCCTCCGCGGTCGAAGCCGGGGGACTGGCCACGCCGCCGTCGAGCAGGCCGCCGCCGTAGAGCAGGCCGCGGCCGCCGGAGGGCACGCCAAAGGACGAACGCCGGGGGCGGGACCCGCGGCGCGCCTTCGCCTCCGCGGTGAGCTGGCGCCGCCGCGAGTAGTGCACGGCCCAGGAGCTGATGACCTTGGTGTGCTTCTTGTCACCGGGGCTGCCGGCTGCCCAGTCGCAGTGCACCCGGAGCAGGTCGACCAGGTCCACCTCGGTCACGCCAGCCCACCCGATCCGGTGATCGCGCAGTGGGTTCCTGACCGTTATCCCGGCGTCATCGGCGATGATCCGGGGCCGCTGCGCCGCGACGTAGGCGAAGCCGGTGGCCAGCAGCAACAGGGCCGCCGCGACCGCGGAGATATGGTCGCGGCCCTGCACGGCCAGGTCGACCCAGTTGGCCGCGGCGAACAGCAGCCACACCACCCAGACGACCAGGGCGGTTGGCGAACGGAACGTCTGGACCGCGCTGTCAGTGCTGCCACGGTTGCGGCCGCGTTTCTGGCCGCCCGCGGCGGCCGGGCCAGGGGCGGCTCCTGGCCGCACGCCTGGAGGCGTGCTGCTCCACGGTGAACCGCCTGAGGACGAAGGTGAGCCGCCTGACGAGGGGTTACCTGACGGCTGGTTAGCTGCCATGCTGCCGGACTGCCATGCTGCCGCGCTTTCCACGATGAGCCCGCCGGGCGGGCGGACTCATCTAGATTAACGGCCGCATAGGGGTGCAGCCAGACGGTCCCGCTGCGGAACAGCCAGCTGGCAGGGCTCGGTGCGCGGCGGTGGGCAGTGGGCGGTGGGGACCGGTGCGAGGGGCGGCCTGGTGCGAGGGTCAGGGGCCGGTGACGCCGGGAAGAGGCTGGGCGACGATCACGCCGTCGTCCCACAGGGCGGTGATCGCCGTGGCCGCCATCACCCGGACGCCGACACCGATGGCGCGCTCGTCGACATCGAACGTCGGCTGGTGCAGGTCGTAGGACGCGGCCGAGCTGGGCACCCGGGTGCCCAGCCGGGCCAGCGCGCCGGGGACGGACTCCAGGTACCAGGCGAAGTCCTCGCCGCCGAGGCTCTGCGCCGTCTGCACGACCGAGCCCGCGCCCAGCACGCCGAGCGCCGCGGCGGAGATCATGGCCGTACTGGCCTGGTCGTTGACCGTAGGCGGCACGTAGCGCTGATAGCTGAACTCGGCGTTCAGCCCGTACGCGGAGGCCACCGAGTCGATGAGCCCCTTGAGCAGGTCGGGCGCCGAGTGCCAGGCCTCGTCGTCCAGGCAGCGCACGGTTCCTTCCACAACCCCGCTGTCGGGGATGGCGTTCGCCGCGGTCCCCGCGCTGACCCGGCCCCAGACCACGCTGAGGCTGGACCGCGGGTCGATCCGCCGGGACAGCGCCGCGGGCACCTCGGTGATGATCTTGCCGAGGCCGTACACCAGGTCCGCGGTCAGGTGCGGCCGGGCGGTGTGCCCGCCGGGCCCGGACACCCGGACCTCGATCTTGTCGCAGGCGGCGGTGATCGCGCCCGAGCGGACGCCGAGCTGGCCAGCGTCGAGCCGAGGGTCGCAGTGCAGGGCGAAGATCCGTCCGACCGAGGCGATGCCGCCCGCCGCGAGCACATCAAGCGCCCCGCCGGCAGTCTCCTCGGCGGGCTGGAAGACCAGCCGGACCCGCCCGGGCAGTAGGCCCGCCGCGGCCTGGCCGGCCAGGAACAGGCCCGCGCCGAGCAGCACCGTGGCGTGCACGTCGTGGCCGCACGCGTGGCAGGCGCCCGGCACCGTGGAGCGGTAGGGGACGTCCTTGTCGTCCGCCATGGGCAGCGCGTCGAGGTCGGCGCGCAGGGCAACCACGGACCGTTCGGCGGAATGATTTTGGTCAGACCAATTAGGGGAGACGATGTCCACGAGCAGACCGGTGCCCTTGGGCAAGATCACCGGCCGGAGTCCCGCGGCGGCCAGCCGCTGCGCGACCCGGCGGGTAGTGCGGTGCTCGGCGTAGGCGAGTTCGGGGTTCGCGTGCAGGTCACGACGGAATTCGATCAGCTCGGCCTGGTGTCCGGCCAGGAACACGTCCAGATCCGCGCGCAGGTCATTGCCTGCCATGACTGTCATCCCCCTGCCAGAACCTGTCCTGTTCGAACTCGCTCACCAGCGCGTCCACCACGCTGGTGAGTTCCCCGGTGCGGGCGTAGACAGCCCGCTGCCGCTCGTAGGAGGCGCCGCGCTCGAGCACGTCGCAGGCCACGGAAAGCTCGTCGGAGCAGCCGAGCCTAGCCGCTACCGGCTCGAGCTCGGCGATCAGCTCGTACAACTCGTCGCGCAGTGGCGCCGTGGCGCCGGCCTCGTCAGTGATCACGACCGCGTCCAGCCCGTACCGCGTCGCGCGCCACTTGTTGTCCTTGACCACCCAGGACGAGGGGGCGGGCAGCGTGTAGCCGCGGTCCAGCTGGAAGTCGAACAGCTGGACCAGGCACTGCGAGAGCGCCGCGACCATGCCCACTTCGCGCAACGTCGGCACCCCGTCGAACATGCGGATCTCGACGGTACCGAAGTCCGGGTGCGGCCGGATGTCCCACCAGACCTCCTTAATGCTGCGGATCGTCCCCGCACGCAGCAGAGTCTCCATGTAATCCTCGAACTGTTTCCAGTCCGCTAGCCGGTGCGGCGTCCCCGCCGTCGGCAGCGCGCCGAATGTCACCGACCTGCTCGAGGCAAGTCCTGTGTCGTACCCGCACCAGAACGGGCTCGACGCGGTAATTGCGAGAAAGTGCGGAAGATAGGCGGCCAGAGCATTAACGATCGGAATCGCCTTGCTTCCGTCACGAATCCCCACATGGACGTGCACGCCGAAGGTCTGAATCCGGCGGGCCAGCCATTGCATTTGCTCGACAAGCTCCGCATAGCGCTGGAAAGGCGCCATGGTCGCATCGCGCCAGTCGCTCACCGGGTGAGTTCCCGCGCATGCCAGTAGGATACCGTGATCCGGCGTCATCCGCTGGAGTTCTGCGATCGTCGCGGCAAGGTCGTCTTTCGCCTCGGACACCGTGCTGCAAATGCCCGTGACCAGCTCAAGCGTCGACTGCATCAGCTCATGTCGGATTCGCGGGTGCTCGCCGGTATCGCCAATCACAGGCAGCTCGTCGAGCAGCTTGCCGGCTTCCTGGCGAAGAAGCTTGGTCTTGGCGTCGATAAGCTGTACCTCCCATTCGACGCCAAGGGTTGGGCCGCGGGAAGGATTCCACTCGATAGCCAATATTCAGCCTCCGTGCCCGAAATTGTTAACTTGTCAAATTCTTTCGGGTCGATACTCGCCCCATACGTCCCGCAGCGCGTCGCAGACCTCACCAAGAGTGGCGTCGGCCCGGAGCGCGTCGCGGAGCGGGTAAAGCACGTTTCCGGTGCCTTCCGCCGTTGATTTGAGGGCGGATAGCGCGCGGCCGACCGCGGTATCGTCCCTTTGCTTCCGCAGGGTGTCCAGCCGGGCCGCCTGTTCGGCTTCCAGAGCTGGGTCGAAGCGCAGCGACCGATAGGACTCCTCGCCGTCGGCGGTGAACCTGTTCACCCCGACGATGACCCGCTCACCGTCGTCGATTTCTCGCGCGACCCGGTAGGCCGCGTCCTCGATCTCGGTCTTCTGGAAACCTTGCTCGATCGCTGCCGCCGCGCCGCCCATGTCCTCGATGCGGTCCATCAGCTCAGCTGCGGCTGATTCGACCTCATCGGTCATCGACTCGATCACGTAGGAGCCCGCGAACGGGTCCACCGTCGCGGTCAGGTCGCTCTCGTAGGCGATCACCTGCTGGGTGCGCAGCGCCAGCCGGGCCGCCTTGGCGCTGGGCAGCGCGAGCGCCTCGTCGAAGGAGTTCGTGTGCAGCGACTGTGTCCCGCCAAGCACGGCCGCGACCGCCTGCAGGCTCACCCTGACCATGTTCACTTCCGGCTGCTGCGCGGTGAGTTGGACGCCCGCCGTCTGGGTGTGGAACCGCAGCATCTGCGACCTGGGATCCTGCGCCTTGAACTCGTTTTTCATGATGCCGGCCCAGAGCCGGCGCGCGGCGCGGAACTTCGCGACCTCTTCAAGCAGCGTGGTCCGGGCGACGAAGAAGAAGGAAAGCCGGGGCGCGAAGTCATCGACTTCGAGCCCGGCCGCCAGCGCCGCCCGGACGTACTCCTTGGCGTTGGCCAGCGTGAACGCGATCTCCTGCACCGGCGTCGCGCCCGCCTCGGCCATGTGGTAGCCGGAGATGGAGATCGTGTTCCATTTCGGCAGTTCGGCGCGGCAGTAGGCGAACGAGTCGGCCACCAAGCGCAGCGACGGGCGCGGCGGGTAGATGTAGGTGCCCCGGGCGATGTACTCCTTGAGCACGTCGTTCTGGATCGTCCCGGTCAGCTTGTCCGGGCGCACGCCCTGTTCCTCGCCGACCGTGGCGTACATCAGCAGCAGGACCGCGGCGGGCGCGTTGATCGTCATCGAGGTGGACACCTTCTCCAGCGGGATGCCGTCGAAGAGCGTGCGCATGTCATCGACGCAGTCGATGGCCACGCCGACCTTGCCCACCTCGCCGTGCGCGATCGGGGCGTCGGAGTCGTAACCCATCTGGGTGGGCAGGTCAAAGGCCACGGAAAGACCGGTGGTGCCCGCCTCGATCAGTTCGTGATAGCGGCGGTTGGACTCGGCGGCGGTCGCGAAACCCGCGTACTGCCGCATCGTCCACGGGCGGTCGACATACATCCGCGGATACACTCCGCGAGTAAACGGATACTTTCCCGGCCTGCCGAGCTTCTCATCCGGGCGAAAATCCGTAAGCTTGCTCTCGTCGTAGACGGGATCGATGGGAAGTCCTGACTCAGACGTGCGCTCCATGTGGACAGGTTACTTCGGGGTGACCTCATGACCCATGATCAGAGCGGGGAGGCTCATGCCGGACCGGTTCATCGCGCGGGTCGCGTTTGCCGTCGCAGCGGCCGGCCTCGTGGTCGCCGCGGTCGCGGCGCCGGCCTCAGCGTCGGCGACGGGTACGGGCGGGCCGCAGGCCATCGGGGGGGCTCAGCTATCCGGCCGCGGCGTGATCGTCAGCCACGGGTCGAGTGGGGCCGGTAAGCTGCCGGGCGTGCAGGCCTCGGCGTTCGTCATCGCCGACGCTCGTACCGGCCAGGTGCTCGCGGCCAAGGACCCGCACGGATGGTACCGGCCGGCCAGCACGCTCAAGGTGCTCACCGCCGTCTCGCTGATCCCGCTGCTCAACCCGAACGCCACCGTGGTCGCGAGCAAGCAGGCCGCCTCGGTTTCGCCGGACGTGGTCGGCCTGATCCCCGGGCACGCCTACAAGATCTCTGACCTGTTCACCGCGCTGCTGACGATTTCCGCCAACGACGCCGCGGTGGCGCTGGCCCAGGCCACAGGGTCGCTCGGAAAAGGAATGGCGGTGATCAACGCGGAGGCGCGACTCCTGCAGGCCGACGACACCGTGGCCGTCGAGCCCAACGGGCTCGACGCCCCCGGCCAGCACACCTCCGCCTATGACATGGCCCTGATCGCCCGGCGGGCGCTGGGACTGCCCGCGTTCTTGAAGTACGACCAGACGATCACCGCGAAGTTCGGTGTCAGCAAGAAGAAATCGGTCCCGCTGTACAACCAGAACTCGCTGCTGACCAGCTACCCGGGGGCTATCGGCGGCAAGATCGGCTGGACCAGCGCGGCGGGCGCGACCTACATCGGGATGGCCAGGCGGAACGGCGTCACGCTGATCGTGACCCTGCTGCACTGTCCCGCGCTGACCGAGATCGACTCCGCCAAGAGCCTGCTGAACTGGGGTTTCGCGGCCGACGGCAAGGTTACCCCGGTCGGCACGCTGGTCAGCGCGGTGCAGCAGGCCGCTCCGGCGCCGACCCGGTCGGCGGCGGTCCGGCCGGCGGCGGCCCAGCCGGCGGCGGCCCAGCCGGCGGCGGCCCAGTCGGCGGCGGTCCGGACCGTGGGCCGGCGCGCGGCGGCCCGGCCACAAGCGGCGGCCTCCGGCCCCTCGGTGCTCGCCACCGCCGGGTTCAGCGGCGCGGGAATTCTCGCCGCCGGACTCGGCTTCGCTTACAACCGCCGCCAGCGCAGCCGGACCTGACCGTTGCGCCGAGGCCGCCGCGGCTACCGGACGTCGAGCCCGCGGATCTTATCCGGCGGGTGCCAGCAGGCCGATGCGCTCGCGGGTGGCCGCCATGGTCTGCCCGGCGACCTGGCGGGCTCGCCCGGCGCCGTGGGCGAGCACGCGGTCCAGCCCGGCCTCATCGGCGAGTATCCGCTGCGTCGTCTCCTTGATCGGGGAGAAGGTGGCCACGACCAGCTCGGCCAGGTCCTTCTTGAATCCGCCGTAACCCGCGCCTTCGTATTTGACCTCGAGAGAAGCGACCGGATCGCCGGACAGGGCGGAGTAGATCCGCAGCAGGTTGGTCACGCCCGGTTTGGCGTCGGGGTCGGCGCGGACCTCCGAGCCCGCGTCGGTGACCGCGCGGGCGATCTTCTTGCGGATCACGGCCGGATCGTCGAGGACGTCGATGATGCCTTGCGGCGAAGAGGACGACTTGCTCATCTTGGCCGTCGGGTCCTGCAGGTCGTAGATCTTGGCGACATCGGCGGGGATGTAGGGCTGCGGGGGCACGAACGTCTGGCCGTACCTGTGGTTGAACCGCTGGGCGAGCGTACGGCTGAGCTCTAGGTGCTGCCGCTGGTCCTCGCCCACCGGAACCTGGTCGGCCTGGTAGAGCAGGATGTCGGCCGCCTGCAGGACGGGGTAGGTGAACAGGCCGACGGAGGCCTGGTCCTGCCCTTCCCTGGACGACTTGTCCTTGAACTGGATCATCCGGCTCGCCTCGCCGAACCCGGTCAGGCAGCCGAGGATCCAGGCCAGTTCGGTGTGCTCGGGCACGTGGCTCTGCACGAACAGCGTGCACCGGTCCGGGTCCAGCCCGGCCCCGAGCAGCTGAGCGGCGGCGACCCTGGTCCTGC
>Ga0302180_10003735_pt1 | contig 11438 bp, 6 predicted proteins | sample I_Palsa_E3_2_FD_200575 | JGI IMG/M metagenome (GOLD analysis project Ga0302180, IMG submission 200575) | Peat permafrost microbial communities from Stordalen Mire near Abisko, Sweden - I_Palsa_E3_2 | ecosystem: Environmental > Terrestrial > Soil > Palsa > Peat permafrost | place: Sweden: Abisko... | reverse complement strand
CGGAGATGTGAATCCGTGGGATCCCGGGATTTTGGTACTTGACGGCATTGCCAACCAAGTTCTGAAATAATTGAACCAATTGCATCTCGTCCGCTAGGACGGTGGGCAGCGGATCGTGCGTCACCACCGCGTGGCTTTCTTCGATGGCGCCGCGCAGATTTACAAGCGCCTGTTGCAACGCTTCTTCGCTGGAGGTGTCGAACAAAAGCTTTGCTTTTGTTCCGGCGCGCGAATACGCCAGCAGATCTTGGATTAGCCGCTGCATGCGGCTGGCGCCGTCCACTGCGAATGCGATGAATTCATCGGCATCCGAGCCGAGCTGTCCCTTATACCGCCTCGATAGAAGCTGGGTGTAACTGGCCACCATTCGCAGCGGCTCTTGTAAGTCGTGCGAGGCAATGTATGCAAATTGCTCCAATTCCTGATTCGACCGGTTTAATTCCTCCACCTTCTGCAAAAGATTCGCTTCGGCCTTTTTCCGCTTGGTGATGTCTCGGATCGCCGCCGTTACCAAAACTCCCTCGGCGCTTTCGAGAGGACTCAGCATGATCTCGATTGGAAAGCCGCTTCCATCCTTCCGCCGCCCGGTGAGCTCAATGCCCGTGCCAATCTGCTGCGCCAACGCGTCTTCCGCGGAACGTAGAGCGTCCGCAATCAGCCGTTCCGCGAATCCCTCCGGAATGATGTTCGTCACCTTCTGCCCTACAAGTTCATCGCGGTAGTATCCGAACTGTTTCTCCGCCTGCAGGTTTAGCAAGACAATCTCCCCGCCATGGTTCACCACCACCATCGCGTCCGGGGCGGCCTCCAACAGTCCGCGATATTTCGCCCCCGATTCCTTACTCTCGCTGAGATCGTGGCTGAACTCAGAAAACCCCCGCAGGTTTCCGGCTGGGTCGCGCAAAGCTGTGAACGTGAGACTCGCCAAGAATCGCGAGCCGTCCTTCCGCATGCGCATGCCTTGTTCTTCGTGCCGGCCGTTTTCGGCAGTCGTTCGGAGCACCTCCTCGGGCCTGCCCCGCTCAATGTCTTCCGGAGGAAAGAAACAAGAGAAGTTACGACCGATGATCTCTTCAGCTATGTATCCTTTGATTCGTTCGGCACCGGCATTCCAATTGAGAATCTGGCCCCGCGGATCCATCATAAAGATCGCGTAGTCCTGGATTCCATGGAGGAGCATCCGATAGCTCTCTTCGCTTTCTCGGAGCGCCTCCTCCGCAAGCCGGCGTCTACCCTCCATTTGCGCCAGATGCTTTTCCTCATCCCTGCGCGTGGTGATGTCACGGATCGCGGCCGTCACCAGGATTCCATCGGCACTTTCAAGAGGACTCAGCATGATCTCGATCGGAAACTCACTTCCATCCTTCCGCTGCCCGATGAGCTCAAGCCCCGTCCCGATGTGCTGCGCCAGCACCTCGGCAGCGCTTCGTGTACCATCGGCGATAAGGCGTTCCGCGAATCCCTCCGGAATGATGTTTTTCACCTTCTGGCCTACAAGTTCATCACGGCGGTAACCGAACTGCTTTTCCGCCTGAACATTGAGCAGAACGATTTCGCCGCCCTGGTTCACAACCACCATCGCATCGGGCGCAGCTTCCAATAGGCCACGGTACTTCGCTCCCGACTCCTTGCTTTCGCGGAGCTCGCGGGTAATCACCGGGGTGCCTCGACCAGCCAGCCGCATTCGCCAGGCGCGATCTTGGCGCTGAGGGATTTCGCAGCCTCGACGACCAAAATCGAAATGGCAGGCCCGAACGCATGTTGCGCGTTGCGACTCAATAGAGAGTACGTCGTCATCTCACACCAACTATGGTTTGGAAGCTCTAATCCGGACGCGACACTGGAGGCTGAAAGAGGGCAGCCTGTAGCCGCGCACCGGTTTCTTGAAAGGGAATTTAATCCTATATTACCCTCGGAGAGGGTCAAGCTGTCTTTCCCGCTGGATGTTCAACGAGCCACGGCTCCTTTTACGCTCGGCGTTCCCTACGACAGGAAAAAACAAACCTATGCTTCATTTCGATCACGGGAACAGAGGGAATTCAACCCGCCGGAGCGACCAGTCGCATGGGAAATCCTTGCGGCAGCGTGTAATAGTTCGCGGCCGATGTCACCAGAGTTCGCTCCACCATCGGCGAATCGAGCGGCCGGGAGAAGAAATAGCCCTGCGCAAAATCGCAACCAAGCGATTTCAGCAAGCTCATCTGTTCGGGTGTCTCCACACCCTCTGCCACGACGTCCATGCCCAGATTGTTTCCGAGACTCAAGATGGTTTTTACGATTTCCCGGCTTTCGCTGTTGGCCAGCATTTCGGAAATGAAAGAGCGGTCGATTTTCAAAACGTCCAGCGCAAAGCGGCGCAAGTAACTCAAAGACGAATATCCTGTGCCGAAGTCGTCGATGCAGAGACGCACGCCGAGAGTTCTGAGTTCGCTCAAAATTCGCGTGGTCCGCTCCTCGTCGCGCATGGTGACACTCTCGGTCAGTTCGAGTTTCAAACCGTCGGGCGCGAGGCCGGTTTCGCGCAATATTTGCCCGATCTGGCTTACCAGGTCCGGCTGAGCAAACTGCTTGGCGGAAATATTAACGGCTACGCTAAACTTCGGCGTGCATGGGAATTCCCGGTTCCAGGCGTTCATCTGGCGGCAAGCCTCAAGCAAAACCCAATTCCCAATCGATAAAATTAAACCAGTCTCTTCGGCCACTGAGATGAATCCGGCCGGCATCACCAGGCCAAATTCTGGCCGCTGCCAGCGCACCAACGCTTCGAATCCGATGATGCGGCATTCGCCCAACGACACGATGGGTTGATAGTGGATGCGGAATTCTTTCCGCTCCGTAGCCTGGCGAAGATCCGTTTCCAGTCTAAAGCGGCCCGTGGCAGTATCGTGCATCGCGGGGTCGCACATTTCATACCGCGCTTTACCGAGAGCTTTTGCGCGGGACATCGCGGTATTGGCGTCGCCAAGCACGTCTTCTGCCGCGCTGTATCCGCTTCCGCTGACGGCAATGCCAATGCTGGCCGTTGTGAACACCTCGTGCGTGTCGATAAGAAACGGAGCTTGGATGTTTTTTTGAATTCTTTCGGCCACGCGAATTCCCTCACTGGCGTTTCGGATGTCATCGAGCAGGATTGTGAATTTGTCGCCTCCCAGCCTCGCCAATATGCCGCCCTCTTCCGGTTTACCGGCCATCCCGCCTGCCTCCGCCGAACGTACCATGGCGTCCTCCCGCCGGATCGATCCTGCCAACCGAGCCGCAATCTCCACCAGAAGCCAGTCACCGGCGACGTTACCCAGGCTGTCGTTCACGATCTTGAAGCGATCCATGTCCACCGACAGCACGGCGAATTTATAATCAGGATGTTGCATTCCCCATCCGACGCATAGAGCCAGGCGTTCCAAGAAGAACGCGCGATTCGGTAGCTGTGTAAGCGGGTCGTGAAGCGCATCGTGGGTTAATTTATCTTCCAGTTTCAGGATACGTTTGCCGGCGCGCAATCGCGCCTTTAGCTCATCGGCGTCGCATGGCTTGGTCAAATAGTCGTCGGCGCCCGCCTCGAGCCCGCTGACGACGTCCCGCTTGGCATCTCTTGAACTGAGCAGAATCGCATAGATGTAGGGATACTCCGTGTGCCGGCGTATCTCGCGGCAAACTTGAAGTCCGTCATACTCTGGCATTAGCCAATCCAATAGTGCCAACCGCGGTCCTGTCTTGCTGGCGAGACATTCCAGCGCCGCGCGCCCGTTGTCGACAGCAACGACTTCGTAACCCGCGCGTTCCAATATTCTTTTCAGGAGACCTCGCGTCATCAGATCGTCATCGGCGACAAGGATTCTCATTGGCCCCTGTGTCCGCAAAGACTTCAAACTTAGACCCATCCGCGGCCTCCTGAAAAACTTCGTTGGCGCGCGGTAAAGATCCGGGCCCCCACCGATGTTGCCCGCAGGATACCGGCGTGGCATTCCTGTCTAATACGCTTTATTGCCTTCATCTCCGCCTCGCCCCGAGAGTCTGATAAGCGGCGCCGGTCCGATTCGCTCGAAAAGCAGCGGACTCAAACCAAAGCGCAATCTTTTGACTCGATTCCCATGAGCTGAGGGGAGAGGACACGGCAGCCCGGAAAAGGGCATTCTGGAAGGGAGCTTAGTATCCTTGACCGAATATGCGGAGTCGAAGAAATTTCTTGGTACACGGTGCGAATTGGTTACGTATAGTACTTCGTGACGAGATCAGTCGCGCTCACGGTCCGTGGTTCCTACGCAATATTCCGTTTCTGGAAATCGACGATCCCGAGCGCTTCAGTGACACCACATACAAGCGTTAGGGCCAATTCACTCCTCGCGCATCAGGATAGAAGGATCGACCGACAGGGCGCGTTGCGCCGGAATCCATGTAGCCAATAGCCCCAGCAATGCCATGGCCAGGACAACGCCAGCTAGTACGAGCGGGTCGCGCGGAGTTGCCTGATACACGATGGAAGCAAGTACCCGGCTCGCGAGAATTCCCAGGACCAATCCCGCTGCTGACCCAAAAACCAGCAATTTGAATGCACGGCCCAACGCCGCCTGTAACACTTCCTTTCGTTGCGCGCCGAGGGCGATACGAATTCCCAACTCCCGCCTCCGCTTACTGACCGAATACGCAGCCATTCCAAAAATGCCGGTTATAGACAGCATCGCGCCCATCACGCCCAGCACACCCAATGAAACAGTCGCTACACGCGACGCAAACAAAGCGCTGTTGAGTTTTTCACTCCACGTTTGAATGTAGAAAGGCAGCCCAGCATCCAATCCCCGAAATTCACTCTTGATGGCGGCTGCCAGGTGCTGGGGATCAGCATTCGAGCGGACCACCATATGCATCTCACTCGTCGGGAATTGCAGAATTGAGAGAAACATTGCCGGATGCGGATCTTCTGTGAGGCTCGTGTACTTTCCATCCTCCGCAATACCCACCACTTGTATTCGCGTCCCATCCTGCCTCTTGTAATAGTTGCCCATCGCGTTTGTTGCGGAGCCGAACAACCGGCGAGCAAACTCCCGGTTCACTACGGCGACGCGCGGAGACTTTTGGTCGTCAGTCCAGGAAATGCTTCTGCCCGCCAAGAGCGATGTGCCTGCCGCACGAAAGTATTCTGGGGAAATGCTGTACACCACGACCTCAGCAGCCGCATTTGATGCTCTTAGATCCGCAGTTGCGTCAGTGAAGACGTTCGTGCTGTTCCAGGCCTCATGTAGAGGCGGCCAGTCAATCAACCCCACGGACGTCACGCCAGGGATCGTCTCCAGGGAATCGATCATGCGCTTTTGCATTGCGGGTACTGCGTCGCCGCTGTAACCGGACATATTCAGGTCTGTGTCCACCAGCATCGCGTTTCGGGGCTCAAACCCAAAATTGCTGTGCAGCGAGCGTGCCAGCCCACGCACGGCAACCATCGAAGAAGTAACCAACACTGCGCAGATAGCAATTTGCACCGCAAGCAAAAGGTCCCGGACAGTAATCCGCCGGCCGACTGCGACGATCGATCCAGACTTCACGATTTGATATGGATCCGTGCGAAGGATCTGCCTCACCGGGACCGCGCCGAACAGGAATCCACTCACTAATGCCAACAACAACGCGACCACATAAACGTGAACGTCTGGGTCGAGCGGCAGATTCATCGGATATCTGGGCACTGGCTGCCACGCGCGCAGCCAGCCCAAAAGCATCACGCTGCCCCATAGCCCGACAGCGCCTCCCATGAATGAAAGCAATAGGGCTTCCGTGAATAATTGCCGCAAAATGCGTAGGCGGCTCGATCCCAGCGCGAGCCGTAGAGCAATTTCTCGCGCGCGGTCGGTCGCACGCGCAGCAAATAGACTGCCGAGGTTGGCGCATGCCGCCAACAGGATTAATCCCGCCAGCAGCATCAAGGCCGTGACGAACGCCCGTATCGGACGGCCAAGATAGTCACCATAGAGACTTGGACGCGCCAGTGTAAAGGTCATTTGTCCATCGTCTTTGGGGTAATTCTTTCCGAAATACGCGCCAATCGAGTTCAGGTCCGCAATCGCCTGCGCCGGAGTGACTCCCGGCTTGAGATGCCCCATTACCATAAATACCCAACGGTTTCCGCGCGCATTCAGGAAGTTCGAACCCTCTACCTGCTCTTGGTTAACCATTGGCACAAAGAAATCCGGAGCGCCGAACAACAATGTCCCGTGAAAACCAAGCGGGGCTACCCCGAGGATCGTGAAAGGGTGCTTGTTAACGCCGACAATGCGGCCCACTACCTGAGGGTCATCCTGAAAATGTACGTGCCAATACGCGTATCCGAGAACTAAATACGGTGCGCTGTTTGGTCCGCGCTCATCAGAGCCGTGAAAGAAACGGCCAAGATAGGGCTGAATGCCCAACGTGTCGAAGTAGTTTCCGCTTACTTCCTCGGCCCACGAGGGAGTTGCATTTTGCCCCGTGTCCAGGCCCGCCTCCGTGATGGTGAAAGCTGCCAGACTGTCAAAGCTGCGATTTCGATCGCGCAGATCGAGATAGTCTGGATACGACTGCGACGGATCCAAGAAGCTTGCCCTGCGCTCGATTGCGTAGAGGCTTTGCGGTTGCGGCACATTCAACGGGCGCAGTATCAGCGCGTTCAATACGCTAAAAACTAAGGCGTTTGCGCCGATGCCCAAAGCGAGGGTTCCGACCGCCACCGCGGTGAAACCGGGAGACTTGCGCAACATCCGCAGGCCGAAGCGAATATCCTGTATAAGGGTCTCGATAAAATTGCTGCCAAGGGCATCGTTGCACGCCTCTTTGAACCGCACATGGCCGCCAAATTCGAGACGCGCGCGACGCTCGGCTTCAGGACGAGGAAGCCCGGAGCGCTGCAAATCGTCCGCGCGATGCTCGATATGCGAGCGAAGCTCCTCCTCCACCTCAGCATTCATCTGCGAACGCCGGAAAAGAGTGGCGATGCGGAATCGAAGCGAGTCGAGGAGTTTCATACTTCCTCCGGTTGCACTGCGAGTGCCGCGCCGATTGCGGTCGCGAGACGATTCCAGCTCTCGGTCTCTTCCCGCAGACGCTTGCGGCCCGCGGCGGTGAGTTCGTAGAACTTGGCGCGGCGATTGTTCTCCGACGTGCCCCAGTTCGCCCGGAGCAGTCCCTGACGGACCAGGCGAAACAGACCGGGATAGAGTGCGCCCTGTTCGATCAGCAGCGCATTGCCTGAGATCTGCCCGATACGCAGAAGGACGCCGTACCCATGCAGCGGGCCGAGCGAAACGGCCCGCAGGATGAGGAGGTCGAGAGTGCCAGGAAGCAGTTGAGCTTGGTCGGTCACGAGCCCTCCTAAGATAGTTAGGAGAATAGCGCGAACACTCCTAAGCTGTCAAGGAGAGAATAAACCGGCGATCAGCGCGAACGATAGGCAATACGAAGGCGGTGCGTGAGTACTCCGGAGGAACAATTCGGCGCAGGCGAGGTAAAATCCGATTGGAGTAGCAGCAACGTTGGAAAGTGCTTTAGAATGTGTGCAGCACGTCTTGTCGGGGCGTAGCGCAGCCTGGTAGCGCGCCTGCCTTGGGCGCGCCCTATCCGACTCCAACAGCTCCATCAACTACTTTCACTTCTCTGTGTTTTCAGTAATTTGGGGAATCTGCTTTTCGCTCAAAGCTAACCCCAATGGCACGAAAAGATCGGATTCTGGCACACTTTTGGCACAGGGGACGCGCCTGCTTTGCGGCGATGCTTCCAACGCAATTATAAGGTCCGACGGCGATTGGTCGAACCGTCGCATGTGAGCTACCAGCGGCTGATCTCGTGCTTGCGATCCAGCACCGAGGCCGGTTTCTCTGAAACGAAGGGATCTACTCGATCTGCTTGCTGTGTTGCCCATTCAATCCACGCCTTGTATTTCGGCTGTTTTTCGGCTGACCACGAGCTGCTTTTTTCTGCATACGCCGTTATGAACTTGCGCATCCGTTCTGCGCGCTCCCACGCCTCCATCCAATCATCGAATTTCTTGAGCTGTTCTTCCTCTTCCTGAACCTCTTTCTGTAGCTGCGCCCGCTCTCGGGCGCGCTTTTCTTTCTCCGCCTCATCTCGTTTGCGCTTTTCTTCTCGACGCCTCTGAACGATAGCTATTCGCATGAGCCCTGCCACGAAATCCGCAACGCGGGATTCCACGCGTTGGACTTTTGCGTCGCTCCAGCGCACTCGTTCCCCCCGTTCTCCCGAGGATGTGCCCGAGTGGATGCAAAGGGCCAGCTTGCCTCCCGGTTCGTACGAGATCGTTTCATCATAGTCCCAGCGATCCGTTGGGTTGGGCACGCGGGGTTTCTGTACGACTACCTTCCGGATTGGCTCTTCAATTCCGAAGAACACACGCTCATTATTGATCACGGCGGCTGTTCGACTTGTGTCCGATACCGTTACGCTGTAGCCCTGTCGCTCTAAAACCGCGACCACCTGCGCCATTACTTGCAGTGCACGTTCGAGCGTGCCTTCGCTCACCTTCACGTCCAGTCCACCCACGTCTCTTGGCAACAGAATGCCATGCTCATCCTTCCTGCTCCGACTCCGTAGCAGGCTGGTACTGTGTCGAATCAGGGGATGAGTTCGGGCGGTAGGACCGACAGGCTGCGAGTTCAATGCGCCGGAAGAGAACAGTTGATCTACAGCTGCGAATTCAGGGTCCGCTTGGTCGAAACTGGGCGGCTTCTTGGCTGCAATTGGAGACCGACAAATCACGGGCACTTTATCCAGCTTGGGGAGCGGTATTTTCCTGACACCTTGATGTCCGTGAGCAACCTTCGCCCAATGCCCCCGACCCGGCACCGGCACACAAAGTTTCCGACAGGTCTTGCCAAGGGCGACAGAGGAGACGCCATATTCCTCGGCCACCTTCAGCATCGGCTTCTCCCAGACTCTTTCATAGAGTTCCTCTCGATCGTATTGCTCCATGGTGCTTCCTCCAGAATGCGATCTTTTGGCGTGTTAAAGGCTAAGCGGATTATTTGACGGCCTGAGCCTTATCTTCTTTTCCAAATTAATTCCGAGCCGTAGGAGGCCAGCTGCGACCGCTTTCAGATGTTCTTTCATTCGAGGTGTGCCCAGCAGTTTGTGAACTAGTTCGGCAGCACAGGCGTGATGTTTCCGAAAGAGCTGGAGCAGCTCAATTGTTACGCTCGGCTCGCACTCAAGGAGCGTGCGGCGCAGAGAGCTCACATGGTACGCATCGTCAGGGGTCCAGATCGCGCCGTGCGCAACCAACATACCTAGGCACTCGAAGGCGTTTGAAACATCGTATCTCGATTTCAAACCTCCGCTGCCGTACGGCTTGAAACGGCTAAAGTTCAAATTCCACAATGCGCTATCCAGCGCCGATGACCCACCATTCGGTTTGTCATTGGGGTTGATGCCGAATGCAAGCAAGTACTCAAGAGCTGCCTTGCGGCCCCACATGGCCGCTTCGCACAGAAGCACGGCGAAGTTGTCGCGCGTAGGGTCGGGTTTCAGCTTTTTCAGTACTTCGGCGTTTTCTGAGCGGCAGGCCTCCTCCAGGCCAGATGTGTAGCACTCTGAATCTTCTGTATAGTCTTTCTCCAGGCTTGGCCCACGCGACCGTGGGTCGCCTCCCGCCCACATGAGCAAACTGACCCACTTCAGATCCCCTTCAGCACAGAAGTGGCGCAAGGCGCAATCGAGTTGCTCCTGGAGTTGTGGCGCGAGTTCTGGGGAAGACTCTTTGCATTCGAGAAAGGGCCGAAGTGCAGTCCGGATTCTGGCACCAAATGCCACAGCAAATGGCCGCCCTCGAATAGGGTCGGCACCACGGTCGAGAAAGAATCGGATCATTTTCGGTTCCCAATTAAGGAGAACATCCGCCAAGTTAATGGAATTAATATCGGCCCCATGCTGCACGAGCAATTCAACAAGATCTAGTCTGTGTGACGATACAGCTTGGGCCAGAGCAGCGTTTTTTGAGGACTCGTCGCCGCCGCGTTTGGCCAGGAGTTCGACCATGCTGTGGAATCCTGTCTCCACGGCAATTTCGAGCACATTTCTCTGACGACCACGTTTTGTTGCGGCGGAAATGTCGAGCGACCTGCCTTCGTTGATCCATTGCTCGACCTCGTACAGCCTTCCCGCACGGCACAAAGCAATCAGTTGTTTCGCTTCTATCTCAGCGCTGCAACCAACAGCGTTCTTGGTATCCGGCACCATCGCGACAATCCTAGTCCTTTGTCGAAGAGCATGTGAACCGTAGAATGCCTCATCAAAATACCCACGGCCCGACGCCGCCCGATGAAACGAAAGGGCTCACCTCAAAGCTGAGTAGTTTTGGCAAGTTCTGAGTCCGGCGCAAGTTGGAACTGAAAATCGGATGGTTGCGGGGGCTTGATTTGAATTGATCATCTTGAATGTGGCGGGGTTCTGCTTATGAGGCAGGCGATTTGACGGAGTCGCCTGAAAAGCTCGAATTAATTATGTCGCTGGCACCGCTGCTCGTGTGCCCTCTATTCCTTCCATTCCCTCCAACACCTCCATAGGCTCCAATGCCTTGCGCGCGCACTATCCGACTCCAACAGCGCCATCAACTGCTTTCACTTCCCTGTGTTTTCAGTAATTTGGGGAATCTGCTTTTCGCTCAAAGCTAACCCCAACGGCACGAAAAACATCGCATTCTGGCACACGTTCGGCACAGGGGGCACATCTGCTTTCTTTAGAAATTGGTGAACGCGATTCCGATCCAAAAGTCACGGAACTTGTCTCCCGAATTTCGGGAAGCCGTTCGGAAGTTAGCGCATCCCCGGTGGGCGCGACAAAGGTCGCTCGTAGGAGTTACACGGCATCTTTACGGGGAGACATTTCCTTGTCGCTTCCGCTGCTTTCTGGAAGATAGAAGTTCACCTGCTCACCTGCCGTCGCGGCACCACGGGACTCTAAACCAAAATCTATACACGCGATAACTCATAAGAACTTGTCCCAAACTACACAGTTCTTCTTCCGTTGTCCGAATAGCCTCAAGGCAATGAAGCTTTTACAACAGCGTAAGCAGGTAATTTCTCGCGGCCCCGAGGCGGTCGAAACGCCCAATCTTCCTAGTCTTGAATGAAGGCGTGACTCTTGTTAAATGATTCTAAATTAATTCTGCTGACAGGACCGACAGGGTATGTCGGCGGACGCTTGCTGCGGGCACTCGAAGGTGCCGGTTACCACATACGTTGCCTGTCACGCCATCCCGAAACTCTAAATCAGCGCGTGGCACACACAACGGAAGTGGTGAAAGGCGATGTTCTCGATGCGAAGTCCCTTCCGTCGAACATGGTTGGTGTGCACACTGCCTACTACCTTGTACATGCGATGGGTTCGGCGAATTCCTTTGAGGAGGAAGACCGACGATCAGTGCAAGCGTTCGCGGTCTCGGCGCGTGATGCAGGCGTACAGCG
>Ga0302180_10003731_pt1 | contig 11445 bp, 10 predicted proteins | sample I_Palsa_E3_2_FD_200575 | JGI IMG/M metagenome (GOLD analysis project Ga0302180, IMG submission 200575) | Peat permafrost microbial communities from Stordalen Mire near Abisko, Sweden - I_Palsa_E3_2 | ecosystem: Environmental > Terrestrial > Soil > Palsa > Peat permafrost | place: Sweden... | reverse complement strand
CCTGTTCGAGGCCGTGAACAAGCCGCAGCGGGAGTGCTTCGCCGCCGCGGTGACCTTCGCCCGGGCCGAGGGGATCATCCCGGCGCCGGAACCCTCGCATGCGATCGCGGCGGTCATCGAGGAAGCCAAACGCTGCACCGAATCCGGCGAGCCGAAGGTGCTGCTGACCGCGCTGTGCGGGCACGGGCACTTCGACATGGCCGCCTACGAGCGCTACCTGTCCGGGGAGATGACCGACTTCGAGCTGTCGCAGGACCGCATCGACGACGCCCTCACCCGGCTGCCGGTGGTTGGCTGAGCGGTTTAGCCTGGGCCCCGTTGCGAAAATAAAAAATCGCGCCGGGAACGGACGGCGGCGGCCAGGCGGTCCAGGACGGCGGCGGTGGTCTCGAAGTCCATGCACGCGTCGGTGACGCTCTGCCCGTAGGCCAGGGTAGGCGGCGGGCCTGGCTCCTGCTTGCCGTCGGCCAGGAAGCTCTCGAGCATCACGCCGGTCAGGCCGTTCTCGCCGCTGCTCACCTGCTCCGCGATCGCGGTCGCGACCAGCGGCTGGCGGCGGTGGTCCTTGCCGCTGTTGCCGTGGCTCGCGTCCACCATCAGACGGCGCGGCAGCCCCGCCGCTGTGATCAGGTCCAGGGCCTTGGCGACGTGGCTGGCCTCGTAGTTCGGGCCGCCGCGGCCGCCGCGCAAGATCACGTGCGTATCCGGGTTCCCCGTCGTCGTCACGACCGCGGCGGCACCGTTGTGGGTGACGCCGAAGAACGTGTGGCCGGCGGCCGTGGACCGGCAGGCGTCCACCGCCACCTGGACGTCTCCGTCAGTGCCGTTCTTGAACCCGACCGGCATCGACAGGCCGGAGGCGAGCTGGCGGTGGACCTGGCTCTCGGTGGTCCGGGCGCCGATCGCGCCCCAGGTCACCGTGTCCGCGATGTACTGCGGCGTGATCGGGTCGAGCCACTCGCAGCCCACCGGCAGGCCGAGGGCGACGATGTCGCGCAGCAGCCGCCGCGCGGTCCGCAGGCCGCGGTGAACGTCGTGGCGCCCGTCCATGCCCGGGTCGTTGATCAGGCCCTTCCAGCCGGTCACCGTCCGCGGCTTCTCGAAGTACACCCGCATCACGATGAGCAGGTCGCGGCGGTTCCGCTCACGCACCGCCCGCAGGCGGCCCGCGTAGTCGAGCGCCGCGGCCGGGTCGTGCACCGAGCAGGGGCCGGTGATCACCAGCAGGCGGTCGTCGGACCCGTCGAGCACGGCCCGGACCTCGGCGCGGGTCTGTTCTACTGTCGCCATGGCCGCGTCGGTCAGTGGCAGCTCATCGAGCAGGGCGGCAGGCGAAAGCAGCGGCTCGTAGCCGACGATGCGGGTATCGGAGGTGCTGGTCTTCCCCCGCCGTGACACGCGAACGATCGTACACCGTTCCCGCTGAGCCCGCGGGTAGCGGTGCTCGGCGCCGTCGCGGAGCATGGTCGCCAGCTGGACAACTAGCATGGGAAGGAGCAAAACCGGGTCGCAGGGATCGGAGGCTGACCAGCGTGGCGGCTGGATGTGAACACGGTGCGGATTGCCACGACGGGACGGAGCCTTCCATGGCGTCGGCACCCGAGGCTTCCAGGGCCTGGCTGCTGATCGAGCATCCGGGACCGTGGCCGCACGAACCGACGCAGACCGCGCTGCCCGCGCCGCTTGACGCGATGGTCGCGGTGGCCGGCACTCTGGGCATCCGGGTTCAGATGATCCGCAGGCCCGGACGCCGGACGGCGAACGATGTGCGCCGTGTCTTCGTCGGCTGGACGGCGGGGACCGAGCCCTGGCTCAGGTGCGGGGAGCTAGCCGCCGGATCGGCCGTGCCGACCGAGCTGGAGCTGAAGGAACTGTCGACCGGAATAGCGCCGGCGTTTGGACGGACGGCCGGGGAGCCGGTTTTCCTGGTCTGCGCGCACGCGCGGCGCAACGCCTGCTGCGCGCGCTTCGGCGCCCCGCTCGCCCAGGCGCTGGCCCTGCGGCATCCCGGGCAGGTGTGGGAGACAACCCACGTCGGCGGGCACCGGTTCGCCGCCAACCTGGTGATCTTGCCGCACGGCCTGTACTACGGGCCGGTCGGCGTGGCCGAGGCGACCGCGGCGATCAGCGCGTACGCCCGCGGCACGATCACGCCGGAGCGCTATCGCGGCCGGGCCGGCCAGCCGAAGGGCACCCAGGAAGCGGAGTACGCGCAGCTGACGCGGGCCGGCTCGCTGGAGGTCGCCACCCTGGCCTGACCGGCCCGCCCTGATGTGGTTAGGCGCCGAAGGTGAAGCGGGGGGCGGCCGGGGTTAGCACCACGGCCGGAGACGGAACGGACCAGGTCGCGGCGAGCTCGGCGGCGACGGCGGTCATCAGCATGGGCACATCTCGGGAGGCGGAGTCGTGCAGCGCTTCGGCCACGATCAGGACTGCGGTGGTCGTGTCCTGGACCGAGGACAGGCCGCTCTGCCGGTTCGTCCAGCGCCGCGCGTGGGCCCGTCCGGCCTGGTCGGCGAAGATCACCTCACCGGAGGCCGGGTGCTCCGTCTCCCCGCCAAACGTCAGGTAGTCCTCGTCGCCGACCGCGTACCTTACCTGGAGCGGCCAGGTGACGGCGCCGACGTCGAGGACGGCGACCGGGATGGCGAAGGCCAGCGAAACCGCGTTGCACAGGTCGACCAGGGGGTGCAACCGCGGCAGGCTGCCTTCCTTGCGGAAGCGCCGCAGCAGTGATTCCGCGGCACAGCGGTACTGGGTCGGCTTCAGCCCCATCCTCGCGAACGCGCGCCGCCACGCCTGTATCTCCGGCAGCTCGCCCTCTGGTCCGGCCGCCAGCCGGGCCGCGGCGATCGCGGCGAACCGGTCGGCGGCAGGAACCGTCGAGACGTCGCTGTTGATCCCCTCGACATACAGGACCCCGGGAACCAGCGCGGGAAAGTCGCGCCAGATGTCACCGGAATGCTGAAAGCGCATAAGTCTCCCCTCACTGCCGCGCCTCGCAGGCCCAGGGCCAGGCCCACCGCGACCACGGCGATACCCGCCCAGACCAGCGGACTGGGCGCTGGGCCGCCGAGCAGGATCCCGGTTACCGCCGCGGCCACCGGCGCCACCCCGGTAAGCAGCCCGGCTTTGCTGGCGCCGAGCCGCCTGACGCTGGAATACCACAGGACGAAGGCCGCCGCCGTGACCGCGAGGCAAAGGTAGCCGACGGCGAGCCAGTCGGCCCGGGTCAGCTGGGCGGCCGCGGCCGGCCCTTCCCGGGTCAGCCCGAGGACGGCGAAGATGACCGCGGCGATCCAGGTGGCGTGCACCGAGACCCCCCACGGGCCGTGCCGGGTTAGGACCGGTATCGCGAGCAGGGTGAACGCGGCCTCGCAGCCGAAAACCACGACGGCCCAGACGATGCCGAGGGCATCGGTGCGGCCCACCCCCTGGACCAGGGCGGCGCCGCCGGTGACCACCAGGGCGGCGGCCACCAGGTACGGGCGCGGACGGGCGCCTTCGAGCAGCGGTCCGATCACGGCCAGCAGCGAGGGAACGCTGGCCACCGCCACGCCGAGCACGGCGGGTTCGGCGCGGGTGGACCCTTCCACCAGCGCGATGTTGAACACGACCAGGCCGGTCACCGCGATACCGGTTAGCCAGAGCCACTCGGCGCCGCGCGGCAGGCTCAGCCGTCGGCCGGTTACGCGCGCGAGCAGGACGAGAATCACGCACGCCAGGGCATAACGCACTGCCTCGGCGGTGAAGACTGGCGCCCGCGCGAGGACCGAGGAAACCGCGACGCTGCCGCCCACGCAGACCATGGCCGAGGCTCCCGCCGCCACCCCGGTCACCGTACCCCGCCGCGAGGCGGACGGAACGGTCACCTCGGTGAGCGGTCCGGCAGCGTCGGCGGTTACGGCGGGAGCGTGAGGAGCTGGCACGACGCTAAACTACGGGCTTGATGGTCCGATTAACAGGGCCAAGAAAGCAGCTTTAAAGTGGACCAATGATGGGGACGGACCGGCCGGATCATGGACGCTAGGATCGGCGGCGCGGATTTCCTGCAGCTGAGTCCGGCGTCGGCGCCAGCACGCGGGCTGACGAGCTGGCTGGCCGACGCCGTCCGGGCCGCCATCATCGACGGGCGACTGCAGGCGGGAGCGCCCTTGCCGCCCACCCGGGTCCTAGCCGATGACCTGGGGATCTCGCGGGGCGTGATCGTCGAGGCCTATCAGCGGCTCGCCGACGAGGGCCTGGTCAGCGCGCGACGTCGGGCCGGGACGCGGGTCCTCGGCCTACGGCCGGCAAACCCGGGGCGGACGGTTGCGGACGGATCCCGGGGACGGACAGCGGGGGCCTGGGGAGACGGGGCTGGCGGACGGACGGATCCGGGGCGGCTTCCGCTCCGCTGGCGGGGGGCGGCGGAGATCGACCTCTCCCCTGGCGTGCCTGACCTTTCCGGGTTCCCCCGCGCTGCCTGGCTGCGCGCCGAACGGGCGGTCCTCGAACGAGCGAGCGTGGCCGACCTTGGCTACGGTGACCCGAGGGGCAGCGAGTGGCTGCGGGCAGAACTGGCCGGCTGGCTTGCGCGCACCCGTGGCCTGCGGGCGGAGTCCGACGACATCATCATCGTCACCGGGGTGGCCCAGGCCCTCGCTCTGCTCGCCCAGGGGCTGCGACGCAACGGCGGGGCGAACGCCGGGATCGCGGTCGAAGACCCGGGCTCTCGCGGGTCCCGCGACGAGCTCACCTACTGGGGCCTGCGCCCGGTGCCGATCCCGGTGGACTCCCGCGGGCTGATGGTGAACCAGCTGGCGGGCACCGGCGTGCGGGCGGTCCTGCTCACCCCGGCTCACCAGTTTCCGACCGGGGTAGTGCTGGCCCCGGGGCGCCGCCGGGACCTGCTTGACTGGGCAGCCGCAGCGAAGGCCCTGGTCATCGAAGACGACTACGACGCGGAGTACCGCTACGACCGGGCACCGGTGCCCGCGCTGCAGGCCTCGGCGCCCGGCCAGGTCGCCTACGCCGGCAGCACCTCGAAGACGCTGGCGCCCGGCATGCGGCTAGGCTGGCTGATCCCGCCGGACCGGCTGCGGGCCGACCTGGTCGAGGCCAAGCACGCCAGCGACCTGGGCAGCCCCGCGTTGCCCCAGCTGGTACTCGCGCACCTGATCGCGAGCGGCGAACTCGAACGGCACATCCGGGGAGTCCGCAAACGGCAGCGGAGCCGACGTGACGCCCTACTCCGGGCCCTGCGCGAGCATCTGCCTGAGGCGCGCGTGCAGGGCATCGCCGCCGGGCTTCACCTGCTCATCACGCTCCCCGAGCGGACCGGGGCAGCCGACGACACCGAGCTCGCCGAGCGGGTTTCCCGCACCGGGGTGCTGGTGCACCCGCTGTCCTGGCACCGGCAGCGGCCAGGACCGCCAGGATTCGTGCTCGGCTACGCCGCGCACACGCCCGACCAGCTGCGAGAAGCCGCCCGGCGCATCGCGCTCGTCCTCGCGGCCGCTCAGCGGACCTAGCTCGCCGCGTTGTTCGCCGCCTTGTCCCGCTGGGCGTGGGCGCGGCGATGGCGCCGGGCCACCGTCCGCAGCTGGGCAATGCGCGCCGCCCCGGCCAGCACGACCAGGAGTACTCCGCCGACGGCCGCCAGCAGCATGGCCACGCCGAGCGGGAGATGACCGTGCGCGCCCATGTACGACACATCGACCGTCCTGCCGTTCTGCAAGATGAAGATCAGCAGGAGCAGCAAGATGACCGCGAAGAAACCCACGGCGACCCAGAGGCCGCTGATCCGGGTGTGCTTGATCTTCAGCGAAGGCTCCGCGGCGTGCGAAGGAGCGGCTTGCGGGGGGGCCGGCGGGGCGGCCGCAGCGGGTGGCTCGGTGACGGGTGCTGGCTGCTGCTGCGCCTGCGCGCTCGCGACCCCGGCGCCCGGAAGCCCGGCGCTCGGTATCACGCCCGTGGGCGGGGGCGCCTCGTCGCCTATCGCGGGGCGGGGCAAGGGAGCGGACGTCGGTGTCGGCGTCGGTATCGGTATCGGCTGTTCCGTGCTCATATCACAACCCCCGTATCACGGCTTGGAGTAAGCCCCTCACTACTGCCCGGCCACGGAGAGGTTATACATGAGGTACGTCACGGTCAACGAGCGCGGACCTCGCCCCAGTCGGTTGCTCGTGCTATCCGCAAGGGTGACGGTGCGGGGGAACCAGTGCCGTTCCGTCTAAAAGGTCTTGATCTTTTCCGGGAGGCTAGGGCTGGTCCGGGTGTGAGACGACAGTTACTTAAAGTTATTTTAGGATTACTTTTTGTTATTGTGCGCAATAAACAGTAGATGGACAACGGCTCGGCTGGCTGGGAAAACGCGCGCAGGGGATGCGTGGTGACGCTGACCGTGGTGGCGGTCGCGGTGGCCGCACTGATCCCGGTGGGGATTTCGGGGGCGGCGGCCGCGGCGACGTCCCGTCCTGGCCCTTCCGGGCTGGCGGCCATCCCGGCGCCGTACCTGACCTGGTACGCCGAGGCGGCGCGGACCTGTCACGGGCTTTCCTGGGAGGTGATCGCCGGGATCGGCACGATGGAATCGGACAACGGGCGGTCCACGGCACGCGGCGTCCACTACAGCAAGAACCGCAAAGGCGCCGAAGGCCCCATGCAGTTCGAGCCGGCCACGTTCGCCGAGTACGCCGTGCGGGCCGACCGGTCAGGCAAGCCCAGTCCGTACGACCCAGAGGACGCCATCTTCTCCGCGGCCCGGATGCTGTGCTCCGACGGCGGCGGCTCAGCCCGGGGGCTCAAGGGCGCGATCTTCGCCTACAACCACGCGTGGTGGTACGTCCGGGACGTGCTGGCCATCGCGGCCAGGTACACGGCGGCGGCCGCGGCGGTGGCCCGCCAGCGACGTGCGGGTCATCGGCGGCGCGGGTAAGGTCGGTTTTATGGCGCTCTCATCACGCAAGGCCCTCGAGGACTAGGCCCAAGGGTTGAACGAGCACGCTTTGCACGAGCACGGCTTGAACGAGCGCCTTCGCGCGGCCAGGCTGCTGGACGCGCAGGCCAAGGCGGCGGAGTTGTTCGCCGCCATCGAGACGCGCGGGATCATCACGGCGGGCGTCAGCGAGGTCCAGGCGAGCGACGCGATCAGGGACCTGGCGGCCGCGATGTTCGGCGTGGAAAGGCACTGGCATAAGCGGATCGTCCGGGCCGGGCCGAACACCCTGCAGCCGTACCGGGAGAACCCGCCGGACCGGGTGATGGCCGGCGACGACATCGTCTTCTGCGACTTCGGCCCGATCTTCGAGCAGTGGGAGGCCGACTTCGGCCGGACCTTCGTCCTCGGCCACGACCCGGTCAAGCTCCGGCTGCGCGACGACCTGCCGGTCATCTTCGACGCCGGGCGGCGGTTTTTCGATTCGCGTCCGGACGTCACCGGCGAGCAGTTGTACGCGCACATGCTGGAACTGGCCGCCGAAGCCGGGTGGGAGTTCGGCGGGTCGATCGCGGGGCACCTGGTGGGCGAGTTCCCGCACGCGAAGATCGACGGCGCGGCGATCGAGTCCTACATCGCTCCCGGCAGCGACCAGCTGATGCGCAGGCACGACCGCAAGGGCCAGGTCTGCCACTGGATCCTCGAGGTCCACCTAGTCGACTCCGGCCGCCAATTCGGCGGCTTCTTCGAGGAACTGCTCGACCTCAGGGCCTAGTCCCGCTGGTGCTGGTTCTGTTGGGTCTCTACCCAGGTCGGCTGTCCTCATGCCCGCCGGGGACACCGGGCGTGCGGTAGGTTCGGGCATGGCCGATGCGGCCTGGATCTGCGGCGACTGTGGGGTGGGGGCTATGTGCCGGTTGTTCGGGTTGACCGCGGGCGCCGCCCGGGTCCGGGCGACGTTCTGGCTCCTTGACGCGCCTGATTCGTTGCAGGTGCAGAGCCACCGCAACGCCGATGGCGCGGGGATCGGCTTCTTCGACCCGGCAGGCGAACCGGTGCTGGATAAGCAGCCGGAAGCGGCGTTCGGTGACCGCGAATTCACGCACGAGGCTCAGCAGGCCGAGTCCTCGGCCTTTGTCGCGCATGTTCGGTTCGCGACCGCCGGCGGCCGGACGCTGCAGAACACGCACCCGTTTGCTATGGACGGCCGGATCATGGCGCACAACGGCGGGTTCGGTGAGCTGGCGCAGCTCGATGCGCAGCTCGGCTCCTATCGTGACCTCGTGCTCGGCGACACCGATTCCGAACGGTACTTCGCGCTGATCACCCAGCGGACCGACGCGGACGGCGGCGATGTCGGAGCCGGGATTGTGGCGGCGGCCAGCTGGATCGCCGCGCACCTGCCGGTTTCCTCGCTGAACACCGTCGTGGCGGCACCGGGCGAGTTGTGGGCGCTGCGCTATCCGGGCGCCCATGCCCTGCACATCCTGGAGCGCCCGGCCGGGCGCTCCGGAGCAGCTCCTGCCGAGGGCATGCACGTGCGCAGCTCGATTTCCTCGGTACACGTGCCCGCGCTGGATGACGTCGCCTCGGTGGTGGTCGCGTCCGAGCGACTGGACGGGGAGAGTGACTGGCGCATGCTCGCGCCGGGTGAGCTGGTGCACGTCCGGCCCGACCTCAGCGTCCACTCCGAGATCGTGATCACGCAGCCGCCGGCGCACCTGGTGCCGCTCCCGGCCGACAACCCGAACATTGATACCTGAGGGGTCGTGAACCGAATCATGAAGTCGGCCCCGGGTGTGGGGGGCGGAAGTGGAAAATGCCAGGTCAGCGACCTGGCATTTCGTGGTAGCCCCGACCGGATTCGAACCGGCGTTACCGCCTTGAGAGGGCGACGTCCTAGGCCTCTAGACGACGGGGCCGTGCATATCCCTACAGGAATGAAAAGTCCCGTGGGGCCGAGATACTGGCATGGCCAGCGGCGTACAGACTACCGCCTCGCAACCGTTGTGGCGAACCGGCGGTCACGCCGGAGGGCCCAGCGCGGCGACCAGGTTGACTGCGGCTTCGACCACTCACCGTTTCCGCTGGCCGGGCGGCCATCGGCGAGGATCGTGGTGTCCTGGCGGCCGACCCGGATGTCCCGGCATCAGCACGGAACCCCCGACATGAACAAGCGCGGACGTGGGTCACGTCCGCGCTGTCAACTAACTGCTGGGGTACCAGGACTCGAACCTAGACTAACAGGGCCAGAACCTGTCGGGCTGCCAATTACCCCATACCCCAATGGCATTCGGACCCGGTGGCCCGGGCGCGCCCACGCAGTCTAGCGGACGCCAGGCGCGTCGGCCAATACGAAACCGTCAAAGCCGCCGCGCCGCACGACAGCCGAGGTTGGCGGGGCGCGGTCACAGCGGGTCGATGACGGTCAGGCCGACTTCGCGGTCGAGACGGAGCCAGCGGGTGATCCCGGCCGCGGAACAGGAACCGGGCCAGGCTCGCCCTGACCTCGTTGACCGACGCCGCCGGCGCTGCTGCCCGCATGTTGTCGACCACGGTCAGCGAGTCGTCCAGGATATCGAGCCGCTGAGGCAGGTAGCCGACGGTCGCTCCCCGCCGGATGGTGACGCCCGACAGCGTCGCCGAGTCCGCGATGGCGCGGAGCAGGGTGGTCTTACCTGCGCCGTTCGGGCCGGTGAGAGCAATCCGCTCCGGGCCGCGGACGACAAGCTCCGCGAGCACGCCCGCCGGGGGGACCCCGGCTGTCACGGTCTCGGCAAGTGCCGTGGGCTGCGAAGGTACCGCGGGGTGCCAGTGAGCGCCGGCCAAGCCGGTCACGGTCAGCACTGTTCGCCCGGACGGAACGGCCGTGGATGGCAGCTCGACCCGGATCTCCGCGTCGCCCCGAGCGGCTTGCCTGGCCTCCTCCAGACGGCCACGGGCCGCCGCCAGGCGTTCGGTGTGCAGTTCGCGCGACCGGCCCGCGGACTCCTCGGCATGCTTCCTGCGGGCATCGGTGACCGCCCTGGGCAGGCTGCGTGAGGCGGCGACCTTCCGGCCCTGCCGGTCACGGGTGGCCTGCTTGACCTGCGCGTCGACGAGGTCGCGCCGTTCCCGGCGGACCTCGGCGCCGGCCGAGGTGACCGCCCGCTGCGCCGCCTCCTGCTCGACCGCCACGAGCTCGAAGTAGGCCGCCAGGTTGCCGCCGTACATGCGGACTTTGCCGCCGGACAGGTCGGCGATCTGATCAACCAGCCCGAGGAGTTCGCGGTCGTGGCTGACGATCACCATCACCCCGGTCCAGGCCGCGACCGCTTCGTACAACCGCCGGCGCGCGTCCAGATCGAGGTTGTTGGTCGGCTCATCGAGCAGCAGGATGCCGCGCCGCCGCAGGAACAGCGCGGCCAGCGCGACACCGATGGTCTCCCCGCCGGACAGCCGCTCGACTCGGTCGTCGAGGCCGAGGCCGGCCAGGCCCAGCCGGTCCAGCCAGGCGCGGGCTCGTTCCTCGACGTCCCAGTCGTCCCCGACCGCCGCGAACGCGTCCCCTACCGTCTCGCCCGCCTCGATGGCGTGCAGCGCGTCCCGCGCGGCGGTGATGCCGAGCAGGTCCGACACGGTGCGGCGAGTGCCAAGGTTGATGGCCTGCGGCAGGTAGCCGACGTCGGTGTTGGTGCGGACCGCGCCCGAGCCCGGGCGCAGCTCAGCGGCGATCAGCTTGAGCAGGGTCGACTTACCCGAGCCGTTGACGCCGATCAGACCGGTCCGGCCGGCGCCGATGGACAGGGTCAGGCCGGACAGCACACAGTTGCCGTCGGGCCAGCTGAAACTGAGATCGGAACAGACGATGGCGGCAGGCATGAGGCGCGGCTCCAGCACGTAGGAAGGAATTTCCGTTACGTGGGGCGACACCACGCCGCGAGGGCTGAGCCCGGAGGTCGTGCGCATGGCGAACAAGCCTAAGGGCGGTATCGCTGACCTCAGAACTTCAACGCCACTCTCCCGCCGACGACAGCTGGAACGCGTTCATCCTAGTTCCGCTCAAGAACTAGGGAAAGTTCATTTTCGCGGATCCGCTCTAACTCCAGTGCCGCAAGCAACCTTCGTGGCTGGTGATCCATGCCCGCGGCCTGCCCATCCGTGCCCGAGGCGGAGGAGCGGCTGGGGTGGGAGTCAGGAGCGGAGGGTCTGCGGGGGCTGCGGGTTCGGGCCGGTGGTGGCGAGGAACAGGTGCGCCCGGCCGGTGCAGCTGACCGGGCCGTCGGCGGCGGAGACGAAGCACGAGCCGCCGCGGCCGATCTCGGCCCGCTGCCCCGACTCGCTGCGCAGCACCGCGGAACCCTCCGTGCACAGCGCGATCCGGGGGCCTTCGCCGGGGAGGGGCACGGTGTTGCCGACGAGATCGACCAGGTACAGGCGGAACTCCGGGGCCGGAGTGTCGAACCAGGCGATCCCGTCCGCCAGCGTGCGGGGGGCCAGGACCGGCACCTCGACGGACGGGTCGAGCAGGGCCAGCAGCTCGGGCA
>Ga0302180_10003725_pt1 | contig 11454 bp, 14 predicted proteins | sample I_Palsa_E3_2_FD_200575 | JGI IMG/M metagenome (GOLD analysis project Ga0302180, IMG submission 200575) | Peat permafrost microbial communities from Stordalen Mire near Abisko, Sweden - I_Palsa_E3_2 | ecosystem: Environmental > Terrestrial > Soil > Palsa > Peat permafrost | place: Sweden... | reverse complement strand
ACCATGATGAGCGCCTTGATCGTCGACGCGGTTGGGAACACGACGTGCTCGTTGAACGCAAAGAGCGGCGGCCCTCCGGCCAGCGTGCGGCAATAGGCTCCGACCACGCCGGGAACCGCGTGTGCGATTGCCTCGACCCTCGTGTACTGCGACGCGCCTGCGCGCAGCGGAAATGCCGCAAATGCGCCGCCGGCCAGGAGAAATGCTTGCCGATTCACGATCCCGTTCCTTGATAGTGACGTAGACCCGTCTGCCAAAACAGATAGGCGATCGAGACCCACACGACGCCGATCGCGGGCGTCAGCAGGCCGACTGCGGGATTGAGATGGAGCCCGGTTTCGGCCTTCTGCAAGAAGTACGTCGCCGGAAAGTAGTTCATGAAGGCAAAGGGGAGGAGAAACGCCAGCACGATCTGCACGCCGCGCGTGTAGATGCTGATCGGATAGCGGGTGAAGTCTTGCTCGAGCGACATCACGACCCAGCGCAGCGTATCAACGCGCACAAACCAGAACGAAATCGTCGCGACGACCAGTGAGATGCCGAGATCGATCAGCGATCCGCCAATGACGACCAGCGGCACGAAGACCACGAAAATCCAGTCGATGTGAACGTGCGCCGTCGCGGTAGCAACGCCCAAGGTCACGATGGCGATCACGATCCCATCGGGTGAGAGCTGCGCCGGGACGGTGAGCACTTGAAAGAGCGTGTCGAGCGGGCGAACCAGAAAGCGGTCGAAGCGGCCTTCGCGCACGTAGTCCGGCACGGCAACCACATTGAAGAAGAGCACGTTGTGGAGTTCGTGCCCGGTCATCCAGAGCGCATACAGAAAGAACATCTGGCGAAAGTCCCAGCCGTTCATCGACGGGAACTGTTGCATGGTCACATAGAGGGCCGCCAGTGCGACGCCGTGATAAACGATGGTGAAAACGAACCACATGATGAAGTTGGCTCGGTACTCGAGCATCGTCAGGAAGTTCAGGCGCCAGTACTGCAAGTAGGCTCCAACCATTGAAAAGTGTATTCCCACATTTCGAGCGCCTCCCCGTCCGCGAGCCGTTCCGTCTCGATCTCACGGTGGATGCGCTGCGCCGCCTGGCGACCAACACGGTCGACGTGGTGAGCGACGACGGTGCATACTACCGCGCCTTCGAGACCGGCAAGGGGGTCGCCGCGGTGCGCGTGACGCAGCCGAAGCCCTCGATCCTGTGCGTTGAAAGCAGCGGCGGCCCGACCGAGGACGTGCTTGCCGTTGTCGCACGGATGCTTGGTACCGAGGTTGACCTGAGATCATGGATGCGCCGCGCGGCATCCGTGCCGTGGCTTGCCCCGATCGCGCGAGCATTGCGCGGTGTCAAGCCGCCGCGTTATCCGTCGCTGTGGGAAGCGTGCGCGCACGCGATCGTCTTTCAGCAGATCAGCATTCACGCTGCGGCTTCGATCATGCGCCGGCTCATCGGCATCATCGGTGTGCCCGTGCACGTAGATCGTGTGGAGCTGGTGCCGTTTCCGTCCGCGGTGGCGCTCCTGAGCGCGAATGAGGCCCAGCTGCGTAGCGCGGGACTATCCACGAACAAAGTCGCGCATCTTCGCGCGGTCGCACGTGCGCTCGAGGCCGGTGAGGTCACGAGTGAGGAGATCGAAGCGCTCCCAACATTGCAGGCAGCCGAGCGACTTGTGCAATTGCGCGGGATCGGACCCTGGAGTGCCTCCGTCGTGCTCCTGCGCGGCTTTGGGCGCCTCGACACGTTCCCCTTGCGCGACTCGGGCGTCGCCCGCACGGCGGCGATGCTCTCAGGCGATCCAGACGTAAATCTTAATACTGTGCTGGAGAGACTGGGGCCGACGCGCGGTATGCTCTATTATCACCTGCTGCTTGGACGGCTGCGCAACCTTACCCCCGCACGGAAGGATTGAAGCACACACTATGAAGACTTTGACCGCCCCTGCCTTTTCGATTCAGCACGCGAAGGACCGCGCGTTTTTCGATCACGGCTGGCTGAAGACGTACCATTCGTTCAGCTTTGCCGATTATTTCGATCCAAACAATCAAAACTGGGGCGCTCTGCGTGTCTTCAACGACGATACAGTTGCAGGTGGTGCAGGATTTCCGACACATCCACATCGCGATATGGAGATCGTGACCTATGTGCTCGACGGAAAGCTTGCGCACAAGGACTCGCTCGGCAACGAGGGGATTGTCGGTCCGGGCGGCGTGCAGTTCATGAGCGCGGGCACGGGTGTGCGCCACAGCGAGTATAATGCCGACCCCGCAGCCCCGTTGCATTTCGTACAAATGTGGGTTACGCCGGGAAAAACCGGCGAAAAACCATCGTACGGGCAGATGGATTTCGCTCCCGAGGATCGCACGAATACCTGGCTGCGCATGGTAAGCGGTCAGGCCGGCGTCGATGCGCCGATTCGCATCACGCAGGATGCCACGCTGGCCGTGTCACGGATTGAAGGCGAGACGGCCGTCTATGAATTCTTGCCGCACCGCTACGGCTTTCTCTTCGTAGCCGACGGCAAGATCGAAGCCAATGGCGAGACGCTGCAAAAAGGCGATGCAATTCGGTTCTATGACGTGCAACGGCTGGCGGTCAAAGGCCACGGCGAACTCGTCCTCTGGGACGTGCCCGGGGTCGACTAGGCTTCGCTCGCGCTCACCCGCCCTGGATTACGACTCTGCGTTCGGCGGCTTGCCACACGAGCGCGGAGAGCCCGCTAAAGAGCACCAGCCACGCGACTTGGACGCCCAGCGCGAGCGGCCACTGTGACGGCGTGATGATTCCTACGTAAATGAGTAGCGGTGTTGAGTACACCGCTGCGAACGGCAGCGAAAAGACGATCGTTCCGAAAATCCCCGGAAAGAACGTCAGGGGAATGATTTGTCCCGAAAGCAGATCCGACACCCAGCGCACAATGAGTTGAATCGCGAAGGTTTCGAGCGTCCAAAATGCCACCGAATTCATCAGAAAATTGATGAAAAAATTGACACAATATCCGAGCAGAAACGCAAGCAGAAAAACGGCCAGCGTTGCCGGCGGCGGGACGTCGATGTGCACGAGTAGCAGCGCGAAGAGCAGCGATGGTATGACGAGCAGAGCGTGGAGCAGTGTCTGGCCGACGCCGTCGGCGAAGAAGTACAACGGCAGGCTGATCGGCTTCATGAGATCGGTTGCGATCGTGCCTTCGCGCAACTTCTCACGGATCAAACGTGTGCCGTCGACTTCCAGAACCAAGGACATTAGCAGGGCTACCGTCGCGTAGGTAATCATGCTGTGCAACGGCAGGTTCAGCGGTATCGCGTTTTGCGAGTAGAGCGCCGTCCACAGCGAGCGCAGCAAGTAGACGCGCAGGACCAGCGACCCTACCTCGGTCAACACCTCAAGACGATAAGTCGACTCGCGCGCAAAAGCTTTTTTCGCGAATTCGATGTACGGCTCGAGATTCACTTAGGCTTTTTCTTGAGCCCCTCTTGGCGGCGATGTTCCATCTCTTGGAGTTCGAGCATCATTGCGTCGACCACGGTATCGACTTCCGTCGTTTGCTGCTTCGGCGGCTCTTCACCCGAGCTCCGGCGCACGGGGGCCTTATTCGCGTGCGCATCGAGGACGACATCCTGCGCGTGCGATTTACGCAAGAACTGCGCGTAGGCTTGCGCAGCCTTCGCTGCAGCGTCCGGACTCCGTTCGATATTGAACACGGCCTCGATGAAGTCTCCCGCGGGCAACCGGACCTCGCCGTCGGCTACTCGCGTGTGCGCTTTGAGCGCGACGCCGTTATACACCGCGGCTCCGTTGCCGATCATGCTCCCGGTCTCAATCGTTGCTCCGACCACGTAGGCGTGCGGTCCGATGATGCAGCGATCGCCGATCTTTACGGGAAACTGCGTCGCGCTGCCGCCGCTGGCCTTGATCACCGCATGCTCCATCACGACGATATCGCTCCCGATGGTTACCGCGGCACCCTCCGCGGTAATCACCGCGCCGTGCAGGATCGCGCAGCCCGCCCCAACGGTCACGTCGCCGCTGATCGTTGCGGTGGGTGCGACGTAGGCGCTGGGATGGATCTTTGGTTTCTTTGTTCCGCTCGAAAGAATCATAGTAGGCTCTCCGCCGTGCGCGCGTCGTATCCTTCGACGTAAATGCGCCGGATGATCGATTCCAGGTCCGGCTCTTCGAGGGTAACGTCCTCGAGGTTGTACCGTTCGCTCGCCTGACGAATGAGCAGGTCCGCGCGCTCGAGATTGCGGTCGAACCGAAATCGAGCGCTGCGGCCGTCGCTGCTCTCGAGCTCCGCGCCGTCGAGATGAGGTGATGGCGTAAGGTGGTCGAAGCGCACAACCAACGTGCGGTACCGTCCGTACTCGCCTTTGATGCGTTCGATATCGCCGTCGTAAATGATCAAACCGCGATCGATCAGGACAATGCGGCGGCACAGCCGTTCCACGTCGGCCAAATCGTGGGTCGTGAGAATGATCGTCGTGCCTCGCTCGGCATTGACGCGTGCGATGAACCCGCGGATCGCCTCCTTGGCGACGACATCCAGCCCGATCGTCGGCTCGTCGAGATAGACGATCTTCGGATCGTGCAGCATGGCGGCGGCGAAGTCTCCGCGCATGCGCTGACCGAGCGAGAGCTGGCGAACCGGGGTGCGCAGGAACTCATCCATTTGAAGCAGTGCGATGAATTCGTCCAGATTGCGGCGGTAGGTGGCTTGCGGGATACCGTAAATCGCGCGCAGCAGCTCGAACGACTCGACCAGCGGGAGATCCCAGTACAGCTGGCTGCGTTGGCCGAAGACAACCCCGATGTTGCGGGCATTCGCACGCCGCGACTCGTAAGGAACGACGCCGGCCACGCGAACCTCTCCCGAGGTGGGGACGAGGATGCCGGTCAGCATTTTGATCGTCGTGGATTTGCCGGCGCCGTTCGGGCCGATGTAGCCGACGAGTTCGCCGGGCTCGAGCGCCATCGTGACGCCGCCCACGGCGACGCGATCCTCGTACGAGCGCGAAAAGAGCGTGCGCACGGCCCCGAGCGGGCCCGGAATGCGTTTGACGCTTCGAAAGACCTTGCGCAGGTCGCGGGTTTCGATGATGGCCATCGCGTATTTTCTTCGGCGTGATCGTTACGATCTCCAACCTGTATGGATGCGGAGCGGTTGCCGTCGCACAGCGCGTCGCGGCCGAACTCGAGTATGAGCTGATCGACGACCAGCTCCCGGTCGTCGTGGCCAAGCGGATGCAGATTTCGCCGGTGCAAGCGCAAGCCGTCGACGAAACAGGCCGGTCGCTGGGGGCGCGCCTCCTCTCGAGCCTTGAACTTGCCACGCCGGAGGTTGCCGTTTCCGGATTTGGGGAAACGTTCGACGAGGAGTACGTGCGCGAGGTGCAAGAGGCGGTGCGCGAGTTCGCCGCGCGCGGGAACGTGGTCATCGTCGGGCGCGGTGCGGGAGCAATTCTCGGGCGGCGCCAAGACGTCGTGCGCGTCTTTATGTACGCGCCGCGCGATTGGCGTGTCGAACGGATCATGGCCGAACTCGGACTCGAACAAAAAGCCGCCGCGAGCGAGGTCGATCGCATCGACCGGGCGCGTCACGCGCATTTGCGCGATTGGTACAACGTTGAGATGGGCTCGCCCGCAATCGTTGATCTGGCAATTGATACGTCGACCTTTGGAACGCAAGCCTCCGGAAAACTCGTAATCGACGCCGTGCATGCTCGCTAACGCGGGCATTTTCGCGGCGCTGCGTTTTCGCGATTATCGCCTGCTCTGGATCGGCTTGCTCGTTTCCAACCTCGGGAGCTGGATGCAGTTTACCGCGCAGGGATATTTCGTTGCGCAGATCGCCGGGTCGCCGCACCGCGCCGCCCTTGACCTCGGGATCCTCGGCGGCGCACGGGCAATTCCGGTGTTGCTGCTTTCACCGGTGGCCGGTGTCGTGGCCGATACGCTTCCGCGCCGCCGCGTGCTCCTTGCGACCAACACGACGATGGCGCTCGCTGCACTGGCGCTGGCGATTCTTTCAACCTTCGGCCGGCTTGATCTCGTCTGGCTCGTCGTGATCACGGCATTCAACGCGGCCGCGAACGCGTTTGACTCGCCGGTGCGTCAGAGTTGGATGCCGCTGCTCGTGGATCGGGCCTTCGTCGGCAACGCGATTGGGCTCAACTCCGTTGCGTTCAATGCGCCGGCAGTTATCGGCCCGGCGATCGCGGGCCTCTTGATCGTGTGGGTCGGCGTAGCCGGATCGTTCTACGTCAACGCGGTGGCGACGATGGCGGTGGTGGTGGCTGTCGCGATGATGGGTCCGTCACCACCTTCGAGCGCGCAGCGCGAGCCGATGTTCTCCGCAATGCGCGGCGGCATCGCCTTCCTGATGGCGCACCCCATCCTGCGCTGGATCGTGGGGGTCTTCGTCGTGATGGCGATCTTCGCGCGTCCCTACGCGCAGCTGATACCCGCATATGTCGTCAGCACGCTTGGGGGCGATGCGCGCGCACTGGGTTGGGCGGTCGCGGCGGCGGGCATCGGTGGTTTTGGTGGCGCGCTGCTGACGGCCGCGTTTGCGGGGCGCGAACCGCGCTCGCTGCAATGGTTGTTGGCGGGCGTGATTACGGCGTTCGGCCTGATGGCGCTTGCGACGATCCATTCGGTGGTGGGGACGCTGCCGGCATTTTTTGCCATCGGCGTCGGCACGCTGGCCTTTTTGGGCGCAACGAATACTTTGATTCAGATGCTCTCGCCGGACGCCGTCCGCGGTCGGGCGATCGCCGTCTACACGATGGTCGCGCTCGGTGTAGTTCCGGCCGGATCGCTGATTCTCGGCGCCATCGCCTCGGTCATCGGACTACACCTGGCGTTCGCGCTCGCCGGCGCAATCAGCCTGATCTGTATCGTCACGGCGTATGCGCTCAACCCGATTATCAGGACTGTGTAAAGGTATGGGTTTTTGCGTTGCGAGCGGCCTGCGGTTAGGCGACTCGGGACGCGGTGTGCAATGGCACACGAGTCCCGAGGCAACGACGCCGCAGGGCGCTCGCAATGCAAAAAAAGGCGAGCCGCTTGGAGCGACTCGCTAAAATGGCCATAAAAAGAGCCGGGAAGTTATGCTGCTACGGGAGCGGCTTTCTTCCGGCGCGTCTTGCGGCGGGTCTTTTTGCGAGCGGACGCCTTGCGAACGGCCTTCTTGCGAGTGGCTTTCTTCCGCGTGGCTTTCTTGCGAGTGGCTTTCTTCTTGCGCGTTGCTTTCTTGCGCGTAGCCTTCTTACGAGTAGCCTTCTTGCGGGTCGTCTTCTTGCGGCCCGCGGCTTTCTTTCGGGTGGCCTTGCGCTTCGGCGCGGCCTTCTTCGCAGCGCGCTTCGGCGCCGCTTTTTTCTTACGTTTGACTGCCATGTGCGTGGAGTCATCCTTTCTCTGGCTACACGATGTAGCCAAGGGTAGTTGCCTACCTTATACAGTATTCTCGGCTGCAATGCAAGTTTTGATTATTTGGAACGGAGCGTAGCAGCGCATGTTGGTGAGCAACGGCGACGTCCGCATCGACGTCGAGGTGAGCGGAAACGGCGACGACACGGTGGTGTTGATCCACGGCTTCCCACTCTCGCGCGAGATCTGGAACGCGCAGGTGCGCGCGCTGTCGGGACACGTTCGCGTGGTCGCAATGGACCTGCGCGGCATGGGTGGATCGAGTGTCGCCGACGGTCCGTACTTGATGGAGTCACTCGCCGGCGATGTGGCAGCGGTCCTCGATGCGCTTGCCGTCGAGCGCGCATCGCTGGTCGGACACTCGCTCGGCGGTTACGTCGCGCTCGCGTTCACGCGCATGTACGTGGAGCGTCTCGATCGTCTCGCGCTGGTTTGTTCCCGCATCACGGCCGACTCGCGGGATCGCGCGATGCATCGGCGCGAACTCGCCGATGATGCCGAGCGCCGCGGCTCGAGCGATCGCATCATCGCCGAAATGCACGACGCTACTCTTGGCGAAACGACGCGCCGCGAACGTCCCGAAATTGGCGAAAGATTCAGGAAAATTGCGGGAAAAAACGATCCGCGCGGACTCGCGGCAATGCTGCGCGGTATGTCGCTGCGCGACGGCGCGCAAGACATCGCCGGCGATCTGACGATACCGGTTTTAGTCGTCGCGGGGGCGGAAGATCCGGGGATTCCGGCGGGAGAGGCTGCGTCTGTGGCAGCCGCGTTCCCGGCCGGAAAGCTGGTGACGCTGGAAGGCTCAGGCCACGTCCCAATGCTTGAAAAGCCAGACGACCTAAGCGAGCTATTGCTCGGTTGGATTACTAGCGAATGACGGGAGCGCGGGACCGGCGCCGGATCATGTTATAGAGGAAGAGCGCGCCGACCACGACCGCGGCAATCACGGCGGCGACCAGCACCACCTTGAGGACCACGAAGGCGAGAACGATCCCGACGATCGCAAGGGCGATGATGAGGGTCAAACGGACGAAGGTGTTTAGCATCGGTGGTTCCCATTCTCTGTGGTAGCAGGCTCTCCTAAGAGTACTGATACCCGGCTGTTGAGGTTTCACGGCATGAAAATTGCGATTTCCGGCGCCGCGCTTGCCCTGGCGGCGAGTTTATGCGCCCCCGCGGTGGCGCAGACCAACCCGGCGCCCATGCGCCATCTCGTCTATTCGTTCACGTATGGGGCCACGAGCAGCGTCACGACGCGCGACTCGGGCTTCAACGACGCCAACGGCTCTAGCGCCGGAAACGGGAGGGAGAGCTACACCGACCAGTCCGGCGACAACGGGACGATCACGGTCGACGTAATGCGCGAAGAGCAGGACAGCGGTCTGGTTCTCACCGTGTCTGAGAGCGGCAGCAACGCGGCGCGCAGCGCCAAGCCTGCGGAGTGCGTGGCCTACAGCACGGGAGTCGCCATTTGCGATCCCAACGCCACCATAAACCCCGAGGAGTACACGGTCATTCGCCTGCTCGGGGCGCAGTTCGTCAACCCGTCGCTGCTCGATGCGAAGTCGCACTGGCAGATCTCGACCCGGGGGCAGCAGTTCAACACCACGAGCGACTACACGATCGTCAAGAACGCCGGCGGGATCATGCAGATCAACGAGATCCGCAAGCTGACCTATCAGGGCACGCGTACCGGCAGCGCGAGCGTCACCAACACGATCGGATACGATTTCAACCGGCAAGTTCCAACGTCGATCGCGGAGGTCACGAGCGATCACGGCGCGCATCCCGGCTCGAACGACGCTGATACGACGGTAACGGTGGATGCGACGCTGATCAGCGACTCCATGGCGTCGGCGGCGGCAGCCACGCACTAGTACAGCCGTTACATTTGGAGCCGGTCAAGGGCCGCGTAAGCGATGGCAACGCAGCTGACCGCACCGATCGCATTTGCCCGTAACATCGGCCGAAGGTCCTCGAGCGGCACGGTGAACGGCTCGATCGCTTCCGTCGGGTCGAGGGTCTGCGCCCCGGTCCGCGTCGCGTCGAAGGCTATGAACGCGTGCAACAGGCTGTTTGAGCGCACCGGCTCGGCCGGAATCGTGGCAAGGTGTTCGAAGCGTGAGGCCGTGTAGCCGGTCTCCTCGGCCAGTTCGCGCTGCCCGCAGACGAGCGCGTCTTCGCCGCGGTCGATGCTCCCGGCCGGGAGCTCCACGATCACGTCGTCGATACCGTAGCGGTACTGGCGCACCAACACGACCTCGCGGGCCGGCGTCAGCGCGAAGACCATTACGAATCCGAATGATTCGCGGACGTAGTAGTTCGGAATCACGACGCCGCTGGGCAGCTCGATTGCGTCACTGCGGATGCGCATGTGCTCGGATTCAATGAGGTAGGTCGAAGACAGGACGCGCCAGAGCGGTTTTTCCATGTCTTCGCGAAGTACACCACTCGTGCAAGATCTCATCTTAGTCGTGGGCGGCGGTACGATGGGCGCGGGGATCGCCTTCGTTGCGGCGCGTGGCGGGTATCGCGTCGATTTGGTCGAGCCGGACCCGGCATCGCGCGAGCGAGCGCTCGCGCGCATTGCAAGCGACGCGCAGCGGGCGGGCGACGACTCGATCGCCGCGCGCGTCACGATTCGTGAGGCAATTCCACCCCGGACCGACGCGGCAATTGCGATCGAAGCTGTTCCCGAGCGGCTCGATCTCAAACGCACCGTTTTTGCTGCGCTCGACGCGGCACTCGCGCCGGAGTCGTTGCTGGCAACGAACACATCGTCCTTGAACGTCGGTGAGCTGGCCCAAGATTGCGAATATCCGCAGCGCGTTCTCGGCCTACATTTTTTTAATCCGCCGGCCGCGATGAAGCTGGTCGAAATCGTAGCTGCGGAGCATACATCGGACGAGGCGCTTGCTCGCGCGCGTGAATTTGTCGAACGAATCGGCAAGATCGGCGCCGAGTGTGCTGATACACCCGGCTTCATCGTGAACCGCGTCGCGCGCCCGTTCTACCTGCAAGCCATGCGCGCCCTCGATCGAGGCGTTGCTTCGATCGAAGAACTCGACGCGCTCACGCGCGCCGTTGGCTTTCGCATGGGGCCATTCGAACTCATGGACTTGATTGGACTCGACGTGAATCTCGCGGTCAGCGAATCGGTCTACGAGCGTCTCGAGAGCGAGCGCTTCGCACCACAGCCCATGCAGCGTGAACTCGTTGCGCAAGGTCGACTCGGTCGTAAGACCGGATCAGGATTCTACACCTACGAGGGCGGCCGGTACGCGCGACTCGATCTTTCGCTTCCTGCGCGCGAGGGCGACGACGTGCTGGAGGAGTTCGTTGCCGTGATCGGCTTCGGCGCCACGGCCGATGCGTTCGCGCAAGCACTCGATGAGCAGGTCGAGCGCGTGCAGCGCATCGAGAACGACGACCTGCTGGATCATCTCGATCCCGAGGCCACGCTCGTCATCGATGTGGGGAACGGCTTCGACGATCGTGGCGAGATCGTCGCCGAGCTCGACCGGCGACTCGATCCGGCGACGATGATCTTCGTCGATGCCTATGCGACGGATCTGGCTGCGCTTGCGCCACGTTTGCAACATGCGCAGCGCGTAGTCGGGTATGGCATTCTCGGTGCGTTCGACGAGCAGAGCGCGGTCGAAGTCGTTGACGCGCAAGCAACCGGCGATGAAGCGTTGGCGCTCGCACAAGAGATCTTCGAGGCGATCGGTAAAGCCGTGGTGCTACTCGAAGACCGGCCCGGACTTTTTCTCGGTCGTGTCGTGGGTTCGATCGTGAATGAAGCGATGATTGCCGTTGCGCAGGAGGTCGCGTCACCCGACGACGTCGATCGAGCGATGCAATACGGCGTCAACTATCCGCGTGGTCCGATCGCTTGGGGGCGGCAGATCGGCGGCAAGCGGATCGCGCGAATACTCAAGCGCCTTGCCGATAGCGAAGGAGAGGAGTTCGCGCCGCATCGTTCGTTGTGGGTGCTCGACGAGCAACAGGACGATCGCGC
>Ga0302180_10003720_pt1 | contig 11458 bp, 10 predicted proteins | sample I_Palsa_E3_2_FD_200575 | JGI IMG/M metagenome (GOLD analysis project Ga0302180, IMG submission 200575) | Peat permafrost microbial communities from Stordalen Mire near Abisko, Sweden - I_Palsa_E3_2 | ecosystem: Environmental > Terrestrial > Soil > Palsa > Peat permafrost | place: Sweden... | reverse complement strand
CAAAAGCTAGTGCGGGGGATGGGAGTCCAAAAGCTAGTGCGGGGGATGGGAGTCCAAAAGCTAGTGCGGGGGATGGAGCCCAAAAGCGCGTTCCTTCCACCTTTCACTTGCCGCCGGCAAGCGAGTTTGCTCAAAACCGAAGCAGACTTGTTCATTAGGAGGGATTGAGATGAATGAGAAGAAAATCGGAGTCATAGGCCTGGGAGCCATGGGCCTGGGCATGGCGAAGTCGCTGCGGCGCGCAGGATACAGCGTCCACGTATTCGACGTCCGCCACGAGGTCGCGCAGACGTATGCCGCAGAGGGTGGGGTGGTCTCGAAGAGCCCCGCGGAGTTGGCCGCCGCCTGCGACGTGCTGATCAGCGTCGTCGTCAACTCAGCCCAAACGGAAGCCGTTTTATTTGGAGAAGACGGTGCGGCCGCGGCCATGAAGCCCGGCAGCGTTTTCGTGATGTGTTCCACCGTCGATCCCGGCTGGTCGATGGCCCTCGAAAAGCGCTTGGCCGAGAAAAACATTCTCTATCTCGACGCACCCATTTCCGGTGGCGCGGTCAAAGCGGCCAAGGGCGAGATCACCATGATGACTTCCGGCCATCCCGATGCCTACAGCAAGGTGGGCGAAGCGTTGGATGCAATGGCCGCGAAAGTATACCGGCTGGGTGAAGCGGCCGGGAATGGCAGCAAGGTCAAGATCATCAATCAGCTTCTGGCTGGGGTACACATCGCCGTGGCTGCAGAAGCCATGGCGCTGGGCTTGCGTCAAGGCGTAGACCCTGCGGAACTCTACGAGGTCATCACACACAGCGCAGGCAACAGCTGGATATTTGAAAACCGGATGGCCCATGTGCTGGCCGGCGACTATACCCCGCTCTCCGCGGTGGACATCTTTGTCAAGGATCTCGGCCTGGTGCTCGACACTGCGCGTGCCAGCAAGTTTCCCTTACCCCTGGCCAGCACCGCGCACCAGATGTTTCTGCAGGCGGCCAGTGCCGGCTACGGCCGGGAAGACGATTCTGCGGTGATCAAAATTTTCCCCGGGATCGAGCTGCCGGGGAGCGATTAGGCTACCTATTTCGCATACAGTTTGAGACTTTCGAGATAGCCTCGCTCCCGCCACTTGGCGCAGGTGTAGACTCGGCCCTCGTCAATCAAAACATCAATCGAATGAAACCACGCGATTTCGCTTCGCACCTTGTCTTCATGCGCGCGTATCAATTCATTCAGCTCATTGACTGTGACACCTTCAGGATGCTGACGCATCAGGCTGAAGACCGTCTCAATGGCACGATCCTGCTCGGGGAATTTGCGACTATAAGCCACGACTTCAGCTTCTCGCCTCCATTTTATCTCGCACTACCGGGAAGGGTGATACAGGGCCTCGAGCTGTCGACGGAATTATCGGACACGACCGCTTGTGCGCGGTCCGCGACGATGCGAACGGCTCGGTTAGCAGAACCAGGAAAACCAGTGTTGCAATTGCTGGGCCCACCCGCGAACCGGGATGGTATTTTTTCAATTTTCCCGGACGCGCAGACCAGGTCGTTTTCAAACCCCTCAAACGTCAAGCGCGTAATGATCGTTCGCGTTCCTGCAGCCAGTATATTGTCACAGAGTGTGATCTTTTAGCAAGAGGCTTGCAAAGGGGGTCGGATTTTTTCCCGATACAGTCTCGGGTGTGATACTTTGTGCCGCAATAATCCTGCCGGAACATCGCCTCGCTTTTTGCTATTGACTTCGCACTGAGGGAACGAGATTCCCGCCGGTCGAAGCAGCTTGCGCACTCCCAGGCGCAGATTCGTTATAGCGGGTCAATCGCAGCAATACCGGTGTAAGCTCAAACGGCATTTTGTCCTGGGCATTCAATAACGGAAGCGGCCTGGCCTTTAGCTGAAAGACTCGATCATCCCACGCATCAATTTTCAAATGGCTACCCAAGGGCAGCGCTGCGACCTGGTTGAGATCATGAATGTCCAGCCTGGGCGAAGCCTTTGTCAGATCGATCAGCCACGGTATCCCATCCGCATTGAGCAGCGAATCACCGATTCGCGGCGTGGTTAATGCCTTCAACTCTCTCGACCGGTTCTGAAGTTGAGCGAAAAACAGTCCCGCATTCGAAAGATGATCCTGATAAACCGAGTGATGAAGGAACTCGATAGCTTTCCTGGCCGCCACGGCATCGTCAGCTTCAGAGTGGTTCATGGTAATTCTCTGAAACGTCACTTCATCCGGGAAAAGCAGCCGGTCGTTGAATGCGTACCGGGTATCGACATGGTGACCAAGCGTGATGTGGGCGAGTTGGAAGGAGAGGACCGCAGCCAGGTCCTCCTCATACGGCAATACATCCACCAACCCTTTGCTGAGCAGGATCGTGTCGCCCACCGCGAGAGACTCGAGCGGCGTGGTGAGCAATACGCGGCAGTGAACGGCCGGCAGGTTCAGGTTATTTCCAATGATGAGATTATTCGTAACTGTTTCCAACACTTTGTCGAAGTCGCCGGGCGGGGCCAGCACTCCTGCTTGCACCAACCGGTCGAGAACGTTCGCTTCTGCTTGCGCGACCCAGGCCCGGCTCGCCTCCAGGGGGCTTACATCCTGCGCCGCATCACTCGTGTCAGTGACATCGTCAATGCGGATCGCAGTGTTTTCTGTCTCGTGACTGGGCAGCTTGAGCGAATACCCCCAGAAACTGGTCCGCGCCCTGAGTTCGGGTTCATCGTCTAAACGATTGCGGTGCGTCTCTTCGACATAGATCTCTGCCGGCAGCCAGACACCCGGCTGCAGGTTGACGCGCCAACTGTCGTAATGAAAATAGTGCGGGCGGTCAAGATAGTCGTTGCCGGTAAAGATGCCGTTAAGACGAACGACGGCGCCGTCCTGATCCTCAATCCAAATGCGCCCGCTAAAGCGTCCGACGCCCGTCTTCTTCTTGGGCAAGACATCAAAGACCTGAGTGTGGACCGTACCCAGGAAATCATTGCGCACAAATCCAAAGTCATAGTGTTGACGATCAAAGTCTGTGGGGTCGATGAACATCATGTCCATGAACCCGGTGGGCACATATTCCGCCGTCAACCCCAAAGCTTTCGTGAGATCGCTGAGCGTGCCCAGCGATTGCTGGAAGAGCCCCTTCCTGGATTTTTCGCGATAGCCGTCCGCCTGAAAAGATTTATCGAAATCGACCCGGCTCAGGATGTATTGGTCTGACACCGGGACAGTCCCCAGTTCGCCATCGGGTTTGAGGTTCTGGATATAGGTCTGCACCATGGGAATACGCTTTCGCAATTCGCCGGCCATCTTTTTCTCTTGCGCGCTGGCCCGGTCGATGAGAGCTGCCTGCTCCGGCGTCGGCGGAGTGACTGACATAATATGGGGTTTCTTTGCCTGCGCAGCTATGCTGGATAAAATGATCAGTAGCCCGCGAAAGCATATGTTGCGCCAACTCACTATGCTGCCCTTGGATTTCATTGCACTAAACCCTATTTGTATCTATGGCCGTTCAATGCGTGACTTATACCTCTAGACGGGGCGGTTTTCTTTATCAGGTGACAGGGATTCTAGAAAAACCCTGCAGAGAGCAGGGACCGGGGGCGTGGCTAGCTCAGACGGGAAAAACCAGGAAAAGAGAAAAACTAGCGGGATGCGTCGAGATGGGTGATCTGATCAGAGTCCATTTCTTTGCGGACCTGCAGCAGCAGATGGGTGTTTGCTTTTTCCAGTTCTGCCCTGGCCTGCGCAACGCGATCGATCTGGGCAAAGAGAGCACTTTCCTCGAGCGTCTGGGCGCGGCTAAGGACTTCCATCTTCGACTCTTCCTGCTGCAGCGCCTGGTACCGGCTAACCAGGGTCGCCCTGTTCTCGTCAAACAGATCATCCATACGTTTCTTCTGCTCGGGTCGCAAATGGAGTGACTTGGCAAAGTGCTTGTCGTCCCACCAGCGTCCCGGGGGGCCAAGTTGCAGCCCTCCGCGCGTCGTGCTGCTGGTGGCGCCTGGTTGAGAAGAAGGGTTGGAGGGGAAACCCTGGCGCGTATCGCCGGCAACTCCTATACCCCCGGGAGAGCCTCCAGGGCCATTCGAGCCTGCAGGCATACTGGCGCCGCCCGGCATACCGCCTCCGGGAGGCGGACCTCCCCCGCCCGGTCTCTGGGCCAGCCCGGGGAACCCCGGGCCGGCAAGCAGAAACCCCGCCAGCAGCAAACCGCCCGTTCGACTCACTCCCATTAGTAGGTCAACCTGGGTGACGGCGTTTCACGGGACCTTCTCCCCGGGGTCGCTAACTCGTTGGCCGAGATAAGCGTCTGCGGTTGCCACCGCATCTCTTTGTCGATCGCCATCATTAGCCGATTATCGTCGGCAACTTCAGAGTCGGAATCAGCCGCCTGGCTGCCGGCAACTGAGGTAGCCTGCGGCGTCTGCGTTCTTCGCTGGTACTGCCCGGTAAACGAAATCGCCGCGGTCAGGACCGCTGCCGCAGCCGCCGTCCAGGCACTCGCGGATTGCCAACCGCGAAGCAATACTGAACGTGTGGATATAGACGTGGAAGCTCGCTGTTCTGCCCATTCCAGGCTGAGGGAAGCAAAATCCTCAAGCGAAGCTTGCACGGTTGTGAGTTCCTGCCGGCATTGCGCGCACCCCAGCAAGTGATCGCTGGTTTCACAGCCGCCAGAGAGTAAGCCGGCAAACTGTTCGTCTGTTAAATGATGACCGGTCATCTTTTCTCTCCGATCTTTTGCCTTACCGCTTTGACCGCGCGGTATAGGTGGGTCTTGACGGTGTTGACGGACATATCGGTGGCCAACGATATCTCCTGTATTCCCATATCCTCCTGAAAGTGCATCAGGAAAACAGTCCTCTGCTTAAACGAAAGAGCGTCCAGGACCTTTGCCACCTGGGCAACCCGCTCCCGAACCAGCAGATTCTTCTCCGGAGTTTGGGCGGCACTTGGTAAGGTGGACGCTATCTCTGTGATGTCTAACGCCGTGTTGCGAAAGGCCCTCCAAAAGCGGAATTTTCGGGTCCGTTGGTGATCGAGGATCATGTTCAGGGCGATGCGGTTCAGCCATGTCTGGACATTGCATTCACCGCGAAAACTATCGCGTGCGTTGTACGCCTTCAGGAAGCAATCCTGAACAATGGATTGAGCAAGGTCCGGATCGCCGATGGAAAAGGCCACAAAACGCAGGAGGCGGGAGCGGTGGCGCTGAACCAGCTGATCGATGTCATCCAGCTCAGAAGCCGCACGCTCCTTTCCCGCAAAGCGGATGATACTCGAAGCGTGAGCGGCATGCATATGTCACTAGACGCCGTTTTGTTAAGGAGGGGTTACGAGCCGGCCTTAGAACTCGGCAAAGAGACAGCAGGTTTCGCCGAGTAAGATTGCAAATGACGCGTGTCGGAGTGCCTGGCGCAAGCCCAATAGGCAACTGCGAAAAGGGCCAGCAGGATGCCAAAAATCATCATGGCGCGAAGCGAGGGTAACCAGTTCATAGCCATACAGCATACCCGACCCGCCGCTGCACGCACACGCTACACTGGAATCTGTTGAATCTATTTAAGCCACCACGAATGCGCCTTCACCTGCTCGGCCCGGCGATCCTGCTGATTGTCGCCGGCACCATGATCCCGACAGGGCTTCGACACCCTTCGCTGAGCTACATCGATAACGGGTTCAACCTCGACGACTTCGTCAACAACATGTTCCTTTACATGCCTCTAGGAATCGCCCTCGGCGGCTCCTCATTGTTGCGCGCATTTCTCGTTGGGCTATCGTTATCAACCGGTGCGGAAGTCTTGCAGCTTGGGTATGTGGACCGCATTCCATCCTTCGTTGATATCGCCAGCAACACCAGCGGCGCGGTTGCCGGCTACCTGGCAGCAAAGCTTTTCTTTCGAGGGGGCCAGCTCTCTTGCTTGAAGCTGAACCGGGCTTTGGCCGCAGCAGCCATTCCTATCGCGCTGCTCGGCACCGCCTCGCTTGTACATCCGCTCATGGCGTCTGATTTCTCAAACTGGAGCCCGTCGTTTCAACTGGCCGCCGGAAACGAACTGACCAGGGATCGCCCCTGGTCAGGAACCATTTCAGAGTTGTCCATCTATCCCTTTGCCATGTCTGCGAAGCAAATCGAGCAGCTCGCTCACCCGGCCGCGGATTCCAATGCGACCGCATTGTATGGTCCGCCCGTCGCCGGGCCAATTAAGCCGGAGGAGGAACAGCTAAAACATGGCAGCCCGTTGCTGTCCAGAGAGGAGAATCTCCGGCTGTACAACGCCCTGGTTGCAAAGAACCAGATGACGCTCCTCGTTTGGCTCCGGCCGGATAACCTGGAGCAAACTGGTGCGGCGCGTATCGTCACCTATTCCCAGAACTGGAAGTTTCGCAACTTTACTCTGGCCCAGATGCGAAACACCCTCACCTTCCGCCTGCGGACCCCAGCCTCCGGCCTGAACGGCACCGACCCCGCACTTTACACCGGACCCGTTCTTTCTCTCGATCACACATCTTTTGTAGCCGCCGTCTATGACGGACGCATCTCCAGCCTGTACGTCGACGGCAAACTCGGCGCGCACAACGACCTGGGAGCACGTAGACCTCGCTTGCCTCATCGGATTTGGTCCTGGCTCCCGGGCTCCCTGCCGATGCGTGAGATAGAACTGTGCGGCGCCGAAATTCTTCTCAGCGGATTATTCTCGATTGGGATCTTCGCCCTGCGTGGAGTTCCTCGCCGGCCATTGCATCGCTACCTTCTGGGTGCGGCGGGGGGGACTGCGATCGGCGCGATCGTCTGGGCGTTTGCAGTATCCGAACCTCGGCTGGGGATGCGTATTTTGCTCGAGTGTATTGCTGCTGGGTTGTTTATCTCCACGTCGATCACGGAAGAGACTGAAACTTCCATCAAGGCTGCCCCCTCCGCGTAAAGCACTCGCTACGGTTGCATGTATCAGGCACGATCGTGCTCTCTTTGACCCGGGCCCGCTCCGGTCGGGATGACAAGGGTAGGGTGGTTGCTTTCCGGAAGGATGGCGACTTGGATGGACGGAGTTAAGAGCGGCTACTCCGCAGCAACTGCAGATCCCTACGCTGCGCTCCGGTCGGGATGACAAGGGGAGGGCGGTTGCTTTCCGGAAGGATGGCGACTTGGATGGACGGAGTTAAGAGCGGCTACTCCGCAGCAACTGCAGATCCTTCCGCTCCGCTTCGCTGCGGTTCGGGATGACAAGGGGGGCGGTTACGTTTCGGAAGGATGGCGACTTGGATGGACGGAGTTGGAGAGCGGCTACTCCGTGAAGACTGCCAAAAGCGGCCAGGGACATTCTTCCGTCCTCAATGATAGGCTCGGTGAGTGCGCGCGCTGCTATTGATCACAGTCTCATGGTTGCTCGCGTTCACACCTTCCGTTCAGGCTGAGGACTCAAGTTCCCCCGCAAATTCAGCGCATCCATCGGATACGGGCTTGCGCCGATTTGAACTTGGCATACAGACCGCCGACGTACGCACAGGATGCATCGGCAGCGCCGTGAGCTGCCCCCTACCCTCCTTCGCTCTGGGGGCCGGGGGGACCATGAATCTAAATCAACACTTCTCGCTCGACGCGAACTTCCTTATCACTCCACAATCTGCCTCGTACATCACTAATACCTTCGGAGGCCACGCATCGGAGCTCTTGCTGGGTGCGCGGGCGGAGGTACGGGCTCGCCATTACGGCTTCTTTCTCAAAGCCCAGCCCGGATACTTCAGTTGGAGCCACCTCATCACCGGAGTCGCCTATCCCACTCCATCTAACTTCGTTTTTTCCTATGGGAGGCGGACTTATTTCGGCACGGATGCCGGAGCCGGCATTGAATACTCTCCTTCGGCTCGCATCCACTTGCGTGGAGAGGTTACCGAACTGATCCTCCATGAGGGAGGGTCCGGCTGGACCAACAATCTCCAACCATCTGCCGGTATCTACTATGGGCTGGGAAAGCAGATTCAGTGGAAGCCTTCCGTTTACGAAGCAAAACGAGCCCACCGATTCGGAGATGCTCCCAATCTTTTTCTGCTCACAGTCAATGTGCTGGCCGTGACCGCAGACGCCATCACCACGCAACGCGGTCTTGCCCACGGCGACCGCGAAGGAGACCCGTTCGCGCGACCATTGGTCAAATACGGGTGGAGCGGTGAGATCAGCGCGATGGCGCTCGAAATCGGAGCTGAAACCTTAGGGATGTACGGCTTGCATAGGCTCGGCCAGCACCGGGTCGAACGTCTGGTTCCAGTTTCCCTGGCGGTTGTCCACGGAATCTTCGCCTACAACAATACGAATGTTAAGGCCTCGGAGTGAGTCGCGTCATTTTGCGAGGATTTTGGGCCCTGGAGTGCGAGAGGCTTTTGCCTGTTCCTCAATGGTTAGATTTTCGAACTTTATATCTAACCGTAGCCGATTAAAGACGCTCATGTGGAAATTTGCAACCCACACGAGTGCGAATTCCGCGAGGACGTAACCTCGCCAGCCGGCATATAGTAGTGCAAACGCCAACCCTCTAGAAGCTCATTACGTGATACTTACAGTTACATAAGCAGTGCTGAACATCCGTTCCGGGTCTCTTTTGCAGCATGATTACCGGCGAGACGTGCGTATGTAGGTACAGATTGCTTATTGCGAGCAGTCCTGGCGCCATAGACGCTCCTGCACGGTTATGCTGACCATTGATGACTGCGCCGAACCGCGTCGTATCCGCTGAAGCAAATCCGTCACCGGCCGCATCCTTCCGCCAAAAGCCGGGTTCTAGCGAACGAGGCGCTTTCCCGGCCGCGCCGGCCCACGTGAACGAGGGAAGCCGCGCCACGAAGATTGTCTCAAGCCAGCCGAGGAGAACGCCATGACCCACTCGAACATCACAGACCTTTCCGTCACGCCCCGCTTCCACCGCAGCCGGCTTTCCGGCCTCCTGGGCATTTTTCTCCTCGCCGCCCCTTCTCTCCACGCCCAGAACGACGCCTCCGGAGACCCGCCCAACCGTGTCGCCCGCATCTCCGTCATCCAGGGCAACGTCTCGCTCGAGCCAAACGGCGCCAATAGCTTCTCCCAAGCCGAGATCAACTATCCCCTCACTGGCGGCGACCGGGTTTACGTTGACAACAGCTCCTTGGGCGAGTTGCAGACTTCGGGCTTGGCGGTCCGCCTGGGCAACGGCGCAGATGTCACTCTCTCGTCACTCACCGACAACATCGCCCAGTTCGGCCTGGCCCAGGGCTCAATCCGCGTCCGCACCCGCTCCCTCGCCAGCTTCAATGGAGCGCCCGCAACGGTCGAGGTCGACACCCCCAACGGCGCAATCCTGGTCGACCAGCCGGGCGACATTCGCGTCGACTCCTACCCCCAGGACGACACCACGGTCGTGACTGTCTCCTCGGGGGCGGTGGAAGTGACCGGCCAGAATCTGGACCAACAACTCGGCCCCAACCAGTCTTTGCGCCTCTCCGGCTCGAACCCCGTATACGCCGAGCAGGTGCAGCTTCTGCAGCCCGACGGCCTGGACCAGTTCGACCAGCAACGCGAGCAGCGCCGCGAACGCTCCTACGCCTACCACTATGTATCGCCGGATATGATCGGCGCCGCCGACCTCGATGACTACGGCGATTGGCAGCAGCAGGACAACCAGGGCTACGGAGCTGTCTGGTACCCGCGCGGCGTTCCCGGCGGCTGGACGCCATATTCCAATGGCCACTGGGCGTGGGTTGCTCCGTGGGGCTGGACCTGGGTTGAGGCCGAGCCGTGGGGCTTTGCGCCCTTCCACTACGGACGCTGGGCCAACTTCGGCGGACGTTGGGGTTGGGTGCCGGGACCACCCGCCTCGGCCTTCGGCGGCGAAATCCGCCCCATCTACTCGCCCGCCCTGGTTGCCTTTGTCGGCGGGGGAGGCGGCGGTATTTCCATCTCGATTGGCGCCTTTGCCGCCTGGTTCCCGCTCGGACCACGCGAGGTCTATCAGCCCTGGTATCACGCCAGCCCGGCCTACTGTAACCAGGTGAATGTCACCAATATCTACAACACGAACGTGACCGAGATCCACAACACGTATATCAATCGTACGGTCAACGTATATAACACCACTCATGTCACAAATGTCACTTATGTCAACCGCACGGTCGCGACCGTGGTGGTGCCGCAGCGCGCTTTTGCTTCGGGCCAGTCGATTGGCCAGGCGCAGCGCGTCCAGCTCACTCCTCAGGTTCGCGCGCAGCTCACCGCGGCTCCAATCCTCCCCCACCCGCTAGTTACTCCGGCAACGGCGATCGTCGCGGCAAAGCCCGCAGCCCGGGCCGTCCCTCCGGTGCAGGCCCGCCCGGTGGTGGAAACCAGACAAGGATTTGAGCGCGCCGGATCCCCGGGGACGCCAGTCCACGCGCCCCAGCCTGCAGCCGCGGTAAATCGTCCCGGTCCGGCTGCGGCGCAGCCGATTAATCGCGCCGGGTTCCCGCAACAGCGCCAGGCGCAAGTGATCGCTCCGGCGCCTACGGCCCACCCGGCTGCCACGGCTCCGGCCAATAGTCGGCCGACTCCGGAAGCTTCACCGGCGCGGCCTGTGCAACAGCCTGAACCGGCGCGCGGTAATGCCGCACCGCCGGCGCCCGTTCGCACGCAGGCCGCTGCGGCCCAGGTTTCGCCCCAGGTCCAGCGACCGGCTCCACGGCCGCCCGATCAGCCGCGGCCGCTCATCAATAAGACTCCACCCGCGCCCGTGCAGCCGCCGTTTGCCGTGCAGAAACGGGCTATTCAATCCGTTGACCCGGGCCGTCCTTTGGGTCCGCAGCAGGTGGAAAATCTTCGCAATGGAAAGCCCGCAGGACCCGCTCAGCAACCCGAGGCGCCTCACCCTGCGGCTCGGCCGGCCCCAGTGCCCAATAAGATTGCACCGAAACCTAACGAGAAGGAACCGCCGCGGAGTTGAGGAGCTGTTTTGCTGGACGGTTTGTTTGACGCCGCAGTTTTCCAAGGAGGAACTGCTGATCCCTCAGCTGTGCTCGGGAGAGATTTGACTATCCCACCCTTCGCAAAGAACGCGAAGGATGGGGCACCCGTCGGTTGGTGGCGGGGGTGGAGTCCAAAGCGCGTTCACTCCACCGTTAACTTTCACCGGCGAGTCGCTTGCCCGAGACGACGAAGGATATAGTCCGAGACGAAAAGCCTGTCGTGGGGCTTCGCCCATCGTTTTCGGCCCACGTACGCTGGTGCGAACGTAGGGCACCCGGCACTGGTGGAGAGGATAGAGCTTAAAGCTTGCTACCGGCCCTCCAAGAGGCTTGTGTAGAAATATGCGAAATATGCGAACTAAGCGAACTATCCCCCCTCAGTCCTCTCGTAGGGCTTGCATGGGCTCGATCGAAGCTGCTTTGCGCGCGGGTACGAGAGCTGCGATCAGTCCGATCGCCGATAGGGCCACCGCTACCGACAGGTAGGTCAACACATCCAACGGGC
>Ga0302180_10003717_pt1 | contig 11462 bp, 13 predicted proteins | sample I_Palsa_E3_2_FD_200575 | JGI IMG/M metagenome (GOLD analysis project Ga0302180, IMG submission 200575) | Peat permafrost microbial communities from Stordalen Mire near Abisko, Sweden - I_Palsa_E3_2 | ecosystem: Environmental > Terrestrial > Soil > Palsa > Peat permafrost | place: Sweden... | reverse complement strand
GATCGACTTGAGCGCCGCCTCGTTGACGACCGGTCCCATATAGACCGACTGTTGCTCGGGATCGCCGACCGTCATCTTCGCGACGCGGTCTTTGAGTTTGCCCACGAACTCATCGTAGATCGACGCGTCGACGATCGCACGCGAGCACGCCGAGCACTTCTGTCCTTGAAAACCGAACGCGGACACGGCGACGCCTTCGACGGCAGCATCGACGTTCGCATCGGCTGCAACGACGATCGAATCTTTGCCCCCCATCTCCGCGACGACGCGTTTGATCCACTTCTGCCCCGGTTGCGGCTTGGCGGCAAGTTCGTTGATATGCAACCCAACTTCTTTCGACCCGGTAAACGAGATGAAGCGAATCTGCGGATGTCCGACGATCAGATCGCCGATCTCACTTCCCGAACCAGGAATGAAATTCACCACGCCCTTGGGCAAGCCGATCTCATGCAAGAGGTCGACGAACCAGGCCGCGATGATCGCCGAATCGCTCGACGGCTTGAGCACGACGGTGTTACCGGCGACAATCGCCGCCGACGTCATGCCGATCATAATCGCACCGGCGAAGTTCCAAGGCGGAATCACCGCACCGACGCCGAGCGGAATGTAAACCATCTCGTTGCGCTCGCCTTCGATCGGCACAACCGGATGCGGCTCCGCGTAGCGCAGTGCTTCACGCGCGTAAAATTCCATGAAATCGATTGCCTCGGCGATGTCGCCGTCGGCTTCGGGCCAGCTCTTGCCGACTTCGTAAACGAGCAGCGCATCGTACTCGAAACGGCGCTCGCGCAATTTCGCGGCAGCCTCAAAAATGAATGCAGCGCGCTCTTGCGCGCTCTTGCGCTTCCACGTTTCGAAGGCGCGCGATGCGGCCGCTACCGCGGCACTCGCTTGCTCCTGCGACGCTGAACTAGTCAGACCAACGATTTCCGCGGGCCGGGACGGATTGCGCGACCGGATCTGCTTTGTGGTCTCGATCCGTTCGCCGTCGATCACTAGGGGGTAGTGCCGGTCAAAGCGCCCCTTGACGCTTGCCAATGCGGCCTTCATCGCGGCCGCGTCGGCCGGATCGGTAAACGTTTTGACGACTTCATTCTTAAAGGGCGGAATCGTACGCGTAAGTGTGGTGGTCATGCCCCGGGATTTCCCCGCCGCCGTCCGGGCCGCCTTGCCGCCCGTGTGTCGCGGAACGCGACATTCGCGCTAGCGGGCCCATCGCCGAGGTGCGAGAATCGTCGTGATATGACGTACGACATCGCGATTGTCGGCGGCGGCATCGTCGGCCTCGCCACTGCGCGGGAGCTCCTGCTCCGCCATCCGCACCTCAAGCTCGTCCTCCTCGAAAAAGAGGAGCTCCTAGCCACCCACCAGACCGGGCACAACAGCGGCGTTATCCATTCGGGAATCTACTACAAGCCCGGCTCCCTCAAAGCCAAGCTGTGCGTCGAGGGTCGACGCGAGCTGTGGAAGTACTGCGATAGTAAGGGCATCGAGTATCGCAGCGTCGGCAAACTAATCGTTGCAACCGAAGAGCGCGAACTGCCGTTACTGCAAGATCTCTTCGATCGTGGTGTCCAAAACGGCATCGAAAGCCTCGAGATCGTTGACGCCGACGGCATTCGCGAACGTGAACCGCATTGCCGCGGCATCAAAGCGATCTGGATCCCGGTTACCGGCATCGTCGACTACGGCCAGGTCGCTCGCTCGTACGCCGACGATGTGCGCGCAATGGGCGGCGAGATCTTCACCGGGCGCGACGTGCGCGGCATCGAGCGCCGCAGCGGCATCGTGCAAGTCGAGACGACGCAGGGGAATTACGAAGCGCGCTACGTGATCACGTGCGGCGGTCTCCAGTCCGACCGGCTCGCAAAGATGACCGGTGGCGGCAGCGATCCCAAGATCGTGCCGTTCCGCGGGGACTACCTGATCCTCAAACCCGAGAAGCGCTACTTGGTCAAGGGTAATATTTACCCGGTCCCCGATCCGAGCTTCCCGTTCCTCGGAGTGCACTTTACGCCGCGCATGAACGGTGACATTTGGCTTGGGCCAAACGCCGTGCTCGCCTTCGCGCGCGAGGGCTACTCGTTTACCACGATCAATCCAGGCGATCTGTTCGAAACGCTCACCTATCCGGGATTCATCAAGCTGGCGAGTAAGTATTTCTCGACCGGTATGGGTGAAATGTATCGCGACGTGCTGCGTAGCGCTTACGTGAAAGCGCTGCAACGCTACATCCCCGAGCTGCAAGTCGCCGATACGCTTCCCGGCCCGTCGGGCGTGCGCGCGCAGGCGATGATGGCCGACGGTACGCAAGTCGACGATTTCGTCTTCGAAGGCGATTCGGGCACGATGCACGTGCGCAATGCTCCGTCTCCGGCTGCGACGTCGTCGCTCGCGATCGGCACCTTTATTGCCGACGACGCCGACAAGCGTTTCAGCTTGGGAACGACGGCCGCCGCCGTCTAGGGCGTGAGCGACTTTAGGGTCCGGCACATGGAGCACGGCGACGTCGACGCCGTGCTCTTGCTTTTTGATTCGGTTGCCGCCGAGCGGTTGTGGATCGGCACCGAACCCGGATACGATCGTCCGAAGTATCGTGACATGCTCGGCTTCTCACTGAGTAACGGCAACGGGATGTTCGTCGCGGAGCAACTCGGCGCGATCGTCGGCGTGATCACCGAATACCGCCATGATCCCTACGGACACACCATCGGCATGTTGGTCGACGAGCATCACCGCGGACAAGGCGTCGGCGGCGCGCTGCTCGGGCAGCTGATTTCGTGGGCGACAGCCCGCGGCATCCCCCACCTCTCCTTGCTGGTCTTTCCCCACAACGAGCGCGCGCTCGCGCTCTACCGCAAATTCGATTTCGTGGAAATCGACGCGCAAGCCGCGCAGATCTCGCGCAGGAGTGGCGAAGCATGGGACGCGATCTTGATGCGTAGACAGCTAGAGTGAGCCGGTCGGACTCGGTGACGGCGACGGCATGAGTGTGGGCGGCGCTTCGACGAGGAACTTCTTAACGCGGTAATCGAGCTCATCGTGTGAGACGGGTCCCATGAGAAAGCAATACAGAAATCCTTGGGGTGTGATGAACAACGTCGAAGGAAGATAGGCGTTCGCATCCCGTTGGGAACCAACCTCGAGCGCGCGCGTAAATCCCCCGTGCCGATCCATCGCGATCGGATAAGTGATGCCGTATTTTTTGCGATAGGCGCGCACGTGGTCATCCGGGTCTTGATCGTTGATTCCGACTATTGCAAGCCCCTGAGCCGAATACCGGTCGGCTGCGTCCACGATAAACGGCTGTTCGTCGTTGCACGGTGGGCACCACGTTGCAAAGATGTTGAGCAGCACTGCTTGTCCACGGTACTTTAGCAAATGAAATTCGGGACCGTCGAGCGTCTGCATCGTTATGTCGATCGGGCGATCGTACGAGAGTGCCGTGCTCTCGATGCATTGATCCCACGGCGCAAGCGTCGGCGAGGGAGAAGGTACGGGCTTGGGGGTGGGGCTTGCGGTTGCGGCGATGACGGCCAGGATCGAAGAGAGGAAGTCTTCTCGATCCATCAGACCCCCGCGTAGGTCGCGGCAGCGATCAACGGCTCGACGAACGCGCGCACACGCCCGGCCGCCTCTTCTCCTCGCGTACCCGCGTAGGCATCGATCAGCGCGCTTCCGACGATGATGCCGTCGGCAAGCGCCGCAACGTCGCGCACGTGGTCGGCGTTGCTTACGCCGAACCCCACCGCGAGCGGCTCTTCGGTAATGCTGCGCAACATCGCGATCTGCGCGCGTAAGGCGTGCGTCGAGGGCTGCGTGCTCGCGCCGGTGACGCCCAAGCGCGAGACCACATAAATAAAGCCGGTGCTCTGCGCGGCGATGCGCTTCGCGCGTTCCGGCTTGGTTGACGGAGCAACGAGTAACGGCATGTCCAGGCCACGTGTGGCCAGCGTTGCTAAGAGCGCCTCGCCCTCCTCGAGCGCGATGTCGGGCACGATGACCGCGCAGGCGCCGGCGTCCGACGCCGCCGCGGCGAAGCGATCGATGCCGAATTGCAACACCGGATTGTAGTAGGTGAAGAGCACGATCGGCGCGCCGCCGTGGTCGTGATGCTCGCGCACGAGTTCAAGCGTCGACGAAATCGTCGTCCCACCGGCGAGCGCGCGCTGGCCCGCAGCAGCAATCGTCGGTCCGTCTGCAAGCGGGTCGCTGTACGGAATCCCTAGCTCGATAGCGTCGGCACCGGCCTGGGTGAGCGCGCGCAAGACGGCGAGCGTCGTCGGCGCGTCCGGATCGCCCCCCATGACGTAGGGGATAAACGCCGTGCGTTGCGCGTTGCGCGCACGCTCGAAGATCGCTTCAAGCACCCTGCAAACCCCGCACTTGCGCGATGTCTTTGTCACCACGTCCCGAGAGATTGACAAGGATGAGATCGTCGGGTCCGCGCTCCGCTGCAAGGTTGCGCGCGAATGCAATCGCATGCGCACTTTCGAGCGCGGGAATAATTCCTTCGGCCCGCGAGAACGCAAAGAACGCGGCGAGCGCCTCTTCATCGGTAACCGGAACGTAGGTCGCGCGCCCGCTCTCTTTGAGATGCGCGTGCTCGGGGCCAACACCCGGATAATCCAGCCCGGCGCTGATCGAATGCGTATCCCGAACTTGTCCGTGTTCGTTCTGCAAGAGATACGAACGCGAGCCATGCAGCACACCGACGCTCCCCGCTCCGAGCGACGCCGCCGTTCTTGCGCTCGTCACGCCTTCGCCCGCGGCTTCGACCCCCCACAAGCGCACCTGCGCGTCGTCGAGGAAGCCGGCGAAGATGCCCATCGCATTGCTCCCGCCGCCGACGCACGCGACGACGTCGCTCGGCAGCCGGCCGAACTGTGCCAAGCATTGCGCCCGGGCTTCGATGCCGATGACCTTCTGGAACTCGCGCACCATATAGGGATACGGATGCGCGCCCACCACACTGCCGATCACGTAGAAAGTGTCTTCGATCTGCGATGCCCACACGCGGAAGGCTTCGTTGGTAGCATCTTTGAGTGTTTGCGTACCGCCGGTGACCGGGTGCACCGTTGCCCCGAGCAGCTTCATGATGTAAACGTTGAGCGCCTGACGCTCGACGTCGACCGCGCCCATGTACACATCGACGGGAAAGCCGAACTTTGCGCCGACGGTGGCTGTCGCAACGCCGTGTTGCCCGGCCCCAGTTTCGGCAATCAATCGCCGTTTGCCCATGCGCCGCGCGAGAAGCGCCTGCCCCACGGTGTTGTTGATCTTGTGCGCGCCGGTGTGATTGAGGTCTTCGCGTTTCAAAGCGAACGTCGCGCTGCCCGGCGCGACATAGCGCTCCGCGCGGTAGAGCGGCGAGGGTCGCCCCACGAAATCGCGGAGCACCGCCTCGTAGTCGTGCCAAAACTGAGGCTCGGCGAACGCTACCGTCATCTCGCGCTCGAGCGAGTCGAGCGCGTCGATCAACACCTCGGGAACAAAGCGTCCGCCGAAATCTCCAAAATACCCGCGTGCGTTAGGCTGCATCGCTCTTCCGCACGGCTGAAACGAATCGCTCCATTTTGTCGGCGTCTTTGCGGCCGGATGTTTCTATTCCGGTGCGCACGTCGACCCATGCGGGCCGCACCGTGCGTACGCACTCGCCGACATTTTCCGGCGTAAGGCCGCCGGCGACGGCAATCGGACGCAAGCGCGAAAGCTTCGAAAGCACCGACCAATCGAAGGCAACACCGGTGCCGCCCCACGCGCCCACAATCTTGGTATCGAAGAGCGGGAGCGCCGAGTATGCGTCGCAGCGGGCGTCCAGATCTTGGGGTCGCTCGCCCGGCGCAATATGAAACGTCTTCACGACCGATCCACCAACCACGCGCACGAACTCGGGCGTCTCGTCACCCGAGAGCTGCACAACTAATTCAGGGAAATACCAACGCGCCCGCTCCACCTCTTCGATGTCCGGATTGACAAAAACACCAACCGGCAAAATGCTCGTGCCGATCCGCTGCGCGATTTCAGCCGCGGCGGTCCAATCGATGCGCCGTGGCGACGACGCGAAGATCATTCCGGCCGCGTCGGCACCGGCATCGATCGCGAGCGACACGTCGGCCCAACTATTGCAGCCGCAGAACTTAATGCGCGTGGACATGCTTGAGGGATGCGATAAGCCCCGCAGGATCATCCGAGCGCATGAGCGCCTCGCCGATCAAGACGCCGCGCGCGCCGGCCCGGCGCAACCGCTCGACGTCAGCCAGATCGCGCATCCCGCTTTCACTGATGGCGAACACGCCAGGCGGAACGCGAGGCAATACGTGTTCGCTAACCGCGAGGTCGGTGATCATCGTGCGCAAGTTCCGGTTGTTGACACCGACGAATTCGACGCCGAGCCCAAGCGCACGCTCGAGGTCGCGAACGTCGTGCACCTCGACCAGTGCGTCGAGCTCGTATTCCCGCGCTTCGGCAAGCGCGGCACGCATCTGCTCGTCGCTTAGGCCGGAGACAATGAGCAGCACGGCATCCGCTCCGTACGCCGCCGACTGAGCGATCTGATAGGGAACCGTCAGAAAGTCTTTGCGCAGCAATGGCAGCGCCGTAACCGAGCGCACCTGTCCGAGAAAGGACAGATCGCCCAAAAAGTGCTCGCTCTCAGTGAGGACACTGATCGCGTCCGCGCCGGCGCGGTGGTACGTCTTGGCGATCGCGACCGGGTCGAAGTCGCGTGCGATGAGCCCCGCCGAGGGTGAGGCGCGCTTGATCTCGGCGATAATCGCATCGCCGCCACGCGCTTGCAGAAGCTGCAGAAAGTGACGGCGCGACGGGACGCTCGCATACGCACGCTCGCGGATTTGTTCGTACGGCTCGCGCTCCATCTCGTGCTTGAGACGATCGGCCTTTGCGGCGTAGATTTTCTTTAGGACATCCTCAGCCATGCGTCGCCAGCTCCTTTGCGCGCTCGTAGGTGCGTAATGCTGCGCCCGCACGGAGAATCGAGCGCGCGTGCTCGAGCGCGGCCTTCATCGTCGGCTGCGTGCCGACGGTATGCAGAACCAGTGCCGCATTAAGCGCCACTACGTCTGCACGGGGCGACACTTCGCCGCCCAAGATCGAAAGAAATGCCTCGCGTGCCGCGTCGATCGAAGGGGCCACGATCGCGGACAGGGGGGTCGCGATCCCGTACGCCGCGGGGTCAAGAGACCATTGCCGTCCGCCGGCCGGATCGAAGGAGTACACCATGGTGGGAACGTCGCCTGCCACTTCATCGATCCCGTTCTCGCCACGGACGACCGCACCCCTGCGTACGCCCAGATCTTGTAAGACCTTCGCGAGCGGCTCGACCAGCTCGACATGCGCGACGCCGACAATCTGCACGCCCGCGGCGGCGGGATTGGTCAGCGGCCCGAGCACATTGAAGATGGTCTTGACGCCAAGCTCGCTGCGGACTGGACCAACGTTCTTCATCGCGGGGTGATAGCGTGGCGCGTACATGAACGTGAAGTTGGTCACGCGCAGCATGTGCGCCGCGCGGTCGGGGGCCAAGTCGATGGCCATGCCCGTTGCCTCAAGCACATCCGCGCTGCCGCAGGCACTCGAAACCGCCCGATTTCCGTGTTTGGCAACCGGCACGCCGGCCGCCGCCGCTACCAGCGCCGCCATCGTCGAGACGTTGATCGTGTTCGCGCCGTCGCCCCCGGTGCCGACGACGTCGACGACCTCCGGGAGGCCATGCTCGACATGGAGGCTGCGCTCGCGCATCGCGCGTGCCGCACCGACGATCTCGTCGATTGTTTCGCCGCGCGAGGCGAGCGCAACGAGCAAACCGCCGTTCTGGGCCGGCGTAAGCTCGCCGTCCATGATCGCACCGATCATCTCGGCGCTTTCGGCTTGAGAAAGACGAGCGCCGGCTAAGAGCCGGCGCAAGAGTGGTGCGTATTCCGTACTTACTTCACCAGTTCGAGAAGTGAAAGTTCGGCGGCGTCACCGGAGCGTACGCGCGTTTTCGTAATTCGCGTGTACCCTCCCGATCGTCCCTTCAGTGAGGGAGCGATTTGCTCGACGAGCTTCTTGACCACCGCCGGCTCGGTCAGGAATTCGGCCAGCTTGCGACGGGCGGCGAGATCGCCGGCCATCGCCGTGGTGATCAATTGCTCGACGACTCTGCTTACTTCTTTCGCCTTGGTCGAGGTCGTCTCGATTTTCTCGTGCTTGAAGAACGAGGTCGCCATGTTGCGCAGGAGCGCCTTACGATGCCCGTCTGTTCGGGAGAGCCGTTTGTATGCGATTTGATGCGGCATTCGTTACATCTCGTCACGCCAACTAGGAAAGGCGGAGCGAGAGCCCCCTCTCTGCGAGAACTTGCTTGATTTCGTCGAGCGACTTCTTGCCGAAGTTGCGCATCTTCATGATTTCGTCTTCGGTGAGGTCAAGCAGCTCGGAGACCTTCGAGATGCCGGCGCGCTTGAGACAGTTGAACGAGCGCACGGAAAGGTTGAGCGTTTCAACCGGGATGTCCCATTCGTTGGGCGGCGCTTCGGGAAGCGGCTCTTCGCGGCTGGTAAAGCCGACAAAGAGGTCGAGCTGCTCTTGCATGATCGCCGCCGACGTCGCGAGCGCGTCATCGGGCGTGATCGAACCGTTGGTCTCGATTTCGAGCGTGAGACGATCGAAGTCGACGCTTTGGCCGACGCGTGTGTCGTCTACCGAGAAGTTGACCTTGCGAATCGGTGAGAAGATCGAGTCGAGCGGAATGAGACCGATCATGTGCTCGATGTTCCGCTGCTTGTCGGCCATCACGTAGCCGCGGCCCTTCTCCACGCCGATCTCCATCGAGAGCTTGCCCTCTTTCGAGGTCAGCGTCGCGATGTGGTAGCTCGGATCGAGGATTTCGACATCGGCGTCCGGCGCGATATCTGCTGCGGTGACGTCCTTCGGCCCGGAGACCGAGAGGTTGAGCACGCGCGGCTCGTCGCTGTTGAGCTTGACCGGCAAGCCCTTGAGGTTGAGCATCAGCGCGATCGTGTCTTCGACCATTCCGTGAATCGTCGAGAACTCGTGCAGCACGCCGTCGATCTTCATATAAGTGACGGCCGCGCCCGGAATCGTGCTAAGTAGAATACGGCGCAGCGCGTTGCCGAGGGTGATGCCGAATCCGCGCTCGAGTGGTTCGATCACGAACTTGGCATAGTTCTCACGGCGCTCGCGCACCTCAATGGTTGCGCCGGCGGGCATTTCCAACGTGGTCATGATGTGGTTTCGTTTATCCTTTGTTACTGCTTACGTTATCCGCCATCGTCCCCGACGATAACGATCGCACGCCTAGCAGCGGTTGGGGGTAGGTATTATCTGCTGTAGTACTCGACGATCAACTGTTCGTCGACCGGCGTGTCAATTTGCTCACGGGCAGGCAGCTGCGTCACTTTGCCCGTGCTGTCGGCATCGTTCCACTCGAGCCAGTCTGGCGGACGGCGCGAACGCGCGACTTCCAGATTTGCTTGGAATACCGGCGACTTTAAGCTGCGTTCGCCGATCGAGATCACGTCGCCCGGCTTGACGATGAACGAGGGTACGTTGACGTTCTTGCCGTTGACGCGGAAATGACGATGGGTAACGAGCTGACGCGCCTGCGCGCGGCTCGTCGCCAGGTTTAGGCGATAGACGACGTTGTCGAGACGGCGTTCGAGCAGTTGCAGGAACGTGCGGCCGGTCTGACCCGGAACGCGCGCCGCCTCGCGGAAGTAGTTCTCAAACTGCGTTTCGTGCACGCCATAGTAGCGGCGCATCTTCTGCTTCTCGCGCAGTTGACGGCCGTACTCGGAAATTTTGGTGCGCTGCTTGCCGGCGGTCTTTTGACCCGGCGCCGTGCCGCGGCGCTCGACCGCGCACTTTCTCGACAGGCAGCGGTCGCCTTTGAGAAACAGCTTGATTTTTTCGCCCGTTTTACTCGCGGCCGTTTCGCGACGGCACAGACGACAGACGGGACCAGTATAACGCGACATATCTTCTCTCTTCGATTACACGCGGCGGCGCTTGGGAGGGCGACAGCCGTTATGCGGAATGGGCGTAACGTCTTTGATCATCGTGATCTCAAGGCCGGCGGCTTGGAGCGAGCGGATCGCGGCTTCGCGGCCGGCGCCCGGACCCTTGACGAACACTTCCGTGCTCCTCATGCCGTGTTCCATTGCCTTGCGCGCGGCCGACTCGGCAGCCATCTGCGCGGCGAACGGCGTCGACTTCTTCGAACCTTTGAAGCCGAGATTTCCGGCTGAGGCCCACGAGACGACGTTGCCATGGGGATCGGTGATCGTGACGATCGTATTATTGAAAGACGCGTGCACGTGGGTCACACCCGATTGGACGTTCTTAACTTCACGTTTCTTACGTGACTTCGTTTGCTTTTTGGCAGCCAAAAAAGACTCCGATGAATTTATCCGGTTCCCCGAACGACGGGGCTGTCGTCGCCTCGACTTAGCCCACCGTGCTACGCACGTGGACGTTCATCTGATGGAGCCAGGGACACGGCGATTGCCCCCGGAGCCGCGCGCCGCTGATGAAGAGAGAGAGCAGCAGCGCCAAGCCAGCATCTTACCTTAAGAACCCCCAAGGGGTCAACTGCCGATGGCGGGAAGCGGCTGGCCATGCGTCCAGCCACGCCGAACCGGCGGGCCTTCCTTGCCTCGGCGGTCGCGGTTGCCTCTCTTCCCATCGCGGGCGAGGCGGCGGCGCTCGGGGCGCCTACCAAGCCGGCCTGATCGACTACCTCCGGCTCTCGGCACAAATCCCGAACGGCGCGCCCCTGCGGCCGTATCAGTTGGTGGCCGGAACGTCGATCGGCGCCTAAACGGCTATTTTGTCGCAACCGGTCAGTTTGACACGCTGCGCCAACTCTGGTACTCGATCGCCGACCAGCACTTGATCCAACTCAAGGCTCGCTACGCCAAGATCGTTAACGACGATAGCGGCGTCGGTACGCGCTTTACCGCGGCGATGCACATGGTGCTCAGCTTGACCAGCCACGACACCGGCGTGATCGACGGCGACCACTTGCACCACTGGCTGGTGCGCTACGTCGATCCGACGCGGCCGGTTGTCATGCCGTTCATTTGGACCGCGACCAACCTCACCTACCAGTCGCCGGAATTCTTCTATCTGGTCCCGACTGCCCTACAAGCCGGCGAACGTGAACGCGCGATCACCGCAATCCGGTTGACCGTCGGACCGACGGCCGTTGCAAAAGACCGATTATGGCAACGCGCTCGAAGTCGGATTCGGGGTGTTTGGCGCGATGCAGCGCCGCATTCTCGAGGCCGACCTGCGCGCTGCCTATTTGGAGACATTCGGCAAGCGCACGATCCAGAGCGTCAACTCACCGCAGGCGCGTCTGTTTGCCGCCACGCTCTATGACTCCGATATCTATCAAATGCAGCCGGAGGATGAGTTGCCGGTCGGCGCGGTCGGCT